>Ga0153948_1000165_pt1 | contig 34991 bp, 33 predicted proteins | sample TSNJ032MetaG_FD_104696 | JGI IMG/M metagenome (GOLD analysis project Ga0153948, IMG submission 104696) | Attine ant fungus gardens microbial communities from New Jersey, USA - TSNJ032 MetaG | ecosystem: Host-associated > Fungi > Mycelium > Unclassified | place: USA: New Jersey, Wharton State... | reverse complement strand
TTGCCGTAGCCCGATAACGCGGTGACCACCACGAAGACCAGATACAGGGTCATCGCGAGCATGTAGTACCAGCCGACCGTATTGGCCGCCCAGTTTTGCGCAGCCAGCAACCAGGCGCCGGCCTGCTCCGGCATGGCGATGACCACCAGACCAAACAGCAGAATGACCGTCGCGGCGAAGTAGAACACCGGCGGATTCATGCGAACCAGACCGCTGGCGGGGGTAGACGATGCACTCATGAAACGTGCACCTCGAGGGGTTGAAACGTGGCTGAAATGATCGGACTCAGCAAAGGCAAGCCTCCTGTTGTGAGCGGGCAGCGAACCACCGGTTTAACTTGAATGAACGTTCAAGTTAAACATGGATAGGGTGGTAAGGACTAATCGCAGGGCCAGGCGGTAGTTTTCCTACAGTAGCCCAAGGAGGGGTATGACGCGGGTTTGGGGGGATTCGTTCAATGGAGAATTGGCTGAATGCCATCAACCTGATTCGATGCGAAAATTGTGGCGAGGGAGCTTGCTCCCGCTGGACTGCGCAGCAGTCCCAATCCGGCGTCAGTCGCAATTGGGAGTTCTGCGGCCTCCAGCGGGAGCAAGCTCCCTCGCCACAAACGAATTGGATGTTTTACTTCTGCGTCCCGTCATCATGCTGCAGATTGGCCTGGGTCAGGTTGCTCCCCGCCGGCACACTCCGCGTCAGCCAGACATTGCCACCAATGGTCGACCCCTGACCGATCGTGATCCGCCCCAGAATCGTCGCCCCGGCGTAAATCACCACGTCATCCTCGACAATCGGATGCCGCGGATGGCCCTTCTGCAACTGCCCGTCTTCATCCGCCGGGAAGCGCTTGGCGCCCAAGGTCACGGCCTGATAAATCCGTACCCGCTCGCCGATGATCGCAGTCTCGCCGATCACCACACCCGTACCGTGGTCGATGAAGAAGCTGCGGCCGATCTGCGCGCCCGGATGGATATCGATGCCGGTGGCCGAATGCGCAATCTCCGCGCTGATTCGCGCCAGCAACGGCAACCCGGCGCGATACAGATGGTGCGCCAGACGATGGTGAATCACCGCCAGAATCCCCGGATAGCACAGCAGCACTTCATCGACACTGCGTGCCGCCGGGTCGCCGTGATAGGCCGCCAGCACATCGGTGTCGAGCAAACTGCGCAAACCCGGTAAGGCCAGGGCAAAATCCTGAATGATGCGGATCGCCTGAGCTTCGACGTCAGCATCGCCTTGAGCGCTGTGCCGGGCGACATAACGCAACTCCAGCCGCGCCTGCGCCAGCAAGGCATTCAACGAAGTATCGAGGGTATGCCCGACATAGAAGTCCTCACTCTCCTCACGCAGATCCACCGGCCCCAGCCGCATCGGGAACAACGCGCCACACAGCGCCTCGAGAATCTCGGCCATCGCCGCGCGGGACGGCAACTCGCGACCACCCTGCTCGCCGCTGGCCCGGCCATTCTGGGTACGCCACTGATCCCGCGCGGTACGCAGCTGGCTGACGATGGTCTGCAATTGCCAATGGCTGGAACGCTCGCTCACGGTAAAGACTCCTCACGGGCGGCCGGACGGTCGGGCCGCGTCAACGGCGACTACTTTACGACATGCCCGTGAGGGCGCATCAAGAACCGATAGTGCTGGACTAAGCACATTTGGCTATAAGCAATTCACGGTTGCCCCGCTAAAACCGCCTGCCTATAGTCCTGTCATCTTCCTCCGCCAGTACGGGCTCATGATCAAACAACAGCTGGATCGCTTTAACCGTCTCGACCTGCTCGGCCAACCCACGCCACTGGAAAAACTCGAACGCCTGTCCGCCTGGCTGGGCCGCGATGTGTACATCAAACGCGATGACCTGACGCCGTTGGCCATGGGCGGCAACAAGCTGCGCAAACTCGAATACCTCGCCGCCGACGCCCTCGCCCAAGGCGCCGACACGCTGATCACCGCCGGCGCCCTGCAATCGAACCACGTACGCCAGACCGCCGCATTGGCGGCCAAACTCGGCCTGGGTTGCGTGGCGCTGCTGGAAAATCCGCTGGGCACCGACGACAGCAACTACACCGGCAACGGCAACCGTCTGCTGCTGGACTTGTTCGACACCAAGGTCGAGCTGGTGGACAACCTCGACAACGCCGACGAATTACTGGCCGCCCTCGCCGTGCGCCTGCGCAGCAATGGCAAGAAACCCTATCTCGTGCCGATCGGCGGCTCGAATGCTCTTGGTGCATTGGGCTACGTGCGTGCCGGCCTGGAACTGGCCGAGCAGATCAAGGACACCGGCCTGAATTTCGCTGCCGTGGTGCTGGCCTCGGGCAGCGCCGGGACCCACAGCGGTCTGGCGCTGGCGTTGAGCGAAGCGCTGCCGCAATTGCCGGTGATCGGCGTGACCGTCTCGCGCAGCGAAGAAGATCAGCGACCGAAAGTGCAGGGTCTGGCCGAGCGCACGGCGGACCTGCTGGGCGTAAAATTGCCCGTGAACTTCAAGGTCGAGTTGTGGGACGAATACTTCGGCCCGCGTTACGGCGAACCCAATGCCGGGACACTGGCGGCGGTGAAACTGTTGGCCAGTCAGGACGCGGTGCTGCTCGACCCGGTATACACCGGCAAGGCCATGGCCGGGCTGCTCGACGGGATTGGCCGCCAGCGTTTCAACGAGGGTCCGATCATCTTCCTGCACACGGGTGGGGCGCCGGCGTTGTTTGCCTACAAGGATGCTTTGAGCGGTTGAGGTGCTTTTGTGGCGAGGGAGCTTGCTCCCGCTGGGGCGCGCAGCGCCCCCAAACTTGCTTCCCCATTTTCAGTTGAACACTGGCGGCAGGTATTGCGACTGCTGCGCAGTCGGGCGGGAGCAAGCTCCCTCGCCACAGGCAGATGCCACATATTCCATATATGAATATCAAATTAGATATTAAGTATTTTCAAGTCTAAAGCAGACATCTTATAGTCTCGCCGCAGGCGAATTTCGGGCAAGACGCATAAGCTGCTTTAGGGCACGATAACGCAGTCGTTGAATTCCCGGATTCGCCAACTTTCCTTAAGCGTCTTCCATAAGAAAACACAGGGGCTTGTCATGAATTTTTCCGCACTACGTCGCAATCTGCTGGTAGGTTCGCTGGGCCTTGCACTGAGCGCCGGCCTGATCGGTCAGGCAACCGCCGGTGAGCAGTTGCAACAGATCAAGGACAAAGGCGTCATCAACGTCGGCCTGGAAGGCACTTACCCACCGTTCAGCTTCGTTGACGCCGACGGCAAGCTGTCCGGTTTCGAAGTCGAACTCTCCGAAGCCCTGGCGCAGAAACTCGGCGTCAAAGCCAAGATTCAGCCGACCAAGTGGGACGGTATCCTCGCTGCACTGGAATCCAAACGTCTCGACGTCGTGGTCAACCAAGTGACCATCTCCGACGAGCGCAAGAAGAAGTATGACTTCTCCGAGCCGTACACCATTTCCGGGATTCAGGCGCTGGTGCTGAAGGACAAGGAAGCCAAGTTGAACATCAAGACTGCCGCCGATCTGTCCGGCAAGAAAGTCGGTGTCGGCCTGGGCACCAACTACGAACAGTGGGTCCGCGCCAACGTGCCGGGCGCTGACGTGCGTACCTACGACGATGATCCGACCAAGTTCGCCGACCTGAACAACGGTCGCACTGACGCCATCCTGATCGACCGTCTGGCTGCACTGGAATACGCCAAGAAAGCCCCGAAAACCGTGGCTGCCGGTGAAGCGTTCTCCCGTCAGGAATCCGGTATCGCTCTGCGCAAAGGCGAGCCTGAGCTGCTGGCGGCGGTGAACAAGGCGCTCGACGAGCTGCGTGCCGACGGTACCCTTGAGAAGCTCTCCAAGAAATACTTCAACGCTGACGTCACCAAATAATGGAAGAAGCTTTCCAACTCGCACTGGATTCCGCGCCCTTTCTGCTCAAGGGCGCGTATTACACAGTCATCCTCAGCCTGGGCGGCATGTTCTTCGGCTTGCTGCTGGGCTTTGGCCTGGCGTTGATGCGCCTGTCGCGCTTCAAACTGGTGAGCTGGATTGCCCGCATCTATGTGTCGTTCTTTCGCGGCACGCCGTTGCTGGTGCAACTGTTCGTGATCTATTACGGCTTGCCGCAATTGGGTCTGGAACTGGATCCGCTGCCGGCGGCGCTGATCGGCTTCTCGCTGAACATGGCCGCCTACGCCTGTGAAATCCTGCGTGCGGCGATCGGTTCGATCGAGCGCGGCCAGTGGGAAGCCGCTGCGAGCATCGGCATGACCCGTGCGCAGACCCTGCGCCGGGCCATCCTGCCGCAGGCCATGCGCACGGCGCTGCCGCCGCTGGGCAACAGCTTCATTTCGCTGGTCAAGGACACGGCACTGGCCGCCACCATTCAGGTGCCGGAACTGTTCCGCCAGGCGCAACTGATTACCGCCCGGACTTTTGAAGTCTTCACCATGTATCTTGCCGCCGCGCTGATCTACTGGATTCTGGCCACGGTGCTGTCGCACCTGCAGAACAAGTTGGAAGAGCGGGCCAATCGGCACGACCAGGAGTCCTGACCCCATGATTGTCGTGGAAAAACTGACCAAGCAGTTCAAGGGTCAAGAGGTGCTCAAAGGCATCGATCTTGAGGTGAAGGAAGGTGAGGTCGTGGCCATCATCGGCCCCAGCGGTTCGGGCAAGACCACGTTCCTGCGCTGCCTGAATTTCCTTGAACAACCCACCAGCGGCCGGATCAAGGTCGGCGATATCGAGATCGATACCAGCCGCCCGCTGAGCCAGCAACAGAGCCTGGTGCGCAACCTGCGCCAGCATGTGGGTTTCGTGTTCCAGAACTTCAACCTGTTCCCCCACCGCACGGCGCTGGAAAACGTCATCGAAGGGCCGATCGTGGTCAAGAAGATGCCGCGCGAGCAAGCCGTTGCCCTGGGCATGAAGCTGCTGGCCAAGGTCGGTCTGGCCGGCAAGGAAGATGCGTATCCGCGTCGTCTGTCCGGTGGACAGCAACAGCGCGTGGCGATTGCCCGGGCGCTGGCGATGGAGCCGGAAGTGATCCTGTTCGACGAGCCGACCTCGGCCCTCGACCCGGAACTGGTGGGCGAAGTGCTGGCGACCATTCGCGGCCTCGCCGAAGAAAAACGCACCATGGTCATCGTTACCCACGAAATGGGTTTTGCCCGCGACGTGGCCAACCGTGTGGTGTTTTTCGACAAGGGCGTGATCGTCGAACAAGGCGAAGCCAAGGCGTTGTTTGCCAATCCAAAAGAAGAACGCACCCAACAGTTTCTCAGCAAGTTCTTGAATCACGCCTGAGAACATTATTGTTTTGAATCATTAACTTCCACGGATGGAAGTTATACTTCCCCCGCCTGAAAAACATTTGAATCGCTCCAGTTTAAAAACCTGTCAAAACAATACATTTATCCTCTGCAACAGATAAAAATAATCTGCGGCGCGCTTTTGCGCCTGTAAAACCACTTAAACCGGTCTGCACAGAAACCGCAGAAACTCCGGAAGAATCGTAGTTTCATTCGCCGTAACCGCTAGGCAGCATGCCTGATCAGCGTAGGAAGCTTCTGATTAATCCGTAATTCATGGATTAACTAACGTGCTCTATTGACACTCTTTCCCGCACGCTCTTATCTAGTCGGCAACCGGCACCCAGTAGTTGAATAAATCCGTACTCAGCCCGAACAAAAGTTCACGGTTGCATTACCGATTCATCACGCCTTTTGTTTTTTCAAGACATGGAATTCGCCGCAAGACTTCAAGGAGAGAACCTGATGACCCGCACTTCGCATATTGCCGAACTGGCAGCGCCGAACCTCGCATCCGCACACAACAACGCGATCAACCTGGCGGCTGCCGCGCATTTGCTGATTGATGTGCTGCCCTATTCCGGCATGGACGCCGGTGATCTGATCGAACTGTTCTGGAACAACTGCTACGTTGCCTCGCGGGTCTTGACCAGCGAAGACGTCGGCGCCTCGATCAGCCTGCGGGTACCGGAGAGCTTTATCGCCAGTGGCACCGCACGGATTCACTATCGGGTGATGCAGATCGGTCAGGGGCCGGCGCTGTCGGCGGCAACCCGGGTGCAGGTCAAGCTCGACTGCCCCGGCGGCCAGCCTTCGCCGCTCTGCGGTGACGAGAATCAGCAACTGGCGCCCGTCTCGCTGCCCGACACCATCCGCCGCCAGGGCGTGAACCCCAGTCAGATCAAACGCGGTGTACCACTGACCATCGAACCCTACCTGAACATGGCCGAGGACGACGCCATTACCTTGCGCTGGGGCGACGTGCGCATGGACCTGGCCCGGATCACCGCAGCCGATGTCGGCCTGCCGATTCAGGTCTGGGTACCACCGGCGGTGATCGTCGAAGGCGGTGAGGATCTGCGTCTGGACGTGACCTACTGCATCATCGACTGGGTGGGCAACAACTCACGCTGGGCACCACCCCGGACGCTGAAGATCGGCTGTGTGAATCCTTATCTGAAGGTGCCGTTGCGCCAAGCGCTGAAGGCTGCTGAATCGCGCAAAGAAGAGCGCTGAACTTTGTGGCGAGGGAGCTCGCTCCCGCTGGGGTGCGAAGCGCCCCCAGAACCTGCAGAACGCGTTCTTTCAATTGAAACGTGGAGATCAGGTTTCGCGACTGCTGCGCAGTCGAACGGGACGGTGCGACGATTCGACGAGCTCCTTGCCACAGACTCCAGTCACCGAAACAAAGTTGTTAACCAACCCGACCACCACCCCTTCTATACATATTCCTAAAAGTTAGTTTATTTAATATTTATACACGCTTAGGGTATATGAACCGGACCACCGGACATTCTTTCGTTCGCCGCACTTTTGCGGCGTTTTTCATGAGATGTGAGGTAGGTAGTATGGTCCGGAACACAATCACCCCAGTGCAGATCGCCAGGGCATTGCGTGCAGCCAAGGAGCGGCACTGATGTCCAGTCTGGCCGATGCAAACGTCCAGTCGGATCTGGACATCGCCCCGTTGTTGTTGCCTGCGCAGGTCTTGCGCAACGACGCCCAAGCCATCAAGGCTGCCCACGAACTGGCGCAAGTTGCCCGCGTGCAGGCCGCCAAACGTGATCGTCAGCGCAAGCTGCCGTGGTCGGAAATCGAACAGTTCACCCGCAGCGGTCTGGGCAGTATTGCCATCCCGCGTGAGTACGGCGGCCCGCAGGTTTCGTTTGTCACGTTGGCCGAAGTGTTCGCGATCATTTCCGCAGCCGACCCGGCACTGGGACAGATCCCGCAGAACCAGTTCGGCATTATCAATCTGGTGCTTGGCAGCGCCACTGAAGAACAGAAAAAGCAGCTGTTCCAGAGCGTTCTGGAAGGCTGGCGCATCGGCAATGCCGGCCCTGAGCGCGGCACCAAAAATACTCTTGAATTGAAAGCGCGTATCACCGCCGACGGCGACGATTACGTGATCAACGGCCAGAAGTTCTACTCCACCGGCGCGCTGTTTGCGCACTGGGTGGCGGTCAAGGCGCTCAATGACGACGGCAGGCAAGTGCTGGCCTTCGTCCGCCGTGGCACGCCGGGCCTGCGCATCGTCGATGACTGGTCGGGCTTCGGTCAGCGCACCACCGCCAGCGGCACGATTTTGCTGAACAACGTGCGGGTCGAGTCGAGCCTCGTCGTCGATAACTGGAAGATCAACGAAAAGCCGAATACCCAAGGCGCCGTGTCGCAGCTGATTCAGGCAGCCATCGACGCCGGCATCGCCCGTGGCGCCATCGACGACGCCATCGAATTCGTCAAAACCCGTGCGCGGCCATGGATCGACGCCAAGGTCGAACGCGCCAGCGATGACCTCTACGTGATCGCCGACATCGGCAAACTGAAAATCGAACTGCACGCCGCCGAAGCGCTGCTGCGCAAGGCCGGGCAAGTGCTGGATCAGGTGCACGCCGCACCGCTCACCGCCGAGTCGGCCGCCCGCGCCTCGATTGCCGTGGCCGAAGCCAAAGTGCTGACCACCGAGATCTCGCTGCAGGCCAGTGAAAAACTCTTCGAACTGGCCGGCAGCCGCGCGACCCTCGCCGAATTCAACCTCGACCGCCACTGGCGCAACGCCCGGGTGCACACCCTGCACGACCCGGTGCGCTGGAAATATCACGCGGTCGGCGCCTATCGCCTCAACGGCACTCTGCCGGCCCGCCATTCCTGGATCTGACGACCGCACACTTTCTCAAAGGCATTGGAGAGAACCATGACTTTTTCCCATCCCGTCGCGGTCATCACCAGCGATGAGCAAGCCCTGATCGTCGCCAGCGACCTGGCCGAAGATTTCAAACGCGACAGTGCCGTGCGCGACCGTGAACGCCGCCTGCCACTGCCGGAGCTCGACGTGTTTTCCCGCTCCGGCCTGTGGGGCATCAGCGTGCCCAAGGAGTATGGCGGCGCCAGCGTGTCCAACGTGACCCTGGCCAAAGTCATCGCCCTGATCGCTCAGGCCGACGGCTCCCTCGGACAGATTCCGCAGAACCATTTTTACGCCCTCGAAGTGCTGCGGGTTAACGGCAGCCACGAGCAGAAACAGCGGCTGTACGCCGAGGTGCTAGCCGGTCAACGTTTTGGCAACGCCCTGGCGGAACTGGGCACCAAAACCGCCCACGACCGCGTCACCAGTCTCAAGCGTGACGGCGACGGCTATCGCATCAACGGTCGCAAGTTCTATGCGACCGGCGCGATCTACGCCCAGCGCATCCCGACTTCCGTGGTCGATGAAAACGGCGTGCAGCAACTCGCCTTCGTTCCGCGTGACAGTAAGGGCCTGACGGTGATCGACGACTGGAGCGGTTTCGGCCAGCGCACCACCGGCAGCGGTTCGGTGGTGTTCGAAGACGTCTACGTTGCCGCCGAGGATGTGATCCCGTTCCAGAGCGCCTTCGAGCGTCCGACCACGGTCGGCCCGCTGGCGCAGATCCTCCACGCCGCCATCGACACCGGCATCGCCCGCGCCGCTTACGAAGATGCCCTGCATTTTGTACGCAGCAAGACACGTCCGTGGATCGACTCCGGCAATGACAAGGCCACCGAAGACCCGCTGACCCTGAAGAGTTTCGGCCACTTGAGCATCCGCCTGCACGCCACCGAAGCGCTGCTTGAGCGCGCTGGCGAATTCCTCGACAAGGCCCAGGCCGAGACCAACGCCGAGACCGTCGCTGCCGCCTCGATCGCCGTCGCCGAAGCGCGGGCGATCAGCACCGAAATCTCGCTCGCCGCAGGCAGCACCCTGTTCGAACTGGCCGGCAGTCAGGCGACCCTGATCGAGCACGGCCTCGACCGTCACTGGCGCAACGCCCGGGTGCACACCCTGCACGACCCGGTACGCTGGAAGTTTCACGCGGTGGGCAACTACTACCTCAACGATGAAAAGCCTCCGCTGCGAGGGACAATCTGATGAGCGGCGCAAAAAAGAAGATCCTGCTCAACGCGTTCAACATGAACTGCATCGGCCACATCAACCACGGGTTGTGGACGCATCCACGCGATACCTCGACGCGCTACAACACCATTGAATATTGGACCGAGCTGGCGCAGCTGCTGGAGCGCGGTTTGTTCGACGGACTGTTCATCGCCGACATCGTCGGCGTGTACGACGTCTATCAGAATTCGGTGGACGTCACGCTCAAGGAGTCGATCCAGCTGCCGGTCAACGACCCGCTGCTGCTGGTCTCGGCCATGGCTGCGGTGACAAAAAACCTTGGTTTCGGCCTGACCGCCAATCTCACTTACGAGCCGCCGTATCTGTTCGCCCGCCGCATGTCGTCGCTCGATCACCTGAGCCGCGGTCGGGTCGGCTGGAACATCGTCACCGGTTACCTGGACAGCGCCGCCAAGGCCATGGGCCTGCGCGAACAGGTCGAGCATGACCGTCGCTACGATCAGGCCGACGAGTACCTCGAAGTGCTCTACAAACTCTGGGAAGGCAGCTGGGAAAACGGCGCGGTGCTCAATGACCGCGAGCAACGCATCTACGCGCAGCCGGAGAAAGTGCACAAGGTCGAACACCACGGCGAGTTCTATCAGGTCGAGGGATATCACCTCTGCGAGCCGTCGCCGCAGCGCACGCCGGTGCTGTTCCAGGCCGGCAGTTCCGATCGCGGTTTGCTGTTCGCCGGGCGCCACGCCGAGTGCGTGTTCATCAGCGGCCAGAACAAACCGTCGACCAAGGTGCAGGTGGACAAGGTCCGCGCCAGCGCGGTCGAGGCCGGGCGCAATCCCGAGGATATCAAGGTGTTCATGGGCCTCAACGTGATCGTCGGCGCGACCGAAGAAGCCGCGTGGGCCAAGCACGCCGAGTACCTGAGCTATGCCAGCGCCGAGGCCGGCGTCGCGCATTTCTCGGCGTCCACCGGCATCGACTTTTCCCAATACGAAATCGACGAACCGATCCAGTACGTCAAGAGCAATGCCATCCAGTCCGCCACCAAGAACCTGCAGAACAACGATTGGACCCGACGCAAATTACTCGACCAGCACGCCCTCGGTGGTCGCTACATCACCGTGGTCGGCTCGCCTGAGCAAGTGGCGGATGAACTGGAATCGTGGATTGCTGAAACGGGACTCGACGGCTTCAACCTCACACGAATCGTTACCCCGGAAAGCTATGTCGATTTCATCGAGCTGGTGATTCCGGAGTTGCAGCGGCGTGGGTCGTACAAGACTGCGTATGACAACGGCAGCCTACGCGAGAAGCTGTTTCACGGTGAGGCACATTTGCCCGAGCAACACACCGGCTCTTCATACCGCCGCTAAAAGCATCGCGAGCAGGCTCACTCCTACAGGGGAACGCATTCCAAATGTAGGAGTGAGCCTGCTCGCGATGAGGCCCGACCAGACACCACAAAATTCATGCACTGACTGGAAAAACCACCATGACCAAGAAACTTCTCTCCCACCCAGTCAAAGCACTGGCCCTGGCCTTCGGCCTGTTCAGTTCGGCGGTGTTCGCCGCTGATGCACCACTGAAAATCGGCACCACCGCCGCCTTCGCCATTCCGCTGGAAGCTGCCGTAGAAGAGGCCTCCAAACAAGGCCTGAAAGTCGAACTGGTGGAGTTCACCGACTGGATCGCGCCGAACGTCAGCCTCGCCGCCGGCGACATCGACGTGAACTACTTCCAGCACATCCCGTTCCTCGAAAACGCCAAGGCGGCCTCCGGTTTTGACCTGGTGCCGTTCGCCCCGGGGATCATCAACAACGTCGGCCTCTACTCGAAGAAATACAAAAGCTTTGACGAGTTGCCCGAAGGCGCCAGCGTCGCCATCGCCAATGACCCGATCAATAGCGGGCGCGGTCTGCAACTGTTGGCCAAGGCCGGCCTGATTACCCTGAAACCCGGGGTCGGCTACAAGGCCACCGAAGACGACATCGTCGCCAACCCGAAGAAGATCAAGATCCTGCAAGTCGAAGCCGTGCAACTGGTGCGCGCCTATGACGACGCCGATCTGGTCCAGGGCTACCCGGCCTACATTCGTCTGGCGAAGACCTTCGACGCCGGCTCGGCGCTGCTGTTCGACGGTCTCGACCACAAGGAATACGTGATCCAGTTCGTCATCCAGCCCAAGAGCAAGGACGATCCGCGCCTGATCAAATTCGTCGACATCTACCAGCACTCGCCGGCCGTTCGCGCGGCGCTGGATAAAGCCCACGGCAAGCTGTATCAGGCCGGTTGGGAAAGCTGAGCATGACGGCCGCGATCCAACGGCGACTGGAGATTCCAGAGCCCAAAAATGCTGAAAAAACCGAACTGCATCCCGAGCTGAATCGCGCCCACGTGCGCTTCATCGGCCTGGGTAAAACCTACGAGGGTCGGCAAGGCCCGGTCGCGGCCCTGCAAGGCATCGACCTGGCGATCCAGCGCGGCGAGGTGTTCGGCATCATCGGGCGCAGCGGCGCCGGCAAGTCGTCGCTGATCCGCACGATCAATCGTCTGGAACAACCGACTGCGGGGCGGGTGTTGATTGATCAGATCGACATCGGCGAGTTCGACGAAGACCGTCTGGTGGCCCTGCGCCGACGCATCGGCATGATCTTCCAGCACTTCAACCTGATGTCGGCCAAGACCGTGTGGCAGAACGTCGAACTGCCATTGAAGGTGGCTGGCGTGCCGAAGGCGCAACGCGAGCAGAAGGTGCGTGAACTGCTCGAACTGGTCGGCCTGCAAGCCAAGCACACGGCCTACCCGGCGCAGCTTTCCGGCGGGCAGAAACAGCGCGTCGGCATCGCCCGCGCATTAGTGCATGACCCAGACATCCTGCTCTGCGACGAGGCCACTTCAGCGCTCGATCCCGAGACCACTCAGTCGATCCTCGGCCTGCTGCGCGAGATCAACCAGCGCCTGGGCCTGACCATTGTGTTGATCACTCACGAAATGGCGGTGATCCGCGAAATCTGCGACCGCGTGGTGGTCCTGGAACACGGGCGGATCGTCGAGCAAGGCCCGGTCTGGGAGGTGTTCGGCAATCCGCAGCACGAGGTCAGCCAGACCTTGCTCGCGCCGCTGCAACACGCACTGCCGGAAGAACTGCAAAGCCGTCTGCATGCTCAGCCACCCTCCTCCGAGGCGGCGGTGGTGCTGCGTTTGCAGTTCACTGGCAGTGCCGCCGACGAGCCGGATCTGGCGGCGCTGTTCGCCGCCCTCGGTGGACGCGTGAAGTTGCTGCAGGGCGGCGTTGAGCGGATTCAGGGCCATGCGCTGGGACAACTGTTACTGGCGGTCAGCGGCTCGGCCCTGAGCGCCGAACAATTGCGCGAGCGCGCCGGGCAGTGGGCGCAACGGGTGGAGGTATCGGGTTATGTGGTTTGATCGTTTGCTCCAGGGATTCATCGACACCTTCCTGATGGTCGGCGTGTCGTCGCTGATCGCGTTGCTGGTGGGGATCCCAATGGCGGTGATTCTGGTCACCAGCGACAAGGGCGGGATCTATCAGGCGCCGCTGCTCAACCGGGCGCTGGGCGCGTTCGTGAATCTGTTCCGCTCGATCCCGTTTCTGATTCTGATGGTCGCGCTGATTCCGTTCACCCGGCTGATTGTCGGCACCACCTACGGTGTGTGGGCGGCGGTGGTGCCGCTGACCATCGCCGCGACGCCGTTCTTTGCGCGGATTGCCGAAGTGAGTCTGCGTGAGGTCGATCACGGCTTGATCGAGGCGGCGCAAGCCATGGGCTGCCGGCGCTGGCACATCGTCTGGCATGTGCTGTTGCCTGAAGCGCTGCCGGGGATCGTCGGCGGGTTCACGATTACGCTGGTGACCATGATCAACTCGTCAGCCATGGCCGGGGCGATTGGCGCCGGCGGTTTGGGCGATATCGCTTACCGCTACGGTTATCAACGTTTCGACAGCCAGATCATGCTGACGGTGATTGTGTTGCTGGTGGCGTTGGTAGCGGTGATTCAGTTGGGCGGGGATCGTCTGGCGCGGGGCCTGAACAAGCGTTAAGGCATGCCGCGCCTCTGAAACCGCTATCGCGAGCAGCGGCCCCGCGGGTTGGCGTATATTCGACACACACCAACTGCCGCGCAGCACCTGACCATGAAGCAAACGCCCACCGATCTGGAACAGATCACCGCCACCACCCTCGGCCACTACAACTCGGTGGCCGAAGACTTTCGCGAAGGCACCCGCGATCACGATGTCAGCCAGAACATCGACGCGCTGCTACGGCATATCCACGGCACTGCGCCGTTCACCCTTCTCGATTTCGGCTGCGGCCCGGGGCGCGACTTGCAGACGTTCACCCGCCTGGGCCACGTCGCGGTCGGCCTCGATGGCACGCCGGAATTTGCGCGCATGGCCCGCGAGGACAGCGGTTGCGAGGTCTGGCAGCAGGACTTTCTGAAACTCGATCTGCCGGCCGAGCGCTTCGACGGGATCTTCGCCAATGCGGTGCTGTTTCATGTGCCGTCGCAGGAGTTGCCGCGAGTGCTCAAGCAGTTGCATGGCACGCTGAAACCGGGCGGGGTGTTGTTCAGCTCCAATCCGCGCGGGGATAACCGTGAGGGCTGGAACGGACCGAGGTATGGCGCGTATCACGACCTTGAGGCGTGGCGCGGGTTGCTGACGGCGGCGGGGTTTGTCGAACTTGAGCACTACTACCGGCCGGCAGGCTTGCCGCGCGAGCAGCAGCCTTGGTTGGCCAGCGTCTGGCGTAAATCTGCGTAGTCCATTCTGACGCCATCGCGAGCAGGCTCACTCCTACAGTTGGAATGCGCTCCCCTGTAGGAGTGAGCCTGCTCGCGATGAGTGCGCAGCACTCGCTTTTAAGCGGCCTCCTTCTTCGGCTCGCGAATCTTGTACCAGGCCACATACAGCGCCGGCAGAAACAGCAGGGTCAGCAACGTCGCGACCACGATCCCGCCAATCATCGCGTAGGCCATCGGTCCCCAGAACACTTCGCGGGCGATCGGGATCATGCCCATGCTCGCCGCCGCCGCGGTCAGCAGGATCGGCCGGCGACGGTGCTCGGTCGCTTCCACCACCGCATCCCACGGCGCATAGCCCTTCTGTTCGAACTCATCGATCTGCGTCACCAGAATCACCGAGTTGCGGATGATGATGCCGATCAGTGCCAGGATCCCGAGAATCGCCACGAAGCCCATCGGTGTCCCGGTCGGCACCAGCGCCAGCACCACGCCGATCAGACCCAGCGGCGCGACGCTCGCCACCAGGAACATCTTCTGCACGCTGTGCAGCTGGATCATCAGGAAGGTCGCCATCAGAAACAGCATCAACGGCAGCACCTTGGCAATCGGTCCCTGGGCCTTGCCGCTTTCCTCGACCGTACCGCCAGTGGCGACTTTGTAGCCGACCGGCAGTTTTTCAGCGAAGGCATCGATTGACGGCTTGAGCAGTTTCACCAGGTCGGTCGGCTGGATCTCGTCGCGCACCGAGGCCTTGATGGTGATGGTCGGCAGACGGTCGCGACGCCACACCAGCGGCTGCTCCAGCTCATACCGCACAGTGGCGAAGGCCAGCAGCGGAATCGAGGTGCCGTTGGGTGTGACGATCTGCAGGTTCTGCAGGGTTTCCGGGGTGCCGCGTTCGGAATCCACCGCGCGGCCAACGACGTTGACCAGGTAGATATCGTCATCGACCTGGGTCAACGGCGAGCCGCTGACGATGCTGTTCATCAGCTTCGCCACGTCTTCCGACGACAGCCCGAGCTGACGCGCCTTGTCCTGGGCGATGTCGATGCGCAGGACTTTGCCCGGCTCGTTCCAGTCGTAAATGATCTCGCCGATGTGTTCGTTCTTGTCCAGCTCGGTCGCCAGGTCGATGGCGTGCTTGCGCACCTGATCGATGTCCTTGCCGCTGACCCGGTACTGGATCGGCCGCCCCACCGGCGGGCCCATTTCCAGCGCCTGGACGTAACTGCCGATGCCGACGAAGTCCTTGTGCAGACGCTCGCGCAAGCGTTGGCTGAGGGCTTCGCGGGCCTCGAAGTCTTTGCTGACGATCACCAATTGCGCGTAGTAAGGGTTCTGCAATTGTTGGTCGAGCGGTAGATAGAAACGGATCGCGCCCTGACCGATGTAAGTGCTCCAGCGCACGATGTCCGGGTCGCCCTTGAGCGTGGCTTCGAGCTTGTCCACAGCCTTGCGGGTTTCGTCGATCGAGGCGTTTTGCGGCAGGTTCAGATCGACGAGGATTTCCGGGCGGTCGGAGGACGGGAAGAACTGGTTCTGCACAAAGCGCATGCAGAACACCGCCAGCACGAAGCACAACACGGTGATGCCGATCGCCCACCAGCGGTTGCGCATCGACCACAGCAAACCGTGGTTGAACGCCCGGCCAATGCGCCCAGGCTCACCTTCGTGGGGTTTCACATTGGTGCTGAGGATGTGCACGCCAATCACCGGTGCGAACAGCACCGCGACGATCCACGACACCAGCATCGCCACCGCGATCACCGCAAACAGGGTGAAGGTGTACTCACCGGCGGAGCTGGCGTTGAGGCCGATCGGCACGAAACCGGCGACCGTCACCAGCGTACCGGTGAGCATCGGGAATGCCGTCGAGGTGTAGGCGAATGTGGCCGCCTGCTCCTTGGTCTCGCCCATTTCCAGACGCGTGACCATCATCTCCACGGTGATCATCGCGTCATCCACCAGCAGGCCGAGGGCGATGATCAGTGCGCCGAGGGAAATCCGCTGCATGGTGATGCCGCTGTATTCCATGAACACGAAGACCATCGCCAGCACCAGCGGAATCGAGCACGCCACCACCAGCCCGGCGCGCACGCCGAGGCTGATGAAGCTGACCACCAGCACGATGATCACCGCTTCGAACAGCGCGCTGGTGAAGCCGCCGACGGCCTCCTCCACGACCACCGCCTGATCGGACACGGTGTGTACGCCGACGCCCACGGGCAAGTCGGCCGTCAGTTGGTCGATGCGCGCATGCAGCGCTTTACCGAACTCCTGCACGTTGCCGCCCTTCTGCATGGCGATCGCCAGGCCGATGGCCGGTTTGCCGTCGAAGCGGAATTCCGGGGTGGCCGGGTCGACGTAACCACGGCTGATGTCGGCGACGTCGGCCAGCCGGTAGAAACGGTCGTTGAGCTTGAGATTGACCTCGGCCAGATCCTTCTCCGAAGCGAACTGCCCCGAAGTGCGCACGGAAATCCGCTCCGGCCCGGCCTCGATCACCCCCGCCGGGGTCACCGCGTTCTGTGATTGCAGGCTCTGCACCACCTGGCGCTGATCGATGCCCAGCGCCGCGAGTTTGCGGGTGGAGAAGTTCAGGTAGATCACTTCGTCCTGCTGGCCAATCATTTCGATCTTGCCCAGCCCCGGGACATTGCGGATCTCGGCGCGGGCCTGCTCCACGTAGTCGCGCAACTGGCGCATGGTCAGGCCGTCGGCGGTAAAGGCGTAGACCGAGCCGTAAACGTCGCCGAACTCATCGTTGAACCCGGGGCCCTGAATCCCTTGGGGAAACTGCCCGCGAATGTCATCGATCTTCTTGCGCACCTGGTACCAGATTTCCGGAATGTCCTTGGCGCTGGTGGTGTCGCGCAGGTACACGTAGACCGTCGATTCGCCGGGGCGCGTGTAGCTTTTCACGTAGTCGAGAGAATCGAGTTCCTCGAGTTTTTTCTCGATGCGGTCGGTGACCTGCTTGAGGGTTTCTTCCTGAGTCGCGCCCGGCCACTTGGTCTGGATGACCATGGTCTTGATGGTGAACGACGGGTCTTCTTCGCGCCCCAGATTGAAGTAGGAAAACACCCCCATCAGCAGCGCGACGAACATCAGGTACCAGACGAACGACTGATGCTTGAGGGCCCATTCGGAAAGATTGAAAGAGCCTTTCATTGACTGTCCTCGTCGAGTTTCACGGCTTGTCCGGGTTTGAGACTGTTGACGCCGGCGCTGACCACCTGCTCACCACTCTTGACCCCTCCGGCGAGCACCACGGTGCTGTCGGTGCGGTTGGTGACGCTGACATCGCGCGGTGACACGGTTTTGCTCTGGGTGTCGATGACCCAGATGCGGGTCTTGCCGTCGACTTCCTGCAACGCCGTGGCGGGCAATTCGATGCGCGGTTTGATCGCCGAGCTGAGGGTCACGCTGATCGCTGTGCCGAGACGAAACCCGGTGGGTGTTTCGCTCAGGGTCAGGCGGGCGCGACGGGTACGCGTGGCACTCTGCGCCTGGGGTTCGATTTCACGAATGATCGCCGTGGTGTGAATGCTCGGGTCGAGCTGCGCGGCCACCAGAAACACCACGTCGGACGGGATCTGATCGACCAGCGTGTCCGGCAGGTCGATCACCGCTTCCTTGATGTCCGGTTGCGCCAGGGTCACCACTTGCTGGCCGGCGGTCACCACCTGGCCGGCCTCGGCATTCCATGCGGTGACCACGGCTTTGTGGTCGGCACGCAATTCGGTGTAGCCGAGTTGATCCTGGCTCTGATTGACCGCCGCGCGCGCCTGATCAAGCGAAGCCTGGGTGGTTTTCAGGTCGGTGGTGGCAATGTCCAGTTGTGCCTGGGCGCCCACTCCGCGATCGAACAGTGCCTGCTGCCGCCGGGCGTTGGCCTGGGCGTTGATCAGTTGCGCCTGGACCTTGGCCAGATCGCCCTGGGCCGAACGTAACTGGTTCTGCTGATCGCTCGGATCGAGGGTGGCGAGCAGCGTGCCCTTGTCGACCTCCGCGCCAACATCGACGTTGCGACTGGCGATACGGCCGCCGACGCGAAACCCGGTATTGCTCTCGTAACGCGCCTGAATGCTCCCGGCAAAACGCCCGAGGGTTTCCTCGTTCAGCGCCTGCACCTTGATCGACAATACCGGCCGCACCGGCTCCGGCGGTGGCTCGCTTTTCGAGCAGGCGGCCAGCAACACGCCGATGGACAACAGCCCCAGACGCTTCATGGCTGCGCTCCCGGTTGCAGATCCTTGTAGGTGTTTTCTGCCACCTCGACTTTTATCCCCGGGTGCAGCAGTTGCCCACCGGCCACGATCACCTTCTCGCCGCCGGTGAGTCCTTCACTGATGATCACGTTGCCGGTCAGATAGCGGCCGACCGTGACGTTGTGCAGTTGCGCCTCGCCCTTGTCATCGACGATCCACACGGCGGGGTCGCTGATGTTTTTGGTCAGCGCCGACCACGGCAGTTCCACTGCCGACTTGCCCGAGCCTTTTGCGCTGGCACTGACCACCGAGCCCAGCTGCATGCCCTGCGGCAGGCTGTCGAGGGTGACCTTGACCTGCACCGTGCCGGACTGCGCCGACACCGCCGGGGTGATTTCGCGCACGGTGCCGGTGGTCTTGATGTTGGGGTTGTCGAGCAGGCTGACCACAATCGAGCGATCGGCAGGCCGTTCCGAGAGCAGCGATTCGTAGACATTGAACACCGCATCGCGCTCGCCATCGCGGGCCAGTTTGAAAATCGGCGCGGTCGCCTGGACCACCTGGCCGACTTCAGCCTGGCGCTCGGTAATGATGCCGGGAGCATCAGCAATCAGTGAGGTGTAACTGAGTTGATCCTTGGCATTGGCCAGTTGCGCCTGCGCTGCGCTCAGGGCGCTCTGGCTGCTGCGCAAGGCGGCTTGGGCGGAGTCGAATTCACTCTGGCTGGTGTAACCCTTGGGCAGCAGTTTCTGCTGACGCACGAACGCTGCCGCGCTCTGTTTGACCCGCGCCTGCTCGGCGACAACCTGCGCCTGGGCGGAGTCGACGTTGGTCTGCAAATCCTTGGGATCGAGTTTGGCCAGCACCTGCTTGGCGCTCACCCGGTCGCCGACATCGACCATGCGCTGGATGATCTTGCCGCCGACACGGAACGACAGTTCGGTCTGCACCCGGGCCTGAACGTCACCGGTGAGGGTCACGGCAGCGGCGTAATCGGCCGGTTTGACCTCTTGCACGAAGACTCGTGGCAGGTACTCCGCCGGGGCCTCTTTCTTGCCGCAAGCGGTCAGCGCCGTGAGCAGGCTCAGCACGACAACTGTTTTCAATCCGGGACTCGCCATGCAGACTCCTTCCTGTGTACGAACGTGCAAGTGACGATACGACTGTGAGCTTAGAACAGGGTTCAACCTTCGCTCGCGGGAATAACGCATTTTCCACATTGATTTCTGTGGCGAGGGAGCTTGCTCCCGCTCGACTGCGAAGCAGGCGCAAACCTCTCGAATCGGGGTTTGGGGCCGCTTCGCAGCCCAGCGGGAGCAAGCTCCCTCGCCACAGGGGTACGGGCACGGCACACTATCGGCTCCGGCAAAGGAAACGCCCATGCTCAAGACCCTCGCGGTGGCCAATTACCGCTCGATCAATAAATTGGTGATTCCGCTGGGCCGGCTGAACCTGATCACCGGCCCCAACGGCAGCGGCAAGTCCAACCTCTATCGGGCCTTGCGCCTGCTGGCGGAGACCGCGCAGGGCGGCGTGGTCAACGCGCTGGCCCGCGAGGGTGGGCTGGATTCGACGTTCTGGGCCGGGCCGGAAACCATCAGCCGGCGCATGCGCAACGGCGAAGTGGCGGTCGAGCCGACGGTGCGTCAGGGCGTCAAACGTCTGCGCCTGGGGTTTGCCGGGGAAGATTTCAGCTACTCCATCAGTCTCGGCCTGCCCGATTCCAACGGACATTTCATGCTGCCGGGGGACACTCATCCCAGCCCCTCGCGCTTCAGCCTCGATCCGCAGATCAAGCGCGAATGCATCTGGGCCGGACCGCTCTATCGTCCGGCCAGCCTGCTGGTAGATCGCAACGGCCCGATGATTCGCGCCCGCGAAGGCCGCAGCTGGGACGTGCTGGCGCAGCACACCCCGAATTTCGACAGCCTGTTCGATCAGATCGGCAGTCTGCGCAGTTCGCCGGAAGTGTTCCAGATGCGCGAGTTCATCCGCCGCTGGCGCTTCTACGATCACTTTCGCAGCGACGCCGACGCCCCGGTGCGCCAACCGCAACTGGGTACGCGCACGCCGGTGCTGCACCACGACGGCCGCGACCTCGCCGCAGCCCTGCAGACCATCAATGAAATCGGCGACCCCGAGGCGTTGCAGGCGGCGATCAGCGACGCGTTTCCCGGCGCACGGCTGAACATCGCCCCGCTGGCCGGCGGACGTTTTGCCATCGAGTTTTATCAGGAGGGGTTGCTGCGGCCATTGTCGGCGGCGGAGCTGTCGGACGGGACGTTGCGCTATCTGCTGCTGATCGCCGCGCTGCTGACGCCACGCCCGCCGTCATTGATGGTGCTCAACGAACCGGAAACCAGTCTGCATCCGGATCTGTTGCCGGCGCTGGCGCGCTTGATCATTCGCGCTTCGCAGGCGTGTCAGGTGTGGGTGGTGTCCCATGCGCGACGGTTGATTTCGGCGTTGCAGGAAGACTCGGAGTGCAATTGCATCGTGCTGGAGAAGACGCTGGGACAGACCGGGATTGTCGGGCAGCGGGTGCTGGATGAGCCGGCGTGGAACTGGCCGGATTGAGCGGGGCCTGAGCGAGACCTTTCGCGAGCAAGCTCGCTCCCACATTTGGAATGCGTACCCATGTGGGAGCGGGCTTGCTCGCGAAGAGGGCCTTCAGGTCAGCGCAGATTTAACGGCCAATCACCCCTGCCACTTGCCACCCTCGACAATCACACTCTCAGGCTGGGTGTCATCGCTCAGCTCTTTACGCACATATTGGTCGTACAGCTTGAGCAGGTACTTCTCTTCACCCAGCTTGGCCAACTCGGTATTCACCCAGTCACGCAGCTCGACGTTGCCCTTCTTCACTGCGGGCGCAATCGGTGCTTCGGCGCCGAGTTTTTCGTCCAGCACGCGGTAGCCCGGGTTCTGCTTGGCCCAGCTGAACAGCACCAGATTATCCTGCGCGTAGGCGTCGCCGCGACCATTGGCCAAAGCTTGCAACGACTCGGAGTTTTTCTCGAACTTCAGCAGTTTCCAGTCCGGATGATTCTTGGTCAGCCAGATGTCGGCGGTGGTGCCGGTGGTAACGATAGTGGTGCGGCTGGCCAAGTCATCGAGGCTTTTCACCGCGCTGCTTTGCGGCACCAGCGCCTGCACCGCGACCTTGAGGTTCGGGTTGGTGAATTCCACCGCTTCCTTGCGCTCCGGGGTCACGGTCATGTTGGCGAGGATCAGGTCGACCTTGTCGCTTTGCAGGAACGGAATGCGGCTCGCCGGCTCCACGGCCACGAACTCGACCTTGTTCTCGTCGCCCAGCAGATCCTTGGCGAAGCGCCGACCGATGTCGGTGTCGAAGCCGACGTAGCGCCCGGCCTCATCGACGAAACCGAACGGCGGCTTGTCGGTGAACACGCCGACGATCAGTTTGTCGCGGGCCTTGATCTTGTCCAGGTAACCGGCCGGCGCGGTGCTTGCGCTGGCGACTTTCGGCTTGGCCGGTTCTTCGGATTTGTTGCAGCCGGCGAGCAGCGCGAGCCCCAGCAGCGGCAGTAAAAACAGGGATGACTTGGCAGTTTTCATAGCGGTTCCAGTTCCTTTGTCGGATTCGTTTCAGGCAGTGTTGCAACGAAGGAGAACTTCTCCAGAAACTGCTGCGCGCGTGCGGTTTGCGGGTTCGTAAAGAAAATCTCGGGCGGGTTCTGTTCAAGGATGCGCCCGGCGTCCATGAACACGATGCGGTCGGCCACCGCGCGGGCGAAGGCCATTTCGTGGGTGACGATCAGCAGGGTCATGCCCTCGCGGGCCAGGCCCTGAATCACTTGCAGCACTTCCTTGACCATCTCCGGGTCGAGGGCGGCGGTGACTTCATCGAAGAGCATCACGCGCGGGTTCATGCACAGCGAACGGACGATGGCGATGCGTTGCTGCTGACCGCCGGAGAGCTGGCGCGGGAACGCATCGCGCTTGTCCGCCAGGCCCACGCGCTCAAGCAAGGCTTCGGCTTGCTGCTGCGCTTCGCGGCGCTGGCGTTTTTGCACCTTGAGCGGGCCGAGCAGCAGATTGTCGAGCACGCTCATGTGCGGGAACAGGTGATAACTCTGGAACACCATGCCGATCTGCTGGCGCACTTCGCGCCAGTCGGTGGCCTTGTCCAGCAGCTCGCGGCCGACAAACTTCAGGCTGCCGCTGTGGGCTTCTTCCAGACCATTGAGGCAACGCAGCAGCGTGCTTTTGCCGCAACCGCTGGGGCCGAGGATGACGATCACTTCGCCGCTGCGCACTTGCAGGTCGATGCCCTTGAGCACCTGCTGCTCGCCGTAGAATTTGTTGAAACCGTGAAACTCGATCAATGCGCTCATGCTTGCGTCCAGCGCCGCTCCAGCACGCGCGAGGCGGCCGACAGCGGGTAGCAGATAAAAAAGAAAAACAGAAACAATGCGCCGTAGATCAGCACCGATTCGTAGGTGCGCTCGATGATCTGCTGGCCGACCTTGATCACATCGACCACGCCAATCAGCACCGCCAGCGAGCTGGTCTTGATGATTCGCGTGTAGACGTTGATGGTCGGCGGCGTCATGCGTTTCAGCGCCTGCGGCAGCAACACGTAGCCATAGAGTTGCGCCGCATTGAGACCGATCGACAACCCGGCCTCACGCTGCCCGCGCGGCAATGAATGCAGCGCACCGCGCGCCACTTCGCCGACCTCGCTGGCGCCCCACAGCGACAGCACCAGCACCGCGCACCAGAAGCTCGGCAGGCTCAGACCGAAGAAAATCGGCAGGCCGAAAAACAGCAGGTACAGCCAGACCAGCACCGGGATCGCCCGGAACAGTTCCAGATAGACCCGCAGGATCGCGTTCAGCCACGTCACGTTGAGCGTGCGCAACACGCCGTAGAGCACACCGCCAACGGTGCTGATGGCGATGCTCAGGAACGAGATCGACAGGGTTTGTCCGGCGCCTTTTGCCAGTTGCGGCAACGACACCCAGAGCAGTTCAAGACCCGAACTGGCCATGCTGGAGCCTCCTTTCCAAACGACTGAGCAACAGCGACAGCGGCAAGAACAGCAGCACGCAGATCAGCGTCAGCACGGCGAGCATTTCGTAGGTTTTGTAGTAGAGCGCGATGTAGCTCTTGGTGGTGTAGAGGATTTCCGGCACCGCCACCGCCGAGACCACGGTGGTTTCCTTGAGCAGGAAAATGAAATTGGCGAACAGCGACGGCAGGCTGAGAATCCCCGCTTGCGGCAGGATCACGTAGCGCAGCAACTGGCCGTGGGACAAGCCAATGGAGCGCCCCGATTCCAGTTGCGCCTGCGGTACCGCATCGACCCCGGCGCGCAGCACTTCGGTGAGGTAGGCGCCGCCGAGAAAAGTCATGGTGATGATCGCCGCGGTGAAGCCGGAGACCTGGATGCCGATGGCCGGCAAGGCGAAGTAGACGAAGAACAGTTGAATCAGCAGCGGCGTGTTGCGCGCCAGCTCGACATACAGGCCGACCGCGCGTTGCAGGTAAGGCGTGCGAAACACCAGAATCGTCGCGTTGAGCAGTGCCACCAGCAGCGACGTGCCGATGGCGATGAACCCGACTTGCAGCGTCACGCCCACAGCCTTGAGAAAGGCCGGCAGGGTGCTGAGTATAAAGGCGTAATCGAAAGTCATGAAGCATCCTGGACGTCGCTCGGTAAGCGGCGGTCATGCAGTCCATGGACAGCGGGTAACTGTCCGGCAGGCGCTGACTTTATAGGTATAAAAACAAGAATTTAAATACCGTTAAAGCATATTGATATCACCCAAAAAACTATCCTGTGGGTTTGCCGGGAAGGAATAAGAAGGCTATTTTCCCTTGCGCTGTAGGAAGGATCTTTTTTGCGTGAAAGCCCTCCAAGGACGAACAGCTTTTGGCCAGACTCCCCCGGCCAAACCATTACAAGGAAGACAACATGGACGTAAAAGTGCCGCAGCGACTGGATCCGCAGGACATCGTGAAATTGCTCGTGGCGTTGCGCCGGGCGTTGAAGACTCAAGTGGCCTGAACCCGATCTGGCTTTTGATATCTTGTGGCGAGGGAGCTTGCTCCCGCTCGACTGCGCAGCAGTCGTAAACCGGGCACGCCATTGGGAGCCCTTCGGCCTCCAGCGGGAGCAAGCTCCCTCGCCACATGCATGTCGATCCCACCAATCGAGCACAAAAAAAACGCCGATGCCCATCACTGGCCATCGGCGTTTTCATACCTTGAAGGGGTGGTTAACGCGTCGGATCAGAACGCCGGCAATACCGCGCCGTTGTACTTCTTCTCGATAAACGCTTTGACTTCCGGGCTGGTCAGGGCTTTGGCCAGTTTCTGGATGGCGTCGCTGTTCTTGTTGTCCTCACGGGCCACCAGGAAGTTCACGTAAGGCGAATCGGCACCTTCGATCACCAGCGCATCCTTGGTCGGGTTCAGCTTGGCTTCCAGCGCATAGTTGGTGTTGATCATGTCCAGATCAACTTCCTTCAGCACGCGTGGCAGCAGGGCTGATTCCAGTTCCTTGAACTTGAAGTTGTGCGGGTTCTTGGCGATGTCTTTCGGGGTCGCCAGGGCGTTTTTCGGATCTTTCAGTTCGATCAGGCCCGCCTTCTGCAGCAGGATCAGTGCGCGGCCGCTGTTGCTGCCTTCGTTCGGAATGGCGATGGTCGCGCCGTCCGGCAGATCAGCCAGTTTCTTGTACTTGCTCGAGTAGCCACCGAACGGTTCAACGTGTACGCCTTGCACGGTCACCAGGTACTTGGCCTTGTCGTCCTTGTACTTGCCCTGGTTGAAGCTGTTCAGGTACGGCAGGGTCTGGAAGTAGTTGGCATCCAGACGCTTCTCGCCAACCTGCACGTTCGGTTGCACGTAATCGGTGAAGACTTTGATCTCCAGATCCACGCCTTCTTTGGCCAGGGTCGGTTTGATCAGCTCAAGAATTTCCGCGTGCGGTACCGGAGTCGCCGCCACCACCAGTTTCTCGCCGGCCTGGGCCAGGGAAGCAGTCAGAGCAGCCGCCAATGCGGTAAACAACAGAACCTTTTTCATGCAGTGTCCTTATCGAGAATCACGGTCGCGAATGGCGACGGCTATTAATACGAGTGCCAGTGAAGTGCTATCTCTGGCGTGAAGCGGACAATACCGGGATTTTTTATTCCCGGACAATAACGTTTATTCACGTTGATATTCCATTTTGTTCATACACGCGAGATAGACGTGCAGGCGCTGCCGCAGGCTGCGATCTTTTGATTTTCAACGGGTTGAATGTGTCTGGAAGCAAGATCAAAAGATCGCAGCCTGCGGCAGCTCCTACACGAGGCCTGCGTTTTTTAGTAGCTGCTTTAGCGCCTGCTGATCGGTGGCGGTGCCATTTTCCAGGATGTGTTTAATCTGGCTTTCGATCTGCACCAGTGTCGGAGGCAGGTTCAGGTGTTCCGGGAGGATTTCGTCGCCGGTGCTGACCAGCAGCGCGAAGTGAATGACGTTTTCCAGCTCACGGGTGTTGCCCGGCCAGCTGTGGCGCTCCAGCAGGTGTTGCGCCGCTTCGCTGATCAACGGCACCGGCAGGTCGAGGCGCTGGCTGTAAATGCCGAGGAAATACTCGGCCAGCGACAGGATGTCGCCGATCCGCTCGCGCAGCGCCGGCAGTTCCAGCTGCCCTTCGCTGAGGTAGTGATAGAGCCGTTCGTGAAACTTCCCCGCGTCCACCGCTTGCGCCAGGTCGATGCTGGTCGCCGCCACCAGCCGCACATCCACCGGGCTTGGCTGATGCGCGCCGACGCGGGTGACTTCGTGATTTTCCAGGGCGGCGAGCAGTTTGATCTGGATCGGCAGCGGCAGATCGCCGATTTCGTCGAGATACAAAGTGCCGCCATTGGCCGAACCGAACCAGCCGGCACGACTGCTCGCCGAACCGGTGTAACTGCCGGCGGCATAACCGAACAGCTCGGCATCGGCGTAGGTCGGGCTGATCGCACCGCAGTTGACCGAGACGAACAGACCGCTGCGGTCACTGGCCCGATGGATATGGCGCGCGAGCAGCTCTTTACCGGTGCCGGTCTCGCCGCGAATCAATACCGAGATGGCACGCGGTGCCAGGTGCTCCAGTTCCTCGCGCAACTGGCGGGAACGGGGATCGACGAACACCAGCGCCTTGGCGCGAATGCTCAGGGGACTTTTTTCCGCATCGGGAAAGGTCAGCAACGGCTGACCGAACGTTTCGAAACTCATGGCAGACTCCCGCCCACAACCGCCGGCAGACGGGGGCGTTCAAAAAAGAAAAAGGTTCAAGCGCGACGCCGGGCGTGGTGTTCCATGCGGTTCTGCAGGCGATACAGATAAGCGAAACCCTGCTCCCAACGCTGATGCCCTGACTTGACGTTGATGTGCCCGGCTCCGGCAAGAATCCCCGCTTCGGCGCCCCAGTTGCGCGCCAGCTCCAGAGCGCGCGGGGCGCTGACGGCGGCGTCGTTGTCGGAGGCCACGACCTGGCTGGGGAACGGCAGCAGATCGGTCGGGATCGGTGCGAAATTGCGCAGCGCCGGCGCGCAGGCCGGACGCTCGACGTCGGCCGGCGCGACCAGCAACGCACCGCGCACCTGACGCAGATATTGCACGGGCGCGGTGGCAGCCCAATGCGCAACGGTGACGCAACCCAGGCTGTGAGCAATCAGGATCACCGGCGTGCTGTCGGCGGCAATCGCTTCGGCCAGCGCCGCAACCCAGTCTTCACGGCGCGGTGTCAGCCAGTCAGCCTGCTCCACGCGTGCGCTGTTGGGCAGGCTGTTCTGCCAGTGGGTTTGCCAATGATCTTCTGGCGATCCTTGCCAGCCCGGCACAATCAGATAGCGGATTGATTCGTTGCGCATGGGGGAGCTCTCCTGCGTCGTGTCTGTTCCTGATCGAGTATAGGGACGGGATTTATATTCGTTAAGGAATAAGAAGCTATTTATTAAGACCCAGAAGAAATATAAGTTGCTTCGTGTGTGGGTTAAAACCGGGATAAAAAAAGGGCCGCACCCTGCCAAGGAGACGGCCCTGGAAAAACGTAAATCCTGTTACCGCGCGGTGATCACCGACAATTTGGTAATCCCCGCCCGCTCGATCGAAGCCATGGCCCGCGCCACTTCGCCGTAGTTCACCCCGTCGTCGGCCTGCAATTGCACGCGCACTTCCGGGTCCTTGGCCTTGGCCGACTTGAGGTTGAATTCCAGCAAGTCCGGCTGGATTTCATCCTTGTTGATAAACAGTTTGCCGGCGCCGTCGATGCTCACCACCAGCGGATCTTTCTGCTCGACCGGTGCTACCGCTTCGGTCTTCGGCAGGTTGATCGGGATCGCGTTGGTCAGCAGCGGCGCGGTGACGATAAACACCACCAGCAGCACCAGCATCACGTCCACCAGCGGCGTCACGTTGATCTCGCTCAGCACCTCGTCGCTGTCTTGCGTGGAGAAGGCCATATCAGGACGCCTCCTTCACTTTTGTTGCGCTGCCCGGCGCCGCTACCTTGTTCGCGGTCGGGTGGATCAGCACGCGGAACGAGCTCTTCTGCGCCAGGCTGTAGAAGTCGTGGGCGAAGTCATCCAGATCCGCCGCCGTCAGTTTCAGACGACGCAGAAAGTAGTTGTAAACCAGCACCGCCGGCACCGCGACGGCGATCCCCACACCGGTGGCAACCAGTGCCGCACCGATGGGACCGGCGACGGTTTCCAGGCTCGCCGAGCCTGCCGCGCTGATGCCTTTGAGCGCTTCCATGATTCCCCACACCGTGCCGAACAGGCCAATGAACGGCGAGGTGCTGCCAATACTCGCGACCACCGCCAGACCGGTTTCCAGCGAACGCCGTTCGCGGACGATCTGCTGACGCAAGGCCCGTTCCAGGCGATCCTGATGGTTGATCGCCTGGCTCAGGTCATTGGCCTGCGGCGCCTCACCCACCTGGATCGCCGCGTAACCGGCCTGTGCTACCCGGGCGGCAGCGCCGGGCTGGGTTTCACTCAATTCCGCGGCGGAGTCGAGACTCGATGCCGCCCAGAAACGTTTATGAAACTTGCGATCCTGCGCCTTCAGACGACCGAACTGCACAGCCTTGAGCAGCGCCAGTCCCCAGGTGGCAACGGAAAAAACCACCAGCAGCCAGATCACCGCACTTTCGATGGATTCCAGTGGAGAGGCCAGTAACGTCATGATGTGTTCCCTCGTGTAAACATTTAGCGCGAATAGGTTTCGGTTTAATGAATCTTGAAATCGATGGGCACGCTGACCCAGCCGTCCTGGGCGACATCACCCTGCTTGGCCGGCACGAAGCTCCACTGCTTGACGGCATTGAGTGCTGCATCGTCGAGTTGCTGCCGACCACTGCTTTTCTGAATCTGAATTTCACCGGGCTTGCCATTGGCCAATACGTGCACCCTTAGCATCACCGTGCCTTCCCAGCCGCGACGCTGGGCCAGCGATGGATATTCCGGCGCCGGATTCTTCAAATACGCGGCGTTGGCCGAGGCCGGCGTTACCGGAGCCGGAGCCGGTGGTGCAGGTGGCGCTGGCGCTGCGACTGGGGCTGCCGGTTGCGGCGGCGCAGGTGGTTGTTCAACGGCTTTGGGTGCCGGTTTCGGCACCGGTTTGGCCACCGGTTTCGGCTTGGGCTTGGGAATCGGTTTGGGTGGCGGCGGCTTCACCGCCAACTCGTCTTCAACCGGCGGCGGTGGCTCAACGACCGGTGCCGGTGGCGGCGGTTCGACCACTGGTGGCGTGGGTGGCGCCGGCCGCGAAAACTCGATGGTCATCGGTGGAATTTCCGGCGGCACGATCGGCAATGCCGGCGTCGGATGCTGGTTGATCCAGTAGATCACCGCGCCGTGCACCAGCAGCGCCAGCACACCGAGCAGAATGGTTTCACGGCGGCTCAGAATGCCCTTGGGCGCACGCTGCAACCGCAGTTGCCCCAGCGGCACACGATGGGGCCGGCCGAGATCGACCAATTCGCCACTCGGTGCCTGGCGCCACAGCACCTCCTGTGCACTGGCGGCGGTCTGGACATTGCCCATTGATTCACTCCCTGCGGTCTCTTTGCGAAGTACCCGACGGGTCGCCGCAAACATCCCCCGGGCGACCGGTCGTTGGGTGAATCATTGGAGTAATGGCTTATCTCCGAAAGTAACTTTTATCGATGTGTTTAGAATTTTTATGAATATAAATTTTTGCTGATCGCTCCGAAGCCACGCCCTGCAAGGGCTGGCGCCTAGGTCAAAATTTACAATGCTTTTCAAGCATGAAAAATATTCGGCGAAGGCATGCGAAAAGCCTTCAATCCGGGCTTTTTCAGGGCTCTTGTCGGATGAATTCAAGGCCGGTCAGCGCGACATCGCCGCTCAGATCGGCAGCGCTGCCCAGTGCCCGCAAGCGTGTGTAGGCTTGATCGGGTGAGAACATCACCCAGGCTTGCGCCGTGCCATCGGCCGTCAGCGTATTGAAAGAGATGGCGACCGGGCCTGTTGAAAAACCATGCCTGAAGTGAAAATTGCCAAATGCGATCGGATAATCGGTGCCGTACTCGGACAACGTGCCGGTGAAACTGCCGGTGCGGTCATCGCCCCCGACGAGGGTCAAGGTTGTATCTGAAGGTTCATGACGATAAACGCCGTTGATCGTGGACATGTGCAGCATCCTTGCTTGATGTTTTGAGAGAAAAATCCGGCGCTGGCTGCGCGTCATGCATGGCGAACGAAGTCGCCCGACAGGCTGCTGACCACGCCGTCATAGGTAACGCGCACGCAGTGCCCCTGCAGTTCATAAGTGCCGCGACTTGGCGAGAACAGGGTCAGGGCGAAATAACCGTGATCCTGGTTATTGGCAATCAGCGTGACCACGGTTGGCGGCTGGTAGCCGTTGAGGCTGGCGTAACGGCCACTGACGATGCCGTAGTTGATGCCTTGGTGATGCAACGTGCCGCCGAAGACCCCGGTGCGGTCATCGGAATCGACAATGGTCAGAGAGGGCCCATCGAGGGTGTTGGAATAAAGCGCGTTTTGCATCTAAGCGTCCTGCTCGAATGATTGAGTTCACCTCGAGCTTAGAATCAGACGCCAGCAAACGCTGTCATCCACAGGAAACATAACCAACATGAAAATGACTTATTTCATGTAAGAAAAAAGCCGCCAGGCTCAATAGCATGACGGCTTTTTTTATTACACAAAATTACTGTTTAACAAACTCTCCAGCCAGGCCAACAACATCACCATCAAAGTTGGTTCGCGAACCCACCGCACGAACTTTTGAGTAGTTGTGATCCGGCGAAAACAGCGTCCAGGATTGATAACCGGTGCCGTCATTCAGAGCCGCGAAGGTGATGATCGTAGGCTGCCCGGTGCTGTTCTGGAAATGGTAATGCCCGTAAGCGATGTCGTAGTTCACGCCGTTCTGACTGAACTTGCCGCTGAAGGTGCCGTTGGAATCGTTGCCATCGGTAATCGTCAGTTTGGCGCCAGCGTTAGCGTTTACATAATTGCCATTAATGCTCGACATAACGTGATTTCCTTTATCGTTGGATAAGTGTCTTCCGATGAGAGCAAGTTCCCTCCTGGAAACTCACGACACTCAGGATGGTTGGCCATTCACTTATTGTCCACGCGACTTTTCAACGAAATTGCAATAAGCAGTATTCAAACCGCACATAACTTATCGCCATTCATTCGAGCATTAATTCCTTTTCAACTAACGACTGGCACTGGTCTGCTGCACTGCCGATGTCGGGGCAATCACGGCGGTCTCGGAGCGCGGCGTACCCTTCGGCACCCAGTCGTAACTCACGGGCAACGCCCGATAGACCCAGTTGCTGATCGCGTCGCTGCCCGGTGCTTTACCCAGATAAGGACTGACGTATTCCCAGACGTTTTCGCCGCCGGCCGTGACCTGGAAAAAGCGCCCGTTCATGCCTTCGTCGATCAGCGTATTACCGTTGGGCAAACGTCGCGCGCTGCTGATGAACGAACTGTAGAAGGCCCACCCCGGCTGCTTCGAATTCGCCGCGCTGTACTGCCAGACAATTTCATTTTTCAGCGGATCGATTTCCAGTACCCGCGAACCGGAAATCAGCCCGAGGGTGACGTTCGGATACCCCGCCGAACCCTGATTGTCGAACACCAGCAGGTTGCCCGCGCCGGGCAGCCCGGCCGGGATGATGTGCGCGTCGTGCTGGCCAACGAATTGATCGACCGGACGCGGCAGTTTCTGCGCGGTTTTCGGATTGATCAGCGGCAGGTTCGGACCGAGGCGCCAGACCACCTTGCCGCTGTGTTTGTCGATGATCGCGATGAAGTTGGCGTTGCGTGAATCGAGCAGCAGGTTGTCCGGATTGAAGCGTTTGTCGCCGGCATCGAACCACTTGTTCGGCCCGACCACGCTGAGGTTGTTGATGTGCAGATAATCCGGGTTGTCGCTGGCGCGTACCAGTTTCAGTTGCTCCGGGGTGAAGCCGAATTCGTTCAGGTGTTCCGAGGCCAGCCACTGCCATTTCACCTGCCCGTCGGGGCTGACTTCATAGATCGCATCGTCGATCACCTCGGGTACCTTGAAGCCTTTGACCTTGTGCACCTTGTTCGCCAGCACCACGGTGTTGCCGTTGCTTAACCGGCGCTGATCATGATGCTGTTGCGCCGCACCGCCGGGCGCCTTGTCACCCCACTGCCAGACCACTTTGCCGTTCCAGTCCAGTTCGCCGACGCTCTGGTTGCCCAGACCGTTGCCGGCCGAACCGAGCTTGCCCGGGTCCTTGTCACTGAGTTGCAGCAGCACATGCCCGCGCTCGCCGCCGACCAGTTGCGGGTCGATGATCGCTGATGGGAAGCCCGCCTGCGGCCAGGTTTTCACCTCGTTGCCGTTCATGTCGATCAGGTGCGTCTGCTTGTCGGCGCCACTGAAGATCACGTATTGATTGAACGCCTTGTCCGGGTCGTAACGGGTGACGCCAGTCGGGTACACACTGGGGGCGGCGAACGCCCCGCTGCTTGACACTGCGCCGGATAACAACAGGGCTAAAGCGGTTTTGCCTGGCAACATGATGCAGCTCCTTGAATGACAGATCAGAAGTCGTAGCGACCGGTAACGCCGAGGGTGCGCGGCGTACCGAGCAGGCCTTCATAACCGCCGTTGCCGCCGGTCCACAGGGTCGTGTAGTAGGTCTTGTCGAAGGCGTTTTTCAGCCACAGCGAAACGTCCCACTGGCCCTGATTGAAATCGCCGCGCAGACCGGTGGACAGGTTGACCACCGCATAACTCGGGATCTGCCCGTAGTCGGAATCCTCGACCGTACCCACCGCTTTCGAGCGGAACGCGTAGCTGGCGGTGACGTAGGGTTCGAAGCCGTTGGCCAGATTCCATTTGTATTCGCCGTTGGCGTTGCCGATCCATTTCGACGCGCCGACCACTTGGTGCCCGCTGAGGTCGCAAGAGGCTGGCGCGCCCGGTGCCTGGCTGATTTCCGGCGGGCACGGCGCATCCTTGTACGAGAGATAGCTGACGTCGTTGTACGAGCCGTTGAAGTTCAGGGTCAGGCCACGCAACGGAATTACCGTGCTTTCAAATTCGACGCCGCGCGAGCGTACGGAGCCGGCGTTAGTCAGGTATTGCACGCGGTTGACGTCGTCGTAGGCGTTGGTCTGGTAGGCGTTGACCTGAGTCCAGAAAACGTTGGCGTTGAGCTGCAGACGCCGATCCCACAGGGTGCTTTTGAAACCGAGTTCGGCGTTGTTCGCGCGCTCGGTGCCGATCAGCAGCGAATCAGCGCCGGCGGTTGGCGCCGAACCCACCGCAAGGTTCACCCCGCCGGATTTTTCCCCGTGGGACAGGGTGGCATAGCCGAGCAGATCATCGGTAATGCGATAGCTGAGGTTGAGCAACCCGGAAGGGCTTGAGCTGTATTGATTGAGATCGCCGGAATCGTAGGCGCCAGTGCGTCCGCGGCGTGCCGTGGCCGCTGCGCCGGTGACAGTGGCGCCACCGACCGGCGCATCGCGGGTGACCCAGGCATTCTTCTCTTCATAGGTGCCGCGCACGCCGGCGGTGAAATCCAGGCGTTCGGTAAGGTGCCAGGTGCCTTGGGCGAACAAGGCGAAGCTATCGGTCTTGATGTGGCCGTTGCCGACGCTGCCGACGTTGGCCAGCGCACCGCGTGGCGTGCCGTTCCAGATGTCGGCCTGCGGGCCGTAATAGGCGAAGGATTTGTTATCCAGATCCGAGCCGAAGTAGTACGCGCCCACCACGTAATCGAAGAACTCGCCCTTGGGCGAGGCCAGGCGGAATTCCTGCGAGTACTGTTTGTCTTCGACCGAAACCCCGGCGTTGTAAGTCGCCGCAACGTTGAGACCGTCGTCGTTGGCCGGGGTGAAATTCCAGAAGCGATAGGAGCTGATCGAGGTCAGGGTGAAATCGCTCGGCAGCGTCCAGTTGGCCTCCACCGACGTGCCGCCCTGATGCACGGTGACGTGCTGATCGTTGTCCAGATTGACCTTGCGGTGCGAGCCGTTGACCAGCGTCGCGCCGGCGGCATTGGCCCGCGATTGGTAGAGGTTGACGCCGTTGATGGTCGGTCCGGTGTTGTACAGCACGCGGGTGCCGGCGCTGGAGTCCTCTTCGTTGTAATCGCCGATCCAGCGCAGATTGAAATCTTCGTTGGGCTTGAACAGCAACTGCGCACGGAAGCCATCGCGCGAGCCACCGTTCAGGTCATGGCCGTTGTATTCGTTCTTGATGTCGCCGTCGCTGCGGGTGCGATAGGCCGAGAAACGTCCGGCCAGTTGATCGTTGAGCGGCCCGGAAATCGTGCCCTTGGTCTGGAAGTAGCCGTCCTCGCCGAACGAGGTTTCGATGCTGCGCTCAGGGGTGAAGGTCGGCGCGCGGGTGCTGATGTTGATCACCCCGGCGGTGGTGTTTTTGCCGAACAACGTGCCCTGCGGCCCACGCAGGACTTCGAGCTGCTCGATGTCCATCAGGTCGAACACCGCCATCCCCGGACGGCCCAGGTACACGTTATCGATGTACAGGCCGACACTGCCTTCCAGGCCGTCGCTGGCCGGGTTGTTGCCCAGGCCGCGAATCGACACGCTGGACTGGCGTGCGTGCATGTAGGCGACGTTGACGCTGGGCACCAGTTGCTGCAAATCCTGAATCCGGTAGACCCTCTGCGTCTCCAGCGTCTGGCCGCTGACCACGCTCATCGGCGTCGGCACATCTTGCGAACTTTCTTCGCGACGGCGGGTGGTGACGGTCACGGTCTCCAGCTGCGAGCTGTTGGCCGCAGGCTTGCCGGCGGGGACTGGCGCCGGGGTTTCGGCGTCGGCGGCGTAGCTGTGAGTCCAGCTGGCACTCCCCGCCAGCAACAGGGCCAGAGGCAGGCGTTTGAGCCGTCGTGGCGTTAAGGGTGACGCAAGGTTCAACGGACTCATGGCGCGGCTCCTGGTCAAAAAACACACAGACATCTTCAGCGCTGCATATTCTTTTAAGTTATTTATTTATGGATTTACAAATATTTACTGCATAAGAGATTGCCTTTATAAGGAGTCGACCTAATGCATATCCAATGCATTTCCCGGATATTTTTTATGTGAAAAATC
>Ga0153948_1000164_pt1 | contig 35218 bp, 31 predicted proteins | sample TSNJ032MetaG_FD_104696 | JGI IMG/M metagenome (GOLD analysis project Ga0153948, IMG submission 104696) | Attine ant fungus gardens microbial communities from New Jersey, USA - TSNJ032 MetaG | ecosystem: Host-associated > Fungi > Mycelium > Unclassified | place: USA: New Jersey, Wharton State... | reverse complement strand
GGATGATCGTGACAGGCGATCCAAGCCAGATCGATCTTCCACCCGGTCAGAAATCCGGGCTTGTCGAAGCGCTTCGCGTGCTGGACGATGTGGAAAGCGTCATCAAGGTGCGGTTCACCCAGAAAGACGTGGTGCGACATCCGCTGGTGGCGGCAATCGTCAACGCCTATGACCGCGATGCCAAAACGCATGTCCAGCAGCCGGTTCGTCCGGAATAGGGGCCAAGGACTTGTAATTGGTCGTCAGAATGACGATCTAAAAAGATGCTGTCTGCCTTTTTGGGGCAGACGGTTTTCGAACAACTGAAAGGACGAAGCGGCTTGCTGTCAGGGGAAGCCGCCGCAGAACGTGTCAGACAACGCGATCCATATCGATATAACGATCGAAGCCGGCAGCTGGCCGGATGAAACAACACTTGAAGGACTTGTCAGAAAGTCTGTCGAGGCGGCATGGGCCAATCTTGACCTCAAGGATGCCGACAGCGAATTGAGCGTCGTCTTCACCGACGATGCGTCCATTCAGGAGCTGAACGCCGAATGGCGCGGCAAGGACAAGCCTACCAATGTGTTGTCGTTTCCTGCTTTTCCGGTCAAGGCCGGTGCGCAGCCGGGGCCGATGTTGGGCGACATCGTCATCGCTCGCGAAACCGTAGAGCGTGAAGCGGTTGAAGAAGGCAAACCTCTCGACCACCACCTCTCACACCTTGTCGTGCATGGATTCCTGCATCTTTTGGGATACGATCATGAAACCGACGAGGAAGCTGAGGAAATGGAGCGCCGTGAGCGCGAAATTCTTCATGCTATTGCCATCCCCGACCCTTATGCTGTATCCGAAGAGACCATTAACAACGATTGACCATGGCTGATCAAACCTCACAACCTCCGTCCGCTGGCGAGAATCGCAGCGAGACCCAAGACGCCGAAGGGCAAAGTACGCAGCGGCCTGTAGCGGCCGAAAAGCGCTCCCTTCTGTCGAATATTTTCCCTTTCATCCGCTCGCGACAGCAATCTTCCTTGCGTGAAGATTTGGCCGATGCCTTGTCGAGTACGACGAGCGAACAGGATTCTGCATTCTCGCCCGAAGAAAAGGCGATGCTGCACAACATCCTGCGCCTGCGTGAAATCCGCGTCGAAGACGTGATGATTCCGCGTGCGGATGTCGAGGCGGTGGAAATTTCCACGCCGCTCTGGGAAGTGCTGGAACTCTTCGAGGAGTCCGGTCACTCCCGTATGCCGGTCTATGCCGAAACGCTGGATGATCCGCGCGGCATGATCCATATCCGCGATGTTCTGAATTTCATCACGCGTCAGGCGCGCCAGAAAACGCGCCGCCGCACGACGGCCAAGACGCCAGCGACGGCAACGCCGCCGAAATTCGATATGAGCCGCATCGATCTCAGCAAGACGATTGGCGAGCTTAACCTCATGCGAAAAGTGCTGTTCGTGCCGCCGTCGATGATGGCAAGCGGTTTGATGGCCCGCATGCAGGCAACCCATATCCAGATGGCGCTGGTCATCGACGAATATGGCGGCACCGACGGTCTCGTCTCTCTGGAAGACATCGTCGAAATGGTTGTCGGCGATATTGAAGACGAGCATGACGACGAAGAAATCATGATCGCCGAGGAAGCCGATGGCGTATTCGTCGTCGACGCGCGCGCTGATCTGGACGAATTTGCCGCAAAGATCGGCCCCTCTTTCGAGGTGGGCGAACATGGCGAGGATGTTGACACGGTCGGCGGCCTGATATTCTCGGTTCTTGGCCGGATTCCCGTCCGTGGTGAGGTCGTGCAGGCCGTGCCGGGCTATGAATTCCATGTGCTCGAAGTTGATCCGCGCCGCGTGAAGAAGGTGCGCATTGTGCCGCTTTCCGCTGCCGACCGCCGCAGGCAGCAGCGCGCTGTCGTCACCACCAAGCCTGAAGAGCAGTCAACGGCTACGGCTGAAGACGCTGAAACCTTCAAAGAGGCCTGATGATCGAAAGGCTTGCGGGCAGGATCATTCTTTCTAGCGGCTGGCGTCGTGCGCTGGCCGCTTTTTTGAGTGGCGCCTTTGCGACACTGACCCAGCCGCCTTTCGATCTCTTCATTGCCGGGTTTGTTTCCTTCCCGATCCTCGTCTGGCTGATCGACGGCGCTTTGGCGCGCGCCGATGCTGGTCCGATCCGTCGCGTTCTGCCCGCGGCAATAGTCGGCTGGTGGTTCGGTTTCGGTTATTTCGTCTCCGGCCTCTGGTGGATCGGCACGGCTCTTCTGGTCGATGCAGACCAGTTTGCCTGGGCCCTGCCGCTGGCGGTTTTGGGCCTGCCTGCCTTTCTGGCGATTTTCTACGCCTTCGCGACCTTGGTTGCGCGCATCTTTTGGTCCGACGGGTTAGGACGTATTTTCGCGCTCGCTTTTGGTTTTGCGCTTGCGGAATGGCTGCGTACGTTCCTGCTGACCGGTTTTCCGTGGAACGCTATCGGTTATGCGGCCATGCCGGTGCCGGTGTTGATGCAGTCGGTCGCCGTGGTTGGCCTTGTCGGCATGAGCGCGTTGGCTGCGTTCATTTTTGCGTCGCCCGCATTGCTGATCGGTGGACGTTTGGCAAAGAGCGGTATCGTTCTGGCCATTCTTCTGACCGCAGCCCATGTCGGCTTTGGCGTGTGGACCCTCTCGCATGCGCCCGCCATCGGTGATGAGAAGGGCACGGTCAATATCCGCATCGTACAGCCTTCCATCGCGCAAAGCCTGAAATGGGACAATGCCGAACGCCGCTCGATCTTCGACAAGCTGATTGCGCTGACGGCGGAAGCACCCGCCGACGGCAAGCCGAAGCCTGATGTCGTCATATGGCCCGAAACTGCGGTGCCGTATATTCTGACATCGACGCCGGAAGCTCTGGCGCAAATCGGCACTACATTGCAGGACGGTCAGGTCCTGTTGACTGGCGCTGTGCGTGAGGAGAAGGCGGCGGGCAATGGCGAGCCGCGTTATTATAATTCCATCTATACGATCAATGACCGGGGCGAGATTACGGATGCCGCCGATAAGGTGCATCTTGTTCCATTCGGCGAATATCTGCCTTTTGAAAGCTTTCTCCGTGGTCTTGGACTTCAGGAAGTGGTCGAAATGCCGGGCGGCTTTACCGCCGGTTCCTCGCGGCGTCTTTTGAACGTCAAGCCAGGCCAGTCTTTTTTGCCGCTTATCTGCTACGAAGCGATTTTCCCGGACGAACTCGGTTTTTCGGGCTCGCAGGCCGGTGCACCCAATGCCATCGTCAATGTTACGAATGACGCCTGGTATGGCGACACGCCGGGACCTTACCAGCATTTCAGGCAGGCGCAGGTTCGTGCCGTGGAGCAGGGCTTGCCGCTGGTCCGTGCAGCGAATAACGGCCTTTCGGCGGTAACGGATTCCTACGGTCGAATCACTGAAGGTCTTGCGCTGGACGTCGTCGGGGTGGTTGATGCTTCCCTACCGTCAGCTCGTGCCCCATTTTGGGGCACTGCGCCCGGATCGAAACAGACGATATCGATCCTGTTAACCTTACTCTTTGTCAACGCAGCTTTCAGGGTGTCATTCCGTAGGCGTTTTCATTGACACGGCAATTTTGTTAAGATGTTATACCGGCGCGGTGACGGTTCCCACGTGCGAAATCGTGCGAAGCTCGTCAGACTACCTCCCACAACGTGATGTTATCCCTGTTCAGATGAACAGTACATGAATGAAAGCTCGCAGCCGCGAGGAGTGACAGCTGTATGATTGAGAATAAAAAGAAGCCCAACCCAATCGACGTACATGTCGGCAGCCGCATTCGTCTCCGTCGCAACATGCTGGGCCTCAGTCAAGAAAAGCTCGGCGAGAATCTGGGCATCACGTTTCAGCAGATTCAAAAATACGAGAAGGGCACCAATCGCGTCGGCGCCAGCCGCCTTCAGGCGATCTCTGCCATTCTCAACGTTCCGGTTTCCTTTTTCTTTGAAGACGCACCGGGATCGAACCCTGCCGGTCAGGAAGGTTTTGCGGAAGACAATGAAGCAACCTATGTGGTCGATTTCCTGAATTCCAACGAAGGGGTTCAGCTCACCCGCGCGTTCACGAAGATTTCAGATCCGAAAGTGCGCCGGAAAATCATCGATCTGGTGAAGTCGCTCGCGGCAGACGCCGAGTAAGCTATCCGCTGTTACATCTTGCATTTCGGCGGTTATGCGCCTTTTTCCCCTTTTGGCGTAGGCTTTGCGGCCTTGGGAATGAATTTTTCTGGCTGTGCCCCGTCGCGATACGAAAATGCATTGACGGTTTGATCCTAACTTCGCTAACACTTTGACGCGCCCGGAAAGTTCCGGGCGCTACTGTGTTTCCTAGGCGGAGATGTTCTCCGTTGGATTTTCAAGAGGGGTTACCCGTGTCGCGCAGTTCTTATCTCTTCACCAGCGAATCTGTGTCTGAAGGACACCCGGACAAGGTTTGCGACCGCATCTCCGATGAAATCGTCGACATGATCTACAAGGAAGCCCGCCGCACCGGTGTGGATCCGTGGTCTGTCCGTGTTGCCTGCGAAACGCTTGCCACCACCAATCGTGTGGTGATTGCCGGCGAAGTCCGCGTACCGGAGACTTTCCTGAAGAAGAACAAGGACGGCTCGATCGCCAAGGATGCCGCTGGCCATCCGCTGATCAATCCTGCCCGCTTCCGTTCGGCAGCGCGCAAGGCGATCCGCGAAATCGGCTACGAACAGGACGGCTTTCACTGGAAGACGGTGAAGATCGACGTGCTTCTGCATCCGCAGTCTGCCGATATCGCGCAGGGCGTCGACAATGCTGCCGACCGTCAGGGCGAAGAAGGTGCTGGCGATCAGGGCATCATGTTCGGCTATGCCTGTCGCGAAACCCCGGATCTGATGCCTGCACCGATCTATTATTCGCACAAGATTCTCGAAAAGCTGTCCGAAGCACGCCATAAGGGCGAAGGCGATGCGGGCAAGCTTGGCCCGGACGCCAAGAGCCAGGTTACGGTGCGTTATGAGAACGGCAAGGCTGCCGAAGTCACGCAGATTGTGCTCTCGACGCAGCATCTGGATGCCAGCTGGGATTCCAAGAAAGTTCGCTCGGTTGTCGAGCCTTATATCCGTGATGCGCTGGGCGAGCTGCCGATTGCTGCCACCTGCAACTGGTACATCAATCCGACCGGCAAATTCGTCATTGGTGGTCCGGACGGCGACGCAGGCCTGACGGGTCGCAAGATCATCGTCGATACTTACGGTGGCGCGGCTCCGCATGGCGGCGGCGCATTCTCCGGCAAGGACACGACCAAGGTCGACCGTTCGGCTGCATATGCTGCGCGTTATCTGGCCAAGAATGTCGTGGCGGCAAATCTTGCCGACCGCTGCACGATCCAGCTTGCCTACGCGATCGGCGTTGCACAGCCGCTTTCGGTCTATGTCGATCTGCACGGCACGGGCAAGGTTGCTGAAGCCGCTGTTGAAGACGCGCTGCGCGAAGTGATGGACCTGTCGCCGACCGGTATCCGCAAGCATCTCGATCTCAACAAGCCGATCTATGCCAAGACCTCGTCTTACGGTCATTTTGGCCGCAAGCCGGGCCGTGACGGTTCCTTCTCCTGGGAGAAGACCGATCTTACCAAGGCCTTGAAGGCATCTGTCGCCTAAATCTTGGAGCATTGTGCGTCCTTTTGGGCGTACAACCAGAGCAAAAGTTGCATCACAGATCGCTTGGCGTTATGTGTCCGGGCAAATTTCAGAGAGCGCGATTTCAAATCGCGCTCTCTGTTTGTGTTGTTAAGCTGCATTTTGCAGGCCGACGGATAGAACATGACCGAAGAAACCCATCCTCTGCGCGGTGCCGGAAACTTTTTTGGCCGTCGTCACGGCAAGCCGCTGCGCAGCCATCAGCGAAACCTGTTCGAGGAGCTGCTGCCCGAGCTGAAGATCGATCTCGCCAAGCCTGCCCCGCAGGATCTGCGCTCGCTGTTCCCTGTGACGGTTGACGCCGTGCGCATGGAAATCGGCTTTGGCGGCGGCGAACATCTGCATCATGAAACGGGCCGCTATCCGCAGACGGGTTTTATCGGCGTAGAGCCTTTCGTCAATGGCATGGCCAAGATGCTGGCGGCGCTCGATCAGGAGCCGCGTCCCAATATGCGGCTTTATGATGAGGACGCGACAGCGGTTCTCGACTGGCTGCCAGATGCCTCTTTGTCCGGTATCGACCTGTTTTATCCTGACCCTTGGCACAAGCGTCGCCACTGGAAGCGTCGTTTTGTCAGCGATGCCAATCTGGATCGCTTCGCCCGCGTTTTGAAACCCGGCGCGAAATTTCGCTTCGCTTCGGATATCGAGCATTATGTGAACTGGACGCTACAGCATTGCCGTCGTCACGATGCGTTCGATTGGCAGGCCGAAGGACCGTCGGACTGGAATGACGCCTATGAAGGCTGGCCGGGCACGCGCTATGAGGCAAAGGCCTTCCGCGAGGGCCGCAAGGCTGCCTATCTGACATTTATCCGACGTTGAATTTCTAGAGCGGTTCCGATCAAAGCTGTATCGTGGAACCACTCTATCTATCTGTTTTTAAGCATTATCCTACGCAAAACTGCTGCGCATTTTTGCTGGAAATGCTCTACGGAAGCGGGACTTGAAAAAATCCGCTTCCGCTGGTATATAACTCTCAAATTCTTGGTCGAACGAACAAGAGTGGGTCCGTCCGGTCCCGCTCTTTTTTGTTACTTAGACCCAGGAAATAGAGGTTTTTCGCCCCCTTTGAGAGGTTTAGAGTTGACGGAACAGGTTCAGGCAAACGAAGCAGAGACGCCGGAAGTGGCTGTGGATGAGCGCATCATTCGCGAAACGGGCATCGACGCGAAAGTGGCAGGCATTATTGAGCCGGTGCTCAATACGCTGGGCTATCGTCTTGTGCGCGTGCGTCTTTCCGGTCTCAACGGCCAGACCTTGCAGATCATGGCCGAGCGCCCCGACGGCACGATGACGGTCGACGATTGCGAGCTGGTCAGCCGCACTGTCGCGCCGGTGCTCGATGTCGAAGACCCGATCAGCGGCAAGTATCATCTGGAAGTCTCGTCGCCGGGTATCGACCGTCCGCTGGTGCGCAAGTCGGATTTTGCCGATTGGGCAGGCCATATTGCCAAGGTGGAAACCTCCATCGTGCATGAAGGCCGCAAGAAGTTCCGCGGTCGTATCGTGCTGGGCGATGCCGAGACAGTCGTGATCGAAAGCGATCAGGTGTCTTACGGCAACGAACCGGTCGTACGCATTCCCTTCGACGTGATTTCAGATGCGCGTCTGGTCCTGACCGACGATCTGATCCGCGATGCACTGCGCAAGGACAAGGCCCTTCGCGAAGGCCGCATCCCCGGAGACGATCTGGGCGATGCGCCGGAAGAAGCGGCGACAGAAGATACGGCTGACGAAAAATAAGCCGACGAAACAAGTTTCAGGCATTCGGCGCAAGGAGAAGCCGGGTGCGACACCAAGGAGAGACCTATGGCAGTCAGTGCTAACAGGCTGGAGCTTCTGCAGATCGCCGATGCGGTCGCACGCGAGAAGTCGATTGACCGCGAGATCGTTCTTGCGGCCATGGCCGATGCGATCCAGAAGGCAGCGCGTTCGCGTTATGGTCAGGAAAGCAACATCCGCGCCGACATCAATGCGAAGTCCGGCGAGATCAAGCTTCAGCGCCTGCTCGAAGTGGTCGAGAATGTCGAAGACTACGCCACGCAGATTTCGCTGTTCACCGCACGCGACCGCAACCCGGATGCGCAGATTGGCGACTTCATCGCTGATCAGCTGCCCCCGATGGATTTCGGCCGTATCGCTGCCCAGTCGGCCAAGCAGGTCATCGTGCAGAAAGTGCGCGAAGCTGAGCGTGACCGCCAGTATGACGAATACAAGGATCGCGTTGGCGAGATCGTCAACGGCACCGTGAAGCGCGTCGAATACGGCAATGTGATCGTCGATCTGGGCCGTGGCGAAGCCATCGTGCGCCGTGACGAACTGATCCCGCGTGAAGCCTTCCGTTATGGCGACCGTATCCGCGCCTATGTTTACGACGTGCGTCGTGAACAGCGTGGCCCGCAGATTTTCCTGTCACGCACCCATCCGCAGTTCATGGCGAAGCTCTTCACCATGGAAGTGCCGGAAATCTATGACGGCATAATCGAGATCAAGTCGGTCGCCCGTGATCCGGGTTCGCGCGCCAAGATCGCCGTTGTTTCGCGCGATGCGTCCATCGATCCGGTCGGCGCCTGCGTTGGTATGCGCGGTTCGCGTGTTCAGGCCGTTGTTGCCGAACTTCAGGGCGAAAAGATCGACATCATTCCGTGGTCGCCGGATGCGGCTTCCTTCATCGTCAACGCGCTTCAGCCTGCTGAAGTTGCCAAGGTTGTTCTCGATGAAGATGCGGAACGTATTGAAGTTGTCGTCCCGAATGACCAACTATCACTAGCGATCGGTCGTCGCGGCCAGAATGTCCGCCTCGCATCGCAGCTCACCGGTTGGGACATCGACATTCTGACGGAGGACGAAGAGTCCGAACGTCGTCAGAAGGAATTCACCGAGCGTTCGAACCTGTTCATGGAAGCCCTCGACGTCGACGAAATGGTCGGTCAGGTTCTTGCTTCCGAAGGCTTCGCCTCGATTGAAGAACTGGCTTATGTCGAGCCGGGTGAAATTGCATCCATCGATGGTTTCGATGACGATACGGCTTCTGAAATCCAGCAGCGTGCTCGTGAATATCTGGATCGCCTCGAAGGTGAACTGGATGCGCGCCGCAAGGAACTGGGCGTTGAAGACGAACTTCGCGAACTGCCGAACCTGACCACAGCCATGCTGGTTGCTGTCGGTGAAGACGGCGTGAAGTCGATCGAAGACTTTGCCGGTTACGCTGTCGATGACCTCGTCGGCTGGCGTGAGCGCAAGGATGGCGACACCGTCACCCATAGCGGCATTCTCTCGTCCTTCGATGTTTCGCGCGTCGATGCCGAACAGATGATCCTGACTGCCCGCCTCAAGGCTGGCTGGATCACGGAAGAAGAGCTGGCAGCTGCCGCTCAGGAAGAAGCCGAAGCGGAAGTCGAGGCTGAAGCCGGTGAAGAAGAAGCCGCTTCGTAAGAAGCGCTGAGAAGTTCTGGGGCCGCACGGGTTCTTACGTCTGAAGCAATTCAGGAGTAAGCTGTGCGGCTCCAACAATTGATGTGATGCCGAAAACGGGTTTCATTTACCGGATTCGGTAGGGCAGATCGGGTTTCAGTGGGCTTTCCGCGACGTTTCGGGTTGTGGCGAGGCCCCGGCTCTGGTACAGCGCCACGCGTTGCGTTTGATATGTCGGGTAGGGTGTCAAACTGCCTGATTTGAGAACAAAGCGGCGGAAGCGTTGCCAGTTTTGAAGTTGAGTACAAGTCCGTATATCGCAGAGCGGGAGTTTGCGTGGAGCAGGATATGAATGACAGAACCTGTATCGTCACGCGCGAAAGCGGTTCTGCCGATGACATGATCCGCTTCGTTGCAGGGCCCGACGGTTCCGTCGTGCCGGACTTGAAAAGAAACCTGCCGGGCAGGGGATGCTGGGTCAAGGCCGAGCGCCGTCTGGTGGATGAGGCGATCAAGCGCAAGCTTTTTGCGCGGGCGCTGAAGGAAGGCGTGAAGCCGCAGGACGATCTTGGCGCGCTGGTTGACCAGCTGCTGACAAAATCCGCCCTGGGCAGTCTGGCCTTGGCTCGCAAGGCTGGCGCGGTGGTAACGGGATCGACCAAGGTCGATCAGGCGATCCGCACGGGCACTGCTGCCTTGGTATTGCATGCGAAGGAAGCCGCAGCCGATGGCGTGCGCAAGCTCGATCAGGCCCGGCGCGCCGTGGTGCATCTCGACGGTCCCGAAATCCCTGCCTTCACCCTTTTTACGGGAGAAGAAATGGATTTGGCATTTGGGGGCGGAAATGTGATACATGCAGCCGTGCTTGAAGGAAAGGCGGCTGTCGGGTTCGTAAAGCGGGCGCAATTGCTGCATCGCTATCGCGGTGAAAGCGCAACGGATTCGAATTAGAGCGTAATCTTGCCGAGGCTGGCAGGCCTCATACCGGATTATGCGTTGAGTGGATGACTGGAGCATTATCCAACCCGACTGGGTCGCGTTGGATAATGCTCGAGTAGAGCGGCCGGAGCCGCGAAGGAAACGGAACGTAATGAGCGATAACACAAACGACGACAAGACGCTGGGCGTCACCCCCAAGAAGACCCTGACCATGAAGCGGCCAGGCGTTGAGCAGAGCACCGTGCGCCAGAATTTCAGCCACGGCCGCACCAAGGCTGTCGTCGTTGAAACCAAGAAGCGTAAGTTCTCACGGCCAGACGACAAGCCGGAAGTGGAAGCAGCGGCTCCCAAGCCTGTTGTGGCCGCCCCTGCTGCGCCGACGCCGCAGCCGAAGGCGCCCGCAGCGCCAGCTGCTGCTGCTCCGGTGGCGAAGCCGCATGTCGCGCAGCAACAGCAGCGCCCCGTGCAGCAGCGCCCCAACCAGCAGGCACCGCGTCCGCGCCCGACCGATCGCTCCGGCATGGTGCTGAACACGCTGTCGCGCTCCGAAATGGATGCACGCCGCCGCGCGCTTGAAGAAGCGCAGGTGCGTGAAGTTGAAGAACGCGCGCGTGCCGTCGAAGACGCCAAGCGCCGCGCCGAAGAAGATGCACGCCGCGCCAAGGAGCGTGAAGAATCCGCACGCCGTCAGGCCGAGGAAGAAGCGCGCCTCAAGGCTGAAGCCGAAGCACGCCGCAAGGCCGAGGAAGAAGCTGCCAAGCGCGTTCCTCAGCCGGAAGCACGTGGCGAGCAGCGCACCGAGCGTCCTGAACGCCGCGACGATTCGCGTGGCGCACCGCAGGGCAATCGTCCGCAGCACGCTGGCCGTCCACAGCAGGGCAATCGTCCGCAGTCGGGTGCACCGCGTCCGGCTCCGTCGCTTGCAGAAGCCGCTCCCGGACCGGGCAAGCCGCTCCCGCAGAGCCAGCTTCGCAGGCCCGGCCAGTCCGGCGATGAAGATGATCGTCGTGGCAGCAGCCCAACCGCTGCTCGTCGTGGCACGCCCGCCAAGCCGGACGCTCGCGCCCCGAAGGTGGTCAAGACCGAAGACGATCGCCGTCGTGGCAAGCTGACGATCTCCAGCAATCTGGAAGACGAAGGTCGTTCGCGTTCGCTGTCGGCCATGCGTCGCCGTCAGGAAAAGTTCAAGCGTTCGCAGATGCAGGAAACCCGCGAGAAAATCTCTCGCGAAGTGACCGTCCCTGAAACCATCACGCTTCAGGAACTCGCACAGCGTATGACCGAGCGTTCGGTCGATATCATCAAGTACCTGATGAAACAGGGCCAGATGATGAAGCCGGGCGACGTGATTGATGCCGATATGGCACAGCTGATTGCTGAAGAGTTCGGCCACACCGTCAAGCGCGTTGCGGAATCGGACGTTGAAGAAGGTATCTTTGACGTTGCGGACGATCAGGCCGCGCTGGTTTCGCGTCCTCCGGTCGTGACCATCATGGGGCACGTCGACCACGGCAAGACGTCGCTTCTCGATGCGATCCGTCACGCCAACGTGGTGTCGGGCGAAGCCGGTGGTATTACCCAGCATATCGGTGCTTATCAGGTCGAACAGAACGGCCAGAAGATCACCTTCATCGATACGCCGGGCCATGCCGCCTTTACAGCAATGCGTGCCCGTGGTGCGCAGGCGACCGACATTGCCATTCTGGTGGTTGCCGCTGACGACAGCGTGATGCCGCAGACGATTGAATCGATCAACCATGCCAAGGCGGCTGGTGTTCCGATCATCGTTGCGATCAACAAGATCGACAAGCCATCTGCCGATCCGCAGAAGGTTCGTACTGCCCTGCTGCAGCACGATGTCTTCGTGGAATCGATGGGCGGTGAAGTGCTCGACGTCGAAGTGTCGGCTAAGAACAAGATCAACCTCGACAAGCTGCTTGAAGCAGTTCTGTTGCAGGCTGAAATCCTTGATCTCAAGGCAGATCCGAAGCGTACGGCTGAAGGCGTCGTCATCGAAGCACAGCTCGATCGTGGCCGTGGTTCGGTCGCAACCGTTCTGGTTCAGAAGGGTACGCTGCATCCGGGTGATATTATCGCCGCTGGTAACGAATGGGGCCGCGTGCGCGCTCTGGTCAACGACCGTGGCGAACACGTCAAGGAAGCAGGACCTGCTATGCCGGTTGAAGTCCTTGGTCTCCAGGGTACGCCGCAGGCAGGCGATCGCTTCGCAGTTGTTGCCAACGAAGCCAAGGCTCGTGAAATTGCTGATTATCGCCAGCGCCTTGCTCGCGATAAGGCTGTTGCCCGTCAGACTGGTCAGCGCGGCTCGCTCGAGCAGATGATGAGCCAGCTTCAGGTGAATGGCCTGAAGGAATTCCCGCTCGTCATCAAGGGTGACGTGCAGGGTTCGGTCGAAGCAATCATTACGGCGCTCGACAAGCTTGGCACCGACGAAGTGCGTGCTCGCATCGTCCATTCGGGCGCAGGCGGTATCACGGAAAGCGACGTGTCGCTGGCCGAAGCCTCCAATGCAGCAATCATCGGCTTCAACGTTCGTGCCAACAAGCAGGCGCGTGACGCTGCCGAGCAGCAGGGCACTGAAATCCGCTACTACAACATCATCTACGATCTGATCGAAGATGTGAAAGCAGCGATGTCGGGTCTTCTGTCGCCAGAACGCCGTGAAACCTTCATCGGTAATGCTGAGATTCTCGAAGTCTTCAACATCACCAAGGTCGGTAAGGTTGCCGGTTGCCGTGTTATCGACGGCAAGGTTGAACGTGGTGCAGGCGTTCGCCTCATCCGCGACAACGTGGTTATCCACGAAGGCAAGCTCAAGACGCTCAAGCGCTTCAAGGACGAAGTGCAGGAAGTGCCGATGGGCCAGGAATGCGGTATGGCGTTCGAAAACTACGACGACATTCGCGCAGGCGACACGATCGAAGCGTTCCGCGTCGAACATATTACGCGCACGCTCTAACAACTATTTGCCGGATCGCCCGACATGGGCGGTCCGGCTTTTTATTGCCCGGTTCCGAGGGTCTGACTCCCATCTGAATTGTGGTAAGTTACGCCCATAATTTTCTAGTCATGCGGTCGGACAGTCTGAGAGACTGGACGCCGGTTGATGGCTGTTTATCGAGGATATAGCTATGGCACGTTCTCCGGACCCAAAAGGCTCAGGCGGCCTTTCGCAGCGCCAGCTTCGCGTTGGCGAACAGGTGCGCCACGCATTGGCGCAGTTGCTCCAACGCGGAGAAATCCGTGACGATCTGATCGAGCGCACCGTCATTTCCGTTTCGGAAGTGCGCATGTCGCCCGACCTGAAGATCGCCACCTGTTACATCATGCCGCTTGGCAATGTTGATCCGCAAGCAATCGTCAAGGCATTGGCGGCAAACGCGAAATTCATTCGCGGCCGCATGGCGCCAGTTCTTGGTCAGATGAAATATATGCCGGAGTTCCGCTTCCGCTCCGACACGAGTTTCGACAATTTTTCGAAGATCGACGCCCTTCTGCGTTCGCCGGAAGTGGCGCGTGATCTTTCGCATGACGATGAAGACGCTGGCGAGGATAAAACCTCCCGCAATGGAGACGAATAAAGCATGGCAAGACGGGGTAAGAAAAAAGGCCGTCCGGTTTCCGGTTGGGTTATTTTCGACAAGCCGAAAGGTATGGGATCGACCGAAGCGGTCTCGAAGATCAAGTGGCTGTTCAACGCCGAGAAAGCCGGTCATGCCGGTACCCTCGACCCGCTTGCATCCGGCATGCTGCCGATTGCTCTGGGTGAAGCCACCAAAACCGTGCCTTATGTCATGGACGGAACCAAGGTTTATCGTTTCACGGTGACCTGGGGCGAAGAACGTTCGACCGACGATCTTGAGGGTCAGGCGACAAAGACTTCTGACAAGCGCCCGTCGCGTCAAGACGTCGAAGCCCTGTTGCCAAACTATACCGGCCTCATCTCGCAGATTCCGCCGCAGTTCTCCGCCATCAAGATCGACGGCGAACGCGCCTATGATCTCGCCCGCGAAGGCGAAACGGTGGAGATTCCGGCGCGCGAAGTCGAGATTGATCGTCTGGAGATCGTCGAATTCCACGACGACAACCGCACCTCATTCGAAGTCGAATGCTCCAAGGGCACCTATGTGCGCTCGCTGGCGCGCGATATGGGCCGCGATCTTGGCTGCTTCGGCCATATTTCCGAACTGCGCCGCATCGAAGTCGCTCCGTTCACGGAAGAAGATTTCGTCACGCTGACTGAACTGGAAGCCGTCTGGCCGCCACTGCCGCCGAAGGACGAGGATGGCAACGTGGTCGAAACTGCGCCCCGCCGCGATTTTTCCGGCCTCGACGCTCTGGTGATCGATACGGGCGCAGCACTCGACTGCCTGCCGCAGATTCCGCTGACCGAAGAACAGGCACAGCGCGTTCGCCTCGGCAATCCGGTTATCCTGCGTGGTCGCGATGCCCCGCTGGAAGCCGATGAAGCCTGTGTCACAGCACGCGGAAAGCTGCTCGCCATCGGCTATATCGAGCATGGTCAGTTCAAGCCGAAGCGTGTTTTCACGGCTAACTAACACCATAGTTGCAAATTCGTCAGGCCGTGGCGAAAAGAGTGATTTTCGAGTACCGGAGCGGAGCGTACTTTTAGGTACGTGAGCACCGGAACACAGAAAATTGCTCTTTGCAGCGCGGCATCACGAAGAATGCAACTGTGGTGCTAAAAAGTCTTCGCAATTGCTGGGGTATATTTGATGCTGGCATTCTTGCCGTTTTTGCACTATATGCCCCATCAGCGATCATGCAGAATGCAGATCAGATCGTGTAAGTTGGCCCGCGCTGGACGACATCCCGGCCTGGGCGTCTGTTTTTCCTCTCATCAAGAAAGGGTTTACGATGTCGATTACTGCTGAGCGTAAGCAAGCACTTATCAAGGAATACGCCACCAAGGAAGGTGACACCGGTTCTCCTGAAGTTCAGGTTGCCGTTCTTTCCGAGCGTATCGCCAACCTCACCGAACACTTCAAGGGCCACAAGAATGACAATCATTCGCGTCGCGGCCTTCTGAAGCTGGTTTCGCAGCGCCGTCGTCTTCTTGACTATGTCAAGGGCGTGGACGCAGCGCGCTACCAGGCGCTGATCGGCCGTCTCGGCCTGCGCCGCTAACGGTAAATCGGGCGACGTCACAAGCGTCGCCCGTTTGATTTGAGCATTCTGAGGAAGAGCGGATAGCCGCTTTCCAGAAGAGAATGCGAGAGTATCGGGCGAATGCCCACTGGCATGAGACGGCGCACAAGGTGCATTCCGTCATGCCGATGACGAGCCATAAGGCTCATGACCTGGACCAGTCATGGGGCAGGATTGCAGGTAGTTCGGCGGGTATGATCCTGAAAAGTTGCAGACTTTTCGGATGAGAGAATACCCGGGACAAGTATGATCCCGAAAAGTGGGAACCGGTTTTCGGATAAGATCATACTATCAGGCTGAGCTTCCCGTTGTCTTGCCCGTGGCCTGTCCGCCAACCCGGGAGATGCCTTAGCGCTTTGCGCGGCGTCTCCATATGAGGACAAGATATGTTCAATACCCACAAAGTGGAAATCGAATGGGGCGGTCGTCCGCTCACGCTCGAAACCGGCAAGATCGCCCGTCAGGCTGACGGCGCAGTTCTCGCAACCTATGGCGAAACCGTCGTTCTGGCGACTGTCGTTTCTGCCAAGGAACCAAAGCCGGGTCAGGATTTCTTCCCGCTGACTGTCAACTATCAGGAAAAGACCTACGCTGCCGGCAAGATCCCGGGCGGTTTCTTCAAGCGTGAAGGTCGTCCGAGCGAAAACGAAACCCTCGTTTCGCGCCTGATCGACCGTCCGATCCGTCCGCTCTTTGTCGATGGCTACAAGAACGACACGCAGGTTGTTCTGACTGTTGTTCAGCACGATCTCGAAAACAATCCCGACATTCTGTCGATGGTTGCAGCTTCCGCAGCACTGACCATTTCCGGCGTTCCTTTCATGGGCCCGATCGGCGGTGCGCGCGTTGGTTACATCAACGGCGAATACGTCCTGAACCCGAATATCGACGAAATGCCGGAATCGAAGCTCGATCTGGTTGTTGCCGGTACTGCCGACGCAGTGCTGATGGTTGAATCGGAAGCACAGGAACTTTCCGAAGAAGTCATGCTCGGCGCTGTTGTTTTCGGCCAGAAGGGCTTCCAGCCGGTCATCGATGCGATCATCAAGCTCGCTGAAGTTGCTGCCAAGGAACCGCGCGACTTCCAGCCGGAAGACCTGTCGGACCTCGAAACCAAGATGCTGGCCGTTGTCGAAAACGACCTGCGCGATGCATACAAGATCACCGAAAAGCAGGCTCGTTACGTTGCTGTTGACGCTGCAAAGGCCAAGGCGAAGGCTCACTTCTTCCCGGAAGGCGTTGAAGAGCCGGAAATGTCGCCTGAGCAGTTCGCGACCATTTTCAAGCACCTGCAGGCCAAGATCGTTCGCTGGAACATTCTGGACACCGGCAGCCGCATTGACGGCCGCGACCTGAAGACCGTTCGCGCAATCGTTTCGGAAGTTGGCCTTCTGCCGCGCACCCACGGCTCGGCGCTGTTCACCCGCGGTGAAACGCAGGCAATCGTTGTTGCCACGCTAGGCACCGGCGAAGACGAACAGATGATCGATTCTCTGACCGGTACGTACAAAGAATCCTTCATGCTGCATTACAACTTCCCGCCATATTCGGTTGGTGAAACCGGTCGTATGGGTTCGCCGGGCCGTCGTGAAGTTGGTCATGGCAAGCTCGCATGGCGCGCTATCCACCCGATGCTGCCTGCTGCCGACCAGTTCCCTTACACGATCCGTTCGGTTTCCGAGATCACCGAATCCAACGGTTCGTCCTCGATGGCGACCGTTTGCGGCACCTCGCTGGCTCTGATGGACGCAGGCGTTCCGCTTGCACGTCCGGTTGCCGGTATCGCCATGGGTCTGATCAAGGAAGGCGACCGTTATGCTGTCCTGTCCGACATCCTCGGCGACGAAGATCACCTCGGCGACATGGACTTCAAGGTAGCCGGTACTGACAACGGCATCACCGCACTTCAGATGGACATCAAGATCGACGGTATCACCGAAGAGATCATGAAGGTCGCTCTGGAACAGGCCAAGGGCGGTCGCGTTCACATTCTCGGCGAAATGGCCAAGGCTTTGTCCACGTCGCGTGACGAACTCGGCGAATTCGCTCCGCGCATCGAAGTGATGAACATCCCGACCGACAAGATCCGTGATGTTATCGGTTCGGGCGGCAAGGTCATCCGCGAAATCGTGGAAAAGACCGGCGCCAAGATCAACATCGAAGACGACGGCACGGTGAAGATCGCTTCGTCGAACGGCAAGGAAATCGAAGCCGCCAAGAAGTGGATTCATTCGATTGTTGCTGAGCCGGAAGTCGGCGAAATCTACGAAGGTACGGTCGTCAAGACCGCTGACTTCGGCGCTTTCGTGAACTTCTTCGGCCCTCGTGACGGTCTGGTTCACATCTCGCAGCTCGCTTCTGACCGCGTTGCCAAGACCACCGATGTGGTCAAGGAAGGCCAGAAGGTCTGGGTCAAGCTCATGGGCTTCGACGAACGCGGCAAGGTTCGCCTGTCGATGAAGGTCGTCGATCAGGAAACCGGCAAGGAAGTTGCCCAGGAAAAGAAGGCAGAAGCAGACGCTGAATAAGCTTTGCATCTTCTTTGAAATCGAAAAGCGCGCCTCTGGGCGCGCTTTTTTGTTATTTCACGCTACTGAACGGTGTCGCGCGGCCTTTTCCGATGCGATCTTGCGGGGTAAAGAACGATCATGATGACACCGGCACAGAAAACACTTTTCCTTCCCTTCGAGCAGGGCATTCTCGATATGCCCGAAGAGGGGCAATCCTTTCTCGCTTGCGGCCTTTCCGCCGACCGGCTTCTCGACCCGGAATGGAAAGAGGTTCTGACTTGCCTGCAGCCATGGCGTCCCGATTTTCTGGCGCTCGGCAAAGAAGGCTTTCGTGCAGAGCCGAGATTGGCCGCAGAGAGCCGTTTTGACGGCGGGCTACTCCTGCTCGGAAAACACCGTGGACGCAACGAGGCGTGGTTCTCCGAGCTTCTGGCGCGCGTTCAGCCCGGCGGGTGGATTGTCGTCTGCGGTGAAAAGAAGCTCGGCGTCGACAGTTTCCGAAAATGGGTGGGCAATATCGCAGAAATCAGCGACCGCATGTCCAAGAACCACGCCGTCTCGTTCTGGCTTCAGCGTCCCGCCGATCTGGACGATGATTTCATTGCGGCTCTGCGCCCACTCGAAAGCGCCATTGACGATGTGTTCCGCACGGAACCGGGCATGTTCTCGCATGGCGCCATCGACAAGGGCTCCGCGCTGCTGGTCCCGCATATGGAAAAGATCGTGTTCGGCAATGTTGCGGATTTTGGCGCAGGCTGGGGCTATCTCGCCGCGCAGAGCCTGAAATATGCCGACCGCATCAAGTCCATCGATCTGTTCGAAGCGGATTACGAGGCGCTGGAGGCCGCGCGCGGCAATCTGGAGCGTCTGGGCGCTTCGGTGCCGATTTCATTCAACTGGTTCGATATTACCAGCGAGAAGGTCACCGGTATTTACGACACGGTCATCATGAACCCGCCCTTCCACGAAGGGCGCGTGACAGATGTTTCGCTTGGCCAGAGCTTCATCTCGGCGGCGGCGTCACGTCTGAAACCCGGCGGACGCCTGCTGATGGTCGCCAACCGGCAGCTGCCCTATGAGGTAACGCTCAAGGGGCTGTTCAAGTCGGTGACGACACTGGAAGAAGCAGACGGTTTCAAAATCTTCGATGCGAAGAAGTGAAACAAAAAAGCCGCCCCGAAGGGCGGCTTTTTCAATTCCGGAATGCTTATTCGCCACGTTCGGCGTCAGAGCTTTTCAGCTCTTCCAGCGTCGGCATCGAAACGATGTTGTAGCCTGAATCCACATAATGGACTTCGCCGGTCACGCCGCTCGACAGGTCCGACAGCAGGTAGACAGCCGATTTGCCGACATCGTCGATATCGACCGTGCGGCGCAGCGGTGAATTGCGGCGCTGATAGCTGAAGATCGCGCGCGCATCGCCGATGCCTGCACCCGCCAGCGTGCGCACCGGGCCAGCCGAAATGGCGTTGACGCGGATGCCCTGCGGGCCGTAATCGGCAGCCAGATAGCGAACCATCGCTTCAAGCGCTGCCTTGGCAACACCCATGACATTGTAGTTCGGGATGGTGCGCGTCGAGCCGCCATAGGTCAGCGTCAGGATCGAGCCGCCGTCCTTCATGAGCTTTTCGGCGCGCTGTGCCATTTCCGTGAAGGAGTAGGCGGAAATCACCATGGTCCGGCTGAAATTATCGCGCGTGGTGACGTCTGCGTAACGGCCCTTCAGTTCGGTCTTATCGGAAAAACCGATGGCGTGAACGATGAAATCGAGCTTGCCCCACTTCTTCTCGATTTCAGCGAAAACCGCGTCGACCGTTGCAATGTCTTCAACATCGCAAGGCAGGACGAGGTCAGAGCCGACCTGTTCAGCCAGGGGCTTCACGCGCTTGCCCAGCGCATCGCCCTGATAGGTGAAAGCCAGTTCTGCACCCTGTGCGGCGAGTTGCTTCGAGATGCCCCATGCCAGAGAATGATTATTCGCGACCCCCATGATGAGGCCGCGTTTTCCTTGCATCAAACCTTCCATATTCCCCTCTCCCTCAGCTCTGGTAGCGCTGGAAAACCAGCGTCGCATTGGTGCCGCCAAACCCGAAGGAGTTGGAGAGCACGGTATTGAGCTGAGCATTATCGATGCGCTTGCGGACGATAGGCATGTCCGCAAAGGCAGGGTCCAATTCTTCGATATGCGCGCTTTCGCAAATGAAATTGTTATGCATCATCAAAAGCGAATAGATCGCTTCCTGCACGCCCGTTGCGCCCAGCGAATGGCCGGTCAGCGACTTGGTCGCGGCAATTGGCGGGCAGGCGTCGCCCGAGCCGAACACCTGACGGATGGCGTCGATTTCCGGCGCATCGCCAGCAGGCGTCGAGGTTGCGTGCGGGTTGATGTAGTCGATCTTGGTCTTGACGGTCGAAAGCGCCATCTTCATGCAGCGGATCGCGCCTTCACCGGACGGTGCGACCATGTCGTAGCCGTCGGAGGTTGCGCCATAGCCGACGATTTCGCCGTAGATCTTTGCGCCGCGCGCAAGCGCGGTTTCGAGGTCTTCCAGCACCAGAACACCGGCACCGCCTGCAATCACGAAGCCGTCGCGATTCTTGTCATAGGCGCGCGATGCGGTGGCAGGCGTGTCGTTATACTTCGTCGCCATCGCGCCCATGGCGTCGAACAGCACCGAAAGCGTCCAGTCGAGATCTTCGCAGCCGCCCGCAAACATGCGGTCCTGCTTGCCATACTGGATCATCTCGAAGGCATTGCCGATGCAATGGTTGGATGTCGCGCAGGCCGACGAGATCGAATAATTGATGCCTTTGATCTTGAAGAAGGTCGCCAGCGTCGCGGAAGCCGTGGAGCTCATGGCTTTCGGCACAGCGAATGGACCGACGCGCTTCGGGCCCTTTTCACGGGTGATGTCAGCGGAATCGACGATGGTGCGGGTCGAAGGACCGCCCGAACCCATGATGATGCCGGTACGGTCGTTGGAGACTTCGTCGTCCGAAAGACCTGCATCGGCGATCGCCTGATCCATGGCGATGTGATTCCAGGCCGTGCCGCGACCGTGGAAGCGCATGGCGCGACGGTCCACAAGGGATTCGACATCGATTTTCGGAGCGCCGTGCACCTGGCAGCGGAAACCCAGTTCGGCATATTCTTCCGCGCGCGAGATGCCGGATTTGGCTTCGCGCAGCGAGGCCGTCACCTCTTCGGTGTTGTTGCCAATCGAGGATACGATCCCCATACCCGTTACGACCACACGCCGCATCGCGTTCTCCTTTACACCCTTGCTCGTCGAGCGGCAGTCGATTGGGTCAGGACTGCCTCGTCGCCGTTACATAGGTGCGATCTTCGCATGTTTTGAGCGCGGCCGCATGAAAACTGTTCATTTTTTGCCGTCGCGCCCGTGAATGATGGTGAATTCAGGCGATGTTTAAGCGTCGCCGTCCTTTGAAAGGCCGACACGCAGATCGGTGGCCTTGTAGATCACTTCGCCATCGGCCTTGAGCCAGCCATCGGCGGTGCCGAGCACGAGACGTCCGCGCATGACGCGCTTGAAGTCGATGCCATATTCGAGAAGCTTGGTGTGCGGGCGCACCATGCCCTTGAATTTCACTTCGCCGGTCGAAAGCGCCATGCCGCGACCCGGTTCACCGAGCCAGCCAAGGAAGAAGCCGGTCAGCTGCCACATGCCGTCGAGGCCGAGACAGCCCGGCATGATCGGGTTACCCTGGAAATGGCACGGGAAATACCAGTCATCGGGGCGCACGTCGTATTCGGCGCGGATATAGCCCTTGCCGAACTCGCCGCCGGTTTCGGAAATATCGGTGATGCGATGCACCATCAGCATTGGTGGCAGGGGAAGCTGGGCATTGCCGGGGCCGAACATCTCGCCGCGCCCGCAGCTGAGGAGTTCTTCATACCCGTAGCTTGATTTCTGTTCTGCCATTTCGCCTCCCTTGAGGTTTATTCGATATCGGCCAGCAATCCGGCCCGGTTGTCATTTGGAACGGTTTTAGCGCAAACGCCCAAACCGCTCTATCTCTTTCTGGTCGTTAAGTCGGAACACCCCTATCACAGACTGGTTCCCGTACAAAACCTTAGCGACCATAAAAATATGCAATGGATTTTCCCGAAAAAACGGGCAAACTCCAAGCCTATTGATACTTATTTCGCAACGGCATATATCAATGTCAGTATGCAATGGGCAACAGCCCGTTCAATCTTTGACGAATTTGCTACAAGCTTGTAACGGAACCAACGGTGAATATGCAGTCTACACATACCCACTCGACGGTCTCTATGGAAGAACGGCTCCGCGATGCAGGTCTGCGTCCGACGCGCCAGCGTGTTGCGCTTGCGAGCATGATCTTTGCGCAAGGCGATCGCCACCTGTCCGCTGAAGACCTCCACGAACAGGCGGTCATGGCCGATGTGCCGGTGTCTCTTGCCACCGTTTACAACACGTTGCACCAGTTTACGGAAGCCGGAATGCTGCGCATCATCGCGGTGGAAGGCTCCAAGACCTATTTCGACACCAATATTTCGGACCATCAGCACTTCTTCCTCGAAGGGGAGAATGTTGTGTTCGATATTCCGCATGGCGAGCGTGGTCAGCCGACGGTCGCCAACATGCCGGACGCGCCGGAAGGCATGGAAATCGTCAATGTCGATATTATCGTCCGCCTTCGTCGCAAGACGCAGTAAGAAATTGATCCTTAAAGGATTTTGAGAAAGCGGCTTTGGCCGCTTTTTTGTTAGCTGCCACAAAGTTCTTGCCAGAACGATGAAAAACGGCTTGAATAAAACGGTTCCGAAACAATCCTTTGCTTGCAGGATAACGGATGCCGGTAGAGTTGAAGCCGATACAGGCGCTGACATTGTTGAAGACCCTGTCGCTGGGGCAGGTGCGCGATGAGATGCCCGATCTTACGACGCGGCAGACAGCTATTCTTCTGACGATCTATCTGGAGCCGCCGCCGCATACGGTGCGCGGGCTTGCGGCAAAACTGGATGTCACGAAGCCGGTGATCACCCGCGCCCTCGATACGATGGGCGCGCTGGACCTTCTATCCCGTCATCGTGATGAAAAAGACCGGCGAAATGTGCTAGTTAAGAGAACTGTCGCCGGTGCGCTTTATGTTGAACGATTGGGCGATCTGATGATCGCCAAAGCCAGAGAGTTACCTTTATGAGTGTCCGCCAATGAGTCTCGATGTGACCACGCTCGACCGCCGCCTCAATGCCTATCGCGCCGATCTCGCTGATGAGCGGCTGACCGACAAGGTGGACGCTGCCCGCTTTATAGCCGGAACCGGGATGCAGGTGACCGCGCCGGTCGTGGATTTGCGCAGCGAGCCGCGCCCCGACAGCGGACCTCAGACACAGATCATTTATGGCGACACCGTGCGCGTCTTCGAGGAAATGGACGGCTGGTGCTGGGTGCAGGCCGAACGTGACGGCTATACGGGCTATGTCTCGGCCTCGTTCATCGAGAAACCGCAGGGCGAGGCCACGCATATGGTCATCGTGCCGCGAACCTTTGTCTATCCCGGCTCGGATTTGCGCTTCCCGCATACGCTGGCGCTGTCGCTCGGCTCTCGCGTGCGGATCGTTGGTTCGGCTGAAACGCGCGGCACCCAATATGCGGTGCTGGAAAGCGGCGAGGCGATGATCGCAAGCCATCTTGCGCCTATCGGGCAACACGCCACGGATTATGTGGCAGTGGCGGAAACGCTGCTGCACACGCCGTATCTGTGGGGCGGCACGTCGGGCTTCGGCATCGATTGCTCCGGTCTCGTGCAGCTTTCCATGTGGGTGGCTGGCCGCAAGGTTCTGCGTGATTCCGACATGCAGCAGAATGCACTGGGCACGGTTCTTGAGCCGAATGCGGATTATTCCAATCTCCAGCGCGGCGATCTTGTGTTCTGGAAGGGGCATGTCGCGATCTGCGCTGCGCCCGACATGCTGATCCATGCCAGCGGCCACACTATGACGGTGACGCTGGAGCCGTTGCAGGATGCGATCAAGCGCATCGCTTATCTCTATGATCTGCCGACGCTGATCCGCAGACCCTGATTGCGCTGCAAGTGCTTTAAACAGGTCCATGAAAGGTCGGGCCGATGACGGGAAACAGGATATTTCAGAGTGCAGGCTTCGTTGCCGTGTTGCTTGGCCTTGCTGTTCTCATCCCTTCAGCGGTGTCGTCCGAAAGGATAGCGCGCGTGACCATTCCCGCTTCTCCTGCCGCCTTTGCCGAAGTCAACGGTATCGAAATGTATTACCGGATCGTCGGCAAGGGGCCGCCGATCCTGCTGGTGCCGGGCGGTCTCTCCGACCAGCATGTTTGGGACGCGCAATTGCCGATACTGGCCCGTCATCACACGGTAATCGTTGCTGACAGTCGCGGGCAGGGACGCTCGACCCGCACCGACGAACCGCTCACCTACGGCCTGATGGCTGACGACTATGTGGCGCTGCTCGATTTCCTGCATATCGACAAGGTCGATCTTGTCGGCTGGAGCGACGGCGGCATTATCGGACTGGATATTGCGATGCGTTATCCTGAACGGCTGAGGAGCTTGTTCGCGCAGGCCGCCAATGTCTCGCCGGAGGGCAATACCGGTTATATTGAGGCGCGGGCCGAGGGACGTCCCATTCCTGAGCTTCGCCATTACGAAAGCATCGACAAGGAAATTCACGCGCTTTGGGCGAATGAGCCGAACTATACCGACGAAGATCTGTCACAGATCGCCGTGCGCACGGCCATTGTGATCGGCGATCACGATACGGCCATCACGCGGGAACATACGGAATTCATCGCTAGTCAGATTCCCGGTGCCGAACTGATCATCCTGCCTGATTCCGGCCATGGCGTGCCGGTGGAAAATCCCCGGCTTTACGCCCACACGGTCCTGAAATTCATTGATGGAAAAACGAACAGCCGAATTTAAACCCGATTGGGAAGAACCCTGTCCGGCGTGCGATGCCCGTCGACGAAGGCCTTGATATTGATGATGACCTTGTCGCCCATATCGATGCGGCCTTCAATCGTGGCCGAACCCATATGCGGCAGCAGCACGACCTTGCCCTTTTCCGCAAGCGCCAGCAGGCGCGGATTGACGGCCGGTTCGTTCTCGAAGACATCCAGCCCCGCACCGGCGATCCGGCCTTGCTCGATCAGGTCGATCAGGGCGTTTTCATCAATGATCTGACCGCGCGCCGTATTAACCAGATAGGCCGTCGGCTGCATCAGTGCGATGCGGCGGGCTGATAGCAGGTGAAATGTTGCGGGCGTCGATGGGCAATTGACCGAGATAATGTCCATGCGGGCCAGCATCTGGTCGAGGCTGTCCCAATAGGTCGCTTCCAGCTCTTCCTCGACCTGCGGGCTGACGCGCTTGCGATTGTGATAATGGATCGACAGGCCGAAAGCCTTGGCGCGGCGTGCAACGGCGGTTCCGATGCGGCCCATGCCGACGATGCCGAGGCGCTTGCCCCAGATGCGGCGTCCGAGCATCCATGTCGGCGACCAGCCCGGCCATTTGCCGTCGCGCTCATTGAGCACATTTGCGCCTTCAACGAGGCGGCGCGGTGCCGACAGAAGCAGCGCCAGCGTCATATCGGCTGTATCTTCGGTCAGGACATTGGGCGTATTGGTCACGGTGATGCCGCGCTTTGCAGCAGCTGCGACATCGATGTTGTCCACGCCATTGCCGAAATTGGCGATCAGCTTGAGATTTGGCCCCGCCTGCTCGATGGCTGCTGCGTCGATCACATCCGTGATGCAAGGGACAAGAACATCAGCTTCTTTCAGCGCGGCGATGATTTCCGGCTGGCTCATACGGTGATCGTCTATGTTGAGACGTGCATCGAACAGTTCCCGCATTCGGGTTTCCACCGGGTCCGGCAGTTTTCTCGTAAGAACGACCAGCGGCTTCTTTTTGTTCGACATCTCCACCCCGTTTTTTGAGCCTGTTTCCGGGCAAACTTATATGCTGAAGCTTCATGTTGAGACCTCCTTAACCAAGAAGGCGCAATATGGGATATTGCTTCGGCTGCTCATCTCTATCAAGGCGGCGGGGCAAAGACAAAGAAAAACAGGACCGATAAACAAGACGGTCACGATGCCGGGCAGCTCCTGCTGTTTTACGCTTCCGCTAAAGGCATGGTCGTCTTGGGTTAAGAACAGGACGGCGAGAGGCGCAGTTGAATAGAGTACTTCCCCAGAGGTTTTTGGCTAAGGGCATGTGGGTAAAGCGCCTTTTTGTGGCTTTTGCGGCTTGTTTGGCGCTTCTGTTCGTGGCGATGCCGACCAGTGTGAACGCAGCCGAAACCGAAGGTGCAAATGGCACGGCGACAGGCGCCAGCGGTCTGCCTGTACCGCGCTTTGTCAGCCTAAAGCCGGCACGCGTTAATCTGCGCATCGGCCCGGGGCGCGACTATCCAGTGTCGTGGCTGTTCATGAAGTCAGGGCTGCCGGTCGAGATCATTCAGGAATATGACAACTGGCGGCGCATCCGCGACGCTGACGGCACTGAAGGCTGGGTCTACCAGTCGCTTCTGTCCGGCAAGCGCACCGCGATCACCGCGCCCTGGTTGAAGAACGACAAGAGCAAGATGATCACCATGCGCCGCGATGCCAACGATACGGCGGCTGTCGCCGCCGATATCGAACCGGGTGTCGTCGGCACTGTGCGCCAGTGCACCGGCCAGTGGTGCCGTATGGATGTCAGCGGCGTGCGCGGCTGGATCAGACAGTCGGACCTGTGGGGTGTGTACCCCGGTGAAGTCTTCGACTGATCACTACAGTTGCATTCTTCGTGATGCCGGACTGCAAAGAGCAATTTGTCTGCGTTCCGGTGCTCACGTACGTTGAAGTACGCTCCGCTCCGGTACTCGAAAATCACTCCTTTCGCCACGGCCTGACGAATTTGCAACTGTGGTGATAACCCGCGGACCTATTGTTTCCCGTATTTTTCCTTAAGCAGCAGGTAGAGCGCACGGATGGCCTGCGCTTCACCACCGACCGGCGAAGCTGGCTTTTCTACCGGTACCCAACCGAAAATATCGAAATGCACATGCGCCTTGGCCTTTTCGACAAAACGGCTGAGGAACAATGCCGCCGTCACCGCTCCGGCAAAGCCGTCCGTGGTGACATTGTTGATATCGGCAATGCGTGACGACAGTTTCTGCGCATAGGGCTGCCAAAGCGGCAAGCGCCAGAGCGGATCGGCAGATTCCTCGGCCTTGACGACGATGGCTTCGGCCAGCGCATCGTCATGAGTAAAGAAGGGCGGCAGGTCCGGACCGAGCGCCACACGCGCAGCACCTGTCAGGGTCGCCATGTCGATCAGCAGTTCCGGCTCTTCCTCGTCGGCCAATGCCAGAGCATCGGCCAGCACCAGTCTGCCTTCGGCGTCCGTATTACCGATTTCGACGGTCAGTCCCTTGCGGCTTTGCAGCACGTCGCCCGGGCGGAAGGCATTACCGGCAATCGAATTCTCGACCGCCGGGATCAGGACGCGCAGCCGCACCGGCAGTTTTGCACCCATGACGATGGAGGCAAGGCCGAGCACATTGGCAGCACCGCCCATATCCTTTTTCATGAGCAGCATGCCGCTTGCGGGCTTGATATCGAGACCACCCGTATCGAAGCAGACACCCTTGCCGACCAGCGTTACCTTCGGATGGCTTTCCTTGCCCCATGTGAGGTCGATCAGACGCGGCGCAATCGCTCCCGCACGCCCGACCGCATGGATCATCGGGAAGTTTCGTTCGAGAAGCGTGCTTCCCTGCGTGACGCTGATTTCCGCTTTATGCTCGGTTGCCAGTGCGCGTGCGGCGTTTTCCAGCGCGTCGGGGCCCATGTCATTGGTCGGCGTATTGATCAGATCGCGCGTGAGCGTCACAGCAGCGGCGATGCGCTTCGTCTCGGCTTCATCGACGCCATCCGGTAAAGCGAGGCGGACTGTTTTGCCATTCGCCTTGCGGTAGCGCGTAAAATTATAGCCGCCCATCAGGAAGGCGAGCGCCGCCAGCCCTGCATCGTCGCCAGCGTTTTCGAAATGCCAGTCACCTTCCGGCAGGCTGCGCGCGAGCTTACCGGCAAGCAGCTGCGACTGGCCACCCTTGATGCCGTCACCAATGCCGAACAGAGCGCCGGAGATCACACCATCCGGTCCCGGCAGAACCAGAACCTTGCCCGCTTCGCCGTCGAAGTCATGGGCTTTGGCCCAAGCGATCAGGTGGGCCGGAAGCGTGTTCTCTTCCAGCTGTCCCTTTTTCGTAAACCAGATTGGACGGCTTTGCTCCGACTTTTGGGCAATGATTTCGACAGACATGGCACTCTTTCTCATCAAGGCAGCTTTGAAACAGATAGAACGCTTCGCCCCGTTTGGAAACAGGCACATGCAAAGCGCGTTAACCAATCATTAGGGTTAACGGATTATTGATGAAGGAGAAATCGGGCTAGTGGATTGAATTTGACGTTTGAACTCCGACTGACACAGATGTTGCTTCAAACGTCAAATTCAGAAAATCCACTAGAGTCATAAAACTGCTAGTGGTCTTTAGATTCCGACATTTGCTCGATACCTGTAATAAACGGATGCAAATGTCGGAATCAGACCACTTGAGAGGTCGGGACAATCGCAACGCAATGTCCGGCCGCATATGGAGGCGGGATGCTCAACTTGGGGTTAATGGGCGGCGCTGGTTTCCGCCTTGGCGTGGCTTCTGTCCTTTCAGCGCTCGTCCTCACCGGCTGTAATACGGTGGACCGCACCAAGACAGGTTCGGTGCGACGTGTTGAAACCGCCGCCACTTTCGATCACATGAACGACACGCAGCTTGCCGCAATGGCGGGCCGTCTCGGCGCGCAATATGAGCGCAATCCCAAGGACCGTGGCACCGCGCTCAATTATGCCAGCGCCTTGACCCGTCTGGGGCGCAACGATCAGGCTCTCGCCGTCATGCGCGCGCTGGTCATCAGCTATCCGAAGGATCAGCAGGTTCTCGCCGCCTATGGCAAGGCGCTTGCCGGTGCCGGTCAGTTTGACACCGCGCTCGATGCGATCCGCCGTGCGCAGGACCCGGCCTATCCTGACTGGAAACTCGTATCCGCCGAAGGCGCTATTCTCGACCAGATGGGTAACCGCGATCAGGCCCGCGCCATGTACCAAAAGGCGCTGCAGATCAAGCCGGGCGAGCCGTCGATCCTTTCCAATATGGGCATGTCCTATCTTCTCGCCGGTGATTCCAAGACGGCGGAAATTTATTTCCGGCAGGCATCTGTGCTGCCGGGAGCAGACAGCCGCGTGCGCCAGAATCTGGCGCTGTCGGTTGGTCTGCAAGGTCGTTTTCAGGAAGCTGAAACCATCGCCGCACAGGAACTTTCTCCGCAGCAGGCCAAGGCCAACACGGATTATCTGCGCTCCATGCTGGCGCAACAGAATTCCTGGAACATGCTCAAGGATAAGCCCAAGGGCTGATACGAGAACCGCATTCTTCGTGCCAGCCTTTCTCGGTCGGCGGATCAGTGTCCGCCGAAGAGCCCGCCTTGCGCGCTAAGCTGGATGAAAGCCGGGCCGAGAATGACGATGAACAGCACCGGCAGGAAAAACACGATCATCGGCACGGTGAGTTTCGGTGGCAGGGCTGCCGCTTTCTTTTCCGCCTCCAGCATACGCAGATCTCGGCTTTCCTGAGAAAGTGTGCGAAGCGCCTGCGACACCGGTGTGCCGTAACGCTCTGCCTGAATGAGTGCCTGCGACACCGATTTCACCTGATCGACGCCGGTGCGGATGGCCAGATTGTCATAAGCCTGACGCCGTTCAGGCAGAAATGACAGTTCCGCATTGGTGAGCATCAGTTCTTCGGCCAGTTCCACCGATTGGATGCCGATTTCGTCGGCTACCTTGCGGAAGGCTGCTTCGACGGACATGCCGGATTCCACGCAGATCAGCATCAGGTCCAGCGCATCAGGCCAGGCGCGGCGGATCGACTGCTTGCGTTTGGCGGCCTTGTTGGAAACATAGAGGTTCGGCGCATAGAACCCGGCATAGCCTGCAAGAATGCACACCAATAGCCGGACGAAGAACGAGTGGTCCGGCATATTGCCGAGCACGAAGATGTAAAAGACAGCCAGCGTCATCGCGCCAAATGGCAGCACGAAGCGCATGAACAGAAAGATGTTGAGTGGGTTTTGCCCGCGAAAACCGGCGGTTCTGAGCGCGGCAATCGTTTTGTCGTCGGCCAGCGCCTTTTTCAGATCGAGCCGTTCTACAAAGTCGCGAATGCCCTGCTTTTGCTGATGCCGCAGGCTGTTGCGCCGGTCGCTTTCCGATGCCAGCCGGGCGCGCTCGCGAGACCGGATCGCCTCGCGTTCGGTGGCAACCGACTTCATGCGCGATTTCAATATACTGGTGCTGAGTATCGGCATCAGAACCGTGACGAGGGCCGCGAAAACCGCAATGGTGATCAGCATGGCGATCAGGAATTGCGGGTCGGTCAGTTTTTCAGTGAGGTGAGAAAACATGGTCTGCGCCTCACATATCGAAATTGATCATGTTCTTCATGATGAAGACACCGGTACTCATCAGAACGGCAGCGATTCCAAGCAGCATATGGCCGGTCGATGTGGTGAAAAGCAGCGTGATATATTGCGGGCTGGTCAGATAGACGAGCACCATGACGATAAAAGGCAGCGCACCGATAATGGCCGCAGAAGCCTTCGCCTCCATGGAAAGCGCATTGACCTTCGCCTTCATCTTCTTGCGGTCACGCAGCACTTTGGACAGATTGTTCAGTGCTTCCGACAGATTGCCGCCGGCTTGAGATTGAATCTGGATGACGATAGCGAAAAAATTGGTTTCGGGGCACGGCATGCTGTCGGGCATTTTGCCAACGGCATCTGGTATCGAAAGGCCCATCTGCTGGGCCTCGACGACCTTCTTGAACTCGCCCTTCACCGGCTCCAGCGCTTCGCTGGCAATGAGGCGCAGCCCGTCATTGAGCGGTAGACCGGCCCGCGTCGCGCGGACAATGACATCGAGTGCGTTTGGAAATTCTTCCAGAAACTTCTTCAAGCGACGCTTGCGCTTCTGCAGCACGAACCAGCGGGGCAGGCCGAAGAAACAGACGATGGCAATGCCGGGAAGAAGCAAAAGCGGAAGCCCGAAAATAAAGCCGATAAAAAGTCCGACAAAAGCCGTTACGCCCGAATAGATATAGAACTGGCGCAGCGTAATGGTCAGTCCCGCCTGCGTCAGCATGATGCGCAGCGGCGGGTATTTCTGATTCTTCTCGCGCTGTTTCTGCCGTGCTTCAAGATCCTTGATATTGTCCTGCAACAGCTTGCGGCGCTTTTGAATATCGTTGTTTTTGTCGCGTTCGCTGCGGGTGACGCTGCGTTCGGCATAGTTGCGCACGGTTTCCAGCCGTCGCGATGCAGGGTCCTTGCTGGCCAGCCGGTCGTAAAACAACACATAAGCCATCGCGGCACAGGCGACCACCGCCAGAAGAATGAAGATCAGTATGTTGACGGGAGAGGCGGTCATGAGTCGATGCTCTCCATACCGTCGAGGACAGAGGCGAGGCGGCTGTCTTCATTATAGTAGCGGGCGCGGTCCCAGAAAGCCGGGCGACCAATACCGGTCGAGCTGTGCGTGCCGAGAATACGGCCGGACGCATCCTCGCCCTTGATGTCGTAAAGCATCAGATCCTGGGTGATGATGACGTCGCCTTCCAGCCCCACCACTTCCGTTACATGGGTGATGCGACGCGAACCATCGCGCAAGCGCGCCGCCTGAATGATGATATCGATAGAGTTGACCAGAATTTCGCGCACAGTCTTCTGCGGTAGCGTATAACCGCCCATGGCGATCATGGCTTCCATACGGCTCAGGCATTCGCGCGGACTGTTGGAGTGGATCGTACCCATTGAACCGTCATGGCCGGTATTCATCGCCTGCAACAAATCGAACACTTCCGGTCCGCGCACTTCGCCGACGATGATTCGCTCAGGCCGCATACGCAGGCAGTTCTTGACCAGATCGCGCATGGTCACTTCGCCTTCGCCTTCCAGATTGGGCGGGCGGGTTTCAAGGCGCACGACATGCGGCTGCTGCAATTGCAGTTCAGCGGAATCTTCGCAGGTGATGATGCGTTCATGCGTGTCGATATAGCGGGTGAGGCAGTTCAACAGCGTGGTTTTGCCGGAACCCGTACCGCCGGAAATGATGACATTGCAGCGCACCCGGCTGATGATCTGCAACAATTCCGCACCGGCATTGGAGATCGCACCGAAGCGTACCAACTGGTCGAGCGTCAGCTTGTCCTTGCGAAATTTGCGGATGGTCAGGGTCGGGCCATCGAGCGACAGCGGCGACGCGATGACGTTGACGCGCGAACCGTCCGGCAGGCGTGCATCGCAGATCGGGCTCGATTCGTCGACACGTCTGCCGACCTGACTGACGATGCGCTGGCAGATATTGAGAAGCTGCTGGTTGTCGCGAAAACGAATCCCCGTTTCCTGCACCATGCCATCGACTTCGATATAGGTCCGGCGCGAGCCGTTGACCATGATATCGGCAATGTCGTCGCGGGCGAGCAAAGGCTCCAGCGGGCCGTAGCCGAGAACGTCGTTGCAAATATCGTCGAGCAGTTCTTCCTGCTCGGCAATGGACATGACGAAATTCTTGATCGCAATGATATCATTGACGATATCGCGGATTTCTTCGCGCGCCGTATCTGGCGCCATGCGCGAAAGCTGCGACAGGTCGATTGTATCAATCAGCGCCGAAAAGACCTGCGCCTTGGTGTCGTAATAGCCTTCGTTCTTTTCGCGCCCGCTGCTTGGCGGTGCAGATGGTCTGGCAGGCGTGCTTGGAACAGCGGCCTGCATGCGGGACGGCTGAACGGGCTCCGTGCGCTGCACAGGCTGAGGCGCAATTGCTTTCGCAACGCTGCTGTCCTGTTTGCTTCCTGATTCGTTGCCTCTTTTGCCGAACATGATTTCCCGCCGTTACTTCGTCTTGCGCGCGAATTTGCCCAAAAGACCGGAGATGCCATTCTTCTTGCGCGGCTGGACATCCGCCCGGCCCGTCAGTACATGCGCGATATGTGTAATCGTTGCAGAAACCGGGCTTTCAGGACTGGTTTCGGCGATCATGCGACCGGTATTGGCGGCATTGCCGAAAAGCTGCGGCTCAAACTCAATGGCCGCAATCGGATCAATGCCAAGCGGTTCGGAAAAGTCCGACAGCGCGATTTCCGGGCGTTTCGGAACTCCGACCTGATTGAGCACCAGATGCGGCTTCAGATCGTTGGGTCGCAGTTGCGCCAGCGTATCGAGCAGGTTCTTCGTATTGCGCAGATTGGCAAGATCGGGCGCGGCCACGATCACCACTTCATCCGCCCGCATCAATGTGGTGCGGGTCCAGCCGTTCCAGCCATGCGCCAGATCGAGAACGATCAGCGGCGAGGTGCGCTGGGCAACATCGATTATCTCGGAAAACGCATCCTCCTGAAAATCGAAGGTGCGCTCCAGACTAGAGGGCGCGGCAAGAATGGAGAGATGTTCGCCATATTGCACCAGCAGGCGGTCGAGATAGACCTCGTCAACGCGTTCCGGAGAAAACACGGCGTCGGCGATGCCAAGCGTCGGGTCCTGATCGAAATTGATGTTGGCTGTGCCAAAGGGCAAGTCCATATCGGCGAGAACGACGTCGTGCCGGAACAGATGCGAGATCGACCAGGCGACATTATGGGCGATGGTCGACGCGCCGACGCCGCCCTTTGCGCCGATAAAGGCGATGGAGCGTCCAAGCGGTTCAGCGCCCGGATCGAGAAAGATCGACGAGACGATGGCGAGCACATCGGCCAGCGAAACCGGTGCCACGATATATTCCGAGACGCCGCGGCGCAGCAATTCGCGGTAGAGCCAGACCTCGTTGGAATGCCCGACGACAAGCACCTTGGAACCCGGGTCGCAGACTTCCGACAGGCGCTGGAGTTCATCGAGCAGAACATTCGGTTCCGACGACGATTCGACGATAATCAGATTGGGCGTTGAAGCCGTCTGATAAAAGTCGATTGCGGCCTCTATTCCGCCCGGCGAGACCTTCAGATGCGTCTTCGCCATGCGCCGGTCGTTGCCGGCGCGTTCGATGGGAATAGCGACGCTTTCATTTTCACAAAAGGCCTGGATGGAGATGCGCGGAATCGGCCGCACATTCTCCAGCATGATTGGCGCGCGATGTTCGGCAATGTCGTTGCCGTTTTCCTGTTCGAAGGCGATATCTGTCATGGCGCCCTCTTAATAGTTTGCCTGTTCGCTGCGGGATTCCTTCCAGTTATCCGTCCGCGCAGGCGACATCTTCGTGTAGCCCTGAGTGCCATTGAGGCGTTGTACCGTGCGGTCGGAATCGATTGGAGAGGAGGCGCGCGGTCCCAAAAGATCGGCAGGATTGGCCACCTGAGCTGCGAGATTATTCTGCGATGCGCAGCCGAAATTGGCGTAATGCTTGTTTTCAGGCGTGGTCGCAATATCGTCCGGCCAGCGTCCGCAAGGCGTCGTGCCCGCCGTCATCGCATAATAGCTGATGCGGATCGGCGCTGCGGCATCCGGCGATGAAACCGGATAGTTTTCAATGGCGATGTTGGTCTGCTTTACGCCACCTTTGCGCAAGGCGGTCGCAACTTCTGTGCTTAACCGATAGGCTGCGGCCTGATTGGGCGCTCCAGCAGGAACAAGCACATAGACCATGCCCGAACCCTTGTAGCGGTAGTTGGCGACCGCGCTCTCGATGATGCCGCGCTGCATGGTGTTGAGCCGGCTATCGGCGCTGCCGACCGGAATGTCCGTCACCTGCTCTCGCTCGGCAATCGTGATGGGATGATTGGTGCGGTAATCGTCCGGCAATGCGCCGACGGTCACATGCTGCCGGTTGGCGCAACCGGCCAGAAGAGCGACCGACAGGACCAGCAAGACCGGCGTGATGGAAACTCTGTTGCCCCGAATTGTCATGCCCGTTTCCCCGCTCATTTGTAGATATACCCGACAACACCGTTGTAACGGCCGGGCGGCAGCTTGGTCTCCATCGTTCCGTAAACGCGATTGACCTTGCCGAGAATGTAACCTGCGCCATCGCTGGCCGGATTGAGATTGTCGTCTGGGCGCGCAAGCGCCTGCCGCGCAACCGGGCGAGCCAGATAGGGTGTCACGATGACGACCAGTTCCGATTCGTTGCGGATGAAGTCCTTGCTGCGGAACAGCGCGCCAAGCACGGGAATCTTGGTGAGCCCCGGAAAGCCGGAAACCGACTGGCGTACTTCATCGCGGATAAGGCCGCCGATCATCATCGAACCGCCCGATGGCAGCTCTACCGTGGTGTCCGCCACGCGTTTGCGCAGCGACAGAATGCTCGCGCCGAGGCCGTCTGCCTGGTTGGCCGACGAGGAACCTTCCGTTGTGGGTT
>Ga0153948_1000163_pt1 | contig 35235 bp, 30 predicted proteins | sample TSNJ032MetaG_FD_104696 | JGI IMG/M metagenome (GOLD analysis project Ga0153948, IMG submission 104696) | Attine ant fungus gardens microbial communities from New Jersey, USA - TSNJ032 MetaG | ecosystem: Host-associated > Fungi > Mycelium > Unclassified | place: USA: New Jersey, Wharton State... | reverse complement strand
GTAGTTTTCCACATTGGTCTTTACGGCATTTAGATCAGAACTGTTACCTAACATGACCACCAATGCGTTTTCACTGGCCATCTTCTGTCCGTCCACCCATAAATTTTGCGCTTCATCAATTGTCTTTATGCTATTCATTTCCGCTAGAATATCTTGCAGTGCAGGAAGGTTCGTGAATCCAGTGCGCACGGGAGAAATAAATCGCAAAGTATTGGGGATTGGCGTGGGTACCACATCGGTAACGAACATATCCATCAATTGCGTATCACCCAGGTTTGTAAGCCAGGTCGCATAATCCGTGGCAATCAGATTGACGTTGATGCCGATTGCCTTGAGCTGCTCAGTAACAACCAATGCGCCATTGTAATTCGGAGGTGCGTCCTGATTGGCTACCAGGTTGACATGCTCACCACTATGTTCAAAGAGTCAGCCGCGTCGGCGGAAGTCATTTCTTTTCCATTCTGGAATTTGACACCTTGGCGCAGTTTGAACGTCCACTCCGTGTTGTCCTCATTGTGTTCTACGCTTTCGGCCAACTGCGGCTGCGGCTTAAAACTGGAATCAAATTCAACAAGACCCTCATACATATAGCGTGTGATGCTCACAGAGGTGAGAGAGTTAGTCATGTGGGCATCCAGCGATGGCGGGTCACCATCCAGAGCGACCTTCAACGAGCTGCGGTATGCTCCTGTCTGACTGTGGGAGTCTCCTGATGCGCTGCTCTCCTCGGCTTGGCTGCTGCTCGCAGCGGACCCGCCGCCAAACATATAACCAAAAATAGTGCAGGTGCTTTCTGCACTAAGTTCACTCCCTTTTTGTGAGTAACTTTGTTTTTAGTCAACACGATAGTAATGGTCTGAGATTCAAGAATCCGTTTCAGTAATTTTTATTCCGTAGCATAGGTGTCCCATAGACAGACGCCTGATAATGTCTCATATCCCACGACATTAGATTTAACGGCATTTACATTGTAATTATGCCCCAGAACGACAACAATGGCATTTTCCTCCGCCAGTCGCTGTCCTTGTACCCATAGTTCCTGTGCTTCCTCAATCTCGGTGGCTTTATTCATGTCAGCCAGAATATCCTGTAATTCAGGAATGTTGGTAAAGCCGGTGCGAACCGGAGATATAAAGCGCAGCGTGTTGGGAATGGCGCAGGGCGCAAGATCGGTGACAAACATATCCATTAACGAGGTGTTGCCCAGGTTGGACAACCATGTTGCATAATCAGTGGCAATTATGTTGACATTGATACCAATTTTCTTCAGTTGTTCCGAAATAACCAGCGCACCGCCGTAATTAGCCGGATTGTCCGAATTTGCTACCAGATTGACCTCCTCGCCACTGTACGTGGATTGCGCCAGAAACCCCTTGGCCTTGTCCAAATCCTGCTGATTAAAAAGATCATCCGCCACATCCGTATACCACAATGGGAATGTGCTGGGCATATAACTGGATGTGATCTCCACAAACTCTTGTGCGGAATATTGAGCCATGGACACCTCATTGACGTTCACGGCATAGCTGATTGCCTTGCGGAAGTTAATATCGGTTCCAATACCTTCCTTTTTGTTGATGACTAATAAATTCGTGACCGTCATTCCCTTGAGGAGTTGCACGTCATCCTGTCCCTCAAATTGCTCAAGGCTGTCCATGTCAATCTTCTCAATGATATCGTAATCGCCGGAAAGCCCATTGGCGATACGAGTTGCGCTATCGGTAACAAAGTCGAACCGCATCTCTGAAACAGCGGCGGTTTTGTCACCTGAAAATCCGTCACGGGGTTTGTTGGGCGGGGTATAGTCATCGAAACGAATCAAATTGATGTACAGTGATGTGCGGAATTCATCCAACTGCATTGAGCCTGTGCCGATGATTTCTTTTACACCCGTGTCGGCGTCGGCGTCGGAGACGACACTTGTTGGCATAATTGCGGCAAATTGAGCCGTATCGGCCATATAATACGGAAAGAGGAAGGTGGGATTTTGCAGCTTAATTCTTACGGTGGAGTCATCAACGGCTTCGAACGCCTCTTCGTCCGAGATGACAGAAGCCGCCGCCGCACTGAGAGCCTTCCAACGATTGAGCGATGCAACGACATCTTCGACCGTCATCTCCTCGCCGTTGTGAAACTTGACTCCCTTGCGAATAGCAAAAGTCCACTCCGTACAGTCGTCATTGTGCTCCATGGACTCCGCTAATTGAAGCTGGGGCTCATAGTTGCTATCGAACTCCAATAAGCCCTCGAAAATATACCTCGTCACAAAACGGGAAAGGATTGCAGGTGACAAATGGGCGTCCAGAGACGGCACCTCGCCATCCATGGCGATTTTAAGTGAATCCCTTGCGCCGCCCTCAGCAGCTGGCTGCGTCTCCGTTCCACTGCTGGAGGAAGACGTCCCCGATGTCCCGGTATCTGCACTTTGCGATGTGCCTGTATCACCGCAGGCGACGAGTGTCAACAGCATAATGCATGCCAATATAAGTGCGGTAAAACTTTTCATGCTAATGCCTCCATTCTTTTTTAGATTAATCAATAATGACATAGGCAGTTATTGCATTGCCTTTTCTCCACAAAGTCCTATAACATGTGGATTACACTACGACTATATCAATAACTCAGGCGCTTGAATTGTAAAAAATCATCCTGATAAAATGAAGCAATTGCGCAAAAAACCATAAATAATTAGTCAGCTAGGTAAACCGTTTCTCCGCCGAGAATTGTTTGCAACACCTCCGTTTTACATAGCCTCGTTGTATCTGCCAGAGTGAATATGTCCGCATCCAAAACAGCAAAATCCGCAAGCTTGCCCACTTCAATGGTGCCTTTCAAGGACTCCTCTTTCATGCAGAAAGCAGCGTTTTTCGTATACAGGCACACAGCCTCGTACACACTGATCGCTTCTTTTGGAGCGATAGTTTCGTCAGAATCGTCATAGATATCCTGCCTATTGACAGCGTTATGGATTCCGTTCATTGGCCTTGCCTGGTGGACCGGGGCATCAGGACCAGCCGTGACCAATATACCGTGATCCATGTAAGTTCTGATTGGCATGACCGTATCCGTCAGCTCCGATCCCAAAACGGACTGGATCATGCCTGTGTAGTTATTTATAAACTCTGGGTTTGTACTGACAATGACCGGTAATTCCCGCATCATCCGCAGTATTTCTTCGTGCTGCGTATTCCCAAGGATAGTTGCGTGCTCAATCCTAAGGCGTTGACTCCATCCTTTTGTAGGATCATATGTTTTGGCAAAAGCATCCAGCGCCATCTTGATTGCCTGATCGCCTATGGCGTGCACAGACAATTCCATTCCGTTTTGATACGAATTAGCTACTTCTGCGTCTAACTCGTCCTGAGTGTAAATGAGAATACCATAGTTATTTGCTTGGCCTGGATAATGGACACTCAGGGCTGCTGATGCAGAGGCCACCGAGCCATCTGTAAACAGCTTTTTTGCGCCCAGCTTGATCATATTGTCGCCGAATCCAGACCTCACCCGCAGGTTGTTTGGAACCGGCGCATAGGTATTTATAATCACACGACATATCAACGCCCCTTCATCCCGGATATCCTGATACAAATCAAACCGCTCGGTGTTATCTGTGTCCATCGTATGGATTGTGGTAATTCCGTTGGACACGTATTCCTTCAGGTTCTTCTTTAGCGCTGCAATACACTCCGCATAGCTTCTGTTGTTGACAATTCTTGGATATACATTGCTCCAATACTGCTCTTCGCGGATAATACCTGTGGGCTTTCCATCCTGACCAAACTCAACATGAGACAGATTGTCCGGAATATAATGCTCGTTGATTCCGCAGAGCTCCAATGCTTTGCTGTTAAAGATAGAGGTATGTCCGCAAAAACTGCCGATAACAAAAGGAACATCCTTTGTCACCTTATCCAGGACATCCCGGGTTGGAAATGCATCTTCCTTTAGCCTGTTCTTGTGCAGATGATATCCATACAGCCATTCTCCATCCGGTAAGTCCTGTAGGCGAATCCTCATGCGCGCCGTGATTTCATCAAAAGAGCCTGCGTCAGACAAATGCTCATAGCGTTTGTATAAAGAATCTTCTAAAAAATGCACATGCGATACCTCGAAGCCTGGTAATACGACATGCCCTGCCATATCAATACGCTCTCTTGTCTCCATTTGCACAAGATCCATATTAGTACCGATACCTACAATCTTGCCGCCGTTTACCGCCACGGCTTCCACCGTTTCATTTTCGTTCACCATGGTATAGAATTTACCGTTATAAAAGATACTGTCTACCATTTTTTACTCACTCCAGTCAATAGCTTTTGGGTTTCTCAAACTAAAAAGCTCCCAGCCGACGGCGCTTCAGCGCCATCATAGGGGAGCCTTCATCTAATGACTCAGCCCTCATTAACTATACTAGATTATGTACACCACAAATAGGAAAAAATTCGCCTACTAGACGATGGCAACGTCATGATGGGTTTTGATATAATTGGGTGTGTAAGTTGTATATGTTTTAAAATCGCGAATGAAATGTGATTGATCATAATATCCCAAATCCATATAAATCTCATCCGAATTTTTCGTATATAAGATATGAATTGCATTTTGTATACGAACAATTTTGGCATATTTCTTCACAGACATTCCTGTCTGCATTTTAAATACACGGTCTACATAACAATGTGCATATCCTATTTTGTCTATCAAATCGGCCACCTTTACGTGGCCGCTGCGCTTCCAGATTTGATAAACAATATAGTCAGTAATATCATGGTTTTTTCGAAGCCCTGTGTCGCAGTACGCATCAAGAAAACGGCTGATTTTGAGAGAAAAGCTGCTCTTCTCTGTCAGGGCCCGCTCCAATTTGGCAACCCATAAATGATCGTTGAGAGGAAGACGGTTATCAACGATATTGCGAAAACTATTTATGAGGCTCTCGGATACGAATCCGGCATTGAACTTGATGCCGAAACAACGATCATATGTACCGGTAATAGATTCTCTTCCCTCGGAAAATGATCCCGTGAGATAAGCCTTACAAATACCGTTTCGATATGTAAATTGTATATCCACACATCCATCCGGAATAGCAATCAGAGGCTTTATCTCCGGATTCACGATTTCGTAAAACTTGTTAAACACTTCATTGTCTACAACGAATTCATCATAATGAAGGCCCTCGCAGATACAAAACGTGCGGCAGTTCATTCACGTTTCCTCCTTTATGAACTGTCTGAAAACAACTTGGACATTTTCCTTGTCTTTTGGCGAATTGCTGCGTCAACTCCTCCTAGCGCACTTCCAGTGCGCGTCGTCGTTTCCTTGCACTTCGCCAAAATCCTGTGGAAAAATTAGTCCAACTTATTTTCAGACAGTTCCTTATGTTTTTTCGAATTCACTTTATATCAAGAAGGACAATTTTTTACTATTCCGCCAGTCACATTATGTGTAAGATAATAGTGTGTAAAAGTTCCAGCGAACCTATCCAGCGGTTACCACAAGTTAAAGCGCTAGATAACTTCATCTTTTATGCAACATAGACTTGTATTTTGAATTGTAGTTTAGAACCGATATCGTGTCAAGCTTTAAAAACTAGATTAGGAGGAACAAAATATGGAAGAAATCAACAACGTCCGAATGAAAGAACTCACCCTGCCGAACATTGGCGTACCACAGCAACAGCCGATAATTCCAGACGGAAGATATGCGCAGCGGCTCAGCATTTTGCGAGCTGCTATGCATGCAGAAGGACTTAATAGCGTTGTCATTTATGCAGACCGTGAACATTATGCCAATTTTAAATATTATGTTGGTTTTGAGCCGCGGTTTGAAGAAGGCATTCTGATTGTGCATTTAAGTGACCCGTCTTATATCATTTTAGGGAATGAATGCTGCCCTATGCACCGGTATGCCAAACTCAAAGTAAAGCCATTGTTAAGTCAGGCGTTGTCGTTGCCTGGCCAGCCAATGGATAAGCATGTTCCTCTGGATGACCTCTTCCGTACGGCAGGAATTGAAAAGGGGCGGAAAATCGGCATAATCGGTTGGAAGTATTTTACGGACGCACACGGTGATTTTTTAAACATGTTTGATCTTCCCGCTTTTATATTAGATGCCTTGAAAGAAGCGGCCGGAAGGGACGAACTCATAAATGCCACTGGACTGTTAATTAACCCCGATACCGGACTGCGTACTATCAGCAGCGCTGATGAGATCGCCGTATTTGAATATGGCGCAGCTTGGGCTTCCGTTGGCGTACATACCCTGCTACAAAACATCAGGCCTGGCATGACGGAGCAGCAGCTGGCGGAATATCTGATTACAAGAGGAATGCAGCAATCCTGCCATCCTATGTGCCTTGGCGGAAGCAGTGTCGACAAAGGTATGATCAGTCCATCTACCAATGTTGTGCAGAGGGGCGATCCATTTATCGTCAGTATCGGCTTGGAGGGCGGTTTGACTTGCCGCGAAGGATATTTGGTGGAAAACGTTGACGAACTGCCCGAAGTGTTGCGCGGATACATTGAAGAGTTTGCCAAACCCTACTACGCGGCAATTGCATCGTGGTATTCCACGATTGGAATTGGCGTCACCGGCGGAGAACTATATTATGTAGTCGACCAAATCATCCCCAAGAAAAAATTCGGGTGGGCGCTAAACCCCGGGCACCTGATTGGTATAGAGGAATGGTTATCCAGTGCGATTGCTCCAGGCTCCGAGGTCACGTTCAAAAGCGGCATGACCGTTCAAATGGATATTATCCCCAGGTCTGATTTGTATTGCGGTGTAAATGCAGAGGATGGCGTGGCGTTGGCCGACGAAACTCTGCGTAACGAGCTGGCGCAAAAGCATCCCGCAACTTGGAACCGTATCCAAGCACGGCGGAAATTCATGGCGGAGGAGTTAGGTATTGTTCTGAAGCCCGAGGTGCTCCCACTATCCAACATGACGGGTATATACTGTCCGTTACTGATGCGTCCGTCCTATGGATTTGTTATGGAAAAATAGGAAGCAATATAAAGTAATAGCGTGACTACAGAGCCGCCGGCGCCATTGTGGTTATGTCTACCATAATTGGTGTAGGAACATTCGAAATCAGACCATGCAGCTTCAGTCTGCTCTCAGCGCTGTGCTAGCGTGGTCTATGCCTCTGCTGGTAATCGTCATGATCTGCGTTGCTTTTAGTTAACTATCCCTAAAGTCGTAAATCATGTACTCAAAATGTAAGTTTCCCCCAAGAAGCACCTTAAAATGTGTTGAAACCCCTTGTTTTTGCTTGCTTTTTATGCATTTAGCATTAATATTTATTTGAGTATGTGGTGTGTTAAGTCACCATACTTCATTTTCTCCGCCGTTTGCTTTGCTCCATAGTACAGCGCTGAGTTCGGCATTCCAGGCGAAAAATTTGCGGCGCGTATTTTAGCGGAATACTCTTTGTTTATCTCTTTTATGGTTTTTGAGTCTTGGACCTTGATTTGTTTATTGCCGCACGGCACGACCGCTTTAAGCTTCTTTGAGCCCATAATAGCCCCGCTGCCGCCTCTGGCAGCTATCCTTCCCCGGTCGTTGTAAATGCCGGAAATAAGCGATAGCTTTTCGCCGGCCTGGCTCCCACAAATCAGCTTCTATTGCGTCTTCCGCCTCTGTGGCATCCATCCCCCAATGCTTGGAAGCATTGCGAATCTCCGGGCCGTTTGTTCCTATGTAGAGATAAACCGGCTTTTCAGAGACGCCTTGCACGAAAATGGCATCGTAACCACACATTTTAATCATAGGCGCAAACATGCCGCCGCAATTTGAATCGTTCTATCCTACCGTTACGGGAGATAAATCAGTTTGCCCAATATGCGCTCGGTAAATTATATCTTAATGGCGCGGACATAGAAAAATATGTGCCGGTCGCTATCCGATGGCTTACGGAGTCCGCTGAGCAAGGAAATCAGTTCGCGCAATATCAGCTTGGGAAATTGTACTTACTAAACCGCGACATTCCCCGCGACCGTGAGCAGGCCGTCCATTGGTTCACGCTCTCGGCGTGCATCATATGAATTCGTTTTTGTAAATATATTTACCTATTATTATTATCTACACCCTATCGCTATTTGGGATTTTAAGTAAGCAATTTATCGCTATATTTTTTTCAACCTATATTTTTTCACCTATCTACCAACCCTCTTCTTAGACTGTCCCGAAACACGATGTGCTTCGGGACAGCTTTCTATTTCGCGAAATTTGTCGATGATTGTGAACGCGTTACAAACATGGGAGAGGGATTTTGTAAACGCGATCGTTGTCATCCGCAAATGTAACTGTTAGACTCAATATTGAAATTAGTCAATTTCATCAAAATAAATAAAGGAGGCTGAAAAAAAATTGAGCGACATTCAGAATTTGCAACAAATCCAATGGCCTTATCCCGTGGATTATGACAAGACAAACGAAGCCGAGTACGATGTTCTTGTCATCGGCGCCAGCATAGGTGGATGTTATGCTGCCATGGCCGCATATGAAGCGGGCGCGAAGGTCGCGGTAGTCGATCAAGGCCCCATCATCCGCAGCGGAAGCTCGGGAACCGGTTTTGACCACTGGCACAGCGCGACGGAGAATCCCGCCTGTACAGTCACCGCGGAAGAAGTCACGGAAGCTTATCGTCAGCCGGGCGGGATTTGGGGCGGCAGCTTTTGCCCTTCGCACCTAAGGTATATCGAATGCAAGGAAAGCTGGGACTGTCTGCTGACCGCGGAGAAAATCGGGGTCCCGTTCCGTGACTACGATGATGAATTCGAGGGCGCAAGGTTCCGCGACGACAAATCCAAGATTCTCTATGCTTATGATCTCGACAAGAAGAATTGTATCCGCTTCAAGGGCGGCGCTCAGTTTAAGCCTTTGCTGAAAGCGGAACTGGATCGGCTTGGTATGGATCAGTATGAATTCACCTGCGCTTCCTCCCTTTTGACGGAAGGCGGGAAAAAAGGTGCTCGTGTTGTCGGAGCAACCGCGCTTTCGATTCGAACCGGAGAATTCTTTGTATTCAAGGCGAAGACCGTTGTCATGGCAACCGGATACTCACAGGGGCTCTGGGTATTTTCCACCGAGCTTGCCGGCGGTTCCGCAAATTTTTATGATCCCAACAACGCGAATGACGGCCATGTTATGGGGCTTCGCGCGGGTGCTAAGCTTCACGGGCTCGAGTCAAACCATCACTGGTTAAATGGGGGCGGCGGTTTCAGACGCATGTTGTACGGTACGGGTGATTGCCACAATACGTGGTATCCCTGCCCGATCGTCGACGCGAACGGAAAGCAGGTTCCCTATGTAGATGCGGACGGCAACGTCGTTAAAACGATAGACGAGTTATATCACAATATATTCATGAATCCCAAGTTGGTTGGCGGAGAGGAATATCATCTGCTACCCGATCTGCCCGACCTGATCCGCAAAGGAGAATATACGCTTCCGCTGTATGCGGATTTGACTCAGCTGGAACCCAAAGAGCGCGACGCGCTCTGGGGCATCATGGTCGGAAACGAAGGCAAGACGAATTATCCTGTCCTTAAGATGTACAACAAGTACGGCTTTGATCCGGCAAAGGATATGCTCGAGGTCGCGACGCAGGACAATTTGGAGAGTTATGCAACCCCCATGCCGCTATGGTTGTCCAACACCGTTTCGCGCTGGCGCAATACCAGCCCCCAGACGACATTCCTGATCGACTGGAATCTGATGACGACCGTTCCGGGACTTTATGTTGCCGGCGACCTCGCGGGCGGCAACTATGCGGCCGGAGCGTGCGCGACCGGTCGTTACGCAGGTAGAAACGCCGCTGTTTACGCAAGAACACTCGAATTCGCGGATTCTGAGCAGGAGCAGGTGAATGTGGAGAGGGAACGCATTTATGCCCCCGTTAAGCACCCCACAGATGTCGGAGTCGCCTGGAGAGAATTCAAGGCTGGTCTTGCCCGTGTCATGCAGGATTACTGCGCCTTGACAAAGTGCGAGTCGCTCTTTGACCGCGGCCTTGAATGGATCGACAGCCTTGAACAGAACGAGATGAAGCACCTTTATGCGCGCAACCCGCATGAACTGGTCCGATGCGCCGAATTGATGAACTCGATCATAATGGCCCGCGCGATTCTGGAAGCTTCCAAGGCAAGAAAGTGTTCGATTGCTCAATACAGCTTTGAGCGCATTGACTATCCGGAAGAATGCCCCGACGATCAGCTGACCTTACTCTGCGCACACTTGAAGGATGATGACAAGTTCGTATACGAAGAAGTGCCGGTTCGTTATTATCTGCAGGCTCCTTATGCCGATAATTACAGCGATAATTACGACAAGTACTGCAATCTGGATGACTAAAAAGGAGTAAAGATAATGAGTGATACATATAATGCTGCTCTATTGGTTGGCGCACCGTTGACGCCGAACCGCGCCGTCGTGTTCAATGCCGAAAAATGTAACGGCTGCAATAAGTGCATTGATTACTGCCGTGTTGACGCTCTGATGCCCAACCCTGTAAAGGGGAAACCTCCGATCCTTGCGTATCCTGATGAGTGCTGGTTCGCAGGCTGCTGCGCGGCGGCTTGTCCAACGCCTGGCGCGGTTGTAATGGAGCTTCCTATTAACCAGCGCGCGGCTTGGAAACGCAAGGAAACGGGAGAATTCTTCCGTGTAGGCTTGGATGCCCATCCGGAGCCCAGCCCGCTTCCCAAGTCGTCGTAAGAGGGCCGCTGGGACAGGAGCGCCAGTCTGTCGTTTGATTTGGCTAGGTCAAAGCAAAAAGGTATCCGCAGAGCGTTGTTCATAACCTTATATGCATAAGCATGAAGTTCAGGACTCCGCTCTGCGTATACCGCTATAAAAAATTAATTATAGGAGGACGCATCAATGGATGAGAAAAAAGCTAAGAGAATCGTAGAATCGGTTTTTTCCTTCGACTATATTGGCGATGAGATGGGTAAGGTTAGAACAAACCTTGACGATGAGGACGCACAGGAAGCGATGTTTAAAGCGCTCCTTGGAGCTGCGACCAAGAAGGCCGGCGCCGCAGCGGATCCTGCAGCATTAGAAAAACTATGCCGGGAGCGTGTGCAGCAGTTTGTTACCAGTGCAAAATCCTCCCGCGGCACGGGCTGCGGCTCTTGATAAAGGGGAACTGATTCATGAAAACAGTAATCGTTGGCGGTGTTGCCGGCGGAATCGCGACCGCTACCAGACTGCGCAGATTGACGGGCAAGGGCGAGATTATCGTGTTTGAGCGCGGAAATTATGTGTCCTTTGCCAACTGCGGGCTTCCATATTATGTGGGGGATGTCATAAAAGACGAGGATAAGCTTCTGGTTCAGACGCCGGATCAGCTGCGTCAGCGCTATGATCTGGATGTTCGTCTGCGATGCGAAGTGACGAAGATCAATCGTAAAGCAAAAACAGTTGAGGTTACAAACCTTGAGACGGGCGAAATTATTACGGAAAGCTATGACAAGCTTCTTCTGGCACAGGGCGCAGAGCCGGTCAAGCCTTCGCTTCCCGGCGTGGATTTTCCCGGCGTACATACGCTTCGTTCTGTTGACGATGTCCGCGTTTTAAGAGCAGATGCGGACAAAGAGGAAGTGAAGTCGGTGCTTGTGGTCGGCGGTGGTTTTATTGGCGTTGAGCTTGCCGAGAATTACCGACTTCGCGGCAAGGCAGTCATGCTTGCAGAATTCATGGATCAGCTTCTTCCGCCTCTGGATTACGAGATGGCTTGCATCGTACAGCAGGAGATGCGCAGGAACGGTGTGAGCCTGCATCTCGGATGTGGTCTGGAGAAAATTGAGAAAGATGGGAAACGGCTGAAAGCAACCTTGAGCAACGGAACCGGACTTACTGCGGATAAAATCATTCTTTCTGTCGGCATTCATGCGGAAACCGAGCTTGCAACGGAAGCAGGCCTTGAGATTGGCTCCACAAAGGGGTTGCTTGTGGATGCGCGCATGCGTACCTCCGACCCCGATATCTACGCGGTCGGCGACATGGTGGAGCTGAAAAACTATGTGACCGGAAAGCCAATACGCGGCGCGCTTGCGGGACCGGCGAGTAAGCAGGCCCGTGTGGCCGCAGACAACCTGGCAGGCAAAAGCGTGGAGTATCAAGGTTCCATGGGCACATCGGTGTTAAAGGTATTCTCACTAACCGCTGCCAGTACCGGTCTCAACGAAAAAAACCTGAAAGCGCTTGATATGAAATACGAAAAGATATATTGCTCGCCGGCTTCACACGCAACCTATTATCCGGATTCCACTCGTATGATGCTGAAGCTCCTCTTTGATTCGGAAAACGGTAAGATTTTCGGAGCGCAGGGCGTCGGTCCGGACGGTGTAGACAAACGGATTGACGTGCTTTCGACGGCGATTCATTTCGGGGCTACCGTTAAAGACTTGCAAGAGCTTGACCTCGCTTATGCGCCGCCTTATTCCACGGCAAAGGATCCTGTGAACTATCTAGGTTATGTCGCGGAAAATGTTATGACCGGCCAAACAAAGCTGTTCCACTGGCATGACGTGGCGGAGCTCCCGGAACTCCCGTTCCTTGTTGATGTCCGCACCGACATGGAGTTCTTCATGGGCAATATTCCGGATTCCATGAATACTTCATTGAACATTCTTCGTGATAACCTCGACGAATTCCCGGATGACGAGACGATCTATCTTGTATGCCGTGAAGGCCTTCGGGCTTATATCGCGGAATGTGCGTTGAAAGAGAATGGTCTTACGGATATCAAGAACCTGAGCGGTGGTTATGAACTCTGGTCTGCGGTCAATGCAGAACGTAAGGCGATTGAAAAATAAAGGTTCTACCCTGTTTGATCTCTGTACAAATATGTAACAAAAGGGGACTATCGTGTTATGAGTGAGGTAAATGTTAATCCGAACCACAGTTCGAAATATCGTTGGTTTATACTTATCATGTTCCTGCTGGTCGGCGCGCTGACAGGTTATCTGCAGATGCAACCGTCGATGTTCGCGGGGGAAATGATGAGCGCTTACAACCTTTCCACTGTGCAGTTCACGACGGTCATGACTGCGACCATGCTGCTTGGTTTGTTTGTCAGCTTCATAATCGGCGCAATGGCTGACAAGCTCGGAGTTAAGAAGACGATGTGTATCGGTTTTATTATTACCGCGATTGGCTGCTTAATTCGTATTTTTTCTTCCACTTATATGATTTTGTTTATCGGTACCTTTATCATGGGCTTTATGAGTAGTGTAGTCAGTGCGACTCAGGGTAAGATTGGCGCGTCATGGTTCTCTCCTAAAGAAATCGGCATCTTCATGGGCGCATGCGCTGCGACAGGTAATTTAGGCACCTTTGCGGTTTATGCGACCTCGGGATTTTTGCCTTCGCTTCAATACTGCTTTGTTTTAGGCTTGGTTCTGGTTGCGATTTTTGCCGTGATCTGGTTTATCTTCGGACGTGATGCTAAGGAAACTTCGATGACAGAAGCGGCGCATACGGCAGAAGTGAAGCCGGACGCTCCGAAACTGAAGACAATTGATATTCTGAAGATGCCGAAAATCTGGCTTGTTGCCCTCGCATCCGTCTGCTATATGAGCGTTGCAATGTCAAACGGCAGTTATATGCCTACGGCTACTTCGGTTATCGCCGATGTGGATATCGCACAGGCCGGTATTGTCTCTTCCGTATATACGATCGCGGCGACAATCGGTGCATTTTTGATTCCTACATTCATTATGCGGCAGAAGAACACAAAACCGTTCTGCGTAGTAAGCAGCCTTCTTGGGGGGGTTGCCTTTTTTGCAGCATTTAATTTGACAAACAGCATCCCCGCAATTATCGGCTGCAACATCGTTTCCGGTTTCTGCTTTGCCAGCATGATCGGTTTGATCCTCGGTATTCCCGCGCTACTTCCCGAAATCGGCGTCGCACACGCAGGTACTGCCGGCGGTATCGTAGCTACGATTATGATGGCCTCCGGCTTTGTCGTACCTTCCTTCGTTGTGTCGAATATCGCGGGTGATAACTACGGTTTAATGTATACGATCATCGCGATCATGTGTGTTCTGATGGGCTTGGTCTTTGCGCTTCTGCCGAATATTAAGCAAACCAAATGATATAATTAATGCTTTAACATTCTACGATTCAGGAGAAAGGTGAGATAAGGGATAATGCGTATGATGTGGTACTGTTCGAAAAATCCGGCGAGCTTGGAGGCAAGCTGCATGAAATTAGCCGCCTGTCTTTCAAAATCGATATGTGCAGTCATCTGAAATGGCTGATAGACAGCACGAAAAGCTGCGGCGCGGACGTGCGTCTGAACACGGAAGCGACGGTCGAGAACGTGATGGCGGAACAGCCGGATGCTATTTTCGTTGCGACGGGCTCTGATAGATTAACGCTGAATATTCTGGGAATAGATGGAAGTAATGTTTATCATGTGCTTGATGTTGACGCTGGAAAGGTCAAGGTCGGCAATTCGGTGGTAATCTGCGGCGGTGGACTTTCCGGCATGGAATGTGCGCTGGGACTTGCAATAGAAGGCAAGCAGGTCACCGTTGTTGACATGATCCCTGCGGATCGCTTCGCGATGGATGCACCGCCGCCCGTAAGGCTGATGCTGCTTCCGCTGTTAGAAAAATATGATGTAAAGTATGTAGGCGATAGCAAGGTGCTTGCGTTCTCCGAGGAGGGCGTTGAGGAGGAAGATCGAAGTTGGCGGCATAGAATTTTGAAAGCAGATTCCATCGTGACGGCATTTGGCATGAAAAGAGATGATGAACTTTACCTTCGGTTTCGGGAGCTCCTTCCGGAGGTTTATGCAGTCGGGGATTGCGGCGCTGTTGGAAACATTATGAATGCGAACCAAACAGCTTTTCATTGCGCAGTGGAATGCTGATGTCCGCGTGAAAAATTGGTACAGTTTTTTATGCATTGCAAATCTACGCGATTTACGTGCAAACGTCGTTGTTCCTAAGCCGGATTGTATAACAGATTTTCGCGGGTAAATATATAGCGAAGGAGGAAATGGATATGTATTCATTGGACCTTTCACACAAAAATGCGATTGTAACCGGCGGAGCGAGCGGACTTTGCAAGTGCACGGCGATTTACCTCGCAAGGGCAGGGGCAAATGTTGTGGTTGCTGATTACAACCTTGAAGGTGCCGAAAAGACTGTCGGGGAAATCAAGGAGCTTGGTTGTAAGGCTTTCGCTTATAAGATCGACGTCGGTGATCCCAAACAATTAGAGGCTCTGGCGGCAGAAACGATCAAGCAGTTTGGCGGCATCGATTTTCTGATTAATGGCGCCGGCATCGGAGGAATTGAGCCGACAGTTGAAATGAGTTCCGAGCGCTTTAGCCGGATCATTGATATCAACTTAAAGGGCGAAATTTGGGGCATCAAGGCAGTGCTCCCGCATATGATCGAGAAGCAATACGGCAGGATCGTAAACTTTTCTTCGGTCGCAGCGCGTCAGTGCGGTCCCGGCGGCGCGGCTTATGCTGCTTCCAAGGCGGGCGTGAACGCGATGACCGCCGTTATCGCTCGCGAGGTGGCGGAGCACGGCATCAACATCAATGCAGTGATGCCCGGCGTGATTAGAACCGGTATGTGGGATGAAACCCTAAAGGAGTGGAACCCAAAGGACTGCGCAAAGCGGGAAGAGGATTTTAATAAGATCGTCGAAAGCATGATTCCGTCAAAACGCCCGCAAACACCGGAAGACGTTGCATACTGCGTACTGTTCCTATGCAGCGATTATGCAAAAGAAATCACGGCTCAAACTATCGCAATTGACGGCGGCGCGACGCACTGAGCCGCGTAGGCGGAAAAGGGAGAAGATATTTCATGGCTGAAAGAAGAGTAAAGCTGACGGGTATTCGCCAATTTATCGGCGAAAGCATGAAGAAAAGCGTGAACATGTATCCGCAGGGAAGAGGTCGCATCGAATGCGACATGAGCAAGATCCTTGAACTGAAGGATGAATTATTGCAGAACGGACAAAAAATCGCGATGTCAGCGTTTATGATTAAGCTGATCGGTATGGGGATTGCCAAGTTCCCGGATTTAAACTCACGCCTTGAGGGTGACGAAATTGTCTATTACGATCATTTCAACTGCGGTCTCGGCATAGATATCGGCGCGGGGCTTTATGTTCTGACGTTCCGCGATGTAGACAAAAAATCGCTTGTTGAACTCAGCGAGGATTTCAAGGCCTATCTGAAAAAAATGCAGGATAAAAAGCTGACGATTGATGATATGCAGGGAGCGACTTTTACGGTAACAAACTTTGCGAATGCGGAGCCCGAATCTTTCGATTCCATTATTACCAATGACGAATGTACAATCACCGGCATAGGCGGCATTAAAAAAAAGGTTGTCGTTGACGAGAACGATCAGATTGTGATTCGTCCCCTGTGTACAATCACAGTAAACATGAACCATATTATTACTGATGGAAAGGACATTCACGCTCTGCTTTCTTATCTGGCCGAGATATGCAGGAATCCTAAAGAGTATCTTTTGTAATGGAAATATATTTATCAATCGCAGTATCACAGGAGGAGCCGGTTCATGAAAATAATTATGCCTCATATCGGTATGTCAATGTCGGAAGGAAAGATCACAAGATGGTACGTTAACAACGGCGATCAGATCAAAGAAGGAGAGCCTTTGCTGGATGTGGAAACCGAGAAGCTTACGAGTACGGTTGACTCCCCCGCAACAGGTATATTCAAGGCGATTGCGAATGTCGGCGACATTATCGCCTGCGATGCAGAGATTGCAGAAATCGAAACGTGACATTCGCGCAGCAGCGAACTGAGCGGGCAGATAACAAAGGAGGTTAGTTACATTGGAAAATTATCCCAATAAGGATTTACTGGCGATGTATGACAAGCTAAAAACTGCCAGAATCTTTGTGCAGATGATGGAAAAGGCTGTTTATCAGGGTATGATCAAGAGCTCCTTCCACACATATTATGGGCAGGAGGCGACGAACGTCGGGATTCTTTCCGCAGTCAGGGACACAGACTGGCTCGGCTATACACATCGCGGACAGATTTTGCTGTATAACCGTTTCGGCATAGAGCCGTTTATCGCAGAAATCTTCGGCCTTCGCGGAGGCGTCGCGCGCGGATCCGCGTTCGATTTTCATATGGCCGATTATAGGCCGGACGGGAAACGTATTGTCAGCATGCCTGGTACACTTGGCAGCGGCAGCCCGACGCATACTGGTTTTGCATGGGCGCTCAAGCATCGCGGGGAGGATTCGATCATCGTCAGTCCGCAGGGCGATGGGGCATGTAGTGAGGGCTATGTTTACGAGGCGTGGAACATGGCGGCTCTCTTCAAGCTTCCGATTCTGTTTGTGATTGACAATAACCAGTGGACAATGACCGTTCCCTTGAGCCGTGAAAGCGCGAACCCGAACATTGCCGAGAAAGCTGGCGCCTGTGGATTGCCCTACCAGATTGTCGAGGACGGAACCGACCTTCTGAAAGTCAGGGAAGCGCTTGACATCGGTGTAGGCAAAGCACACAAGTTCGAGCCGAACGTGGTTGAAATCAAGACCCTTCGCTGGGGGCCGCATTTCTTCGGTCAGCCTGACGATTTCAGGGAAGACAATGCACTGATTGAAGAAGCGAAGCGTGACCGCGATTGCGTCAGGCGTTACGAGGAATATCTGACCAGCAAAGGGCTGATTGATCAGACATACATTGATAGAAAGACGGAGGAGATCACAGCCGAAATCCAGCGTTGCCAGGAAAGCGCGGCGAAAACAGGAATTCCAGCATATGAGGATTTGTATTGCAAAGAAGTGATTTATGCGAATCCACAGACAGGAGGCGATCTGTGATGAGGGAAATTAATACAACATCGGCAATTGCCGAGGCCGTTCGCAAAGAGATGGCAAGAGACAAAAACACCGTTCTGATGGGGGAGGATATCATTTATCTGAATGGGTCCTTCGGCATCTTTAAGGGCTGTATCGAATCGGCAACAGATCGTTGCCTTGATATGCCGTGCAGCGAGAACGGTTTCACACATTTCGCGAACGGTCTGGCCTATGCTGGCATGCGTCCGATCGTCGATTACAATATTTCTGACTTTGTAACGATTGCTTTGGACGGTATTGTGAACGGCGCTGCTACAGCACGGTTCTGCACGCTTGGAAATCTCAAGGTTCCCATTACATATATGATGTGTAACGGCGGATTCAGCATCATGGGCGGCGGTGGAGGCGCAGGCTGCAATCACTCCCAGTGCATGGAAAGTCTCTTTCTGAACACGCCGGGCCTCAAGGTGGTTATGCCCTATTATCCTTCGGATATCCACGGTCTCTTGAGAGCTTCGATTCAGGATGATGACCCGGTTGTTTTCTTCTACTGCAGTTCCGGCCTTGGCGCACGTGAAAAAGTTGCATTTACCGAAGAGGATGATTACATTATTCCGCTGAACAATGCTTCCAGGATTGTCAGGGAAGGAAAGGATATCACCATCGTCGCACTCCAGAGCATGGTTCCGGTGGTTGTAGAGGCAGCCGCTGCACTGGAAAAGAAAGGGATTTATGCGGAAGTTATCGATCCTCGCGTTCTGATCCCATTTGACAGCAGGAAAGTCATTGATTCCGTGCGTAAAACCGGTAGGCTTATCGTTGTGCATGAAACCCATACCAGAGGCAGCTTTGCCGGTGAAATCATCAGAAAGGTTGCGCAAGAGGATCCTGCGATGTTAAAGAAGCCTGTGAAGGTGCTCGGCGCGCAGAACACCCCTATCGGTTCCGCATATTATGAAAGCTATATTATGCCGCATGCAGCAGATGTGATTGCCGCCACAGAAGAAATCATGTAGTAACGGAAACGAATTTAAGGCGGATGTCTGTAAACGCATCCGTCTTATATTCAGAGCATGTTGAAAAACAGGTTTGTAAAGAAGGGTTTTTTTATATGAACAGCGTAATTTTGCGAACCAACGATTCAAGTCGGTATTTAATATCCAACGGCAACTTTCCAAATTGGATTAAAATCTTACTGGGCGCGGTGGTCTAGGTATAAATATTCGTGCGGATTAAACGAGGAGGAAGCGATATGGCGTTTCGCATACTGGCGATCAACCCCGGCTCCACATCCACCAAGATCGCCGTTTATGAGAACAAAGATGAACTCTGGAGACAAAATATTGAGCACAGCGATGAGGAACTAGGCCGTTCCGAAAAAATCGGTGACCAGATGTTGCTGCGGCGCGATGCTGTGCAAAAGGCGCTGCGGGCAAACAACCAACCTGCAAGCGGACTTTCCGCCATCGTTGGCAGGGGCGGTATGCTTCCGCCGGTACAGGCGGGAGGGTACGTGGTCAATGACTGCATGCGTAAACGGCTGCAAGAATCCGAAATAGGCTTTCACGCCTCCAATTTGGGGGCGTTGGTGGCCGATGAGCTTGCGCGTCCGCTGGGGATTTCCGCTTATATCTATGATGCGGTTTCGGCAGATGAGATGTATGAAATCGCCCATATCACCGGCATGCCCGAAGTAATACGACAGAGCTTTTGCCATGTACTCAACGCGAAGGCAACCGCCCGCAAGGTGGCTGAGTCGCAAGGCAGATGGTATGAGGATATGAACTTTATTGTTGCGCATATGGGAGGCGGTATCTCTATCAGCGCACATGAAAAGGGGCGTATCGTGGATGTGATTACCGACGATGCGGGACCCTTCTCCCCCGAGCGCTCGGGAAGCATCCCACTGCGCAACATTGTGGCCATGTGCTACAGCGGTGAGTATAACCGCAAGGAGATGTTACGAAAACTGCGTGGTATGGGCGGCATCAAGGCACATTTGGGTGTACACGACTGCCGCGAGGTTGAAAAAATGATCAAGGCAGGGGACGAATGGGCAAAAAAAATTTACGAAGCACAGGCATACCAAATCGCCAAGGGGATCGGCGAGCTTGCGCCGGTGCTCAGCGGCAAAGTGGACACCATTATCCTCACCGGCGGGGTAGCCTATTCAGAAATGCTTACTGGCATGGTGAAATCCCGTGTGGAATTTATCGCACCGGTCAATATTACGCCGGGGGAAAACGAGTTGGAGTCCCTCGCGCTAGGTGCGCTACGCATCCTGCAAGGTGAGGAACAAGCGCATGAATATCGGGAATAAACTAATAATTCCTTTTATGGGCATCCAAAGATTCACAAAATCCTCCATAGGCTGGAGAATCCGGCACATAATCAAGCACAGCTTTCCGTATCCAATCGCGCCGATTTCAGAGGTCTTTATCTTGACTGCTTTTGTGATACGCTCAACACCCAGCAGTTTCTTTAGCTTTCGATAATGCCTCTCCGGGATCAATTGCTCGACGCTAACAAATTTCCATTTGCTCTGTATTCATTCGTCTATACCACAGTTTTTTCTCCTAATTATGCCATGTTATTCAACGCACCATTCATTTATATTCAAAACGGGAGGAATGTATTGTGTATCAATTTGATGTCGCAATTATGGGCGGCGGTCCGGGAGGTTATGTTGCCGGAATCCGTTGTGCACAGGCCGGCTTCAAAACGGTCTTGTTTGAACGCGAACGCGTGGGTGGTACCTGTCTGAATATCGGCTGCATCCCAACGAAGACCTTGTTAAAAAACGCAGAGATGCTTGAAGAAATTGCGGCTGCGCCAGCAAGAGGGATCAGCGTCGGGAAGCCGGAAATCAATATGCCAACAATCATAAAAATGAAAAACGAAGTTGTTTCGCAGTTGACAAGCGGAGTGCAGTACCTTTTGAAAGGGAATGGCGTAACGCTCATAAGTGGCGAGGCAGAGGTGTTGACGAATCATGTATTAAGAGCAAACGGAGAAGAGTACACCTTTGATAAATTGATTATAGCAACGGGTTCTTCAAATTTTGTCCCGCCGATTCAGGGCTTGGATCTGCCGGGAATCATGACGTCTACGGAGCTTCTGAATATAGATCATGTGCCGGAACGCCTGATTATTATCGGCGGCGGCGTGATTGGCTGTGAATTTGCGACGATTTTCAATCAGTTCGGCTGTAAGGTGACGATTATCGAAATGCTTCCAAACATTGTGTCCATGATGGATGCGGATATTTCCGAAATGCTCAGGAATCTGATGGGCAGAAAGGGCATCGACATTAAGACAGGATGCAAAGTTTTGTCTGCTGAAGCGGATCGAGAAGGTTACACGGTGAAATTCTGCAAGTCTGATGGCGAAACTGCCGTTGACACGATCAGCGCGGAAAAAGTGCTCGTCAGCGTTGGACGGACACCGAACCTAAAGGGGTTTGAAAACCTTAAGCTTGCCATGAACGGAAGCTACATCGCCGTGAACGAAAGGATGCAGACCAGCATAGAAGATATCTATGCAGTCGGTGATATCACGGGAACTATTCAACTCGCCCATGTTGCAAGCACGCAGGCAAATATTGCGGTGGAGAATATCGCGGGACGTGCGGCGGTTATGGAATACAATGCGGTTCCGAACTGTATCTTTACGCTACCTGAAATCGCCTCGATCGGGTTGGCCGAGGCTGCGGCACGCAGCGATTTCGGTAATGTGAAGATTGGTAAGTTCCCATTTGCTGGTTGCGGAAAGGCTCTTGCCATGGGACATCCAGAGGGCTTTGTCAAGGTCATTGCGGCAGCTGATACCGGAAAGCTTCTCGGTTGCCATATTATCGGCGTCAATGCGACGGAGCTGATTGCGGAAGCGGCGGCCGTCATGCATGCAGGAAAAGGCATAGATGATATTGCGGAAACCATTCATTCCCATCCGACGGTATCCGAAGCAATTGCCGAAGCCGCGCATGCCGCGCAGGGAAAGCCGCTTCATATTCTAAAATAATCACGAAAATTATCCTGTTGCCGTTTGAACACAACGCCAGAATCAGAAGCAGAACGAGGTGAAGTCCTTGATGATTAGAAATATGGATGAATTGATCCGGAAGGTGAAAACGGATCCTGAAAAAAAGCGCATGGCGATAGCCGCGGCAGGAGAGGAACATACAATGCAGGCGGTCGCCCATGCAATGAAAGATGGTATTATTCAGCCAATTCTTGTCGGTGATAAAGCTGAAATCAACCGGATTCTGAATGAACTCGACATTCGCGTATCGGAGTCGGATATTTATGATGTTCCTACTCCGCAGCTGGCTGCGGAGCAGGCGGTCGCGCTTGTACGAGATGCAAAAGCCGACTTTTTGATGAAAGGTTATCTTGAAACGAAGGTCATACTGAAAGCGGTTGTCGACAAAGAAAAGGGTCTTGGCACAGGTAGCGCCATGTCATTGTTTTCGATTTTTGAAACTCCGGGTTATCATAAGCTTCTGGTCCCGGTGGATGGCGGCATGATAACTTATCCGACTTTGGATCAGAAAGCTGCAATTATTAATAATACCGTCAATGCGCTACTTACGCTGGGGTATGACTGTCCGAAGGTCGGTGTCTTGGCCTGTGTAGAAAAGGTGAATCCTAATATGCCTGAAACTTTGGACGCAGCTGAGCTTGTGCGCATGAACAAGAATGGAATTATCAAAAACTGTATTGTTGAAGGACCGATTTCGTATGACTGTGCGGTAAGTGCCGAAATCGCAAAGATTAAGAATTACGAAAGTCAAATCGCGGGCGATGTGGATATTTTGGTTGCGCCAAACATTCATGCGGGCAATATTATGGGCAAGATGCTGCTTTGTACATGCGGTGCGAAGATGGCTGGCATGGTGGTCGGCGCAAAGTGTCCGATTGTATTGACATCACGGGGTTCCACGTCGGAAGAGAAATATCTTTCCATTGCACTTTCCGCCGCTGCCTCAGGAAGGAAGTGAGCCATGGCGAATCAGATTCTGGTAATCAGCCCGGGCTCTACTTCGACAAAAACCGCGCTGTTTGCGGATACAACGCAGCTGTGGAAACGAAATATCGTGCACAAAGCCGAAGAATTATAACAGTTCAAAGTGATGTTTGACCAGTTGGATTTCCGCTTGCGGACGGTACTTGAAACACTTTTTGCGCATGGAAACAAGCATGAATACTTATCCTGTGTTGTTGTACGCGGCGGGCTTTTGCTTCCGCTTCCATCGAGCGCATATGAGGTCAGCGAAGAAATGCTTGACGCGCTTGACCACCGGACAGGTGAACCACCATGCCAAAATATTTTTAACGGGGAGGGATTACTTATAATGACAGAGGGTTGCACACATGATTGCGGCAGCTGCGGTATGGACTGCACATCAAGGGACAGTCCGAATTTCCGGGTCTATCTTGCGGAAGGAAGCAGCGTTGAAAAGGTAATCGGAATTGTTTCAGGGAAGGGCGGCGTCGGGAAGTCTCTGGTGACGGCACTACTTGCCTGCGGAACAAACCGTGACGGATACAAAACCGCGATTCTGGATGCGGATATCACAGGGCCCTCAATTCCTAAAGCGTTCGGTCTGATGCGCGGCAGTGCCATAACGGGATTGGACGGCGCACACATGTTGCCGGGACTTTCAAAGGGTGACATTGAGGTGATGTCATCAAATTTGCTTTTGGAGCATGAAACCGATCCGATTATCTGGCGGGGACCGGTAATCGCCAATGTGGTCAAGCAGTTCTGGTCGGAGACGATATGGACGGATGAAAATATATGTTTGTGGACATGCCGCCCGGAACCGGAGATATACCCATAACGGTGTTCCAGTCCCTTGAAAGAAATATTAACGAGATCGCGGCGTCTTATGGGCTTCCGCTTCTTGCAAAACTCCCACTCGATCCACGGTCAGCGCAGGCGGTGGATGCCGGTGCGGTGGAAATGCTGCCATTGGGGACAATCGCGGACGCGGTTGCGGTTGTCGAAAAGCTGTCAGCGAAGAATTGAAAATTTACAAGCCGTTCATTAACAGATTTTTAGCGGCAGGGTGCATTCACCGGTTTCATCCCGTCTTGTGCCTTTCGCCGCACGAAAGGAGATAAGGAGATAAAATGGCGAGTTATTACGATTATTGTGCAACACAATTATTCACGTACAGCGATAGCGCTGCTCATGAAATCAAACGGCTGACATTGGGCATGGGCTCAAGATACCTTATCATAACGGGCTGTGGCCCTATAACGGAGCGTGTCATCAAAACTATGAGCGCCAGTTTTGATAGCCCCTTGGTTGCATTTCGCAAAGAGAATGGCAGTGCTTATGGCCAGAGAATCCCTTTTATGTGTTCATATGGCAAAGTAGATCCGGAATCGCTAAAGATAGAGTATCAATTCTTAGACTATGAGGGCTTAGAAGTAACGGTAGAAAATGCAAAAAAGCTGGCAGAAGAAATTCAGGCATACCGTGCGGATGTTGTTGTGGCAGCCGGCGGTGGGAAGGTCTTGGATCTTGTCCGTGCCGCAGCCACAGTCGTGGATGCGTTTCGGCGTCCCAAGGTTGTGCTCTTTCCTACTGTAGTCGCGTCCAACGCATCTTGTACCAGTATGAGCATATTCTACAATGCGGAGGGCAAAATGGCAGACCTCTGGAATATGGCATATCCCGCGGAGGCAGTGATAGTCGATACAAGTATTGTGATTAGCGCGCCGGTACGCACGTTGGTAGCCGCTATTGGCGATCAGGTATCTAGTTGTCTTGAAGCCATTCACTCCCTCGAATACTTCAAAATGACTGATACGATGGATCGGCTTGCCTTGGCAACGGCGCAATCAACATTGGATATTCTGGTTAAATACGCGGTAGAGGCCGTAGCAGCCATGAAGCGAGGGGAAATCACCAAAGAGTTTGAGTGGGTAGTTAGTGCATGCGCCTATCTTCCGGGGCCATTCTCTGCGATTGGCAGTATTAATTTGGCACATACGCTGGATGAGATTCTACTTGGGTTTGAGCCTATCACGAAGCTGCTCCACGGCTTAACGGTAGGGTATTGTCAACTGGTGGAATTGGTTTACTGGGGGAAGATTGACGAGTTGTATCCGTATGTGGACATCTTCAAGGCGATCGGTATTCCGTGTACCTTTGCAGAGCTTGGTATCCCAGATGTAATTTACGAGGATATCTATGAGTTGGCGGAAAAAGCGCTGGCTGAGGTTGCGGGACTTGGAGCAATCAAGTTTTCAGCCCAAAGCATGGCTAATGCTATGATAAAAACAGAGAGTCTGATTACGGAGTATTTTGCAAAGAGGAGCTAGTATTCTGACCAGCCATTAACCCAAAACCCGGCTTGCCAGACATGGAGGAAGGAAAGCGGCGGCTGACCGATTTGCCCACGCAGGAGCACACGGTCATTGACTTGTAGCGCCGGTTACAACTGAACATCTCCAATCCTGTCCAGCTAAGGCGCGAGCTATGTCGTTCAGGACGACAGGGCATTGTGGGAAACTGCGATACCTTCCATTGTGAAAAGGGGATTTTTTGTGTTTATTCTGCGCTACTGTGTGGACTAATAACAGCCGTCCTGTCCTCTTAGGCAGTGTTTACACTAAATCGTGTAAATTTAAGGTATATAAGTGGAAGGAAGGGAAGATACAAAAATGAAAAAGATTGTGCGAATCAACACAAGGACAAGGGAGACCGTCTATTCGTCGGAAGGGGATTTCCCCAAAATGGGGGGTAGGATTCTGACCTCCCATATCATAACCTCCGAGGTCGACCCCAAGGCAGATCCGTTTGGCGCGGGTAATAAACTCGTGGTTGCCGGTATGATACCGGCTGGCACTACCATCAGCAGTACCTACCGCTTATCCGTCGGTTTCAAAAGCCCGCTCACCGGCGGCATCAAGGAGGCTAATGTGGGCGGTACGGCGGGCTATTATCTATCTGGACAGGGGATTAAAGCTATCATACTTGAAGACAAACCGGAAAAACCGGAGTGCAACATCCTTGTGATTGCCGCAGACGGAAGCATTCGTGTCGAGGAGGCATCCTACCTGGAGGGAAAGGGTACATACGAAACGGAAGATATCTTGCGGGAAAGGTTCAGCGGCAAGGTCGGTTTCATGTCCGTGGGACCGGCCGGAGAGCGGGGATATCTGAACTCATCCATCATGGTAACTGAAATGGGACTTGAGCGTCCATGCCGGGCGGCAGCGCGTGGCGGCGGTGGCGCGGTGATGGCCTCCAAAGGGATAAAAGCCATTGTGGTACAGCAGGCCGATCATCCGTATACGATTCAGTATGCCGACAAAGAAGCCTACAAGGCTACAGCCAAAACTGTAAACCAGGCCATCAGGAAAGATAATGTCTTCAGCTCTGGCACGGTCGTGCTTCTGGGCATGACTATACCCAGCGGTATCGCACCGTATCGCAACTTCAACGGCGATACCGCTACCGAGCGAGAACAGGAACAGTACAACGTACAAACTGTGATGGACAGAATGCAGGAAAACGGGGGTAAACTGGGACATTCCTGCCAGCCAGGCTGCGTTATACAGTGCTCAAACGCGATCTACGAGAAGGACGGAACCTTCCTGACAGGTGGCTATGAGTATGAGACTGCCGAGCTTGCGGGTCCGAACTGCGGCATATTTGACACGGAGATTGTTGCCAGGATCGACCGTTTCTGTGACGATTTCGGTTTTGACACCATCGAATTTGCCGTATCCCTCGGTATTTATCTTGACTGCGGAAAAATGCCATGGGGCAACTACGACGCGGTACTGGAGCTGCTTAACACAATCCGGAAACGCGGAAGCCTGGCGGATGACTTCGGTCTCGGCGCCGAACGGCTCGGCAAGAAGCTAGGCGCTAGGCATATCCCGACCGTCAAGGGACAGGCGCTCGCCGCCTATGAACCCCGTAACCTGAAAGGAACAGGCGTCACCTACGCCATTTCCCCGATGGGAGCGGACCACACGTCCGGCTCAACTCTGGGAAATCCGTCAGTAGTACCCCACGAAAAGGCAGGACAGCTGGAGCTTTCGGCAGAGCTGCAAAGCATTATGGTTACTGCCGATTCCCATATGTGTCTGTTTGCTTGGGGGAATGTGATGGAGGTAGCGGAGGACTACTTAAAGGTTCTGAGCGCCACCTTTGGCGAACCCTGGTCGATGGAGGAGATGTTCGGAATGGGCATGGAGACACTCAAAAAGGAAATTGCATTCAACCGTGCGGCAGGCATCGGCCCGGATAAGGATAAGCTGCCCGATTTCTTCTATGAAGAACCGTCGCCGGTTACGGGGGCTATCTACGACATTACTGCTGAAGAGATTGCGCAAAAATGGCATAGTATGGTGCAATAGCAGATATGCCGGTTGATTAGTGATCACGCAAACCTGGGAGGATGCCATGCATAAGTATTTTGTTCCAAAGGAGCACAACGGGAAATCATTATATTATATCATTCAACACATGGGGCGTGAAAAGGAATTTGAGTGGAACCCCTATGCCTATATTGTGAGTCTGGACGATAGTATCATTCCCCAGAACTTCATGCAGAGGACGTTTGTAAGCGAGGGGCAGATAGTCAGGATTTTGCCAGTGACGACAGGCGGCTAAAACTCAAAATAATATGTTACGGATGGGGTAAGCCTATATAGGGCTCACTCCGCAACCAAAAACGCCGCATAACAGAAGCGAAAGGGAAGCAAATCTGGTATAATAACTGCAAGGGAAAAGAGGAAAAACGCGAAAAGAGCTTGCAGTTGGGGTGGAACGGATGTACAAAGTGGATCGTCAAATGAAGCTTGAGGATTTTGTGTTTCCATACGGGAAGCTGAATCCTGAAAACGAGTAGGTAAAGTTATCGGAGCTGATCCCGTGGGATAGAATTGAGGTGGTGCGAAGAATGCAAACGAATCCACCATGAGCTACCAGATTTTATTGTGCCGTACAAACGGCATTGCCGAAGGACCATCGAAAACATAATAAACGGTGATACGGATAAAGCGTGCTGCGAGGAAATTACGATCGCAAGAATCAAGCACTGGTGGGCGACCATGCAGTTGTACTTTCTGAGTGTAATGAGTTCATTATCAGCAAAGTATGGAGTTCGTTTCTCCGAGCCGCTAAAGCTGCGCGAAGTTGTCCGGGCGGTGGCAAATGCGCATTTATGGAATCATACCCGTTCGGCGTCCCAGTCCGGCTAAAGAGTTGTAATGATATAGTAATGATATAATATTATTTAATATTGTGTTCAGAATTTGTATTTATTGTCTTTCTTATGAGGAGATGCGTTTCCATGCTGTTTTCCCTTCTCTCACAAGCTGGCGCATCCGGTTTTGATTATGTTTCCTGCGCGGTTTCTGACAGCCATATCTATAATCTGAAGATGTTGGTGCCGGGGCAGACTTCCTTCGATAAGCATACGCTGTATTGTTTGTATGATGAAGAGAGGGAGCGTTTTTCCATAAACGACATCGCGCAAGCGAATTTGCTCGTCGCCGGCAATCCAAGCTCCCGTATCGAAGATTGGGGAAACAACAATATTATCATTCTGCGCGAACCGGAGCGGTCGGCGGAATTCTATAACCATCTGTCCGAAATCATTCGTCAAAATACCGTACTTGAATCGGACCTGCACTTCCTAAATTTACTGTCAGCCGACACCCTGGATGATTTGCTAGATCAGCTTTCAGAATTGCTGAAGAATCCGTTTCTGTTGATCAATCTGAACCGCCACGAGCTGGTGCACTCCCGCCAACCGCATTTCCTTGAATTTCCAGTCTGGAAGAAAATCGTGGAAAGCGGTTACTGTGGCTTTTGTTTTGAGTTTGACAGGAGTCCCGTTTTTACGTCCTATACCATGAAGCTCATAAACTGCGCGCCGACGCATTCCGTGATGGTTAGCCCCGTTACAATCGACGGAAAGATCGTCGCGGCACTCTTGGAATTCGATTTCATTACAGAACTAAAAGACTTTCATAAAATGACTGTTGATATGGTAATGCACCTGATTATCGAACGGAACTTCAAAAACGACAGCGCGTTTTCCCGCATCGTCAACAATGATTCCGAGGCAAGAGCCTACATTGATCTCCTAAACGGAAAGCAGCAGTCTTACTTCAGCGAAAAAGAACTCGCTGAAAATCCGGAAATCGATACATATAATTCATACAAGAATCTTGTATCTTCATACAGGAATCTTTTGCTTTGCGAGCTTCCCGACGATACACAGGAATGCAATCATCTGCTTTCCTGCATGAAATCTTTGCAAAATGTCAATGCATTTCTGTTCAAGAATTACATTGTCGGGGTTTTCAGAAACAAAGTGACAAATATCATAACCTTTGATCAATCGGTAAAGCTTTTCAAAAAGTACTCGGAAAGCTGCAACACCAGTCTGTTTGTCAGCGAACCGTTCGCAGCGCTTAACAAAATTACCGATATGTTTCAACAGACACTAACCTGTCTGAGGCTTTACAAGGAAACGCGTCTGCCGAACGGTGTGTATTTTTATGATATGTTCCGTTTTTACGACGCCTTAAAAGATGTAAGCAAGGAAGAAGCCTTGAATCGATATTGTCATCCGACGTTGCTCGTGCTTGACAGGTTCGACAAAGCGCACAATACCGAATATTTCAAAACACTGCGGGCTTTTATCTTAAACGAAAGGAATTTCAAAGCTGCGGCAGATGAGCTCCACATCCACAGAAACACGCTTTCCTATCGGCTTTCCCAAATCGACGAGATGTCGAATCTATCTATCTGGAATCCCGAGTATTATTTTATGCTTTCTTATTCTTTCCGCCTTTACGAATACTGCTGCAATCAAAACATCATTTTATGGAAGCTATAAACAATTAGCTATCCAAATATATTCAAGGAATTTAAGAATAATCAAACATACTGCAAGCAAAATCAAAATGATTATGCCATACCTGCAATTGCGCGACGAACATCTTGTATCATGTTATAAATAATCAACTATGCCCAGAAACTCGGATATACACGTTATCTTGTTGGATTGCCGTGCAATAGCCCCTTTTCTCACGCTAAAGCCACAAAAAAGGACTGCCGGAAAGCAAAAGACTTCCCGGCAGTCTCTTTGTTCATCCATATCTCCCATGGAAATCAGGAATGTGTCTTAGCGGCCTTTCTAAAGAAAAACACAAGCACGTAGAGTAACACGCATACGCCTAAAAACATAACAAAGGCAGAGACATAAATGCCTGTAGCGGTCTGCAAACTCCCTACGATTGTAGCGCTGAGCGAAGCGGGGATAAGCGATAGCGTCAAAATTGCAACATTCGTGGCATAGTGGTTCGTGCCGAATTCTTCAATCGCTATGGGCGCTGTCAGCACGGGGATGCCGCCATAGCCGACTCCGATGAGCATAACACCTATTACCGCAAGTACGGGCGACTGCAGTTTGAAAGCAACCAGCATGAGTACACACGCGACCGTATAGCTGGCTGTCAAAAACAGGAGGGAAATCGTTTTCCCGAATCTGTCATATAGCATGCCAATACCCATTCGTCCAAGGCCATTGCATACAGATTGCAATCCCACTACAATAGAAGCAAACGAGGTCGCCACGCCGCATTCTATCACGATGCTGCGCGTGTGGCCAATCACGCCCGAGCCAATTAGTGTGGCAAAGATGGAGATTAAAAAAAACAGCCAGAATGCAGGGGTGCTTATCATCTGCACTGTTGTATATCCGACCGTGCTTGCTGTGGGCGCTTCTTCTCTTTGGGCGGGTACCGCGCTGCGCATAAAGAAACTGCCGATAAGAAAAACAACAAATGTTGATATGCCGAGCAGCAGATACGTGTTACGCCAGCCAAGGTGGGAATGCATCAGTACATTCGCTAGATTACCAATCAGCAGCGTGCTTACGCCAAAGCCCATAAGGAGAATTCCGGAGGCAACGCCGTGCTTTTCAGGAAACCATGTAAGCACCGTGTATAATATCACATTATATGAAAACCCTGCGCCAAACCCAAACAGTACACCATAGGCAAAGTACAGCAGGATGAGCCGGTTACTGTTCAATTGCGTGCACAGGATGAAGGCGAGCAGGCAGGCTGCGCCGCCGATTTGTACGCAGAGCTTGGCTCCCAGCACAACCCTTAGCTTGCTGCCGACCAAACTTCCAAGGCAAAAGCATGCGAGCGTAATCGTAAAATTCAAGCCAAGCTGAGCGCTGGTCCACCCAAACGCATCGGAAAGCGGTACGGAAAGAATTGACCATGCATAGACGGTCCCTGTAAAGAGAAACATGATTAGCCCCGCAGCGAGAATCCGGTTCCTTGAAGGTGATTTGTTTGATTCTTTATTATTCATAATAGATTTATTATATCGAAACGCTATAGCATTTACAATGGGACCGGCGTGTATCAATTTCCTAAATAAGCAGTGTAACTTTGTGCACGACATTTGTAGTTTGGTTGAGAAAATCGGAAGCGACAATCTGGTTCTGTGAAAATGCGTAGCCTGCTTGTTCGCATTTCCAACATGACAAATCGCCGCTCGGTTAGGTGAAATTATGGTGCAAACAATCTATACTGTCATCTGGGATGAAGCACAAAGGCCGATTAATCTGATAAGAGACAACCACGGAACATGAGCCGCATACGGGAATCCATTGGCATCCCTGTAATTTGCCTCAGAATTTAATCACCTTTGGATCCTCGGTAAAGGAGGAAATTGTTGCAGTAGCATCCTTGAGATACCATACCTGCGTATTGCCGTCATCTGCTGAGTACCGGTCCTGTAATACCGGATAGGTGTCCAGCATATGCTGTTTCGCTTCACGCCTGTCATCCAGGACGGCGACAGCCTGCACACGAATCCATATACCGCTATCAAAAGCGCAAATTTCAATTTTGGGGTTTGCGTTCATCTGCTTTGAAACATCCTTAACTTTTCCTGTCTGGATGTAGAGCTTACCCTCGAAAAGGTCAACCGTGCTAAACGGGCGGACCCTCGGCTGGTCACCCTCTACCGTAGCAATACAATAATATCCGCACTTCTTTAAAAAATCATAGACCTCTTTCATGAAAAATACCTCCATCTCATTTCAAATTGACTATTCTCTCAAAACATGATATAACTATATCATGTACAATATAAATAACAAGTGCGATTTTTTAGTATAGTTAGTATCACAAAAAATACTATGGAGGCAATATGGATAAAGATTTATTTGGCGTTTGCCCTTATGTAACGGCGCAAAAGCTGCTTACAGGTAAATGGACTCTGCTTATTTTACATCTGTTAAGCGAGAAAATAATGCGGTTTAATGAATTGCAAAAAGGTCTTCCAAATCTGACACAGGCAACATTGACCAAGCAACTGCGCATGATGGAGGAAAACGGATTGGTTATTCGAACTGTGTACAGCCAAATCCCACCCAAGGTAGAGTATTCGTTAAGCGAGCTTGGCATACAATTTGATCCTGTCTTAACTGCGCTGAAAGTGTGGGGAGACCGATATATAGAGTATTTGGAAAATGAGGAGCAGGTAAGATAATATGGGCATGTTGAAAAGCAGATGATGAATTGTACAGTGTCATCCAACGGTGGGTTCAGAAAATTATCAAACGGGTGGCGTGAAAGCCCGTAGCCGCATTAAGAATTGTGCAGCCGCCGCAAGGAGATCGGGCTGTATCAGTTCTCAATGAGCTCCAGATCAAGTAGCACAAGCTACAAAAAATGAAAAAGTGCGCGTAAGATAACAAGACTCTAGAGGCTGTCGGAATGTCCGAAGTCTCTTTTTTGTGTTTGTAAAGGTGATGAGAAATAGAACTACTTGGACAGACAACCCATACGGTAGAAAGCCGTATGAAGTATGGGCATGGATGCTAAAATATTAGAGCGTGTTCACATAAGAGCGTCTGCAATCATAGCGAACATGATGACGCCGCAAAATATCACATTGAGTTTCTCATAACGAGTCAAAACTCTTCGGAAGCGTTGAATACGTAAAAGAAGAACCTCTCTGTTTCATTGCGCCGCCTGTACAAGTCACGGTCATACTCCCACGGTTCAAGACGAATTTTCTTCGGCGGGACTATCGGTTCGTAGCCGCACTCACGTGCGATTCTGCGTGTCTCCTCATCCTCGTATGCTTTATCCATAACGATAGGTTCGCCATTGCCTGTGACCAACTTGATGAGCCTCCGGCCTTCTGGAGCGTCGTGAGCATTCCCAGGCGATAGCGAAAACCCTACCGCAGCCTCGGCGGATGCGGACACCATATGAATCTTATAGGTGAGCCCCCTTTTGAGCGCCCGATACTCTGATCTCTACTTGACTTCAATGCAGTTGTTCCATCTGGGTGTACGCAGGATGTCATGCTATCAAGGAAGCGTATGCTGGTGTCTATCTCTATAATTCCCTCTGCTGCAAACCCGTAAAAACAGCAAGAAACGTACCATTCTTGCTCCAACGGTTGAACCGTACGTAGGCTGTATGCCAGTTCCCGAACTCAGACGGCAAGGCTCTCCACTTGCCCCCGTTTTCTACCACATACAATACGGCGTTCAGAAAACTAAGCGTATCTTTGGGCGGTTTCCGTGGTGTCAGCATGTACTGCTCTATCATGCCGAGGTGTTCTGTTGTCAATCTAATATTTGGTATATCGTTCCATTTGTTGTTTTCTTTATATGTGAACACGTTCTAATAATTCATAGAGATCGCTGGCTGTAATCTCATTCATATAGTAGTCCACATCCAGCCTGCCCAGCGCATCCTCCAACTCTGGTTCCAGCGGAAGCCCCGCCATAGTCGACTCCAGCTCGGACAACTCGCCATTACCGAAGAAATCGCCGTAGAATCGCACCGACTTGATGTGCCCCTCCTTTACCTGAAGAGTGCACCCTCGGAAACTCTTCAGGGCAGGGTATAGGCCGACAATAAGACTGAACAGCCAAAACCATCCCCCCAAAAATCCTCGGGGTTTTTAACAATTGTGTTACATTTTCCAAAAACACTTGACTTTTCAAAAATCGCCCCATAATCGCTGAGAACAGCCATTTTAGCTGTATCTTAACGATAAAGGTGGTTTTTTCATGTTAGGTTGTTGGCGTTCTAACAAAGATTATCAAAGCTTTGTATTGACTAAGCTCAAAGCCCTAGTCGAAATCTTCCCCGAGAGCGTATTAGAATACAAGGATTCCATCTCTAAGATGCTTATCCTAAATCTTGATCCGCTCAAAGACATCATTACTCCACTTTATTCACTTACAGGCAGACCGGCTGAGATGCAACCTGAGATTTTTCGCTCCTTAATCTTGATGAATGACTTGGGTATTCAGCTAGATAATTGGACGGAAAAATTGAGGTTGAATCCTGTTTTACGCACTATCGCCGGATTCACGCTTGATAATTTGGTCAACACCTCATCCTATTACGATTTTATCAATCGTATCATTAGGCTTGACGAGCGTCCCCGCTTAAAGAAGATTAAGTTTAAGCCCAAAGAAAAGCTCAAGAAGGGTGAGAAGCTTCCGCCTAAAAATCCTGGTATTGTTGCCAAAATCGTTAACCAGATCATCAATAACAATGATAAGTTCATAGAACAGCTTGACAGACGGCCCGAAAGATTTTTACAGAAAATCTTCGCTAAAGTTTGTGTTTCCAAATCCATTGAAATTGAAATTGTGCCGGATTCCGTTTCTATTTCCGGAGACGGTACCTGTATCGAAACAGGCGCCTCCCCTTCTGGCGTAAAGGTCTGCAACTGCAAAGAAGAAGGTAACTTCCGCTGCACCTGCGACCGTAAATTTTCAGACCCCAATGCGACTTGGGGCTGGGATAGCCACAAGGAAATCAATTTCTATGGCTATACCGGATACTTTATTTCTACTTACAACAAGTCTCTTAAAATGGATTTGCCTCTCTATCTCAGACTCGTTGAAGCAAGTAGACATGATAGTGTTTCGGCTGTTTTTGCTCTGGCAGAATTCAGAGAGCTATATCCTGACTTGCAGATTGATACTTTTATTTCTGACAGCGCAAGCGATAACTATGCTACATATGAATTGCTCAATCACGGGGGCATTAATGCCGTTATTGCGCTTAACTCTAAAAATACCGGCAACTACAAATATCCTCCCGCTCTCCATATTAATGACAATGGAGTTCCTGTTTGCCCAGGCGGCTATGAGATGATTTTTAATGGCTTCTGCAAAGACCGCTGTCGCTTTAAATGGCGCTGCCCCTGTGTTTTGGGCAAGGCTGAACCTTGTGAGGCTTGCCAGAACTGTTCTCCTCCCAGCTATGGCCGTGTTATTTATACAAAGCCTGATTGGGATTTGCGGCTCTTTACGAGAATCCCTCGCGGCAGCGATGCTTGGAAGTTAAAAATGAAAGAGCG
>Ga0153948_1000155_pt1 | contig 35883 bp, 34 predicted proteins | sample TSNJ032MetaG_FD_104696 | JGI IMG/M metagenome (GOLD analysis project Ga0153948, IMG submission 104696) | Attine ant fungus gardens microbial communities from New Jersey, USA - TSNJ032 MetaG | ecosystem: Host-associated > Fungi > Mycelium > Unclassified | place: USA: New Jersey, Wharton State... | reverse complement strand
GTTTCCAGACCAATGGCTCCGGCTTCTGCATCCGCGAAAGGCAGGCGCTTGGTGTCCACGTCCTGCGGATCATGGGCGGAGACGACAATATCGATTGTGCCGTTCTTGACCGCTTCGACCATGGCAAGCCGGTCCTGTTCGCTGCGCAGCGGCGGCGACAGGCGGAAGAAGGTGCGAAACTCGCCAATGTCGTTTTCATTAAGCGACAGGTGATTGATCGACACGCCTGCCGTCACCTTTGCACCAATATCCTTGGCGCGGCGCATGGCGTCGGCCGACATGGCGCAAGAAAGCTGCGCTGCGTGATACTTGCTGTTGGTCAGCGCGGCGAGGCGCAGATCGCGCTCCAGCGGGATGACTTCGGCTTCACGCGGGCTTCCAGACAGGCCGAGCCAGCTTGCGAACAGACCCTCATTCATCACGCCGGTTGCGCCGAGATAAGGATCGCGGGTTTCGCAGGCGATGACCGCGTTGAAATCGCGGGCATAGGTCAGCGCGCGGCGCATCAGCTGCGTATTCGCAATCGTCTGGCGACCTTCGGTGAAGGCGACCGCACCTGCATCGCGCAGCAGACCGATCTCGGTCATTTCTTCGCCGTGCAGCCCCTTGGTGATGGCGGCAGCCGGATGCACATTGACGACGGCAGTATCGCGCGCGGTCCGCTTGACGAACTCCACCAGCGCCACATCGTCGATAACCGGATCGGTATCCGGCATCATGATGATCGAGGTGACACCACCGGCTGCGGCAGCGCGGCTGGCAGAAGCGATGGTTTCGCGATGCTCTGCGCCCGGCTCACCGATAAACACCCGCGAGTCGACCAGACCGGGGAGGACGGCATTACCGTCCAGATCGATGATTTCCGCACCTTCCGGTGCGCCCTGATTGCGGGCGTCCGCTCCGGCTGCAACGATCTTGCCGTCGCGGATCAGCACACTGCCAACCTCATCGAGACCGCGCGACGGATCGACGATGCGCGCATTTTCAAACAGAACCGCGCTCATGCTGCTTCTCCATTGCTGGGATTACGGCGCGGATCGAGCAGTGCTTCCATCACGGCCATGCGCACGGCGACGCCCATTTCCACCTGCTGCTGGATCACGCTCTGTGGGCCATCGGCGACATCGGAGGCGATTTCAACGCCGCGGTTCATTGGACCGGGATGCATGACGAGCGCGTCAGGCTTGGCGTGTTTCAGCTTTTCCTTATCGAGACCGTAGAAGCGGAAATATTCGCGCACGGAAGGCACGAAGGATCCGGCCATGCGCTCACGCTGCAAGCGCAGCATCATGACCACATCGGCACCTTTCAGGCCTTCTTCCATCGAGTTGAAGACTTCCACGCTCATATCCGCCATGCCGGAAGGCAGAAGCGTGGATGGCGCGACGACGCGAACGCGTGCGCCGAGTGCGTTGAGAAGCAGAATGTTGGAGCGTGCCACGCGGGAGTGGAGCACATCGCCGCAAATGGCGACAATCAGGTTTTCGATCTGGCCCTTGGCGCGACGGATTGTCAGCGCATCGAGCAGGGCCTGTGTGGGGTGTTCATGCGCACCATCGCCCGCATTGACGACCGAGCAGCCGACTTTCTGGGCGAGCAGGGCGGCAGCACCGGCAGAGGCGTGACGAATGACCAGAATATCCGGTTGCATCGCGTTCAGCGTCATCGCCGTATCTATGAGCGTTTCGCCCTTCTTGACCGACGAATTGCCGACCGACATGTTCATCACGTCGGCACCGAGCCGTTTGCCGGCCAGTTCGAACGACGATTGCGTTCGCGTCGATGATTCGAAGAAAAGATTGATTTGCGTGCGACCGCGCAGCACGGACTTTTTCTTCTCTGGCTGCCGGGATACGGCGATTTCCTGATCTGCAAGATCGAGGAGGCAGAGAATGTCCAGGGGCGATAGCCCCTTGATGCCAAGCAGGTGGCGGTGAGGGAAAAGCGGAGAGACCGGTTCTTTTATCATGGCAAGTCACCCGTATAGGACCATGAGGGAGGTCCCGCAACCGTCCTTATAACGGCATATGCCGATTCCCCAAGAAAAACCTGTGCCGTCGCGGCAACAAATTCGGGAAAGGAAGGCAAATTCTTAGCAAATTGGATGCAAGAGGACTAAGTTACCCCCAAACGAACAGCACGGAATGAGCTTTTGAAAACGCACGAAGTCACGAACCAGACGCCATCCATGGCAGGCACCAATGCATATCTGGCCGATCCGCTTCTGATGCAGATTGCGGCTCGTTTTCCAAAAGAGCTTCATAATGAGCTGGAACAGACGGGGCGTTTTGTGCTGTCGGCGGAAGCGCAGGATCTGGCGCGGCTTGCCAATACGGAACTGCCAAAGCTGCGCACGCATGACCGGCAGGGCAACAGGATCGATCTCGTCGAATACCACCCTGCCTATCACGCGCTCATGCGCCGGTCGATCGCGCATGGCCTGCATTGCTCGATCTGGGAGGATAATCCGGCGGAAACCGGCCGTCGCCATCAGGCGCGTGCAGCGCGTTTCTATCTGACGGCGCAGCTTGAGGCAGGGCACCTTTGCCCGCTTACCATGACAAGCGCCTCCCTTGCAGCCGTGATGGGCGCACCGGAGATTTATAAAGAATGGTCGCCGACGGTCATGTCGCGAAAATACGACTTTTCGCAAAAGCCTGCGTTGAGCAAAAACGGTGTCACGCTCGGCATGGGCATGACGGAAAAGCAGGGTGGTACGGATGTGCGTACCAACACCACCCGCGCGACAGTCAATGAGGACGGCACCTATACGATCACCGGGCATAAATGGTTCATGTCCGCGCCGATGTCGGATGCGTTTCTGGTGCTGGCGCAAAGTGATGAGCAGCTTTCCTGTTTTCTGGTTCCGCGCCTCACAGCGGAAGGTAAAGGCAATGGCTTCGCCTTCCAGCGTCTCAAGGACAAGCTCGGCAACAAGTCCAACGCCTCTTCGGAAGTCGAATTCGATGGCGCTATCGGTCACCTGATCGGCAGTCCGGGCGAGGGCGTGAAAACCATCATGGACATGGTGACGCTGACGCGGCTCGATTGCGCGGTTGCATCAGCAGGACTGATGCGCTCCGGTCTGGCCGAAGCCGTGCACCATTGCCGTCATCGCGAGGTCTTCGGCAAGCCGCTGATCGAACAGCCTTTGATGAGCCGTGTTCTGGCCGACATGGCGCTGGATGTTGCGGGAGCAACCGCACTTTCCATGCGCCTTGCCCGTGCCTTCGATATGGCCGCCAGCGACCGCGCCGAGGCAGCTTTCGCCCGCTGCATGACGCCGGTGGTCAAATATTGGGTATGCAAGATCGCGCCTGCGCTGCTTTACGAATCCATGGAGTGCCTTGGTGGCAATGGCTATATCGAAGAGGGCAATCTGGCGCGCGCCTATCGCGAAGCACCGGTCAATGCGATCTGGGAAGGCTCCGGCAATGTCATGGCGCTGGATGTGGCGCGTGTGTTGTCGCGAGCGCCCGGCCTGTTTGATGAAGTGCTGGAATGGATCGGTGGCCAGCTTGGCCCACGCGGGCAGGGCACCATCGACGTGCTGCGTGCTGCTCTCCAGCTAACGGAAACTGATCAGGGCGTTGCGCGTCTTTTGACGGAGCAGCTTGCCTATGCAGCCGCTGCTGCGGAATTGCGTCAGCTGGGCGCGGACGACATCGCCGACGCTTTCATCGAAACGCGCCTTGGCGGTCAGTGGCGCAGCACCTACGGCATGCTGGATGCACGCCATGACGCGCTGCGCATTCTCGACCAGCTTTATCCAGCGTCGTAATCGTCGTCGGCTTCCGACCGCCTGATCAGATGCAGGCGGTCGAGCGCGCCTTGAAGGATGAAGGCCGCAGCGGCCGAATCGATGCGTTCGGCCCGCTTGCCGCGCGAGACGTCCATGCCGATCAGGGCACGCTCGGCGGCAACGGTGGACAGTCTTTCGTCCCAGAACACGAAAGGCAGGTCGGTGAGCGGTTGCATGGTGCGCACGAAAGCCCGGGTCGCCTGAACGCGCGGACCGGAGGTGCCGTCCATATTCATCGGCAAGCCGATCACGATCACGCCCACCTTATCCACCGCCAGCGCCTTCAACAGCGCCTGCGCATCCAGCGTGAATTTCACCCGTTTTATGACGGGACGTGGATTGGCAAAGGAAAAGCCCAGATCCGAAACAGCAAGCCCGATGGTCTTGGTCCCAAGATCCAATCCGGCAATCGTCTGGCCGGGCTTAAGCAATGCCGGGATTTCTTCGATTTCAACGATAGCCATAAGTCCTCATCGGAATTTGAAGTCTCGTCATATTGCTTTCAACGTTATGGGCGTCATATCTGTTCTCAACCCGGAAATCGAGATCGAAGGAGAATCTTCATGAAACTGACCTGGCTCGGCCACGCCGCCTTCCGTATTGAAACTGCACAAGCCGTCATCCTCATCGATCCGTTCCTGAACGGAAATCCCGGTGCAAAAGGCATCGACTTCAAGGAAGCGACCAAGGGCGTCACCCATATCGCATTGACCCATGGTCATGGCGACCATATCGGCGACACCGTTGCCATCGCGAAGGAACATGGCGCAACTGTCATCGCCAATGCCGATCTGGCAAGCTGGCTCGGCACGCAGGGCGTCGAGAAGCTGGAGATGGGCAACACGGGCGGTACGCAGTCGCATGACAGTTTCTCGGTCACTTTTGTCAACGCGCTGCATTCCTCGGCATTTCTGACAGAAAACGGCATTTCACAGGCGCTCGGCAACCCGAACGGTCTGGTGTTCCATTTCCAGGACGACCCGACGCTTTATCATATGGGCGATACGGACATTTTCTCCGACATGGCGCTCATCAACGAGTTGCATCTGCCTGAAATCGGCATCGTGCCGGTTGGCGACCGCTTCACCATGGGCGGTGCAGTGGCGGCGCTGGCCTGCCAGCGTTACTTCAATTTCAAGACTGTACTGCCATGCCATTACGGCTCGTTCCCGATGCTCGAGCAGACGGCAGACAAGTTCATTGCTGGCATGACCGACCATCCGGGCACGAAGGTTCTGGCACATCCTGCGGGCACCGTTCACAGCTTCTAAACCCCGTTGAAGTGCAAGAAATGTTGCGCTTCAACAATCGCGCCGTTATAGCCGTAGCAAAGAACCTTCAGGGTGGCGGTTCGCCGCCCTGATCTAGCATTTGCGGAGAACAGAATGTCCGTCGATATTTCCACCGTCAAACGCGTCGCGCATCTCGCGCGTATCGCCGTCAGTGAAGACGATGCCGAGCGCATGACCGGTGAACTCAATGCAATTCTGGGCTTTGTCGAGCAATTGAACGAGGTCAATGTTGACGGTGTTGAGCCGATGACCTCGGTCACGCCGATGAATATGCGTCTGCGCGACGACAAGGTGACCGATGGCGGCATCGCCGACGCTATTGTCGCCAATGCACCGGTCACGGAAGATAATTTCTTCGTCGTTCCCAAGGTCGTGGAGTAAATCATGGCCGTTCGGGTTTCGATCGAGACCCCGTTGCAAGACGATGTGCGCGATCTGGTGGAACACCTCAACGCGCATATGTTGCCGCTGTCACCGCTGGAATTCCAGTTCAAGATGACGGTCGAGCAGATGGCAGAGTCGGACACGACGGTTTTCGTGGCGCGCGATGAAGACGGCAAGGCCGTCGGTTGCGGCGCCTTGAAGATGCATGAAGACGGCACTGGCGAACTGAAGCGCATGTTCACCCGTCCGGAAGTGCGCGGCAAACGCGTGGGTTCCGCTCTCGTTGATGCGATTGTCGGGCTGGCCAATGCGAAGAATGTTTCGCGCCTTGTGCTTGAAACCGGAACTGGCCCCGGTTTTGCCGGTGCCTGGCGGCTTTATGAGAATTCGGGTTTTACGCGCTGCGGTGTGGTTCTGGACTATCCGGACTCCGAATACAGCGCCTTTTTTGAAAAGCGTCTCGTTGAGGCGCACTGACAGGATTTGACGATGAGCGAACTGACCGCACTGACCATTGCCGAAGCGCGCGACAAGCTGAAGGCCAAGGCCATCACCGCGACCGAGCTGACCGATGCCTATCTTGCCGCTATCGACACCGCCAATGAAGCCATCAATGCCTATGTGACGGTCACGCATGATCAGGCGCGTTCCATGGCCAAAGCCTCGGATGAACGCATCGCCAAGGGCGAAGCAGGCACGCTGGAAGGCATTCCGCTTGGTGTGAAGGATCTGTTTGCGACCAAGGGCGTGCATACGCAGGCTTGCTCGCATATTCTCGACGGCTTCAAGCCGGAATATGAATCGACCGTTACCGCCAATCTGTGGGCAGACGGCGCGGTCATGCTGGGCAAGCTGAACATGGACGAATTCGCCATGGGCTCGTCCAATGAAAGCTCCTATTACGGCCCCGTGAAGAATCCTTGGCGCGCCAAGGGCTCGAATGCCGATCTCGTACCGGGCGGTTCGTCCGGTGGTTCGGCTGCTGCCGTCGCCGCGCAGCTTTGCGCCGGTGCTACCGCAACCGATACCGGCGGCTCGATCCGTCAGCCTGCCGCGTTCACTGGTACTGTTGGTATCAAGCCGACCTATGGCCGCGTCTCGCGTTGGGGCACGGTTGCCTTCGCCTCGTCACTCGATCAGGCTGGCCCGATTGCCCGCGACGTGCGTGACGCCGCTATCCTGCTGAAGTCCATGGCCTCGCTCGACCTCAAGGACACCACCTCGGTGGATCTGCCGGTGCCGGATTACGAAGCAGCTATCGGCAAGTCGCTGAAAGGCATCAAGATCGGTATTCCGCGGGAATACCGGGTCGATGGCATGCCGGGCGAGATCGAGGAACTGTGGCAGAAGGGCATTCAGTACCTGAAGGATGCCGGCGCTGAGATCGTCGATATTTCGCTGCCGCACACGAAATATGCCCTGCCAGCTTATTACATTGTCGCACCGGCGGAAGCTTCGTCCAACCTCGCGCGTTATGACGGCGTGCGCTATGGCCTGCGCGTGCCCGGCAAGGACATTGCCGACATGTATGAACAGACCCGCGCAGCTGGCTTCGGCAAGGAAGTGAAGCGCCGTATCGTCATCGGCACCTATGTGCTGTCGGCTGGCTATTACGACGCCTATTATCTGCGCGCCCAGAAGGTTCGCACGCTGATCAAGAAGGATTTTGAGGACGTTTTCGCCAAGGGCGTGCACGCAATCCTCACGCCTGCGACGCCCTCGGCAGCTTTCGGCCTTGCTGACGAAGATCTCGCCAACGATCCGGTCAAGATGTACCTCAATGACATCTTCACCGTGACGGTAAACATGGCCGGTCTTCCGGGCATCGCTGTACCTGCCGGTATCAACGAGCACGGCCTGCCACTGGGCCTTCAGCTGATCGGTCGCCCGTTCGAGGAAGAAACGCTGTTTCAAGCTGCCCATGCCATCGAACAGGCTGCCGGGCGCTTCACCCCGGCCAAATGGTGGTAAATTTGGATATCCTAATTCGCCGGGGCTTCCCCGGCGAATTTGTTTTCATGGCCGCTCTTGCGGTCAGGGCATGGGAAACTCCTGCCAAGAGCGACCCGTTAAGCGATCAACGTCGCGCAGAGCTGGAAGCCAACTTTCTTCGCGATCTGCATGAAAATGCCGATGGTGTTCTGGTAGCGGAAGCAGACGGGAGAATCCTCGGCTGGGGTGCACGTGTTCCCGGCAGTAACTATATTGCCGATCTCTGGGTCGATTCGCCTTTTCATGGCCAGGGCATCGGTGGGCGCATTCTCGATGCGTTAATGGCGCAAATTCTGCTCGACGGTTTCGATGCCGCAACGATCGGCACCCATGCCGATAATTTTCCAGCCATTGGTCTCTATGAGAAAATGGGCTTTCGCATCGAGTGGCGGGGCGAGGAAGCTTCTGCCAGCATGGGTCGCGCCGTTGAAAAAGTGCGTATGCGCGCCACGCTTTAACGCGCTCTCGGTTGCCGAACAGTCCGGCGCGCCTATCCTTCTAGAAACAACCAGAATTTAGAGGAGGAGGGCTATCATGTGGATCATGCTGACGGATGTGAGCGGCGAAAAACTCGCAATCAATTTCAACCACGTTCTGTCTTACAATGCCTATGGCACTGGCACGCGCATTCTGACGATGAGTGTCGATCAGACTTTCTTCGTCAAAGAATCGCTGGAAGATATCGAGTCGCGACTGGGTATCGACGCGCGAGCGTAAACATCAGCCTTTTCAAATCTTTGGAACATCAGGCTCAGATATAATAAGAGCGGCAGCTGGCCGAAACCAGCGCGCCGCTCTATCCATGTTGAGCGTCGTCTAGATGTCGAGTTCTTCCACGAAAGCGGCGCGATCCGTGATGAAGCGGAAGCGGGCTTCCGGCTTGGTGCCCATCAGTTCATCGACCGTATTGCGGGTTTCATCGATATAGTCTTCATCCACCTGTACCCGCAGCAGCGTACGCTTCTTCGGGTCCATCGTGGTTTCCTTCAACTGCTCGGCACGCATTTCGCCAAGGCCTTTGAAGCGACCGATTTCAACCTTGCCGCGCCCGGTAAACATCGTGCGCATCAACTCGTCTTTATGAGCTTCGTCGCGCGCGTATGCGGTCTTTCCGCCTTGGCTCAGGCGGTAAAGCGGCGGCACGGCCAGATACAGATGACCATTGCGGATCAGTTCCGGCATTTCCTGATAGAAGAAAGTGATCAGCAGCGATGCGATATGCGCGCCGTCGACGTCAGCATCGGTCATGATGATCACGCGGTCGTAGCGCAGATCGTCTTCGCGGTAATTCTTCCGCGTGCCGCTGCCCAGCGCCTGAATGAGATCAGTAATCTGCTGGTTGGCGGTCAGCTTTTCGCGGCCTGCACTGGCAACATTGAGAATCTTGCCGCGCAGCGGCAGGATTGCCTGCGTGGCGCGGTTACGCGCCTGCTTGGCCGAACCGCCTGCCGAGTCCCCTTCGACGATGAACAATTCCGCGCCTGCTGCCGCATTCTGCGTGCAATCGGCCAGTTTGCCGGGCAGGCGCAGCTTGCGTGTCGCGCTTTTGCGGACGGTTTCCTTTTCTTGGCGACGGCGCAGGCGTTCCTCAGCCCGATCCACAACCCAGTCGAGCAGGCGCGAGGCTTCCTGCGGGGAGGCCGCAAGCCAGTGGTCGAACGGATCGCGGATCGCATTTTCCACGATGCGCTGCGCTTCCACAGTCGCCAGCTTGTCCTTGGTCTGGCCCACAAATTCCGGTTCGCGGATGAACACCGACAACATGCCCGCCGCCGACACCATGACGTCATCCGTCGTGATGATCGAAGCACGCTTGTTATTGGTCAGTTCTGCATAGGCCTTGAGACCGCGTGTCAGCGCAATGCGCAGACCAGCCTCATGCGTGCCGCCGTCGGCGGTCGGAATCGTATTACAATAGGAATGGACAAAGCCGTCGCCGCCAAACCACGTGACTGCCCATTCAACAGCGCCATGCCCGCCTTGCTTCTCGGTCTTGCCAGCAAAAAGCTCGCGGGTGACCTGATGCTCCTTGCCGAGCGAAGCCTGAAGATAATCCTTCAGACCGCCGGGGAAATGGAATACGGCCTTTTCAGGCGTTTCTTTTTTCGGGTCGAGCAACGATGGATCGCAGCTCCAGCGGATTTCCACGCCGCCAAACAGATAGGCCTTCGACCGCGCCATGCGATAAAGCCGGTGCGGATCGAAATGCGCTGCCTTGCCGAAAATATCCGGGTCCGGATGAAAACGAACACGCGTGCCGCGGCGATTGTGCACTTCGCCTGCGTCTTCCAGTCCGCCCTGCGGAATGCCGCGCGAAAAGCGCTGGCGATAGAGGCGACGATTGCGCGCCACTTCCACTTCCAGCACGTCAGACAGCGCATTGACCACCGAAACGCCAACGCCGTGCAGGCCGCCCGATGTTTCATAGGCCTTGCCGTCAAACTTGCCGCCCGCATGCAGCTTGGTCATAATGACTTCGAGCGTGGACTTGCCCGGCACCTGCGGGTGCTCGTCAACCGGAATGCCGCGCCCGTTATCCGAAACGGTGATGAAACCTTCGGCGTCGAGGCTGACTTCGATGAAGTTTGCATGACCCGCAACCGCTTCGTCCATCGAGTTATCGATGACTTCCGCGAACAGGTGATGCAGTGCCTTTTCGTCGGTGCCGCCAATATACATGCCGGGGCGCAGACGCACCGGCTCCAGCCCTTCGAGAACGCGGATGGACGAGGCGTTGTAATCATCGCCGCCGGAAGAAACGGGTGGCGCCTTGGTCGCGACCGGCTTCGCGGCCTGTGGGGCAGGTGCGGAAGGCAACGGCGTCGCCACAGGCGGTGCGACGGGTTGAGGCGCGGCGCTCTTTTCAGGACGCCGTTCCACCTGCCGCTCCCGGGCATTGTTCACCACTCTCGAAAAGAGATCGTTGCTGTCGTCCATCTTTACCCGATAAGCTCTCTGTCAGAATTTCAGGAAGGACCATGCGGCTTGGCGGCTCGACATGGACCGAAAATATACTGTCTGCGAATCATCTGAATGATGCCATGCGCAGCCATGAAAGGCGAATAAAGTTCGCCTTACGTTCCACTTTCGCACGGCTTTATCAAGGATTTCATATTATCTTTCGTCGGTTTGCACTAGAAACGAAGCTAAAGTCAAATAAGCGACCGCTCATTCGATAAATAAGGTGGAAACGCACTGGTCATTCGCATAGAGCGGATACCAAGCATCCATAGTGAATGAGTGAGTGGGGAAATGCAGGGCAGTGCGGCAGGCGGCGTGGAAGCGCATGTAAAAGGCATGGCCATCATGGTCCTTTCGGTCCTACTGCTGCCGCTGATGGACGCCATCGGCAAATGGCTGGCCATGATGGACAACATGCCTCCGGCAACTGTTACCTTCATGCGCTTTTTCGTACAAAGCCTGCTGATGTTGCTCATTCTGCTTGCAGCGGGTGGTGGGGTGGCAGCACTTCGCACGCAGCACCTCGCTGGAAATCTCATTCGCGGCTTCCTCATGGGCTTCGGTGGCCTGTGCTTCTTCACAGCAGTCAAATATATGCCGCTGGGCGACGCCATGGCCGTATTCTTTGCCGAGCCGCTTATTCTCACGCTTCTTTCGGCGATCTTTCTCAAGGAGAAAGTCGGCTGGCGGCGCTTCAGCGCGGTTGGCATCGGCCTCATTGGAACGATGATCGTCATTCAGCCGAGCTTCGAGATTTTCGGTGCAGTCTCGCTACTGCCGCTGGCGACGGCAGTGACATTCGCGATCTACCTGATCCTGAACCGCAAACTCGGCGCGAAGGAAAGCCCGCTCGTCATGCAGTTATATGCCGGTATCGGCGGATGGATGTTTGCAGGCTTTGCGATGCTCGTTGGCCCATCCATGGGGTTCGCAGATCTGAGCTTCGGCTTGCCGCATGGCATCCAGCCCTGGCTGCTATTGCTGCTTCTGGGCACGATCGGCACGGTCAGCCATCTGATGGTCGTGCACGCTTTCAAACTGGCACCAGCTTCTATGCTGGCTCCGTTTCAATATCTGGAAATCGTGAATGCGGTTCTGGTCGGGCTGATCGTCTTTGGTGATTTTCCGACGCCATCCAAATGGTTCGGCATCGCGATCATCATCGGCTCAGGCTTCTATGTCTTCATGCGCGAGCGCAAACTGAAGGTCGAAGCCTGACGCTTACTTTATCGCGCGCGACCCGAATACATTTTCGAACGCCTTGCCAAGCGCCACGTCCATGTCGCCCAGGGTCACCGGCAAGCCGAGATCGACAAGGCTGGTGACGCCGTGCTCGGAAATACCGCAAGGCACAATGCCGCCGTAATGGCCGAGATCAGGCTCCACATTGATGGCGATGCCGTGAAAGCTCACCCAGCGACGCAGGCGAATGCCGATGGCGGCAATCTTGTCCTCACACATGTCGCCATTAGCAAGGCGCGGCTTTTCAGGGCGCATGACCCAGACGCCGACGCGATCTTCGCGGCGTTCGCCCTTCACGTTGAATTCGGCGAGGCTTTCAATAATCCATTGTTCCAATGCCGCCACGAAAGCGCGCACATCTTCGCGCCGGCGCTTCAGATCCAGCATCACATAGGCCACGCGCTGGCCGGGACCGTGATAGGTGTACTCGCCGCCACGCCCTGTGTTGAACACTGGCAGGCTGTCGGGCGTCAGCAGATCTTCCGCCCGCGCACTCGTGCCAGCCGTGTAAAGGGGAGGGTGCTCCACCAGCCAGACGAGTTCATTCGCCGAACCCTCACGAATGGCCTGCACCCGCGCTTCCATGAAGGCGAGAGCGTCTTCGTAATCGGTAAGTCCATCCGCCACCAGCCATTCGACCGGCGGCGCAGCAGCGTCCACAGGCAGAAACTGCACATTGAGCGTGTCGCGTTGCGGCTTGGATGAACTATCCATGAGTGGAGCAGTGTTGTTCATGATGGCAGCATATGGCGGTTTTTAGCGCCCGTTTCCAGATGTCAAAATGCCTCTGTTCATCACTGAACCGCGAGCGGCACTTCCGTCTCGCACCGGTTGCGGCCAGCCTGCTTGGCCCGGTAAAGCGCCTGATCGGCTGCATCGACCAGATGCGTATAGTCGGGATGACCGTTGAAGGTGGCGATGCCAATGGAAAGCGTCACCATATCCACCGCACCATTGGTCAGGTTGAATTTCTGTTGCTGCACCAGCTCGCGCAACTCTTCACCAATTCCATAGGCCCGGTGCTCATCGGTTTCGACAAGCGCGACCAAAAACTCTTCCCCACCATAACGGAAGACAAAATCTCCCGGACGGCAATGGGCCAGTATAGTTTCCGCGACCTGCTGCAATATGGCGTCGCCGCCGCCATGCCCATGCGTGTCGTTGATGCGTTTGAAATGGTCGATATCGACCATCAAAATGCTGAGATCGAGGCCCTTCTGCGAAGCCATGCGGATTTCGCGTGTCAAAATGGGCGGCAGGAAGCGGCGGTTCAGGGCGCGGGTCAGTGGATCACGCCCAGTTTCCATGGTTGCGGCGGCCTGAAACAGTTCCGCTAGCAGGAACTTTGCTTCGCCGATTCGGGTCTGAAAATCGGCCATGATAGCCGCAAGCCCGGCGGGGTCGCTTTTACGGACTGAGTTGAGAGCAGGCAGCAATTCGTAATCGATGAGAGTGACGGTCTGACGCAGCCGCTCAAGCGTCGTCGAGCCGGAAAACAGCATGTCAGCCTTGTGCTGCAGCCAGAGGCCGAAATCCGAGCTGCCGAGCGAGAGCAGGGGGCTGTCGCTGTTGCCATAAAGGTTGAACAGTAAGGACTGACTCCACTCCATCAGGGCCGCGCGCTGCGATTCGCGCTCGAGCGGAATATCGTGGCTCAGTGTGAAGGCGCGATACGCTTCGTCTGTCTGGGCGCTCTTGCGCGCATCCTTGACGAAGGCCTGGCTCATGATCTCAATAGCGATATCGACCGCATTGCTGACATGTACGATCAGCAGCGCCAACGCATCACGCTCCAGAGCACTGTTTTTCAGCTGGCGAATGATCTCATTCTTCAGAAGCCGTGCGCCTTGCATGACGATGTGAATCGGCACTTGAATGCGGGCATGAACCTCGCCGATCTTGCGTTGTTCCTGAACGAAAGCGGCCACGTCGGTCGGGCGGCTCACCAAAAGATGCACAAGCCAGTCGCTGAGCGAATGTTGCAGACGGTCTTGGACGATAGTCTGGGACAGAAAGGCTGCGGCTTCACGGTTTTGCATCAGGCGCTCGTAGAAAATTCCTACGAAGCTCTGCTTGTGCTGTTCAACCAACGCCGACAAAAGCCGGGATTGGTCCTCAGAAAGGTTGGAAACCAGCTCCACCCATTCCTCTTCCGTCGCACCAAGGCCCGTTTGAGAACCCCACCGCGTTGTATCATTCAACAAGGCCGCACCACCCATATCCAAAATCCCGCAATAAGCTGCGTGTGCCAGCAACCATCGATGACCAGTCGGCAACCGTTAGAAATTGGGAGCAAGATTCAGCAGCTTTCCGTTGGCTCTATAAGGTGTGTCGAGCGGAACTCAATGCTTTATGTGGTCGCTGTGCGAATTTTGGAATCCGAGGCTATTTCGGCAACTGGTGGTGTGATTCTGACCCAGAAATGCCAGTGAAGCCGCGCCTCACTTGTTCTTGCGCATAAAATTAGCTGGATTCCCGGTTCCATATTTCATCGTAACTTACTGAAATATATTATTATATTCTTGCAAGGCTTGAAATCCACCACTGCCGAGAACCATATTCAGGGTGCATTCATGTGGGAGACTTCATGATGCATGCACCTGAAAAGGAGAAGCATAATGAAGAGCAACTTCACAAGTTTTTGGTCTGGCAAGGCTTTGCTGGCCGGAACGATTGGCGCGACCTTTCTGATCGGCGCCATCGCCCCCGCATCGGCTGCACCGCTCATGCCATCGGCACCGGCTGCCGCCAACGAGAACATCCAGCAGGTTCGCGACCACTGGAGAGGCCGCGGCGGACATTGGAACGGCCACCGTCCGGGGCCGCGTCCAGGCTGGCACGGCGGCGGTTATCGCCCGGGTCCGGGCTACTGGAACGGCCATCGCGGCTATAACTACTACCGCCATGGCTATCGCCGTCACAGTGACGGCTGGTGGTATCCGCTGGCAGCCTTCGGTGCAGGCGCGATCATCGGCGGCGCCATTGCCGCTCCACCACCACCGCCTCCGCCGGTCTACCGTGCGCCGGTTTATAATAGCGGCTCGCATATTCAGTGGTGCTACGACCGCTATCGGTCCTATCGCAGCTCGGACAACACGTTCCAGCCCTATAACGGTCCGCGCCAGCAGTGCTATTCGCCTTATCGTTGATAGATTCGGCCTGAATGAACAGAAAGCCGCCTCTCGGGGCGGCTTTTCATTTGCAAAAAGGGGCTAAAAACCATCAGCTTGCGCTGATTAAGGCCGGTCTCATTTCTGTCTGGTGCTGGATTAGCTCCAGTTGACATGTTTTTTTGAATTTATGTTGGAGAAACGTGATTTTATGGTGTTGACCATTCGAAAACTCGCCCTTATGTTCCGCCGCACTTCCAGGGACGATTTGTTCCTCAGGGAGCGCGTAGCTCAGCCGGTAGAGCAACTGACTTTTAATCAGTAGGTCCAGGGTTCGAATCCCTGCGCGCTCACCACTTTTCCAAGATTTACTTGATTGTCTCGCCAGTCTTCGGATCGATTTTGATTTCGACTTTCGCGCCGTTTTTCATGAGGTACTCTATCTCATAATAGCCGCGGTCATTCCAATCGACTTCATCGACATATGCAAAATCCGCCGACTGCTCGATCTTTGAAATGATGTCAGAGAGCTTCTGTCCTTCAGGGGCTGCAGCTAATGCCAGACTACAAGTCGTCGCAAATGCCAGAACGGTGAGCAATAAACGCATCGCTTATCTCCTTTTCCAATGGTTGCAACGGGAGATATAGGCTCGCATTCGCCAATGTTAAGGAACAGAAGCCCTGATCCTACGAAGGATAAGCCTACGAGGCCTCTTCTTCAACGGCCGTCTGCACAATCTGTTGCGCACCGCTATTGATATGGTGTGCTGCAAGAAAACCAAGCCAGACGGCAATCAGGCATATGATGACTGAAATGCCGATATTGAGAAGGGCTTTACCGGGCTGGCCAGCTCTCAGAAGATCCAGCGTCTGAAGGCTGAAGGACGAAAAGGTGGTGAAGCCGCCGCAAACGCCGACCATAAAGGTCAGACGCCAGATTTCGGGCACCGCAAAGCGTCCATGTTCGAGCGTCAGCGTTCCAAAAAAGGAAATCGCGAACGATCCGACGATATTGATGACAATAGTGCCCCAGGGTAGGTCACGGCTGACCGGCAGCATTAAAAGGGCGAGCCAATAACGCGCCACGCTTCCGATCGCTCCGCCGAGCGCCACCATGATGGTTGCTTGCATAATTCACCTGTCAAAATTGTGGAACGAATACGCTTGCTGGAGAGACGCGGGCAGGGGAAATCCCATAACCTCGGCGTTCCAGCCATCGACGCATTGCGTTCCTATTGTCAATTCGATCAGGAGTCATCAGCCAGAAGAGGCGGTTTCGGGAGAACCCCATTCCCATCATGCATATTGATTATATAGAAATGTCGAGGCTCACGTCAACGACGCCATCCTTTCGCATGGCGCGCTGATTACGGCCAAAGAGTATCCACGCCTACAGGCGCGCGACGCGGTTTCGCAAGGCGTCACTGACGCGATAAATCGCGGAGGCGGGTGCTGGCAGGGTGCGTCGCATGAACGCGACTTTCTTCAGATAGTGGTCAATCTTCCATGTCGCCCAGGTTCCACCGCGAAAATAGGCGACATCGCCAGTTTTCAGCGTGCGTTGCTTGCCGTCGGCGTCCGTCACATGTACCTCGCCTTCGAGAATATAGACCGTTTCATCCCACCCGAAATACCAGCGAAACTCGCCTGCGGTGCAATCCCATATCGCCGTGAAAGCGGCACGGTCGCCACTGGCGGACTGCTCGCATGAACGCGCCAGCGGCGATCCTTCCAATATCCAGTCCGGATTGATTGGTGCTGGCTTTAACTCCATGTCGAAAGCGCTGTCTGCGATAAGCGCAGGCTGAACCGGAGTGCTGAAAATATTAGGTTTGAAGACATTGGGCATAGTACGCGCAACCGCCATAACGGCTGTTGCCAGCATGAATTTCCAGGCCATGAAATCCCCCGAATAATGTTGGCCTGTGTTTAAAGACAAATCGTCGGAAAAGTATTAATTCGCGCGCGAAAATTGACACGAATACAACCGGAAATTTCGGCGCTGAGGCGGGCTCACAGCACTAGTCGTACATCAATTTTATTGAACGCATTGTGATTGCGAAACAATGAAAATGAAACAAGACCTGTGATAAGTGTGATTGCGAACCTCCTGAGAGCAGGGGGCATTGTCAGATCGATCCCGATAAGAGGCGCACGAGCTATGAGCCAGACGAAGCTATTTTCTCCATTGGAAGTGGGCGGTTTACATCTGAAAAACCGCATTGTGATTGCTCCTATGTGCCAGTATTCGGCCGAGGACGGCAAAACAACGGACTGGCACCTGATGCATTTGGGCAATCTGGCCCAATCCGGAGCGGGGCTGTTGACGATTGAAGCAACGGCGGTCAGTCCTGAAGGCAGGATCAGCTATGCGGATGTTGGCCTTTATTCCGATGAAACCGAGGCTGCACTGCAACGGACTCTCGTTGGCGTTCGTCGTTGGTCGACCATGCCAATCGCGATACAGCTGGCTCATGCAGGCAGAAAGGCATCCACCGATTTGCCGTGGCTTGGCGGACGTCAGATTGCGCCGACGCACGAAAATGGCTGGCAGACCATCGCGCCATCTGCGTTCGCGTTCAATTCTGCCGACAATGCTCCGACACAGATGGACAAGGATGAGTTGCAACGCATCCGCGAAGCATTTGTAGATGCTGCCAAACGTTCCGCGAGGCTCGGTCTGGACGCGATCCAGATTCACGGAGCGCATGGGTATCTTCTGCACCAATTCCTGTCGCCACTGTCGAACAAGCGTGATGACGAATATGGTGGCTCGTTGGAAAACCGCATGCGTTTCCCATTGGAAATTTTCGACGCTGTTCGCGCTGTCTTTCCCGCAGATCGTCCGGTTACGATACGGCTCTCCGGAACCGATTGGGCAGAAGGCGGCTGGGACGTCGAACAGACAGTAGCGTTGTCAGAAGCTTTGGCTGCACGAGGTTGTGCGGCAATTCACGTTTCGAGCGGCGGACTTGATGCAGGGCAGAAAATTCCGGTCGGACCGAGCTATCAGGTGCCGCTGGCGCGCGCCGTCAAAGCAGCGGTCAATATTCCAGTTGTGGCTGTCGGGCTCATCACCGATTTCGAGCAGGCAGAAGCAATTCTGTCGACCGGCGATGCAGATATGATCGGACTGGCTCGCACGGTACTCTACGATCCGCGCTGGCCTTGGCATGCAGCAGCCCATTTCGGCGAGACCATCGAAGCTGCACCACAGTTTTTGCGTTCACAGCCACGCCAGTTCCGCAATCTCTTTACGCAGATGATTTGATAGGTTTGTTCGACTGAAACCTGTAAGGGGTAGCCATCGGTTGCCCCTTCAAAGCCTCTGTTTAAGTCACATAACTTATATTATGGAACTATCCTGTACCCACTGATGCCTCAATTGGGTATTTAGCGGCAGAGCCACGGATAATTGTCTCGGGTTTCATCCGTCATGTCGGGATCGGTGTAGACATCTATCCGTTTGATCAGATCTCCATCAAATTCATAGACCGTACTGAAGCGGCCAGCATTCCAGGTTTTGCCGTTTTGCATCTGGCCCTGTGTCAAACCTTCAACGCATACCAGCGGCCCGTCGACGATGAAACGCCGATGCTCGGCAGGATGGCTCATCGCAGCTACGTGTTGCGACATGTCCTGAAAAAACTGTAGGAGCCGCGCTTTACCGCGCACGGTTCCCCATTTTGGGAATGAGAATTGGATATCGTCGGTCAACAAGGCCAGCACATCGCCCCGTGCGTCGCTGACGTCCAGAAATTGCTGCGCCAGCCAAACGTAATCGTCCCTTGTGCGTTGCTTGTTCATCGGCTTCTCGCTTGATTCCTTCATAATCATGCCGCTTCAACAAGCGCATCGATTTGAACACGGGCGCGATCGATCGCTGCCTGCGCGGCCTGTGGACCAAAGGCCGTGCCTTCTATCTGGATATGTTCGACATCGTTCAATCCAATGACGGCGAACAGATGCCTGACATAGCGTGATTGGAAATCGAGTTGCTCAAGATTGCGTTCCGAAAATGCGCCGCCACTCGTGGTCACCAGGTAGATTTTCTTGTTGCTCAGCAAACCCTGTGGGCCATCTTCGCTGAATTTCACCGTCACACCGGGCCAGATCACATGGTCGAACCATGCCTTCAATTGCGTCGATGGCGCATAATTGATCATTGATGAACCGACAATCACGATATCAGCTTCCAACAGCTCTTCGACGAGCGTTTCAGCAAGATCGATGGCCTTATCTTCCGTCGCAGTGCGCTCTTCCGGCGATAGCATTCTGCCGTGCACATAAGCCGGTCCAATATGGGGCAAAGGTTCAGCGGCTAGATCACGAGATGTAATATCGTGGCCATCTTTAAGTGCCAATTTATCTGCTAGGTCTCGTGCAAATCTGGTCGATAGCGCCCCTTCTCCGTTTGGACTCGATGTGATGAGAAGAATATTCTTCATGAAATTTGTAATCCTGACTGTAGATTGGTCAAAATGACTTCTCTGTTCGTGAATACAAATTAGAAAGACATGACAAATTCTGCAAGAAGGCACACGAATGACACTCGGTTACACGGATTTACCTGACCCCAGCGCAGTGAGATGCCGCTCGGCACATGAAATGATCGAGCGCATGTCCGACAAATGGTCACTGCATGTGATTGGCACGCTGCGTAAAGGCCCTTGCCGCTTCAATGAAATTCGCCGCGCTATCGATGGCGTTTCCCAACGCATGCTGACCCTCACATTGCGTGGGTTGGAGCGTGACGGTTTGATCACCCGCACAGTTTTTCCGAGCGTGCCTCCGCGTGTCGACTATGAATTGACAGAACTGGGCTTCAGTTTGCTGGATATCGTTGCAGCGCTGATCGTCTGGGCGGATAAAAATCAATCAGTAATTGCCGATGCACGCCAACGCTACGATGAGGTGAATACGGCTGACCTTACATTCAGGCCTACACGTCCCCACTGTTAATCAGGCGGGTTAGGTGACTGTGATCAGGACGTTATCCCCAACCATTTCCGTGGTGAAAATTTAGGCGAATGGAGGCTCGATTTCATTTCCTGAAACTGACAATTCGAGCTTCCAACCCCCGGAATTTACGGAGATTTTCGATAAAGATTCGCCTTTGAAATATCCATGTAACTTGCATGAAAATTAGCATTCGCGTACCCGTTTTCGCGCGTAGAAGTTGCTCCCCATTTTTTGATTATTTGTATTAATTCAATGTGTTGCTAAGTTCGCTTGCATGTGATGCGCTTATCCATAAGATGCAGGACATTTCATAAATTTCAAAGGAGGGGTTCATAAATGTATCGGAAATTTCTACTGACAGGCGTGTGTCTTTTGGCGCTCGCAGGTGCGGCATCTGCCGAGACCGTACTCAATCGCGGCAATGATACAGATCCGGCAACGCTCGACCATCACCGTACATCCAGCGTGGCTGAAGGGAACGTATTGCGCGACCTCTATGACGGTCTGACCATTCAGGATGCGGATGGCAAAGCCATTCCCGGTGTCGCCAAATCATGGGATCTTTCCGAAGACGGTACAGTCTACACGTTCCATCTGCGCGACAACGCCAAATGGTCGAATGGCGACCCGGTCACAGCGGGCGATTTTCAGTTCACTTTCCGTCGTCTGATGGACCCGAAGACAGCCGCCGGTTATGCCAGCATGCTGTTCATCATCAAGAATGCAGAAGACATCGCAGGCGGTAAAAAGCCCGTTGATCAGCTGGGCGTAGAGGCCGTTGATGATCACACGCTGAAGATCAGCCTCAACTCCCCTGCGCCTTATTTTCTTGAACTTCTGACGCACCAGACCGGCTTTCCGCTGAACCAGAAAAGCGTTGAGGCCAATGGCGACAAATTCACCACGCCCGGCAAGATGGTGACCAATGGCGCCTATATGCTCGAAAGCTTCACGCCGAACGACAAGATCGTCATGAAGAAGAACCCGTATTATTACGAAGCCGATCAGGTGAAGATCGATACGGTCAACTGGATTCCCTTCGAAGATCGCGCCAGCTGCATGCGCCGCTTCGAGGCCAAGGAAGTGCAAATCTGTTCCGATGTTCCGGCCGAACAGATGGACTATGTGAAGAAAAATCTTGCCAAGGAATTCCGCATGGCGCCTTATCTCGGCGTCTATTATCTGCCCGTGAAAGGCAAGTCAGCGGATAGCAAGCTGAAGGACATCAAGGTGCGTCAGGCCATCTCGATGGCCATCGACCGTGAATTTCTGGCAGATCAGGTCTGGCAGGGAACCATGCTGCCCGGCTACTCCATGGTGCCGCCCGGCATTGCCAATTATCTGAAAGACGCGCCGAAGTTCGATTACTCTGACGACATGCTGGAGCGTGAGGACAAGGCTAAGGAGCTTCTGAAGGAAGCAGGCGTTGAACCCAACACACTGTCGATCGAGCTGCTTTACAACACATCCGAGAACAACAAGAACACCATGGCGGCCATTGCCGACATGCTGGGCAATATCGGTGTGAAAGCCTCGCTCAACGAGACCGAAGGTGCAACCTATTTCAACTTCATGCGTGATGACGGCCCATTCGATATCGCACGTGCCGGCTGGATCGGCGACTACAACGATCCGCAAAACTTCCTGTTCATCAGCCAGGGCAATGTGAGCTTCAACTATTCCAAGTGGAAGAACGCCGACTATGACGCGCTGATGGCGAAGGCGGAAAAGACCACAGATCTGGCAGAACGCGCCAAGGTGCTGGGCGAAGCTGAAACTATCCAGCTCAATGAAGTCGGCAATATTCCGATTCTTTATTATTCGTCGCGTGCGCTCGTTTCCGACAATGTTGCCGGTTGGAACGACAATCTTATGGATAGCCACAAAACCCGCTGGCTTTCCCTCAAACAGTAATTTCAGACAGGGCTGCGCTTGATGGCGCGGCCCTATTTTTATGTGGAGGCGGGGTAAAACCCCTCTCCCGTCCGCGCTTCCGTTTTCGCTTAGCAACATGCGAAAACTGATAAAATACTAGAAAAACAATAATCCAGAAGCCCTTAGTGGGATTTGCCCGGCAGCTTTGCGCTGTCAGGCAATGAAGGGACAAAGACATGCTGGGCTACACGCTCCGACGATTGGGTAGTGCGATACCCACGATCTTCATTATCGTCACACTGACATTCTTCCTGATCCGGCTTGCACCCGGTGGCCCGTTCGATCTTGAACGTCCCCTCGATCCGCTGATCCTCGCGAACCTCAAGCGCGCCTACAATATGGATGCGCCGCTCTGGCAGCAGTATCTGATGTATCTTGGCAATCTCGTGCAGGGCGATCTCGGCCCAAGCTTCACGCGCCGCGATTTTTCTGTGAATGATCTGTTTGCCTCCGGTCTGCCAGTGTCAATCATGCTTGGCACGCTGGGCCTGACGCTGGCGGCGATCATCGGCACTTTTCTCGGCACACTGGCCGCGCTGAAGCAGAATTCTGCTGTTGACTATTTCGTGGTCGCGCTTGCGACTTTCGGCATCACAACGCCCAATTTCGTCGTAGCACCGCTTTTGAGCCTGCTGTTCGGCGTCATATTGGGCTGGGTCCCCGCTGGCGGCTGGTCATCGGCCAATGTCACCTACTGGATATTGCCGGTGCTGACGCTTGCTCTGCCACAAGTGGGCGTCATTGCGCGTCTGGTGCGCGGTGCCACCATTGAAGCGCTTCGCGCCAATCATGTTCGCACTGCCCGCGCCTATGGCCTTCCGGCACGTGTCGTGGTTGGCGTGCATGCATTGCGTGCGGCTATGCTGCCCGCTGTTTCCTATCTCGGCCCGACCGCCGCCGCCCTCCTCACTGGCTCTGTCGTGGTCGAAACGATCTTCGGCATTCCGGGTATCGGCCGATATTTCGTGCAAGGCGCCCTCAGCCGCGACTACACGCTCGTGATGGGCACGGTGGTTGTGATTTCGATCTTCGTCGTGGTGTTCAACCTGATCGTTGATCTTCTCTATGCATGGCTCGATCCGAGGGTTCGCTATGACTGATCTGACCGTACCAACGGAAACCGCCGAATTGAGCATGCCGAGCCGCTCCTTGTGGCAGGACGCCTGGCTGCGCCTGCGCAAGAACAAGGCGGCTGTTGCCAGCGCCATCGTGCTCACTGTTCTGGCTCTTGCAGGCATTTTCGGGCCGATGCTGAGCCCGCATCCCTATGACAAGATCTATCCGCAGTTCGTGCGCGTTGCGCCGAGCATCGAGGCCTATCCGCGAGCGGATACAATCCTGCCGGGCCTTGAACGTGAACTGGCGCGCGCGCGGTTGAAGGCCTCTGCGGAGCCGGAACTGACCGGCAATACTATCGTTGTCGATTTCACAGCGCAGCGCCCGACCGACGACCGTGTTCTGCGTTATTTCCAGCGCTCCGACCTGTTCAGCAATCCAAAGGTGGAACTGGCTACCGATGGCATGAGCGGCAAGCTGACACTCAATGTGACGCGCAATTACTTTCTGCTCGGTACGGATAATCTCGGTCGCGATCTGATGACGCGAATCTTCATCGGCGTGCGCATGTCTCTGGCCATCGGCTTGCTGGCCTCGGCGATGTCGCTGGTGCTTGGCGTCTCGTTCGGCGCAGTCTCGGGCTATCTCGGCGGGCGCATCGACAATGTCATGATGCGTGTTGTCGATATTCTCTATTCGCTGCCGTTCATCTTCTTCGTGATCCTGATGCTCGTCTTCTTCGGGCGGTCGATATTCATCATCTTCATTGCCATTGGTGCGACGGAATGGCTGGATATGGCCCGTATCGTGCGCGGTCAGACATTGAGCCTCAAACGGCAGGAATTCGTGCAGGCGGCGGAAGCGCTCGGTGCAACACGGCGCGGGGTGATTACCCGTCATATTATTCCAAATGCGCTCGGCCCTGTCATTGTCTTCGTCACATTGCTTGTGCCGAAGGCGATCCTGCTGGAAAGCCTCCTCTCCTTCCTCGGCCTTGGCGTGCAAGACCCCCTCACCTCGCTTGGTCTTCTCATATCGGAAGGCGCCCAGAACATGCGCGGCGCAAGCTGGCAGTTGATCTGGCCCGCCGCAACATTGACCATCATTCTGTTTGCGCTGAACTTCCTAGGCGATGGCCTGCGCGACAGTCTTGACCCGAAGGATCGCTGAGATGACGAATGAAACCATTTTGAGCGTTCGCGATCTTCGTGTGACCTTTGACACCCACGATGGCCCGGTTCCCGCCGTTCGCGGCATCGATCTCGACGTCAAGGCCGGTGAAACCGTGGCGATCGTCGGTGAATCCGGCTCGGGCAAAAGCCAGACGACCATGGCGCTGATGGGCCTATTGGCCCGCAACGGCAAGGCAACGGGACAGGCGCTCTATCGTGGTCAGGACCTGATTGGCATGTCCGACAAAGCGCTGAACAATATTCGCGGCGCGAAGATCACCATGATCTTTCAGGAGCCGATGACCTCGCTTGATCCGCTCTATCGCATCGGCGACCAATTGGCGGAGCCGCTGCGCTATCACCGCGGCATGAGCAAGAAACAGGCGCGTCCGCGTATTCTGGAACTGCTGAAACTCGTCGGCATCCCAGAGCCGGAACGCCGAATAGACAGTTATCCCTATGAACTGTCAGGTGGCCAGCGCCAGCGTGTGATGATTGCGATGGCTCTCGCCAACGAACCGGATATTCTGATTGCTGATGAGCCGACCACGGCGCTTGATGTCACCATTCAGGCGCAGATACTCGACCTCTTGGCCGACCTGCAGCAGCGTCTCGGCATGGCGGTCGTGTTCATCACCCACGATCTGGGCATTGTGCGCCGTTTTGCTGACCGTGTTTATGTGATGCGCTCCGGCGAAGTGGTCGAGACCAACGAAACGGAGACGCTTTTTACCGCACCGCAACATTCCTACACCCGAATGTTGCTCAATTCGGAACCGGAAGGCGAAAAGCTGCCACCACCGGACGAAGCGCCCGTCTTGATCCGCGCCGATAATGTTAAGGTCAACTTCCTGATCCATAAGCCATGGCTCGGCGCGGCCAACTACATGACTGCGGTAAACAATGTCTCGCTGACGCTCAAGGAAGGTCAGACAATCGGCATTGTGGGCGAATCCGGTTCAGGTAAATCCACGCTTGGGCGTGCCATTCTGCGGCTTCTCGATTCCGAAGGCCGCATTGCCTATCTGGGCAAGGAACTGCCACGCGACCCGCAAGCCATGCGCCCGAAACGGCGAGAGTTGCAACTCGTCTTTCAGGATCCGTTCGGCTCGCTTAGCCCCCGCATGACAGTCGGGCGCATCATCACCGAAGGCTTGCTGATCCACGAACCGCAACTTTCCGGCAAAGAGCGTGACCGTCGTGCGCAGGAGGCGTTGAAAGAGGTCGGGCTGGACCCGGCCATGCGCAATCGCTATCCGCATGAGTTTTCAGGCGGACAGCGCCAGCGTATCGCCATTGCCCGCACAATGATCCTGAAACCACGCGTCATCGTTCTGGACGAACCGACAAGCGCTCTCGACCGCTCGGTGCAAAAGCAGATTGTGGCACTACTGCGCGATCTGCAAAAAGAACACGGCCTCTCCTACCTGTTCATCAGCCACGATATGGCTGTGGTTCGCGCCGTGTCGGACTATGTGATTGTGATGCGCAATGGCAGAATCGTCGAGCAAGGCGATACCGAGCAGATATTCGATCATCCTCGCGAGGATTATACCAAGGCGCTGATGGCAGCGGCACTCAGCGAGGAACGGTTCGGCACGACTGGCTGACGAAGTCTAAATCCATAGCGGTAAACAGTAAGAACGGGGCTTTGGCCCCGTTTTTTATTGCCTTTCCGCTTCCAGTACTCGGGATCCTCATTGCGATTGCCGAAGAAATATTTCGGCCAAAAATCAGAAGTTGGGATCAATAGATTAAGAGCAAATCATAGCGATTTTACAATAAATATTAAATTGACCAATGTGTCATATTCCTAATATTATAAGGTAAGTTTCGATTTTGAAGTATTAGGAATAAAACAACTATAATTACATCTCGAATATATGCGGGGGACAATTATTAAAAATTGAGAGGGAATTATGCGAACTATCGATCCAATCGTTCGATTATTATCCGCAACTATCTTTCTATTTCCATCATCATCTTTTGCGCAGCAGGTCCAGCCAACCCAGGCATTCAAGTCAGATGCCGAATATATGGCAAACTGGGGCCTACCGATGATCAACGCAGCACCGGCCTATCAGCGAGGGTTTACAGGCAAAGGCATCACCGTTGCGGTGCTCGACATGGGCATTGATAAGTATCACCCGGAATTTGTCGGAAAAGTGCATCCATGGTCGCAGAATTTCGGCACTTTCATGGGACTGCGGGATGTCCGGGATATCCAGAAAAACGGCACTATCCTTGGGCATGGCAGCCATGTCAGCGGCATCATTGCAGCAGCCCGAAACGGCACCGGCATGCATGGGGTTGCCTATGATTCTCAAATCCTGGCGTTGAGGGCCATCGTACCGGACAGGCAATATGACGCGATCAACAGGGCGCTGCGCTATGCGTCTACGACCGGCGTAAAGGTGCTGAACGGCAGCTACGGACCATACGTATTCCCCACCCCCTACAACAACCCGAATTACCAGCGGCTGAGTTATCAGCCGATCCTGTATGGCAACTATCTCAAAAATGATTATGAAGCGCTGAAGGTGGCCGCCAAGGCCGATATCGTCATGGTTTTCGCCGCGGGCAATGACTACAAGGTTCAGCCAATTTCGTCAGCGCATCCGAGCGGCAGCGCACTGTTTCCCGCGATCACACCGCAGAACACAGCGCTCGGCAAATATAAATTTGTCGATGGCCGCCGACGCGATCTCGACATGAATAACCCCAATACGTTTCACCTGCTGGGTGCAAATGATCCGGCTGTCGCTAATCTCGATTTCTCGGATCTGAAAGGCTCCATTATTGCCGTTGTTTCGGTTGGTCCCAACAAACAAATTGCAAGCTATAGCAATCGTTGTGGCATCGCAGCGGAATGGTGCATGGCGGCTCCGGGTGGCGATAATGGCGGCCCCATCTACTCAACCTATCCCGGCGGAAATTATCAATACATGCAAGGCACCTCCATGGCCTCACCGCATGTGGCGGGGGCTGCTGCTGTCGTGCGCCAAGCCTTTCCCTATATGAATGCGCGGCAGACTATCGAAACCCTGCTGACGACTGCCACCAATATCGGCCCAACCGAGATCTACGGTCAGGGATTGTTGAACCTGGGCGCTGCCATCAATGGACCGATGAAATTCCGTTATGCGGAAGGTTTCGACGTCGATACGCAGGGCTATGCATCAACATGGTCCAACCCGATTTCCGGTATAGGGGGCCTGACCAAGCGCGGCGTCGGTGAATTGCGGCTCACTGGCGACAACAGTTTTACCGGAGATTCCGCAGTCGTTGGAGGCACGCTGATTTTTGATGGCGACAATGCCACTTCTGTTCGTGTGGCAAATGCGGGGCGGTTAAGTGGTGTCGGCAGCGTCAACTCCGTGACCAATGAAACCGGCGGGGTGGTAGCGCCGGGTGAAAACGGCATTGGCACATTGACTGTCAAAGGCGATTATATCGGCAAAGGGGGCACTGTCGAGATTGCCACCGGGCTCGGTGCTGATAATAACGAGACGAGCCATCTTGTCATTCGGGGCGACAGTTCCGGCAGCAGCCAGCTGCGGCTCGTGTCTTATGGCCAGTCCAGCGCGCAGATTGCCGACGACGCCAGGATTATCGAGGTTGCAGGCAATCCCGCAGGTACATTCGCGCTGGCGGGCGATTACACGACCGCGAATGGCGAAACGGCGGTTGTCGGCGGCGTCTATGCCTATGAGATCACCGCGACCGCTGACCAGCCGGCTGAAGCCCCCTCGCCTGCGGAGCCTGATGTGCGTTCCTCTGCAACCACGGCGAACAGTGTAGCCTTGTCAGGCGATGGCGGTTTCTATCTGCGCAACACGGCTGCCAATGGCGAGACGCGTTACAATCCATCCATGCCGATCTACGAAGGCTATGCACGCAATATGCAGGCCTTAAACCAGTTACCAAGCTTGCAGCAGCGCGTCGGCAATCGATACTGGGGCGAGAATGCTCTGCCGAGTGAAGACGTCAAGGACGGTCATGCGACGCGCGGGCCGGATATCGCGATCGACAAGCATGGCGTATGGGGACGTATTGAAGGGACGCACAGCAAATTTGTGGCGGGCGGTTCCACCACAGGCGCCACACAGGATATTGGCGTGTTCGTCATGCAGGCCGGTATCGACGCACTGTTTCAGGAAAGCCAATCCGGTCGCCTGATCGGCAGTTTCACTGCGCAATATGGCAAAGCCAGCAGTGATATTTCGTCCTTCAGCGGTGATGGCACCATCGACACCGATGGCTGGGGACTGGGCGGTGCGCTCACCTGGTATGGCAATAATGGCTATTACCTCGACGGACAGCTTCAACTGACCTGGTATGACAGCAAACTGGTTTCCGACACGCTCGAAAAATCATTGGCTGATGGCAATAACGGCTTTGGTTATGGCCTTAGCCTCGAAGGCGGACGCCGCATTGAAGTCAACGAGCGTTGGTCGATCACACCGCAGGCGCAACTTGTCTGGTCGTCGGTGGATTTCGACAGCTTCCACGATTTTGCGGGCGTGCCGGTCGATCTGCGCAATGGCGACAGCCTCAATGCCCGTATCGGGCTGGCGGCGGAATACCGCAATGCATGGCGCGACAGCCAAAACCAGCTGACACAAACCAATCTTTATCTAGCCGCCAATCTCTATCAGGAGTTCATGAACGATTATAAGATCAGGGCTGGCGGCGTTGATTTCAAAAGTGAAAACGACAAAACCTGGGGCGGGATCGGCGCTGGCGGGACCTATGTCTGGGCCGATGGCAAATATGCGTTGTTCGGTGAAGGCATGGTCAAGACCAGCTTCGCGGATTTCGGCGATAATTACAGCCTCAAGGGTTCGCTCGGTTTCAAGGTGAACTGGTAATCTCGCGATACAATAATCCGAAGACCCCGCGAGGGGTCTTCAATTTGAAAGCAGATTTCGGGACGTTTCCGCACCACGTTGTGCTAAAAAGCCTTATGAGAGATTTGTTCAATCAGCTTGAACCTGTTGAGATTCTTGCGCCCGGCGCGGTGCTTTTGCATGGATTCGCATTGGCGGATGAAGATGCCATTCTGAAATCAGTGGCGGATGTCAGCGCTGCCGCACCATTTCGGCATATGGTGACACCCGGCGGTTATCGCATGTCGGTCGCCATGACCAATTGCGGACAGGCAGGTTGGGTGACCGACAAAAGCGGTTATCGGTACAGTGCCGAAGACCCTGAAACCGGGAAACCATGGCCTGCAATGCCGGAAGCCTTTCGCAATCTGGCGGAAAATGCCGCACGACAGGCTGGATATGATAATTTTTCGCCCGATGCCTGCCTGATCAATCGATACGAACCCGGAGCAAAACTGTCCTTGCATCAGGACAAGGACGAACGCGATTTCACCAATCCGATCGTGTCCGTTTCGCTTGGCCTTCCGGCGACCTTTCAGTTTGGCGGACTGAAGCGCAACGACGCGATCACGAAATACCCATTGCACCACGGCGACGTGGTTGTCTGGGGTGGGCCGTCGCGACTTTTTCATCACGGTATATTGGCGTTGAAAGATGGCGAACACGACAAGGTTGGTCGTGTTCGCCTCAATCTTACGTTCCGAAAGGCGCTGTGAGCCTTAATTCAAAGCCTGCTGGCGCGTTTCGACGTTGATCAGGAATGCGATGACACCAGCCAGCGCCAGAAGCCCGGCAAACATGGCCACAGCCACGTTGAAGCTTTGGCTAATGACGATGGCCAAAGCTGACGGGGCCAGAAGGCCGCCGAGGCGCGCCATGGCGCCCGCCGCGCCCATACCGCTTGCACGCAGAGCGGTGGGATAAAGTTCCGGCGTGAAGGCATAGAGCGCACCCCATGTGCCCAGCAGCGCGAAGCTCATAATGAGGATTGACGCGCCGACTACAGCCGAGCTATCGGCAATCGTGAACAGGGCGCAGGCCGCTGCGCTGATGAACAGGAAGCTAATCAGTGTCTTGCGACGGCCCCATGTTTCCACGCCATAGGCGGCAAGTGCGTAGCCCGGCAATTGCGCCAGCGCCACCACGACCAGAAAGCCATAGCCGCGAACGAAACCGAAACCGTCTCCGGCGAGCTTGGCCGGTATCCACGTGAAAATGCCGTAATAGGACACGGAAACGAGGAACCAGATTGCCAGCGTTGCGAGTGTCCTCTGACGCAGTTGTGGCGACAAAAGCCGTTCGTTCGTCACGAGAAGCGGTGCTTCGAGACGAGCCTTCGGCGGCAGTTCAGCCTTGCCGTTGCGACGCAGCACGCGGTTCATAACCGCTTTCGCTTCATCCGAGCGACCGGATTTCAAAAGATGCATCGGCGATTCCGGCACCCAGAGGCGCAACCAGATACCGATGAGCGCCGGCGCTGCGGTGACGACGAAAATATAGCGCCAGGCATCTTCGACACCTGCAAGACTTGCAGCCCATGCCGCAAGCGCGATGACGACAGTGCCCACTGCCCAGAAACCTTCGAGCATGACCAGCCAGCGACCCCGGTTCTTCGACGGAAGGAACTCGGCCATCATGGCATAATCGACAGGCAGCGTTCCGCCGACGGCTATACCGGTCAGAAAACGCAAGGCCAGCAAAACTTCGAAGCCGGGCGCAAAGGCCGATAACAGACCGAACACGGCATCGCAGGCAACCGTGACAAGCAAAACGCGGCGGCGGCCGTATCGATCGGCGAGTCTGCCGAAAACGGCTGCACCGATCAACATGCCGAAGAAGAAAAGCGTCCCGGTCTGCAAGGCCTGCGGCACGGTCAGTCCGAAGGTCTTCGCGATAGAGGCGGCGGTGAAGCCCACCGCCAGAACCTGCATGGCGTCCGCTGCCCAGACGAGGCCGAAAACGCCGAGCAAACCACGCTGGAATGCGCCCGTCCCCGCCTGATCGAGCGATTGTTCAATGGTGATCTTCATGCCGACTATGTCCCTCTCCGGCCGAATAAATTGCGTGCATTTACAGCGCTGCGCATATGGGCGTGTCAATCGCTGTTTTCTGAAATTGCACCGTCTTTTGCCTGCAAATAGGTCCACAGGCTTTCGGCACGCAGTGAAAGCGGCGCGTCGTGACGGTAGATGCGAATTTCCGTTGTCAGATCCCAATGCGGATCGACCGAAGCTGGAACCATATCGCCACGACTGATTTCTTCGCGCACCAGACTTTCCGGCAGCCAGGCCATGCCCCACCCGGCCTGAACCATAGCCTTGAGGCCGATGGACATGGTGTTTTCATGCACGACCTTGCGCGCGAAATTCGGACCGGACATAAATTTCTGCGCCAAAGCCGCACCGAAGAACGAAAAGTCGCCATAGCTGAGATAGGGCAGTGGAGCGCCGGTCTCGATGGCGCGATCCAGCAAAGGCCCATCGTCGGATGGTAATGAGACCGGAATGAGCCGTTCCGTGCCCAGCACGATAGACGGAAAGCGTTCCCGGTCGATCAGGATCGGCACAGAGGCGTGCGCATAGGTCAGGAAGAAATCGACCTCGCCTTCGGTCAGTGTGGCAATATTATCTTCAAACCCGCCGCGATCCGGCGCGAGATGCGAATGAATATTGCCGATGGCAGCATCTATCCCCTTCAGCCATTGCGGGAAGAATGTCACGGTCAAAGTATGCAGGGCCGAGAACTTCAGCGCCGGATTCTGCCCCTGTCGGTTTGGCTGCAGACTTTTGCGCGTGGCATAAAACTGACGGACCGTATCCTCGGCGACGGGGAGAAACGTTTTCCCCTCACGGGTCAGTTGTGCGGGAAAAGTGGCGCGATTGACGAGCGTTACCCCCAGCCAGACTTCAAGCTGCTTGATACGCCGCGAAAACGCCGACTGCGTAACGTGGCGGGTCTCAGCCGCTCTTGAGAAGCTCGATGTCGAAGCGAGCGCGATGAAGTCTTCCAGCCATTTCAGTTCCATAGGCGCTCCTTAGGGGAGTAGGGGAATAAGGCAGTAAGGGAATAGGTGAAAAAAGGGGATAACATCGCATGTTCGCGCGCCGAACATACTGCCTTACTCCCTTATTCCCCTACTCCCTCCAGCCTTATGCAATTTCTGCATAGTTATTGCAAAACATAGCATTGGCCAGTCAAATTCTTTTTTCCTACCGTCCTCTCGATCTAGAAATGCACATGCCGAGGACGTATTTTGGCCAGAGTAATTTATTTGAACGGAGCCTTCGTTGACGAAAGCAAAGCGAAGGTTTCGGTATTTGACCGCGGCTTTTTGTTTGGCGACGGGATCTACGAAGTCAGTGCCGTGATTGATGGCCGTCTGGTCGATAATGAACTCCATCTTGCGCGGTTAGAGCGCTCGGTCAAAGAGATCGATATCGCCCTGCCCGTCTCGCTCGAAGAAATTCGCAAGGCTCAGATCGAACTCATCCGTCGCAATACTCTGCGCGAAGGCGTGGTCTATATGCAGATCACGCGTGGCGAGGCTGACCGCGATTTCGTCTATGCAAGCGATATCAAGCCAAATCTGGTGATGTTCACACAGGTCAAAAATCTGGCGAATGCACCGTCAGTGGTGAATGGCGTTCGCGTCGACGTCACACCGGATACGCGCTGGGCGCGCCGCGATATCAAGACCGTCATGCTTTTGGCGCAGGTGCTGGCCAAGAAGCAGGCAAAGAGCAAAGGCTACCACGAAGTCTGGCTGGTGGAAGACGGCTTCGTCACCGAAGGCGCATCATCCACGGCCTTCATCATTTCGCACGACAATGTGCTGGTTGCACGTCCCAATTCAAACGCCATCCTGCCCGGCTGTACCCGCCGGGCCGTGCTGAAAATCGCCGAAGAACAGAACCTCAAGGTTGAGGAGCGGTTGTTCACGGTGGAAGAAGCCAAGGCCGCCAAAGAGGCCTTTCTCACAAGTGCATCAAGCTTCGTGACGCCGATCATCGGCATTCAGGATCACACCATCGGCGATGGCAAGCCGGGTCCGTATACACGCCGTTTGCAGGAAATCTACATGGATCTGGCCCGCACGGGCGCAGAAGCAGTTCTCTAACCCAAAAGAAAGCAAGAGGGGAATATGACAATAAAAAACCTTTTAAAGACAGCAGCCTATAGCGCATTGTTCGCAAGCGTCGCCGCAGTGGCTGGCGCAGGCAGCGCATCTGCCGCAACCGAAGGCTATGGCGATTGCCCGCTGATCGGCGACAAGGGATCGGCCACGATCACCCCGGCTGTACCGGGTCAGTTCACGGTCATCATCAACCTGCCTGCCCTTGGCCAGTTCAATGGCGACACGCCGGAGACCATCAAGGACGGGTATGAATTTTGCATGGCCGTCAACATCGCGCACCGTCTCGGCCTTGAGAAGGTGAAGCTGGTCAATGCTTCGTTCGACTCCATCGTTGCGGGTCAGAACAAGGATTACGACATCGCGCTGGCGCTCATCTCCGTCACCGAACCGCGCAAGAAGGCGGTGGATTTCTCCACGCCTTACATGTCTTCCGCTTATGGCGTGGCAGCCCGCGCCGACAAGCCGGTGACGGAAGCCGAAATGAAGACGGTGAAGGTCGGCACGCAAGCCGGTACGACGCTGGTTCCTTTCGCGCAGGAAACGCTGAACGTCGCGCATCTCGACGTTTTTGATGACACCGCATCGATGTTTACCGCCCTTGCTGCTGGCAAGGTCAATGCCGTGATGACCGATCTTTCTATCGTTCTCGGTCAGGTGAAAAACTCCAACGGCAAACTGGCCGTTGTCGGTCAGTATGAATCCGGCGGCCAGACTGCAGGCATCTACCCGAAGGGTTCGGAAAGCAAGAAGGTTATCGATCAGTTGATCGCCGACATGGAAAAGGATGGAACCCTGAAGAAGCTGGAAACAGCCTATCTTCTGCCATCGTGGGGCACTTCGCCATCCGACGTTCCTGTCTGGAAGCCGTGATCTGACGATTTTCCGGGCTGCGGTTAGCATGGCTGCCGCAGCCCGGACTCCCGATTTTGACACCGTGGCAGCAGCATCCATAACAGGCGCACAGCCACCTTGCCTCAGCGAGAATATTTATGTCCCAACCGGCACCGGCTGCCAGCGTCGAGCGCGCGCGGCAATGGCGCAGTCGTAACAAGGTCCGTACCCATAGCGGTCGATCCCTGTTCGCTTTCGCCTTTTCGTTCATCACCCTTCTGGCCTCAATTCAGACCGTCTATAGCGTGACCAGCTATACGATTGCGCAGGGCTGGCTTGCGACGCCTGTTCTCACCATCGGATGGGCGCTGCTTCTAGCTCCGCTCGCCGTTCTGTGGTTCGCCTGGCGGAGTGTGCAGCTTTCCGGTCAGGCCGGGAAAAGCGCCGACATCTACAAAGGCCGGGAACTGGGCGCACGCGCATCCGACGTGTCCTGGCAGGCGATTTCCTATGCTGTTGCGGTGCTGATCATCTGTGCCGGCGCATGGTTCATGATCGTCAATGACGCTGCCGTCAGTCGCACCTTCTTCGACGTCAGTCTGATTGTGAAGTCGTCGGGCACTGTGCTCAAGGCCTTCGGCACCAATATCGTCATCTTCTTCGTCGCCGCCATTTTGATCCTGATCTGGGCGTTGGTGATCGCGATTGCCCGCACGCTTCCGGGCAAGGCTGGCAAGCCGATCCGGCTGCTCGCCACCTTCTACAGCGATCTGTTTCGCGGCCTGCCTGCCATTATTACGATCTATCTCATCGGTTTCGGCCTGCCATTGACCGGCCTGCCGATTCTGAAAGATCTGTCTTCCAACGCCTATGCGATCATCGCACTGACGCTAACTTATGGCGCCTATACGTCTGAGGTCTATCGTGCAGGCATTGAAAGCGTGCATCCAAGCCAGATTGCAGCGGCGCGCTCGCTCGGTCTCTCTTATGTCCGCACCATGCGCTATGTCGTGGTTCCGCTGGCTGTGCGCGGCATCATTCCGCCGCTGATGAACAACTGCATCAGCTTGCAGAAAGATACGGCGCTTGTGGCGATCATCGGCACCATCGACGCCTTCAACCAGTCGAAGATCATCGCCGCCAACTATTTCAACCTATCGGCTGTCACTACCGTCGCCATCCTGTTCATCCTGATCACCATTCCGCAGGCCCGTTTCGTTGATCGTCTGATCGAACGGGATCGTCGGAAAATGCGTTCGAGCATGTGAGGAGTACGGATATGGCACTCGTTGAAATCGACAAGGCAATCAAACGCTATGGGTCGCTGGAGGTTCTCTCCGGCATCAGCCTCGACATTGAAGAACATCAGGTCGTTTGCCTGATCGGCCCTTCCGGTTGTGGCAAGTCTACGCTACTGCGCTGCATCAACCGGCTCGAAACCATCGATGAAGGCGAAATCCGCCTGCATGGCGACCGCGTGACCGGACCAGGTGTTGACCTCGATGTTCTGCGCCGCGAAATCGGCATCGTGTTTCAGGGATATAACCTGTTCCCGCATATGACCGTGATGGAAAATGTCACACTTGGTCCGACAAAAGTGCTGGGCATGCCTGCCAGAGAAGCACAGGAAAAAGGCCTCGCACTTCTGGCCCGCATCGGGCTCGACCATAAAGCGAAGGAATATCCGGACCGGCTTTCGGGTGGACAGCAGCAGCGCGTCGCCATTGTGCGTGCGTTGATGATGGACCCGACATTGCTGCTTCTGGATGAAATTACCTCGGCGCTCGATCCGGAACTGGTGTCGGAAGTGCTCGATATCGTACGCGATCTGGCGACCAAAGGCATGACCATGGTGTTGGCCACCCACGAAATGGGCTTTGCACGCGAGGTTGCAGACAAGGTCTGTTTCCTGCAAAACGGCAAGGTCTATGAAGAAGGACCGCCTTCGCAAATCTTCGGCAATCCGCAGGGTGAACGCACGCAAGCCTTTCTCAAGCGTATTATCGAAGCCGGTCGGCTCTGACCCTCGAATCTTTCGAACACGGAACGTGAAAATGACTGCAACCGCGCGCGACTTCGGCATCATCTGTGGCATCATGCCAACCGGCAACAAGAATGCC
>Ga0153948_1000154_pt1 | contig 36156 bp, 30 predicted proteins | sample TSNJ032MetaG_FD_104696 | JGI IMG/M metagenome (GOLD analysis project Ga0153948, IMG submission 104696) | Attine ant fungus gardens microbial communities from New Jersey, USA - TSNJ032 MetaG | ecosystem: Host-associated > Fungi > Mycelium > Unclassified | place: USA: New Jersey, Wharton State... | reverse complement strand
TCAAACTGATATCAGAAAACATTTTTTTGTTTTTTCTCTGACTGGTATCAAGGCTTTGAAATTCGTATCATTTTGGCGCAATGAAAGCGACAGAGGCAGGATTCGAAAAACAACCGTATCTTGCGGAACCTGACGCGTTTAGAATTTGAAGTTCCTGGCTGCTGGCACCATGTTAAGGACATGGAGCTTCAGACCCAGCGCGCCAGGCAGAAGGCTTATGCATATGATCGACGACATCTACAACAAACGCATCCTGGAATTTGCGGGCAATATGGAGCGTATCGGTCGGCTGGCCGAGCCGGATGCCGTCGCCACCATGCATTCCAAGCTGTGCGGCTCGACGGTCACCGTCTATCTCAAGATGACGGACGGTGTGGTGACCGATTTTGCGCATGAGGTGAAAGCCTGTGCCTTGGGGCAGGCATCTTCCTCGGTCATGGCGCGCAACGTCATCGGCGCAACGGCAGAGGAACTGAAAGCCGTCCGCGATGCGATGTATGCCATGCTTAAGGAAAACGCTCCGTCACCGGAAGGACGATTCGAAGACCTGAAATATTTCGAGCCGGTGCGCGAATACAGAGCCCGCCATGCATCGACGCTTTTGACGTTCGACGCGGTTGTCGATTGCATTCGCCAGATCGAAGACAAAGCCAAGGCTGCCTGACCCAATGTGCGCCTGTGGCAAACACCACACGACTGAAACGCCGCCTCAAGCAAAGCGATACAGCCGTAATTTCACCGATCGCTGGCGCAAGACGCCGGGAAGGGTGTTTGGCACAGCGTTCGTCCGATTCTATCAGCTGACACTGTCATCGCTGATCGGAAACTCCTGCCGCCATATGCCGACCTGTTCCGAATATGCCTATGAGGCGATCGCCCGCCATGGCCTGTGGAGCGGCGGCTGGATGGGGCTGTTTCGTGTCATGCGCTGCGGCCCGTTCGGTACCCATGGTTTCGACCCCGTGCCGCGCGAATTGCCGGGCGAGCTGAAATGGTATTTACCCTGGCGTTATTGGCGCTGCTCGGCCCCTCATGATTAAATACCCGTGTTTTTTATGTGATGCTTAGAATTCATTAACGATATCAATGTTTCTTAGGGAATAAGAATTGAGGCATCGTTATGGTCTTTTTCAGGCCGCAATTTGCCTGCACATCCAGCTAGCAATTCCATATCCGCGAGCCATCATGCTGACATCGTCGTCCCGTATCGCACGTTTCGTTGCTTCTATAGCGTTTGGAGCTACTGTTTTTTGCGGTTCCGCAGCAATGGCGAAGCCCTCATGGGTCGTGTTCGACGCGGATAGCAACCGGATTCTTGGGCAGGACGACGCCAACTTCCAGCGCGCGCCGGCATCGCTCGCCAAGATGATGACACTCTACATCACCTTCGAAGCACTGAAGACGGGCCGTCTCCATTGGGATGACCAGATGCCCATTTCGAAGAATGCGGCTGCCAAGGTTCGCATGAAGCTTTGGCTCAAGCCGGACCAGACCATTTCCGTGCGTGATGCGGTCAATGCAATGATCATCATTTCGGCAAATGATGCGGCGACCGTCATGGGCGAATATATCGGCGGATCTGAAGCGGGCTTCGGTCGTCTGATGACGCAACGTGCGCGCCAGATCGGCATGAAGAGCACCTTCTTCGTCAATCCTTCGGGACTGACGGCCAATATGACCCAGCTCACCACCGCGCGCGATATGGCGGTGCTTGGCATGGCGCTGCGCCGCGACTTTCCAGACCAGTATGCGCTGTTTTCCCAACGCTCCTTCACCTATCGCGGTCGGGACTATAACGGCCACAACAACCTGATGTACCGCTATGGCGGCGTCGATGGCATCAAGACCGGCTATACGAACGTCTCCGGTTACAATCTCGTTTCGTCCGCCATTATCGGCGGCAAACATCTTGTCGGTGTGGTTCTTGGCGCCGGGTCGGCAGGCGAGCGCGACGGCCAGATGGCCAAGCTTCTGACCCGTTATGGCAATGCCAGCAGTGAGGGGACGGCAGTGGCGATGGCTAAACCTGCCGCTATTGCGCCTTCGCCGAAAGAAACCCCGAAGAAAGATTCGGTTGCAGACCTTATCGATGATTCCCAGATCGAGCAGGGCGATGGCGGCTATCTCGTGGCATCGGCTGGTGCGGCTTGGCGCATCCAACTTGCCGCGACACCGACCCGCGCCGGAGCTGCCGAGCTTCAGGAAAAACTGCGCCCCGCAGTGGATAAGGTCGCCCATGGCCTGAAGGGCGAGATTTCGCCGGACGGCAAGCGCCGCAAGGTCTATCGCGTCTGGTTCGGTGGCTTCAAGGATTCCGCTTCCGCTGAAAAGGCCTGCGCCAAACTGAAGAAGCAGCGTATCGACTGCTTGCCGATCAAGGGCTGACATCCCATTTACGGATTGCTTTAAACATCCCGACAATTAGCCCTGTCGGGATGTCGTGCTTTACTGGCCGGACAAAAAATACTAGAAGCCTCACAATACTGACAACGCATGATCATGAACCACCCGCAATCGTTGGCGGGACTGGATAAGGACGAATAGAATGTCGAATACCGTTTCCATGCAATTCCCCGATGGTTCCGTACGGGACTATGATGCATCGACCACCGGTGCTGCACTCGCGGAATCAATCTCCAAATCTCTCGCAAAAAAGGCAGTGGCCTATGCCGTCGACGGCACCGTGCGCGATCTTTCCGATCCGCTTGGCGCTTCCGGCAAGATCGAGATTCTCACCCGCGAAGACCCGCGCGCGCTCGAACTGATCCGTCACGATACGGCGCACGTTCTGGCAGAAGCCGTTCAGGAGCTTTTCCCGGGTACACAGGTTACCATTGGCCCCGTCATCGAAAATGGCTTCTATTACGACTTTGCGCGTAATGAACCGTTTACCCCGGACGATCTGCCGGTGATCGAAAAGAAGATGCGCGAGATCATTCAGCGCAACAAGGCGTTCACCAAGGAAATCTGGTCGCGCGACAAGGCCAAACAGGTTTTTGCCGACAAGGGCGAGGCCTACAAGGTCGAACTCGTCGATGCGATTCCGGAAGGTCAGGACCTCAAGATCTATTATCAGGGTGACTGGTTCGATCTTTGCCGTGGTCCACATATGGCTTCCACCGGCCAGATCGGCAATTCCTTCAAGCTGATGAAGGTTGCCGGTGCTTACTGGCGCGGTGATTCCAACAATCCGATGCTGACCCGCATCTACGGCACCGCGTTTGCCAACGACAACGACCTTCAGGCCTATCTGCATATGCTTGAAGAGGCTGAAAAGCGCGATCATCGTCGTCTTGGCCGTGAAATGGACCTCTTCCACTTCCAGGAAGAAGGACCGGGCGTCGTGTTCTGGCACGCCAAGGGCTGGAAAATGTTCCAGAATCTGGTGAGCTATATGCGCCGTCGCCTCGACAGCCACGGCTATCAGGAAGTCAACGCACCACAGGTGCTCGACAAGTCGCTCTGGGAGACCTCCGGTCACTGGGGCTGGTATCGCGACAACATGTTCAAGGTAACGGTTGCCGGTGACGATACCGACGACGACCGCGTCTTTGCGCTGAAGCCGATGAACTGCCCGGGCCACGTGCAGATTTTCAAGCACGGCCTCAAGTCGTATCGCGATTTGCCGATCAAGCTTGCCGAGTTCGGCAATGTGCACCGTTATGAACCGTCGGGCGCTCTGCATGGCCTGATGCGCGTGCGCGGCTTTACGCAGGACGATGCGCACATCTTCTGCACCGAAGATCAGATGGCTGCGGAATGCCTGCGCATCAACGATCTCATTCTGTCGGTCTATAAAGACTTCGGCTTTGAAGGGATCACCATCAAGCTCTCGACCCGCCCTGAAAAGCGCGTCGGTTCGGACGAACTTTGGGATCGCGCTGAAAGCGTGATGATGACCGTGCTTGAAGAAATTCAGGCGCAGTCGAACGATATCAAGACCGGCATTCTGCCGGGCGAGGGTGCGTTCTACGGACCAAAGTTCGAATATACGCTGAAGGACGCCATCGGTCGCGAATGGCAGTGCGGCACCACGCAGGTCGATTTCAACCTGCCGGAACGTTTTGGCGCGTTCTACATCGACAATGAATCGGAAAAGCGCCAGCCGGTCATGATCCATCGCGCCATCTGCGGCTCGATGGAACGCTTCCTCGGCATTCTGATTGAAAACTTTGCCGGTCACATGCCGCTCTGGTTTGCGCCAGTTCAGGTTGTGGTGACGACGATCACTTCGGACGCTGACGATTATGCCATCGAAACAGCTGCCAAGTTGAAGGCTGCCGGTCTGCAGGTTGTCACCGATCTGCGCAACGAGAAGATCAACTACAAGGTTCGCGAACACTCGCTCCAGAAGGTTCCGGTCATTCTCGTCTGCGGCAAGCGTGAAGCGGAAGAACAGACGGTCAATATGCGCCGCTTCGGCTCTCGCGATCAGGAAGCGATGACGCGTGATGAGGCGATTGCCCGTCTTGTTGAAGAGGCAACCCCTCCGGATCTGATTCGCCTCAAGAATGGTGGCAGATAACAAGAGCTTCGCTCCAAACAAAAAGACCGCGCCGAGGCGCGGTCTTTTCTATTTTTACGACTCTAGACAAAACGGCCACCACGGTAAGAATTTGCATTCCTTTGCAGGAGTTAGCCGTTTAGCTGGAATCGGGAGGCATCCGGTACCCCATTGCGTACATTGGGCCGGAGACATGCCCTGATTTGCGGTCAACTCTGCAGCTCCTGCATAAACCTGTGAAGCCATAAGAACACTAAATGTCAAAAATATAAGCTTTTTCATTCGAACACCTTGAAGAAATATTAAAGGGACGAATGTAAGATTAGTCGAAAAATAAAAACTGAAAATGCCAATATGGCGCTATGGATAATGATCTAATTAAAAATTGCCATTAATCTAAAGAATCGTCAGATGCCTCGAATTCCTTATTGGCAATAACTTCGACTTCTTCATTCTTTCCAGAAGAAACCTTGAAGTCCCGCTGATAGATGCGGTCCTTGTTTTTCGCCACGGCGACATAATCGCCTTCGATCAGAACCAGCGAGGAATAGGCGCCCACGCTTTCACGCACCACATCGCCCGAAGCATTCAGAACCGACCATGACGTGTCGGCCAGTGCTTCACCGCCATGTTCGCGCACCAGCTTCAGCGTCAATTCCGCAGCGCGATGCTCAATCGTCGCTTCGGTGAGTTTGCCCGCTTCGACGCGAATATCGGCGCGGATGATGGCATTGGCCGAGCCATAGTTCGAGACGACGTGGTAGGTGCCGCTGTTGAGCCGGATAATGGCATTCGGCTTCACGTCCGGTACAATCAGCGAGCGTTCGCTGTTATCTTCGTCGGCATAGATCGAGAATCGCAGCAGATCGTCATTGATCTTGCCCTTGTCGGGCAGAACGGCACTCAGCTTCATTCCGCCCGCATCGAGCATCATCAGTTCGTGCCGGGCATTGTTGCCAAGTGTGATGCGCTTGGTGGCGCCTGCACGCCCATAAGCCACGTGAACGAGGTAACTACCCTCCGGCAAATTGAATGCGGCGCTGCCACCCTGTGCACTGGCGATCAGCGGCAATTGCCCGTCCGGACCGACATTGGGTGAAAAAACACGCCAGACCAGTCCCGTCGGAATGTCGCTGCCATCGTCTATCAGACGCGCTTTCAGATCCAGCTCGGTGGTTTTCATCAACGGATTGTTTTCCGGGCTCGTCGGCGACGCATAGGGGCTGAGCGTCGGCAGATCGAGTGCGGGTTCAGGAAGGTTCAAACCGCCGCTTGCCTCGGCTGCAGGGTCAAGGCCCTGCGCCCAGGCTGGCGCACCCGACATCCCGGCCAGCAGCGCAACAGCAAGCCATTCGCCGCGAAAATATCGTGATGTTTGCACGCAAGGCAGAAGTTTGAAAACCGACATAGCTTTTTTGAGCCCATGCGGGTGTCGAATTCAAGGCCAAATCGTTTCTGACACCGGCATTTTTTAGCCGTCGCCGTGCTGCGGTTTCTCCGAGTTTTGACTTTACACCGCTCTTACAACGGGCGAGAAGAGGCGGCCCTCTCAAAAAGAGGAGTGGCAATTCAGGTTTTAGCAAGTTCCAGTCGTGAGGTTTTCCGTGGCGCATCCGGTGTTCGATTTCCTAGCTCAGCGTAGTTCCACGCCGATTTCCGCAATTGGCGCTCCAGCACCAGAAGGCGAAGAACTGGCTGAACTGCTGAAGGTCGCAGCCCGCGTGCCAGATCATGGCCGTTTGACGCCCTGGCGCTTCATCCTCTACCGCGGTGACGCTCGCAAGCGGGTAGGGGAGTTTCTGGCCAAGCGCGCCGAAGAACGCGAAGGCCCACTACCGGAAGGCCGCAAAGAACAGGAATTGACCCGCTTCGCGCGTGCTCCGCTCGTCATCGGCATTGTGTCTTCGCCGGTGGCACATGAGCGTATCCCGGAATGGGAGCAGTTTTTGTCGGCTGGCGCTGTCGCGATGAACCTTTGCATAGCCGCCAATGCGCTGGGCTACGCGACCAACTGGATTAGCAACTGGTATGCGGACGATGCCCCGTCGCGCGCATATCTCGGTCTTGCCCCCAATGAACGCGTGGCTGGTTTCGTTCACATCGGCACAGCTGAAAACAAGATGCCGGAACGTCCCCGTGCGGATATGGACAAGATCGTTTCCGATTATTCCGGCCCGTGGGTGGAATAAGATATCGCATCAATATCATTTCCTAACGCAAGGAAATAACGATGTTTTATGAGCCGAAAGAAGGGCATCCACTGCCCCACAATCCCTTCAAGGCAATTGTAGCACCGCGTCCGATCGGCTGGATCGGAACGTGTTCGAAAAACGGAGCGGTCAATCTCGCTCCATATTCTTTCTTCAATGCGATCTGCGATACGCCGCCTATGGTAATGTTTTCATCCAGCGGCATCAAGGACAGTGTGACTTTCATCGAGGAAACTGGTGAGTTCACAACCAATCTGGTGAGTGAGCACCTCAAGACGCATATGAATGCGTCGTCCGTTGACGCACCGCGCGGCACCAGCGAATTCGATTATGCCGGATTGACCCGTGCGCCATCGAAAATCATCGCCGCTCCGCGTGTGAAAGAGGCCTATGCCTCGCTGGAATGCGTTGCCGTCGACATCAGGCGATTGCAGGACAAGGAAGGCAAGCCGACCGACAATTACATGGTCATCGGTGAAGTCGTCGGCGTTCACATTGATGAAAGCATTCTGACGGACGGACTGGTTGATATCGCCAAGGTCAAACCCGTGACGCGTCTCGGCTATATGGATTACGCCACGACGGAGAGCGTCTATCAGATGTTTCGTCCGAAATGGTCCGATAAGTAAGGGGCTGATTACAGCCCCTTTTTCTTGGCTTCGATCCAGATTTCTTCCATTTCGTCGAGGCTTGCTGAATCAAGGTTGTTTCCGGCCTCATCCAGCCTCTTCTCGATGAAATGGAAGCGTCGCTTGAATTTGTCATTAGCCGCAATCAGCGCCGTTTCGGCATCAATCTCAAGGTGGCGGCCAAGATTGACCATGGCAAAGAGCAGGTCGCCATATTCTTCCGCGATATGGGCCTTGTCCTGTGCCGCCATTGCTTCCTTCAGCTCGGCAGTCTCTTCGGAAATCTTGTCGAGAATCGGCGCAGCCTCTGACCAGTCAAAGCCGACCTTCGCCGCTTTCTGCTGCAATTTCAGCGCACGAACGAGGGCAGGGAAGTTGGTTGGAATATCGTCGAGAAACCCGTTATTCTCATGCGTGTCGAGCCCGAGACTTGCGCGGCGTTCGGCGCGCTCCGCCTTCTCTTCCGCTTTGATCCGGTTCCACGAGCCTTTGGCCATGCCAGCGCTGCGGGCTTCCTCATCTCCGAAGACATGCGGATGACGACGGATCATCTTATGGGTGATAGCCTCCACCACATTGCCGAAATCGAAACTGCCTTGCTCTTCGGCCATCCGCGCATGGAAAACCACCTGTAGCAAAAGATCACCCAGCTCCTCGCGCAGATCGTCCATGTCGTCGCGCTCAATAGCGTCGAGAACCTCATAGGCTTCTTCCAGCGTGTAAGGCATGATCGAGCGAAAACTCTGCTCGACATCCCACGGACAGCCGGTTTTCGGATCGCGAAGGGCAGCCATAATCTCAAGCAGGCGGTCGATATTGCGGGAAGGGGTCATCTGCGCTCCATCAAACTTCGCTAACTCCATTGCCAATTGCTGGCAAAGAATCATCTGGAACGGGTTGAAGTCCGTTGCCGATTTTGCATAGTCAGCTCGGGATCGCACATTGGGGCGGCATGTTCAACAAGCGGATACTTGATCGATGACAATTCTTGTGACTGGCGGCGCCGGCTATATCGGCTCTCATACCTGCGTTCAGCTGATTGAGGCAGGCCATGAAGTGGTCGTGGTCGATAATTTCGACAATAGTAACCCGGAAGCCCTTCACCGGATCGAGAAAATTACCGGACGCGCACCCATTCGCGAACCGGGAGACATACGTGATCGCGCACTGCTGGAACAGATCATCACGCGCCACAAATGCACCGCGGTAATCCATTTCGCTGGCCTGAAGGCTGTTGGGGAATCAAGCGAAAAGCCGCTGCATTATTATGACTGTAACGTGCTGGGCACGCTGCGGCTGTTGCAGGCGATGGAAGCAACCGGTGTCAAGACGCTGGTCTTCTCATCCTCCGCCACCGTTTACGGCGACCCGCAGAAGCTACCGATCACTGAAGACCAGCAGCTCTCCGCGACGAACCCCTATGGCCGCACCAAGCTCATCATCGAAGAAATGCTTCGCGATCTCTACAACAGCGACAATAGCTGGAAGATCGCCATTCTGCGCTATTTCAACCCCGTCGGCGCACATGAAAGCGGCCTGATTGGTGAAGATCCGAAAGGCATTCCGAACAATCTGATGCCGATCATCGCGCAGGTTGCGACCGGACGCCGTGAAAAGCTCAATATCTGGGGCAACGATTACGCAACGCCGGATGGCACGGGCGTACGCGATTACATCCATGTGGTCGATCTGGCCGCTGGCCACCTTAAGGCGCTGAAAAAGCTGGATGAACCGAAATGCTTCGCCGTTAATCTCGGCACGGGGCAGGGCTATAGCGTTCTCGATGTAGTCAAGGCGTTCGAGCATGTCTCCAACCGCCAGATCAATTACGAGATCGCGCCACGCCGCCCGGGCGACGTTGCTGAGTGCTATGCAGATCCAACCTTTGCCAACGATTTCCTTGGCTGGTCAGCCGAGAAGAATCTGCGTGAGATGTGCCAGGATATGTGGAACTGGCAGTCAAAAAACCCCAATGGCTACGAATAAGCTGGCAGCCGCCAGTTAATCGCAAGCAAATCCCGGAAAAGTGAAGCAAACAGGCCTGTTTTCCAGCCACCAAGGATTGAAAACAGGCCCGATGCGTTTAAGAGCCTGAATCGAAAAGGCGACATGCGTGTGCGAAAATGGTGATTTTCGAGTACCGGAGCGGAGCGTACGAAAGATACGTGAGCACCGGATTGTTGAAAATCGACATTTGCAGCCACACAGGGCGACTTTTGGAATAGGCTCGAATAAAAAGGCCCAGCAAAACAGGGCCCATGTCCCTGAATATTTCCCATGTTTCATGGATGCGACGCGGCGCCCGGTCCTCCCCCAAGGCACGCCGAACAAGATTGGACGAAACTATGCGCTTCCTGCCGGATAAATTCACCTCAATGCTGATCGCCACAATTCTGCTGGCCTCGGTGCTCCCGGTGCAAGGCGAATTTGCGGAATGGTTCGGCATGGCGACGAAAGTTGCTGTCGGACTTTTGTTCTTCCTGCATGGCGCACGTCTTTCGCGCGAAGCCGTTATTTCGGGCATCACCCACTGGAGACTGCATCTGGCGGTCTTCCTGTCGACATTCGTGCTGTTTCCGATCCTGGGGCTCGCAGCTGGCTGGGTTATTCCCGGACTGGCGCAATCGGCCTTCTATACCGGCATTCTTTATCTCTGCGTTCTGCCTTCGACGGTGCAGTCATCCATCGCCTTCACATCCATGGCGGGCGGCAATGTTTCTGCGGCAATTGTTTCCGCTTCGGCTTCGAATATTTTCGGTATGTTCCTCACACCGCTGCTGGTGGGTCTGCTTTTTGCGGTCCAGAGTGGAGGAGGGGGCATTTCTCTTGATGCGTTTGAAGCCATTCTGCTGCAATTGCTGCTGCCCTTTGTTCTTGGTCAGATTCTGCAACCCTGGATCGGCAGCTTCATGCGGCGTAACAGCAAGCCGCTCAGTTTCGTGGATCGCGGTTCCATCCTGATGGTTGTCTATCTGGCCTTCAGCGAAGCCATCGTGGAAGGCCTTTGGAAATCAGTCTCTTGGGACGATCTTTTGATGATGGTTGGCGTCAATATAATGTTGCTGATTGTCGTCCTGCTGATTACCTGGTACGGCAGCAAGCGACTGGGCTTTAATCGCGCCGATTGCATAACAATCATGTTTTGCGGCTCCAAGAAAAGCCTTGCCAGCGGTGCGCCAATGGCCAGCGCCATTTTCGCAAGCGCCAATGTCGGCAGTATTGTGCTACCATTGATGTTGTTTCATCAGATTCAGCTTATGGCTTGTGCAGTGATTGCGCGTAAACTGGCTGATCATAAATAAGCGGCCCAAACTATACAGACTTTGAAAAGGCATACGGCAATGGCGCAAACCGACGATAAATCCTTCAATGAGGACGCTCTGGCGGAAGCCTATGATCGTGCGCTCGCGCTTGAAAAAGCTGGTGATTTCGACGGTGCCGCAAAAGCCTATGAAGAAGTTCTGGCCATCGATCCTGACGATCACGGCGGTGCAGCCGTGCGGCTTGCAAGTATGGGGCGCGGCGCTGTTCCGCTAAAAGCACCCGACGCCTATGTAGCCACGCTATTCGACCAGCACGCGGAGATGTTCGATACAATTCTCGTTGACCAGCTTGGCTATGATGTGCCGTTGCAGCTGCGCGAGATATTGCTGGAAATCGATGAGGAATTTCATCGTGATCGTATGCTTGATCTCGGCTGCGGCACAGGTCTTTCGGCTGATGCGCTTGACGATATGGCGACGCACAAGACCGGCGTGGACATTTCTGAAAACATGATCGAAGTCGCGTTTGAAAAAGGCGATTACGATGCATTGTTCGTAGGCGAAGCGGTACGCTTTCTTGAAACGACCGCCGAGGACAATTGGGACCTGATCGTCGCGACCGACGTGCTGCCTTATATGGGGGAGCTGGATCGCTTCTTTGCAGGTGTGGCGACGCAGCTGGAACCGGACGGCTATTTCGGCTTTTCAAGCGAAACGCAGGACGAAGCGCGCTTTGCAGGCCGGGCTTTCATGGTCGGCGATTATCAGCGTTTCGCGCATGCGAAGTCATATGTGACAGCCATGCTGGATGCGCACGGCATGGACTGCATCAGATGTGAAAACATCACTGTACGCAGCGAGCAAGGTTCGCCGGTTCCCGGACATCTTTACGTCGCACGCCGTCGCTGACATTTCGTATCAGCGATAGAACTTAACCACGTGATCGGTCACCGAAAGGTTGAGTCATCGTGTTAAGTTCACGCTGTAGGGCGGCGTTTGCTGATGTCGGGCACAGCGTCTGAATAGACAGGCCGTGCAAAATACACATCAGAATGTTCCATAATCTATCTTATGTGATCATTATATGTAGCTGGGTGGGTTCTAGCTTGAAGTCGGTCTTAGGTTGGTTTCAACGAACGAAAAGCAGCAAATGAATCGATGGAAACGCCTGCTCCTCATCGACTTCCCGAACGATGTAAGATCGCTCGTAGCCAAACCGCAAGCTGCTCTATCGTTCGTTTCCAGCTACGCCACACAACTGCTCCGTGATAGCGCGCGTCTGTTCTCAGCTCGGAGGACCGAAATATTTGGTTCTCAGCTTCGCGATTTCCTCGCTCTCGTGCAGACTTATGATCGCCACGCTGGCGGGCTGAACAAGCTCGCTGTGGCGCGGAAATGCAAAGCCATATTTGTCCGGGCTGAATGCTTCGCCCACAAGATCAAGCGGTTCATCGGTGTGCTGATGCATATAGTATTCCAGCACGGGACCGTCAGCGACGATTGCGGCAATCTCATCATTGACCAGAGCGGAAACGGCTTCCGGCAAATGGTCAAACGATACGGTAGCTATGGATCGGGATTTCAGAAACTGTTCCGCAACGCTGCCGGTTCGCACCCCGACGGATTTTCTTTGAAGATCGCTCAAATTTGAAATCGTGTTGTCGATATGCGCCACGGTCATCACGCTGGTGATCGATGAGGTAACATAGGCGATGATGGCGATGCCGAAGACCATCCAGAATGTTTGCCAGACACGCCCCATCCAGCCGAACAGGTTTTTACGGGAGCTTTTGCCCGACGTTGCAATCGACACCACGTGATAAAAGCTTTCCGCCAGCCCTTCCCGCCAGCGTTTCGGAAAATTCTGGTCAAAGTGCCGGTCGAACAGCGTTAAAAGCAGTGTTGCCGCCAGAAGGATGCCCAGAATCCAGACATATGTGTTCAGATGGCCAGCCCGATTGAGACGACCAATAAGATCATCCCATCCCGTCCCGGCCTGGGTATGCACCATAATGCGCAGACCAGAATCAAACCATGGATAGGTAAAATCGGCGATTTCTGCACGGTTTTCGGTAATTGTAAGATTGGTGACGGCTGCATCAATCTTGCCTTCAGAAACGGCCTTCATGAGGTCGCTGTAGTTGGGATACTCCACATAATGCGACGTGATATTGAGACGTGCGGCGATGTTCTGCCAGATATCAATCGCCATGCCGGAATAGCGATTGCCTTCATTATTCACGAAGGGTTCGCTGACATAGACGCCAACTTGCACCGGCTTTGATGGTTCGGTCGGCCCTTGCGCATTAGCGACTCGCGAAAAAGCCGACAGAAACGCAATAAAAATAAGAACGGATACGATCTTATATTTCAAATTATAAAATAACAATAAAAACACATTCCTATCCGATTGTAAATTCGACTGGTAATTGGATATTATGATTGCAGATTTACATTTATATATCAACTATACTGTATAAATTTAAGCATTACCTCATAATGCATGTTGGAGAATTGCCGCAGCCTCAGCGTTTTTGGCAACGGAAATGCGCCCTGCCCGTATGGCTGCTCATGCAGTCGATCTCATCAACGATTGACAAATTCTGCGCTTGATTAAAATCATTCCCTCATTGCCCGCATCGTGAGAATGACTGAAACGTGTTTGGAACGTGGAACGGTCTAAGACCAAAGCAGCATGTAATCGTCGTGCACATGTTGTATGACCCGGCACGGGTTCCAGCACTCGCGTTTTTGACCAGTTCTTGGTCATTGCGCTCATCAAACGGGCATTCCCGGCCCGCTGGCTGGATGGGATAGAAGGTAGAGTTATAGATGTTGGAAGCACGCATTCGAAACGCTTCGCTGCGAGACAAGATTATCACCCCGGAACAGGCAGCCAGCCTCATTAAGGATGGCATGATTGTCGGCATGAGCGGCTTTACCCGCGCCGGTGACGCCAAGGCCGTGCCGGTCGCCATGGCGGCCCGTGCGGCAACCGATCCGTTTCAGATTACGCTTATCACCGGGGCATCGCTCGGACACGACGTAGACAAGATCCTGACGGAAGCCCATGTTCTCGCACGCCGTATGCCGTTTCAGGTCGACCGCACGCTGCGTTCCGCGATCAATCGCGGCGAGGTCATGTTTATCGACCAGCATCTGTCCGAAACGGTCGAGCAGCTGCGTTCCAACCAGATCGGCCCGATTGATTACGCAGTCGTGGAGGCGCTGGCGATTACCGAAAGCGGTGGCATCATCCCAACCACCTCGGTCGGCAATTCAGCAAGCTTCGCCATTCTGGCCGATAAGGTGATCGTCGAGGTCAATCTCAACCAGCCTATGGCGCTGGAAGGTCTGCACGACATCTATATTCCGACCAAGCGCCCTACCCGCGACCCGATCCCGGTTACGGCCTGCGACAGCCGCGTCGGCCTGCCCTATATTCCGATCCCGGTCGAGAAAATCGCCGGCATTGTCATCACGCAGGAAAATGACAGCGCCTCGACGGTCGAACCAGCCGACAGCGAAACCATCGCCATTGCCAGCCATCTGATTGATTTCCTGAAGGACGAAGTGGCGCATGGACGCCTCGATCTGACGCTCAATCCTCTTCAGGCTGGTATCGGCACCATCGCAAACGCTGTGCTCAATGGCTTTGCCGATAGCCCCTTCCACAATCTGCGCATGTATAGCGAAGTGCTGCAGGACAGCACTTTCGAGCTTTTCGACGCTGGAAAGCTGGATTACGCCTCTGGCGCTTCGATCACGCTCAGCCCGGCAGTTGGCGAACGCGTCTTCAACAATATCGACCGCTATCGGGACAAGCTGATCCTACGCCCGCAGGAAATCAGCAATCACCCGGAAGTCATCCGTCGCCTTGGTATCATCGGCATCAACACGGCGCTTGAGTTCGACATTTATGGCAATGTGAATTCCACCCATGTCGACGGCACGCATATGATGAACGGTATTGGCGGTTCAGGCGACTTCGCGCGTAATGCCTATATCTCCATCTTCGTCAGCAAATCGGAAGCCAAGAACGGCGCCATTTCGTCTATCGTGCCGATGGTGACCCATGTGGACCACACGGAACACGACGTCGATATTCTGGTGACCGAACAGGGCCTTGCGGACTTGCGCGGCCTCGCCCCGCGGGAACGTGCCCGTGTCATCATCGACAATTGCGCTCATCCGGATTATCGCGACCAGCTGAACGATTATTTCGAGCGCGCTTGTGCGCGTGGCGGTCACACACCGCATCTTCTGGAAGAAGCCTTCAGCTGGCATACACGCCGTCGCGAGAGCGGCAGCATGCAGCAGGGATAATACCCCGCCTGCGGTGGCTGGCGTTCAAAACCGGCCACCAGTCACCCTGCCCGCTTGCAGATCGAGCGGAACCTTCTCCAAGTCGAAACGTTATCCGGCATATCGTTTCCTAACTGGAAACGATCATGCTGCGGAAGAACAGGGAATCTTGCCTCATTTTTTCCGTATAATGTTAGTCTGGCGTTCTGGAGGAGCGGCCGTCGGACATAAAGAACACCAGTGCCGTTCCTGGAAGGTTCAGAAAAGCTATGTCCATCCTCATCAGCCTTCTGATAACAATTCTTGTTATCTTCCTCGTGCTTTATCTCATCAACATGCTTCCGCTCGATGCGAAGGTGAAGCAGATCGCTCAAGTTATTGTGATCATCATCGGCATCATCTCGCTTTTGAAATATCTCGCCGTTTTCTGACGATCGTCGCCCTTCGGTTGCGAGCGGCTTGCGTGAGCGTTCGTAATTGAAAAATATCCAAAAATTATGCACTTGTCGCAAGACAACACTCTCGACGTGAGACGAGTTCTTTCGGAGCGTTATGGCCATCTGCGCGCTTCGAAAAGCTCGCCTCCGTCGCCCATAGGCGGTTGTTTCCGGCTTTCCCTTATGTTAGCCATTGCAACTATCGGTTTGATTATTCGAAAATCCCGATATTCGCCCAATCCCCCCAAAGTATAATTTGCTTGATCAGCCCTAGGCTATAAAACCCTAAATTGTGTCTTTCGGGAAACTGTTCGTGGAAAAGTTGCAATTATACAGTTTGGCACCTTTTCCTTACGGGCGGATGCTTTTATAAGCCCTCCAGTTAATTGCTCCCTTAACGTAAGGTTTCGTGTGACAATTAAATAATCCTGATCCAGGGACGGGGAGTTAGGAAATGAAAGCAGCGCTATGGAAAGCAGGAGTGATAACTCTTTCTGTTGTGTTGTTTTCTGTGTCCCTCACCTGGATAATTGCGGCCCTCTCTGGCGAACGGCCGGGCATTGTCGCGCTGGCGCTGAGTTCCGGCATTCCAATTGCCACGGCCTTCCCGTCGCTCGCCTATATTTTCCGGCAGCATAACAAGCTGAAAGACGCCTATAACCAGCTTGAAAAGGCTCATGTCGAATTGCAGGCGCGGGCGCGCGTCGATCACATGACGGGATTGCTCAATCGCGAAGCGCTGTTCGACGCTATGAAAATCAGTAGATCGCGCATTGAAACCGGCGTGTTGATGGTCATCGACGCCGACCACTTCAAGGCTATCAATGATACATTCGGCCACAGTGCAGGCGATCGCGCATTGAAGCTGATCGCATTTGCCTTGCAGAATGTGACACGCAAGGGCGATCTGGTCGGGCGTATCGGTGGCGAGGAATTTTGCGTCTTCTTGCCGGGGGCTAGTAGTGAAACCGGTGTGCGCGTAGCGCAGCGCATCCGTACCGAAGTGGAAGGCACGCCCTTTAACTCGACAGAATATCAGGTCTATCCGCTGACGATCAGCATCGGCGTGGCATCGGCTCCAAAGACCGAGAGCAATTCACAAGTGATGAGCCGTGCCGACCGCTGCCTTTATCAGGCCAAGCAGCGCGGGCGCAATTGCGTGGTTCTGGACGAAGAAAGCGCCCGACTGGCGGGCGCTTCCGTTGTTTCCATCACCAATGGCCGGGAAATGGCGCGCGGCTAACTTATGCCGGTCGTTAGTCTACCCACGGCGTGACTTCTTCCTCAGACCACCCGACCGGAACAAAGCCCATCTTCTGATAGAGCTGCAATGCGCGTGGACTGTCGAGCGTATTGGTATGGATGGTGACCTTCTGCGGACCGTGAGCCCATGCCGCGGAAATGGCTTCGCTGAGGAAGAACTTGCCCAGCCCCCGCCCCTGAAAATCGGCCATCAGACCGAAATAGAGGATTTCAGCCGTTTCCGGCATAGCGGTCAAATCCAGTTCCACAAAGCCAGCGGGATTGCCATCCGCGTAAAGCACGTGGATTGCACTCGTATCCGCATGGATGATGCTGGCCACTTCCGCATCGCTTTGCACACGGCGCATCATCCAGTGATGCTGCCGACCGACCTGTTCGTAAAGATAGCGATAGAAATGCACCGGCATGTCGCTGGCCCGCATGATGGCAAGCCTCACGCCAGATGGAACCGGCACGGAAAGCGCCGGTCGCGTCTGCATTTCCAGATGCGTAATGCGGGCTGTAAGTTTGTCGACCATGATCAGTCGGCTTCGCCCGTCACCACCGGCGTATCCTGCCTGCTACCCCATTCGCTCCAGGAACCGTCATAGAGCCGATTATCCTTATGGCCGAGCGAGGCCAGCGCAAGCATGATGACCGCCGCCGTAACACCGGAACCGCAGCTTGTGACGACAGGCTTGGCGAGATCGACGCCTGCCTTGTCGAAAATCGCACGCAGACTATCCAGATCTTTCAACTCGCCATTCTCCGACAGCGTGCCGACAGGAACGTTGCGCGCGCCCGGCATGTGACCGGAACGCATGCCCGCACGCGGTTCGGCATCCCGCCCGGTAAAACGTCCGGCGGCCCGCGCATCGGCGACCTGCGCGCGACGCTCATCGACGATCTCCCGCATTTCCGGGAAAGCAACAACGCCAGCCTGATCGAAAGCAGGCGTGAATAGCGAGGCTGCAATCTTCGTCGGCTCGTCAGTCACGGGATAGTCCGCGGCCTTCCATCCGTCGAAACCGCCATCAAGAACGAACACATTTTTCGCACCCATCACGCGGAACATCCACCAGACGCGGGGGGCGGCAAACATGCCGGGGCCGTCATAAACGATAATTGTCTCGTCGGCGGTGATGCCCATCGCGCCGACATGCTGCGCGAAGAGTTCCGGCGACGGCAAGGTGTGCGGCAGGCCAGAATCCTTGTCGGCGATCACATCCTGATCGAAGAAGACCGCGCCCGGAATATGGCCTGCATGATATTCCTCAAGGCCGTTGCGACCCGCGGCAGGCAGATACCAGGAGGCATCCACGATTGCTACTCCCGGTTGTCCGAGGCGTTCTTTCAGCCAGTCGCGTGAAACGACAAATGCGCTCTTCTCAGCCATGATCATACTCCTCAAATGCTCAAGCTTCTGGCAAGGCGCCGAAACGAATGCGGAAACGGCGGTTTTCCTTACCCTTCTTCTCGATCTTGCCAATGTGGATTTCGCCCACTTCCTGCGTTTCGGACACATGGGTGCCGCCGCATGGCTGGGAATCCACCGAACCATTTTCACCAATCGCAACAAGCCGAATGCGGCCAAGCCCGACCGGCGGACGGACATTCTTCGATTTCACAATATCGGGGTTGGCGAGAAACTCTTCATCGCTGATCCAGTTGATCGAAACAGGATCATTTGCCTTGACCAACTCCATAATCTTTTCGGTCACGAATTCCTTCGTATAGGTCGGATCGGGCAGATCGAAGTCGACGCGGCTTTCATCTTCGCCGACTGAAGCGCCAGTGATCGGGAACGGACAGGCGACGGACAAAAGATGACAAGCAGTGTGCATGCGCATCAGCTTATAGCGGCGCGGCCAATCAATATGTAGAACGAGCGTCTCACCGACTGTCGGTGCTGCCTGCCCTTCGGCTGGCATATGGACGATTTCGTTCTTGGTTTCACCGGTAACGGTGGCTGCGATTTCAATCCGCGATCCATCGGCGCGCTCGAAAAAGCCAATATCCCCCGGCTGTCCGCCGGAGGTCGCATAGAAATTTGTCTGGTCGAGAATAATACCGCCAGTCTCGGTAATGGCGAGAACCTTGCCCTCCGCCGTTGAAAGATAGGAATCTTCACGGAAAAGCGCATCGGTCTCATAGGCCATTGTTTTATTCCTCGAATGGGATGTCTATTTCGGTTTTGGTTTCCAGCCAGCCCGGCACCGGCAGGTTCTTGCCGCGCAGGAAGGATGGATTGAACATTTTCGACTGGTAACGATTACCATAGTCGCAAAGCACCGTCACAATTGTGTGGCCCGGACCGAGATCTTTTGCAAGCCGGATCGCACCGGCAATATTGATGCCGGAAGAGCCGCCGAGGCAAAGCCCCTCATTCTCCACGAGATCAAACACGACATCGAGCGCATCGGCATCCGCAATGCGATAGGAGAAATCAGGCGTAAACCCTTCCAGATTGGCCGTGATACGCCCCTGCCCGATGCCCTCAGTGATCGAATCGCCTTCCGATTTCAATTCGCCGATCGTGTAATAGGAATAGAGCGCTGCACCATAGGGGTCGGCGAGCCCGATCTTGATATCAGGATTGTGATCCTTCAGGCCGAAAGCGGTCCCGACAAGCGTGCCGCCTGATCCGACCGCTGCCACGAAACCGTCGACCTTGCCATTGGTATCGCGCCAGATTTCAGGCGCAGTGGTTTCGATATGCGCCTGACGATTGATCGGATTATCGAACTGGTTGGCCCAGATCGCGCCATTCGGCTCGGTTTTGGTAAGCTGTTCAGCCAGCCGCCCCGACAGGCGAACATAGTTGTTGGGATTGCGATAAGGTGCAGCCGGAACTTCGATCAGTTCTGCACCCAGCAGACGCAGCGCATCCTTCTTTTCCTGGCTTTGCGTTTCCGGAATGACGATGACGGTGCGATAGCCGAGCGCCTTGGCGACGAGGGTCAGGCCGATGCCAGTATTGCCCGCCGTTCCCTCGACAATCACGCCGCCCGGACGAAGCAGGCCGCGCTTTTCCGCGTCCCGAATGATGTAGAGCGCTGCACGGTCCTTGACCGACTGTCCCGGATTGAGGAATTCAGCCTTGCCGTAAATCTCGCAACCGGTGATTTCGGAAGCCTTCTTGAGACGAATCAATGGCGTGTTACCAATTGCGTCTAGAACCGATTGGAGCATGGCTTCCATCCTTCATCTTTGGCCGAGCTGTTTGCCGGGAAAGTATGAGGAACTGCCCTGTCCTTCAAGGAAGGATGGAATAATTTTCCACGGCAACCAGCAAACTCAAACCACAAAATGTCTGTTCAAAAGAAAAAGCCGCCCGAAATAAGCGGCTTTTGTAAAAGATGTTCCGAAATGAGGTTATGCAGCGCGCTGTCCGCCACCGCCAGTACCGTTGCGACGCTTGCGACGAAATGGACGCTTTGCCTTCGGTGCGGTTTCGCCAGTCGCATTGGCATGACCGCCCGCGGAAGCGTGGTTACCTGCACGATGTTCGCCCGGCTTTTGTGCTGGACGACGATGCTGCTGCGGCGACGGGCCCTTGCGATGCTGCGTCTTCTGCGGCTTGTCCTCACCCACAATCGAAATGCGCGGCGCTGCTGCTGGTGCCGGTGCAAGCTTGACCGGAGCATCCTTGATCGGAAGCTTGGTGCGGGTCACGCGTTCCACAGCGCGCAGCTTCGAGTCTTCGGTCGCCTGATCGTACAGGGTGATCGAAGCGCCGCTGGCGCCATTGCGCCCTGTGCGGCCGATACGATGCACATAGGTTTCCGGCTCGTCCGGGAGGTCGTAGTTGACCACATGGCTGATGCCGGGAACATCGATACCGCGCGCGGCAATATCGGTTGCAACCAGAATGCGCAGCGTGCCGTCGCGGAAACCGTTCAGCGCGCGCTGGCGGGCATTCTGCGATTTGTTGCCGTGAATGGCCGCAACGTCGAACTTGTCACGCTCAAGGTGGCGCACGACCGCATCGGCACCATGCTTGGTGCGGGTGAAGACGATAACCGAACGCATGTTCTTGTCAGCCAGTAGAGCCGACAGAAGACGGCGCTTTTCCTTGGTCGGCACAGGATGCACAACCTGCGTGATTTCGGCAGCCGTCGTGCCCTGCGGCGCAACTTCCACACGAACCGGATCACGAAGCAGGCTGCCTGCGAGCGCTGCAATTTCCTTCGGCATGGTTGCGGAGAAAAGTGCGGTCTGACGGTCGGCATGGGTTGCCTTCGCAATACGCTTCACATCATTGATGAAACCCATATCGAGCATGCGATCGGCTTCATCGAGTACCAGCCAGCGGGTCTGCGACAGGTCAACCAGACCGTCGCGCATCAGATCCGTCAGACGGCCCGGCGTTGCAATCAGCACATCGATGCCGGGTGCGATACGCTTGATCTGCGTCAGCTTCGATACACCGCCCAGCACGAGCGCGGTCGAAATATGCGCGGTCTTGGAAACGTTGCGGATCGTCTGTTCGATCTGGACGGCCAGTTCGCGGGTCGGCGCCAGAACAAGAGCACGCGCTGTCTTTGGGCGGCGCTTGTCGCCAAGACCGATGATCTTTTGCAGGATCGGCAGGCTGAAAGCAGCAGTCTTGCCCGAGCCGGTCTGCGCAATACCGAGAATGTCCTTGCCTTCCAGCTGCGGCGGGATCGCCTGCGTCTGGATCGGCTTCGGTTCGGTCATGCCAGCAGCTTCTACGCCCTTGAGCAAAACGCCGGTGACGCCAAGAGCGGCAAAGCCGCCCGTATTTTCATTTGTCAATTCAATCTCTTTCGGCGGCACCGCACATTTGCGGTCCGCTTTCAATGCCGGGAAAGCGCAACTTGCCCGAGCCAAATCCGTATTTATGATAACGACGGGACGCCGGGAAAACCCCTGGCGACTTGCGCAGCCGTGCCCGAGCAGATCTCAGGTCCCCTCCGCTACCAGACCATTCCGGAAGACAGAGGTGTGACGCAACAAGTCCAATGCCGGGAAAGCCGACATCTAACGTCGGCCCATGCGCCTGCCGCCCATATGGGGTGGTTTTGCCAAAAAAGCAAATGTTTTCGCTTTAGACTTCAGTTCAAATGATGAAATCAGCCAGAACCTGATTGTCTGTAATGTCCTGATAAGCCCAACCGGCCTCGCCGAACTTCTTTTCCAGAAGTTTGAAATTCGCGGCATCCTTCGTTTCAATGCCGATCAGCACCGAGCCAAAATTGCGGGCGGATTTCTTCAGATACTCGAAGCGCGCGATATCATCTTCCGGGCCCAGCAGATCGAGGAACGAACGCAGCGCGCCCGGACGCTGCGGGAAACGGAAAATGAAGTATTTCTTCAGGCCCTCAAAGCGAAGCGCTCTTTCGCGCACATCGGGCAGGCGCTCGAAATCAAAATTGCCGCCCGAAACAACAATCACGATGCGCTTGCCCTTGAGTTCGCTTTTCTTGAAATCCTTCAGCGCATCGATGCCCAATGCACCTGCTGGTTCGAGCACCACACCTTCGATATTGAGCATTTCAATGATCGTTGCGCAGAGACGGTTTTCCGGAACCGTTATGACAGACTTCGCGTCAAAGCCTTTGAGAAGCTTGAAGTTTTCCTTGCCGATCTCGGCAACCGCCGCCCCGTCAACAAAATTATCGACATGGGTAAGCTTGATGCGCTTGCCCGCTTCCAGGCTGCCTTTCAGGCTTGCGGCACCCTTCGGTTCGACAAAGCGAAACGCGGTTTTCCAGCCAAGATCGGAAATATACTGCGTCACACCGCCAGAAAGCCCGCCGCCGCCAACCGGCAGCAAAACCAGATCCGGCTTCTTGCCCTCCGGCAATTGCCGTTCGATTTCCAGCGCGACAGTCGCCTGACCTTCCACAATGCCCGGATGATCGAAGGGCGGCACCATGACGCCCTTGTTGCTGGCCGCAAATTCCTGCGACGCAGCATAGCAGACGTCGAAAATATCGCCGATGAGCTTGATTTCGATGAATTCACCGCCAAAAGCACGGGTCTTGTCGATTTTCTGCTGCGGCGTGGTCACCGGCATAAAAACAACGCCCTTGCGACCGAAATGGCGGCAGACGAAAGCAAAGCCCTGCGCGTGATTGCCTGCCGACGCGCAGACAAAGACGACATTCTCGTCGGTTGTCTTGACGGCCTTGGAGATGAAATTGAACGCGCCACGAATCTTGTAGGACCGCACCGGCGTCAAATCTTCGCGCTTCAACCAAATCTCTGCGCCATATTTGCGGGAGAGATAATCGTTGAGTTGCAATTGTGTTTCGGGGAAAAGCGCACGCATTGCCTTTTCGGCCTGAGCCACGGATTTGACGAAGGCGGTCATACTGAAACTCTCTTCATTCCTACTCGGTGTTCACATCGCTATACGGATTTGCCAATGCAAACAAGGATGAAGGGAAACGCCAACCTACCCCACGTAGTAAACAGTGACGATCTTGCGGTCCCCGAAGACCACCAGCGGACCGTCATTCAGCAGTTCGAACAGCACGGCTTCGTTCAGTGGAAGCGGGATTGTTATTTCTTCGAGGTAAAGCGCCTGCCACGAAATAGACCGTTCCCTCTGTAATTCGCGTTGCATCAAACGAAGCGCGGCCTCGGCTTCTGGCCGCTGGTCCTGGCGGAAAAATCCGCCGCACCAATCCTGAACATGATCATAGGTGATTGTGTAATAGGTTACAGTGTCTGTCATACCGGTAACGCCCCCAAAGCACTCTCGCGGTACGCCCCCGCATTGTGCCCTTCGATCTTTGGTGATCAGGGTGTTAGCAACCGCACTCAGACGGCCTCACGACCTTTGGCTTCAGAGAAGCTTGGACATACGTCGCAAGCACCCTGACCATAAAGGACGAAGGTTCGGCGTCTTTCGGTGACACCAACCGCTGAGTGATAAAGGGGTTGCTACGCCCCGGACCGCCGCGTAGCGGTCCATCTGTAGGCGTAAATCATTCCTGACAGCTTGTCATATCCAAAATTCGTCAGCTGACAGGCTTTTGCGGAAATAGTGGCATCTGGCGCGAACCGATCAAATTCATGGCCGGGAAAACGCGCCGATCATACCGCTTTTCTATTTTAGAACATAAGGATATTCGATTATTCAGCTGTTATTGCTGACAAGCTTTCTGTCTTGAAATCGACGCGCAAATCATGACATAGAAATCCTGTCGCTGCGGTCGTGGCGAAACTGGTATACGCAACGGACTTAAAATCCGTCGCCTTTTAGGCTTGCGGGTTCAAGTCCCGCCGACCGCACCACACTTTTTCATAAGCAAAAGCCGCCGTGTTTTCCCGGCGGCTTTTGTTTTGATCGGATGCCATCAGCCGTGCAGTTTGGCGGTGATTTCAGCGACGCGCTTGCCCTGAAAACGTGCACCTTCCAGTTCTTGTGCCGATGGTTGGCGCGAACCGTCGCCGTCTGCCGTCGTCGTCATGCCGTAAGGCGCGCCGCCGCGCACCACATCATTGCCCATCTGCCCCTGATAGGCATAGGAAAGCGGCACAATGATCATGCCGTGATGCTGCAACTGCCACTGCGCCGAAATCAACGCCAGTTCCGCGCCGCCATGCTGTGTCGCCGTTGAAACCATCACCGAGCCAACCTTGTTGAGCAGCGCGCCCTTGGCCCACAGGCCACCGGTCTGGTCGAGAAAATTCTTCATCTGCGCGGCCATCATGCCGTAGCGTGTCGCAGTACCCAATATAATAGCATCATATTCGACCAGATCGTTCGGCGATGCGATCGGTGCGTCCTGATCGACCTTATAATGCGAAGCCTTGGCGACATCGAGCGGAACCAGTTCGGGCACCCGCTTGATCGTGACTTCCGCGCCGCCTTCGCGCGCACCTTCTGCCGCAGCCTTGGCCATCTGCTCCATATGCCCGTAGGACGAATAGTACAGCACCAGAACTTTTACCATCTGACGTCTCCGTTTTCGGTTTTGCGGAACCCCTTTTCCGCATTCACTCAACTAGAGAGCATTTTCATTTTGGGAAGATGACCGATCGGAGGAACATTTTGTCTTTTGCGACAAACCGGTTGCGGCGGGGTGCCCCTGAGGCTTAACTGTCGCCAGATTGAAATGGAGTCTGGGCATGACCGACACTTCGCAGCAGGCCGTCAGGGCTGCAATGCTCGCCATTGGCGACGAACTTCTTTCCGGGCGCACCAAGGACAAGAACATCGGGCATCTCGCCGATCTGCTGACCGCCGTGGGCATCGATCTCAAGGAAGTACGCATCGTGCCGGACGAGGAAGATGCCATTGTCGCCGCGCTCAATGCCCTGCGTCCGAATTTTGATTATGTCTTTACCTCGGGCGGAATTGGCCCGACCCATGACGACATCACCGCCGACGCAGTATCGAAAGCCTTTGGCGTACCTTGCATCTACGATGAAAAGGCCATGAAGCTTCTTGGCGACAATTATGCGAGGCGCGGTCTGGAATTCACCGATTCCCGCAAGCGCATGGCCCGTATGCCGCAGGGGTCGGAACATATCGACAATCCGGTCTCTTCCGCACCGGGCTTTCATATCGGCAATGTCTATGTGATGGCGGGCGTTCCGTCCGTATTTCAGGCCATGCTGGACAATGTAATCCCCACCTTGCGGACCGGCCGCAAACTCTTGTCACGCGCGGTGCTCTGTCCGTTCGGCGAAGGCGTGATCGGCGCGCCGCTGGCTGAAATCCAGAAGCAGAACCCCGATACCATTATCGGTTCCTATCCGAAGTTCGAAAGCGGGCGCTTCAGCACCGAGCTTGTGGTGCGCGGCAGCGACCCACAGAAAATTGATGCGGCGGCTGCCGAAATCGAAGCGATGATTGCCGGGCTGGTGGCGTCCGGCGCAAGCTGACCAAACCGACATTTCGAAAACACGTCCTTTAAGTTTTGCAACCTTTTGCCAGCGCAACTCGTTGCATTCTATGCTAAAATGGAAACACAGCTGGAAGGAGATCGGTCATGACCTACAAAACGGTGGTTGCCTATTCCCGGAGCGAGGCCGAGCTGAAGCGGGTTCTGTCCGCCATCGCGCTTTTGATGCGAAAAGTGCCCGATCTTCATGTCATCGGCCTCTATTCCATCCCCTCACCTATCGTTTATGCCGATCCCAACGGGTTCATTGATCCCGGCATGTTCGAACTGCACGACAAGCAGCACAAGGAACTGTCCGAACGGCTGAAACACGTCTTTGAAGAAGAGATGCGCCGCCAGGACGCGCATTTCGAATTTCGTATCACTCGCTCTGAAACCGGCACCGCTGCCGATGGCGTTCTGACCTCGTGTCTTGGTGCGGAATTGCTGGTTGCGGGCCAGCCGGACCCCGACGATCCGGCCACCAATGACGAAACCGCAGACACGATTGTCTTCAATTCAAGCTGCCCGGTTCTTCTCGTGCCTTATGCACCTGTGATGCGGCCAGTGTCGCTCGACCGGATTGTTGTCGCCTTTAACGGCAAGCGAGAAGCCGCCCGCGCAGCATTCGATGCACTGCCCCTGATGAAACAGGCTGGCCGTACTGAAATCGTGTGGGTCGACCCGCCAGAAGCCGAAGGCGAGGACGAAGCGCTGGCCGGTACCGAGCTGGCTGAATCCATTGCTCGTCATGGTATTGAAGTGAATGTCACGCCGCTCGGCGCGAATGGACGCTATGCACAGGATGCGCTGCGCGAACATATCATCGCTGAGCGTGCCGATCTGCTCGTCATGGGCGCCTATAGCCATTCGCGCCTGCGCGAGCTGGTTTTTGGCGGCGTGACCCGCTCGATGCTCAATGATCTTCCCGTTCTGACACTGTTTTCTCGGTGACATGTCCGCTCATTTTGAGCGGGCAATTATCCCCAATTCGTCGCATCAGGCGTCTTCAAGCCATAACGGACTTGCAAGATCGGTGTTTTTGCGGTTATCAGCACTACCCGGCGCTGACTGTGCCGGGTTGAAGAAACCTTTTCATCGTGTTGCAGCCCCTATTATGGTGGGCGCAGATGGCGAAAGCGAAGGTCTACACAGTTCAGCGCGATTGACGGTGGTCATCGCGCATTTTTGGTTTAGCCAGTCTGTGGGCCACAGCCCACGGACTGTTCCATGGAGCGTTTCGATGTCCTTGCCCGATAAAGCCTTTCCCGTATCCTGGGATCAGTTCCACCGCGATGCCCGCGCGCTTGCCTGGCGCATTTCCGGCATGGGGCACGACTGGCGTGCAATCGTCGCGATTACGCGCGGCGGTCTGGTGCCAGCGGCCATTATCTGCCGTGAACTCGGCATCCGCCTTATCGAAACTGTCTGCATTGCTTCCTATCACGACTACACGTCGCAGGGCGAAATGCAGATCCTCAAAGGCATCGGCGAACAGCTTCTGGAAAATGGCGGCGAAGGCGTGATCGTCGTCGACGACCTCACCGATACCGGCAAGACGGCCGCAATCGTGCGCGAAATGATGCCGAAGGCGCATTTTGCAACGGTTTATGCCAAGCCGAAAGGCCGTCCGCTGGTCGATACCTTCGTAACCGAAGTATCGCAGGACACCTGGATCTATTTCCCCTGGGATATGGGCTACACCTATCTGGAGCCGATTGCAGGCGACAAGCGCGGATAAACCCTACTTCATCGCGCTCCAAGACATTCCCAATGCCAGCCCTAACCGGCTGGCATTTTTATTTGGCGCAATTGTTCTGCGTATGAAACCAGCAGGAAGGCGAGACTTTCCTCAAAGATGGCGCTGCCCAAACAGGCACTTAAAAACGAAAATAAACGAAAATGAAAAAAAGGATATTTCTGCCGTAATCGCGTGCTATAAGAAAAAGGTCGAAATGGCGCTGATAGCGGTCAGGTTCGGTGTTGAATAACGACGCGCCCTCCCTGTATTTCAATAGTGGCTTTAAAATAAAGGACTTTTTTGTCCTTTTGTAAGGTCTGTTGCGCATTTGAGCAGTTGTTATTTTGACGAATCATTCCATTTTAAGGAAAAGAGGGAATTTCGCAGTGAAGACGGCAGCCAAACAACTTATTGCAACGGAAAAGCGTATTCTTACGCCTTCTGGCCGTTTGCAGCAGGTTGCGGCCCTCGTCTATCGTCGCGAAATGGGTGCTCTTCAGGTTCTCGTCATCACGAGCCGTGGTACGGGCCGCTGGATCATCCCCAAGGGATGGCCGCAAGTCGGTCGCACGCTCGCTGAAACGGCATTGCGCGAAGCCTTCGAAGAAGCAGGCATACGCGGTGATGTCACTCCAGAACCTGTCGGCAACTTCAATTACTGCAAAATGGATATGCCGCCCGAGCGGATCAATCAGTTTTCGGTCGCAGTTTATGCCGTCCGTTTCACCGGTCAGGAAAAGAGCTGGCCGGAGCGGGATCAGCGCATCTGCGAATGGGTATGCCCGGAGGAGGCCGCAAGGCGCGTCGAAGAGACCGAGCTGAAGCAGATTCTTCTTCACTTTGGTGATTCGGGTATGAGAGTTGCGGCTGAATAGCGGCACCATTTCTCCATTAACGCTGCATTTCTGCGCTCGCTCGGCTTAACCGTAGCGTTTCCAGCGGCGATTCCGCCTATAGGGCCTCGCAATCGCCGCCACCACTGCTCCCTGAGCGCAATTCAAAGCATTCCGTGCAAGGCTTTTATTGCCCATTGCGGACCGATTTTGTCTGTCATCTCGCGCTTTTTGCTCAGACCTTTCATCAAAACGTGGTTCGATCCCACTGTTTTTGCGCAATAATTGCCCTCAATGAATGGTTAAAAAGAGGTAAAAGCGTTTTAGCCGGCTTCGTTCGCAAAAGCGTCTCTTCTCCCCGTTATCCACATTAGCCCCCAGCGCCATACGCACAATATCTAGCGTTAGACGCCTTACAACAAACCAATGCTTGACGCTCGCAGCCGAGTCGTTTTTTATGAACTTATCGTTGCGTAAGTGGCGTGACCGGGCGTCTGAATAGCCGGTCTTTCTTTCAGGTTAGTCAAGTTCTGGAACGGGCGTTGCGCTTATTTAGCGTAGAATTCGCTCCGGGCTTCGTCGTGCCCGATTTCCGGGCCGGGCCACCTTCGGAGAAGCAGATGCAGCCACATGATGAAAGAGCGTTAACACTAGATTTAGTATTTGCGCTCATGCTTCTTACAAGATAGAGTATTTTTCGATCTGCTGATTTGTTGGTTTGCAATACCCCTGACAAGGATAGCTCTGGCTGCCTTGGGGTGTTTTTTTGCGCGCCTGATTCAGTAGAAACAGATTTTGGGATCCCGGTTATGTGCCGGAATCCTCACCAAGAGGCCCTTCCTCGCAGAAGAGCTTTCAGACAGAGACGCGGTACAGACAGCAAGTGGCGGGCCATGGTGGAAACTCACCTTTGGCGCTACTATATATAGAACGTTTGGATGGAAAAGATGAAGATCGAACGCCGTTTCACGAAAGAGAATCAGTCGGCCTATGCGGACATCGCGTTTCGGACTGCGACCAGCGAGATCAAAAATCCCGATGGATCCATCGTATTCCGCCTGGAAAACATCAATGTACCGGCTCAGTTCAGCCAGGTTGCAGCAGACATTCTTGCGCAGAAATACTTCCGCAAGGCTGGCGTGCCCGCCCATCTGAAGAAAGTTGAAGAAAACAACGTCCCGTCGTGGCTGTGGCGCTCGGTCGCCGATGAAGATGCGCTGGCATCGCTACCGCAGGACGAGCGTTATGGCTCCGAAATGGATGCCTGTCAGGTTTTTGACCGCCTTGCCGGCACCTGGACCTATTGGGGCTGGAAGGGCGGCTATTTCGGTTCGGAAGAAGACGCCCTCGCCTTCCGTGACGAGCTTGCCTATATGCTCGCCACCCAGCGCGTTGCTCCGAACAGCCCGCAATGGTTCAACACCGGCCTGCATTGGGCTTATGGCATTGACGGTCCCGGTCAGGGCCATTTCTACGTTGACTGGCAGACCGGCAAGCTGACCAAATCCAAGTCGTCCTACGAACATCCGCAGCCGCATGCCTGCTTCATCCAGTCCGTCGCTGACGATCTGGTCAATGAAGGCGGTATCATGGACCTGTGGGTTCGCGAAGCGCGCCTGTTCAAATACGGCTCCGGCACGGGTTCCAACTTCAGCCATCTGCGCGGCGAAGGCGAAAAACTTTCCGGCGGCGGCAAGTCTTCTGGCCTGATGAGCTTCCTCAAGATCGGTGACCGCGCTGCGGGCGCCATCAAGTCGGGCGGCACGACCCGTCGCGCTGCAAAGATGGTCGTTGTCGACATCGACCATCCAGATATCGAAGAATATATCGACTGGAAGGTGAAGGAAGAGCAGAAGGTCGCTTCGCTCGTCACCGGTTCCAAGATCGTCAAGCAGCATCTGGCTGCTATCATGAAGGCTTGCGTCAACTGCGAAGCCGACAATGATGATTGCTTCGATCCGTCGAAGAACCCTGCCCTGAAGCGCGAAATCAAGGCAGCCAAGAAGAACCAGGTTCCTGAAAACTACGTCAAGCGTGTGATCCAGTTTGCACGTCAGGGCTATACCGACATTCAGTTCAAGACCTATGACACGGACTGGGATTCGGAAGCCTATCTCACGGTTTCGGGCCAGAACTCGAACAACTCCGTCTCGCTGAAGGACGAATTCCTGCGCGCCGTCGAAAACGACAGCGACTGGAACCTGACCGCACGCAAGGACGGCAAGGTCATGAAGACCTTGAAGGCGCGCGATCTTTGGGAAAAGATCGGTTATGCCGCATGGGCGTCCGCTGATCCGGGTCTGCACTACAACACGACCATGAACGACTGGCACACCTGCCCGGTCGCCGGTCCGATCCGCGCCTCCAACCCGTGCTCGGAATATATGTTCCTGGACGACACGGCTTGTAACCTGGCGTCGATCAACCTGCTCACCTATCGCAACAAGGACGGCTCGTTCGACATTACGGCTTACGAGCACACGGCGCGCCTGTGGACCATCGTTCTCGAAATTTCGGTGATGATGGCGCAGTTCCCGTCCAAGGAGATTGCCCGCCTCTCCTACGAATACCGCACGCTCGGCCTTGGCTATGCCAATATTGGCGGCCTACTGATGACCTCCGGTATCCCATATGACTCTGATGAAGGCCGCGCCATCTGCGGTGCGCTGACGGCAATCATGACCGGTATTGCCTATGCAACCTCCGCCGAAATGGCGAAGGAACTGGGTACTTTCCCAAGCTATGAGCCGAATGCGGAACATATGCTGCGCGTCATGCGCAACCATCGTCTGGCCGCCCATGGCGAGACGGAAGGTTATGAAGGCCTCGCCGTCAACCCGGTTGCACTGATTGCTGAAGACTGCCCGGATCAGGACCTGATCACCCATGCCCGCGCGGCTTGGGACAAGGCGCTGGAACTTGGCGAAAAGCACGGTTACCGCAACGCCCAGTCGACCGTTATCGCGCCAACCGGCACGATCGGCCTCGTCATGGATTGCGACACGACCGGTATCGAGCCTGACTTCGCACTCGTAAAGTTCAAGAAGCTGGCCGGTGGCGGCTACTTCAAGATCATCAACCGCGCCGTGCCGGAAGCGCTCCGCACGCTCGGCTACTCGGAAAGCCAGATTGCCGAAATCGAAGCCTATGCTGTCGGTCACGGCAACATCAATCAGGCTCCGGGCGTCAATCCTTCGTCGCTGCGCGGCAAAGGCTTCACCGATGAGAAGATCGAAGCTCTGAATGCAGCGCTCAAGAGCGCCTTCGATATCAAGTTCGCTTTCAACAAGTGGACGCTCGGCGAAGATTTCTGCAAGGACGTGCTGAAGCTCACTGACGAACAGCTGAACGACTTCTCGTTCGAAATGCTGCCGACGCTGGGCTTCTCCAAGAAGGACATCGAAGCTGCCAACATTCACGTTTGCGGCGCAATGACCCTCGAAGGTGCACCGTTCCTCAAGGAAGAAGATTACGCAGTGTTCGATTGCGCCAATCCGTGCGGCAAGATCGGCAAGCGTTACCTGTCGGTGGATAGCCACATCCGCATGATGGCTGCCGCGCAGCCGTTCATTTCGGGCGCGATCTCCAAGACGATCAATATGCCGAACGACGCGACCGTCGAAGACTGCAAGAACGCCTACATGCTGTCCTGGAAGCTGGCTCTGAAGGCCAATGCGCTTTACCGCGATGGTTCCAAGCTCTCGCAGCCGCTGAACGCCGCGCTGATCTCGGACGATGAAGATGAAGATGATGCAATCGAAGCGCTGATCGAAGCGCCGGCTGCAGCCCGCGCCGTTCAGGTGACGGAACGCATCGTCGAGAAGGTCATCGAGAAGATCGTGCATGAGCGTGAAAAGCTTCCGAACCGCCGTCAGGGCTACACCCAGAAGGCAGTTGTTGGCGGACACAAGGTCTATCTGCGCACCGGTGAGTTCGGTGACGGACGCCTCGGCGAAATCTTCATCGACATGCACAAGGAAGGCGCTGCTTTCCGTGCGATGATGAACAACTTCGCCATCGCTGTGTCGCTCGGCCTGCAATATGGCGTGCCGCTGGAAGAATATGTGGAGGCATTCACCTTCACCAAGTTCGAACCGGCTGGCATCGTTATCGGCAATGACGCGATCAAGACCGCAACGTCGATCATCGACTATGTGTTCCGCGAACTGGCTGTGTCCTATCTGGGCCGCAACGATCTCGCCCATGTCGACACGAGCGATTTTTCGAACACGGCGCTCGGCAAGGGTATCCAGGAAGGCAAGACCAATCTGGTTTCGACCGGCTGGACGCGCGGCTACAAGCCGACGCTGGTGACCAACACGACACCGGGCAGCGAAGCCAAGGGCTCGTCGGCATCGACGCCGCAGGCGTCGAATGTCACGACCTTGAAGTCCAGTGCCACTCCGGCTGGCCGTCCGGCGACCATTGGTTTGGTGACGGAAGGTGCAACGGCTTTCAAGCGTGAGTTCGAAGAACAGACCGCTCCGGTTCAGCAGCAGGAAACCTCGGCTGCAACCGAACTGTTCTCCGACAAGGCTGCTGCCGATGCCGCTTCGGCCCGTGCTGAAAGTGCCACCTCGGCAAAAAAGATCGAAGCTGACCGTCGCATCAAGTCGATGATGCAGGGTTACACCGGCGATAGCTGCACGGAGTGCCAGAACTTCACGATGGTGCGTAACGGCACCTGCCTCAAGTGCGACACCTGCGGCGCAACGAGCGGCTGCAGCTGATCGAACGACGGCGAGAAACTGCCGAGCATTTCGAAATGATAAAAGAGCGCCCCTCGGGGCGCTCTTTCTGTTTGTGATGAAGAGAAACTGCCCGTACATTCTGCTGCAAAAGCAATGCTATATGTTTTGTGAGTTTCGCTGCGGATAAGGGTTTCAAACGCGCGACTTGTGGGCATACTGGTCTTCAATAATTTGTCGGCTCACTTCGTGGGGTCGGTCATTCCCAATCCGGCTCTATGAGGACGCGATGAAAGCGATTGTCATCCACGCTGCAAAGGATTTGCGCATTGACGAGCGTGAGCCAGAGACGCCCGGCCCCGGTGAGGTTGAAATCCGTCTCGCCGTCGGCGGCATTTGCGGCTCGGACCTGCATTATTATAATCATGGCGGCTTCGGCACCGTGCACGTCAAGGAACCGATGATCCTCGGACACGAGGTTTCCGGTCATATCGCGGCGCTTGGCGAAGGCGTTTCCGGGCTGGCGATCGGCGATCTTGTCGCCATATCGCCATCGCGCGCCTGCGGTCACTGCGAATATTGCCTCAAAGGACTACCCAATCACTGCTTCAATATGCGCTTTTATGGATCGGCGATGCCCTTTCCGCATATACAGGGCGCGTTCCGGGAGCGGCTCGTCGCACAGGCGAGCCAGTGTGTGAAGGCCGATGGCCTCAGCGCCGGTGAAGCGGCAATGGCTGAACCGCTCGCGGTCACGCTGCATGCCACACGCCGCGCGGGCGAGATATTGGGCAAGCGCGTGCTGGTGACCGGATGCGGCCCGATCGGTACGCTGTCGATCCTGTCGGCCCGTCGTGCAGGCGCGGCGGAGATTGTCGCTGCGGACATTTCCGGGCCAGCGCTTGATTTCGCGCGCAGGGTTGGTGCGGATCGCACAATCAATCTTTCGCAGAACCCGGAAGGGTTGGCCGAATTCAGCCAGAACAAAGGTTCGTTCGACATTTTATACGAATGTTCCGGCGCAGCATCTGCCCTTGTGGCAGGCATTCACGCCGTTAGACCACGCGGCATCATCGTCCAACTCGGCGTTGGCGGCGAGATGAACCTGCCGATCAACACGATAACGGCCAAGGAACTCGATCTGCGCGGCTCCTTCCGTTTTCACGAAGAATTTGCTCTGGCCGTAAAGCTCATGCAGGACGGTTTGATCGACGTTAAACCGCTCATCACGCAGACATTGCCACTGGCCGATGCGCTAAGGGCGTTCGATATTGCGTCGGATAAAACGCAATCGATGAAAACCCAGATCGCATTCAGCTAAGCAATTTCAAGAAAAGTGCGCGGCGGGTTCCATCGCTTCGTTCTGACCGAATAGCTCCGGGAGAAGATATGAGCGTCCAACTTTTTGATCTGACAGGCAAACGCGCGCTTGTGACTGGCTCGTCGCAGGGGATCGGCTATGCGCTGGCAAAGGGCCTCGCCAACGCTGGGGCGGATGTCGTTCTGAACGGTCGCGATGCGGCCAAGCTGAAGGCGGCAGCCGAAAGCCTCGGCGTGAAGCACACTTTGGCCTTCGATGCGACGGAGCATGAAGCCGTTCGCGCGGCCATAGACGGGTTCGAGGCAGATGTCGGCCCCATCGACATTCTCGTCAACAATGCGGGCATGCAGCATCGCAACCCGCTGGAAGACTTTCCAGCCGATGCCTTTGAACGCTTATTCAGAGCCAACGTCTCCACAGTGTTCAATGTGGGACAGGCTGTCGCCAGACATATGATCAAACGCGGCGCAGGCAAAATCATCAACATCGCCAGCGTCCAGACGGCCCTCGCGAGACCGGGTATAGCCCCCTATACCGCCACCAAAGGCGCGGTTGGCAATCTCACCAAGGGCATGGCCACCGACTGGGCGAAATACGGTCTGCAATGCAACGCCATTGCGCCGGGATATTTCGATACGCCACTGAACGCCGCCCTTGTTTCTGATCCGACTTTTTCGAGCTGGCTTGAAAAGCGGACGCCTGCGGGGCGCTGGGGCAAGGTCGATGAGCTTGTCGGCGCTTGCATTTTCCTTGCGTCGAATGCCTCGTCTTTCGTCAACGGCCATGTGCTCTATGTCGATGGCGGCATAACCGCCTCCCTTTGAAGTTCAGAGACTGTAGCAACCCGCATTCAAATGCCGGTCCGTGGACAATTCGGCCGGATCGGCATCACCTAAAAATACTCTCAGCGGTTGATTTGAGAGCCGCGTCGCCTTATTTCGCAATAGATCTCGATGATACAATCATCAAAACTGTGGCAGTCGTTGAACGGCAACCATCAACACTCGCGAAAACACGTCTCGGGAAAATCTATTGTCGGAATTCTTTATTGCACATCCGTGGGCGGAGACGCTGACGGCTCTTGGGGGATTGTTTCTCTCTGCATTCATCGCAAATTTTTTGATCAAGGCGATCCTGCTCAAGCTGCTTGACCGGATTGTTCAGAAGACCCCATTCGGTCAGGATGAAGAGCTGAAACAGCACAGCGTCATCAGCCGTCTGGCCAATATCATTCCTGCCTTGATCATTTCTTCCGGCATTGTGGCAATCCCGGGACTGCCGGAGACGGCAATCACCATCATTCGCAATGTTGCAATCGCCTTCATCATTCTGACGCTGGCCTTAGCGATCAATTCGGCATTCGGTGTCGTCGACACGCTTTATCATCGCCGTCCTGAAGCGCGTTATCGTCCCATGAAAGGCTATATTCAGGTCACCAAACTGGCGGTCTATATCATCGCCGCCGTCCTTATCATCGCAACCCTGCTTGATAAGTCGCCGGTTATTCTGCTTTCCGGTGTCGGTGCAATGGCCGCCGTGCTGATCCTCGTTTTTCAGGACACGCTGCTCTCACTGGTCGCCAGCATGCAAATCGCCTCCTCCAACATGGTTCGCGTGGGAGACTGGATCGAGATGAAGAACCTCGATGCCAATGGTGATGTGACAGAAATCGCGCTTTATACGGTCAAGGTGCAGAACTTCGACAAAACAATCACCACCATTCCGATCCGCAAGCTCATCACCGAACCGATGAAGAACTATCGCGGCATGCAGGAATCGGGTGGCCGACGTATCAAGCGCGCGCTTTACATCGATCAGAACTCAATCCGTTTCCTCTCCGACGATGAGCGTGCAGGCATGGCTTCGGTCGACTGGCTCGCCGATTATCTGCCCAAAAAGGCCAAGGAAATCGCCGAATGGAACGATAGACTGGGCGACCGCGCCAAAAATCCCGTTAACACGCGCCGTTTCACCAATATCGGCACGTTCCGCGCCTATGTGGAGAACTATCTGCGCAATCACTCCGGCGTTCATAAAGGCATGACACTGCTTGTGCGCCAGATGGACCCGACCCCGGAAGGATTGCCTCTGGAAATCTACTGCTTCGCCAACACCACGG
>Ga0153948_1000153_pt1 | contig 36241 bp, 47 predicted proteins | sample TSNJ032MetaG_FD_104696 | JGI IMG/M metagenome (GOLD analysis project Ga0153948, IMG submission 104696) | Attine ant fungus gardens microbial communities from New Jersey, USA - TSNJ032 MetaG | ecosystem: Host-associated > Fungi > Mycelium > Unclassified | place: USA: New Jersey, Wharton State... | reverse complement strand
TGATCTGCCTTGGTTCCTTGAAATTGCTGATAAAGGGAACCCAGAGGTATTCATTTAGAGTAACCCTGCAAACTGCAATCGAGCACCATGTAAATCAATTTGTTATAAAGACTGTAATTATGTGTAAGGTAGTCTTGAGCGATTACAGGCTATTACATAGCTATCTGTCTCCATATTCTCTCTCTCAGTCGCTCATAGCTTTGTTAATGAAGGACCCTAGCCCCCCATTGAAGCAACCCTGATAGAATACCTATTCTGCCACGGACGCAGCCGGAAAATCAGTCTCAAATGTGAATTATGGAGTTCCAAGTAAACAAAATACTCAAAGAAAATAGCCTATAAATAGTAATTATCTCATGCTGGATCACTACGGCAATAGCCGGGACACTAAATTTTGAGGAAGCCAACAGAGATGACATTTTCTACACTTATCATGTCCCGTTTCTTTAGGCAGGCGGGCGACTCTGATTCCGATACTGAAGAATCTGAGGATGAGCTCATGAGCAGTGGTGATGAGGCTCCTCCCAAAACTACTACAACCAACCAAAAATCAGCCATGTCCCGCTTCTTGCGCACGGCGGGCTCTGATTCATCAAGCGACTCATCAGATGAAGAGGAGAGTGAAAGCGACGGCAGCAATGGACCACAACGGCGGCGCCTTGGTCTACCCCTTCGAGATGAATCCGATGAAGAGGAGAGTGGCGATGAAGATAAGCCTGCCGCCAGGATTTTGAGTGCTCAGGAGAGAAGGCTCGCAGAGATGGAGGCTGCAGGAAAAGTTATTGAAAATGGCTTGAAGAATGATGATTGGGTTGCGATTTCTTCCGGTAGGCTATCAAGAACAATGTGGATGTCACACTCTTGATCATAGGCAAAAAAGAATATGATAAAATCTCGAAGATGGTACAACGACAACAGAACGTCTCCGAGCATGTCTCTCCTTTCTACATTCAGATGCTCCTGAATTTGGATACCACCGTCCAAAGTGTGCTTTCAGACAAGGATGCAAAGAAGAAATTGAATGCAACTAAGGCCAAGGCTTTGACAGCCATGAAGCAAAAGACTAAGAAGGCACTCAAGGAACATGAATCAGAGGTTGCAAGGTTCAAATCTGTGAGCTGCATATCCATGTTTTCTGAGTCAGTTCTTAACACTACGTCTCCTAGGATCCAGAGGCTTTCGAGAGAGACTTTCGGGCCACCATTGCATCCCCAGCTTCTGTCCAAGCTACTACGTCTACCCCAGCCCATGCCCCAAGCCGACAAGAGGAAGAAGATTTCGCGACCGTAGGAAAGGGAGGGCGTGTCATGCAGATCAACGCAGAGGGTGTCCTGAAAACTCTCCAGGCTATTCAGGAAGCTAGAGGCAAGAAAGTGCGAGATTTTTCACTTGATATTAGATACATCCCGTTCACTAATTGACTTAGAATACCGACCGGGCAGAGCAGATACGCATTCTTGAGAAACTTCTTCAAGTCTCGGCAACTACTTATCAGCGCATTCGTGTACTTCTTGCCCTCATTTCATGTCGATTCGACTATAGTTCCTCCGCTTCTTCGTATATGCCGGTCGACTTGTGGCTGGCTGCCCAACGAGAAGTTGATGAGCTGATCTCAATTATCTCTTCCAGTTCTGATTATTCAATTCAAGAAATTGTTGATGACTACGACGAACTCATTGAGCGGACCCCGCAATCAGAAGGCGGCCTTGTACGGATTTGGGGCAGCTTCATCAGCTTCATTGATCGACTGTGCGACGAGTTCACGCGTAGTCTGCAGCATATTGATCCACATGGAACTGAGTACGTCGAGCGACTGAAGGATGAAAAAGCTCTGTATCGGACAATCTGTCGAGCCCAGGCTTTCTATGAGAAGACGAAGCAGGACAAGACGAAGCAGGACGATTCGCTTGTTCGTGTAACCATGCGACGACTTGAGCTTATCTATTCTAAGGTATGCTTCATCATATCTTCCTCTGTAGTAGATGACAGATCCAGTCAGCCGACGCTTGTGGTTCAAGCTTTAGAATCTGCCGTTGAGGCATCAGAAATCAAGCCAAGTATCATTCTTTCGGACTTGGGGGATTCGTCTGGCCTTGTTCGCGCTCTGTGCGTTTACCTTTACAAATCCGGTAACAGTTTGTTACGCACCAGAGCCATGCTCAGTCAAATCTATCACTCTGCTCTCCACAACGATTTCTATACTGCTCGTGACATGATGCTTATGTCGCATCTTCAGGAATCAATTCATTCAGCAGACGTTGCAACGCAAATTCTATACAATCGCACAATTGTTCAGCTTGGGCTTTGTGCATTCAGGTCTGGGTTGATCAAGGAGACCCACGTAACTCTACAGGAAATTTTTGCTACTCAGAGAGTGAAGGAATTGCTTGCTCAGGGTGTTCATCAACAACGCTTTCAAGTCCTTAGTCCCGAGCAAGAGAGAGCTGAGAAGCAAAGGATGCTCCCTTTCCATATGCATATCAATATCGATCTTTTGGAAGCAGTTTTCCTTGTCTCTAGCATGCTCATTGAAATTCCTCTACTCGCGAGCATCGACTCAGAAGAGCAGAAACGGAAGGCTATATGTAAACCATTCCGAAGATTGCTTGATTTTGCCGACCGGCAAGTCTTCACAGGACCTCCAGAAAGTACCAGGGACCATATCATGCAGGCAAGTAAGGCATTACAAGATGGTGATTGGATAAAGTGTCGGGACCTGGTCCAAGACATCCCAACATGGGACTTAATGTCAGATTCAAAAGCAACCAAAGAGATGCTTGCAAAGTATGTCAGATAATCCATTGACTCGCCGATTCTGATTAGTGTATCTAGACGTATACAGGAGCAGGGCCTTCGAACCTATTTGTTTGGCTGCGCTGCTCAGTATAGCACGCTCTCACTCTCCTTATTGTCGCGTGCTTTCTCTCTATCATTGAGGGTTGTCACATCGATTGTCTCAAAGATGATTTGGAACGAGGAGCTCGCGGCTTCTTTGGATCAATTATCAGGGGTCATTGTGTTTCACCGCATCCAGTTGACTTCACCTCAACAACTTGCTCAAACGATTGCGGAAAAGATCGGAAATCTGGTTGAACAGAACGAGAAAACATTAGATAATAAATTTGGTTCCAACAACGTGTGGTCGGATCGGGCGGATGGAACAAAAGGGGAGAAGCGCGGTGAACAACTCCAGGAACGACGTGGTCATGGTGAGCGAACTCGAGGTATGAGGGGTAAGTCATTGCACTCGATCTTCGATCTTCGCGCCGATTAAATTTCAATCATAGGAGGCATTCGAGGCCGTGGTGTGCGATTTTCGCAAGGTCTGGGCAATCAGATGCCCGGTCAGATTTCTCAGAGTGGATGATTGATTTTTTTCTTTACAATGCCTGTACAACCCCCTATTCATTGATCCCGAGGCAAGTTCCTTTATTATTCATCGGTATTGCTCTTTTCGGAATCGTCATCACTTTCCGTGATATTAGCAACAGTCCAGTCCGTATTTTCCAGTTTTTCATTCTTGAAAATATCTATGCAAGATCAGTTACAGGCATCGCAAAGATAGAGAGACGCGCAACCTCCTGCATTAACTTCATAACCAGCTTGCGTGACACAGCGGTTGAGTTCTGCTTTGACACCGATTTTCGAGTTTTTTCCTAGAACACAGTCGTCGATTTTGGCACTGACAAGAGACTGAATGAACGTAATGAGATAAGATTCAAAGATACGTACCCATCTTCGACGACGCAGTGGTCAAGTAATATACAACCCACAATCTTGACCATCTTGCCAATAATACAATGGCGGCCGATTATCGATCTCTTAATGGTAGTCTTCTCAGAAACTTTGGTGGAGTCCCCGATGATAGTATCGGCCGAGATTTGTGCCCTTTGATCTATAAGGGAACGGTTTTTAGGATCAGTAGGAAGTGCGTAATTGACTGTGGAAAGCGACTACATAAGGTCAGATGAGAGAGGAGGGTAGCAAGGCGTACACACACCCGTCTATTAACATCGACATAGGAATATAAATTATCTACGCGGACAGCAAATCCGGATTCCTTCTGATGGAAAACTATACCGACTTTGAGGCTTGCTGTCACCTTGCTCTGAGAATTTGAAGCGGGAGGCAAAGTATTGAGAAGAGTAGAATGTTGCAAGGCAATTGTTTGCGAAGATTGTGCATATGCCCCTGGGTACAGAACTGGGGAAACCAACAGGTTAAGGCAGATACTATTTCTGAGAAGAATGTGGCATACCATGTCCGTACTTAGCCCTTTTCACCTCCTGGTACTGCACTTTGCATAACCACGGAAGAAACTCCTCCCGGAAGGAGTCTAGATGCTTCTTCTCCAGAAGAGCGTCAAGTATAGAGTGCCGACAAACGTACACATGGGAGTCTTGATAATTGGAAGAAAGACGAACTCTTGGGTACTTTGAAAGCATGGACATTCCAAGTTCAAGCTCATTTGAGTTTCTGTCGAGGTCATTAGTGGTGTCGATATGCAAAAGTGTGCTGGAAGCATCATCCCAGACAATCGATGTGGATGGAGCAGCAGGTCCCCAGTCTTCCGAAGACGCGGCTTTGTCGAGTTTTGTTGTTTGATACCAACACGTTGTGGCAATGGAACCATGTGATCCGGAATCAGCGCGGAACCGGTTTAGTAGGATTGAGAGAGGAAGCGAAGGTGGGGAAATGAAATCACAAGACAGAAGAACAAAGTCTTCCTGGATGCGATGGGCAAAGTGTCGGAGCAGGGTGCAGGTTCCAACACAACTGGCTACTGTTTCATCATATGTCTGAAGATCTATGTGAAGATTGGAAGACGACACATCCGAATGTATATGATGATATAGCGCCGGTCGATGGATTGTAGGGCAAATAAGCAGAACATCTGAAGACAAATATTAGTGAGCGTAGATAGAAGAAGAGAAAGGTAAACCCTTTATCCCCGATTGTTCGATCCACGAAAAAGTGTAGTCTATCAAAGGTTTATTGGCCACGGGAAGCAGGGCCTTTGGAGATGGCTCGTCGCCATAGTCACCTGTAAGGGGCTGGAGCCTGAACGGAATTAGTGAAAGTATTTCTATTTCGGATGGTACAAGACACACTCGTCCCCAAAGCCAGCAAGAATTACGGCAAGATACTCGCGAGATATGAGATCGTGCTTGACAGTATTGAGGTCCATTGAGCCCGCAAACTACGGTGACGCTCTCCTTGAGCTCAAACCATGTAGTCTGTTTTTTCCCACGGCACTGTTGCAGGAGGTAAGTCTCATGTTGAGCTCTCACTTATGCTATTCTGATGTTTTGTGACACTGAAGTACAATGTATCTCAGTCATTACTTAACAATGTAGATGGCTAAGTATATTACCTGAAGTATATGTTGAGAATATTCATGGTTTTCTACTCTTCCTCTCACATCGTTATCACTGATCATCACTGATCAGTGAATTTCTCTTATCATTTTCTGCTGATTTCTTTGCTTACTAAGCACATATTTTTTGTCGGGATCCACTAGGCCCACGGATCCGTGTGATTTGTCAGGACAAGCTAAACTAAAAATGGTAAACTCCATTACATAATCCCAGTTATCAGAACCTCAAACATACACCGCGTAATAAATTGCTGAATATACATATCAGAACCTCGGCCTAGCACCTGCAAAATCAGCTGTAATGCCAACTGCAATGTTGAGTGCAGCACTAATTACAATATTTTCTATAGTACTATCTGGATAGCATGCCCTGGGGGTCCTCATTGCATTATAATCTTAAACTTGGTCCTTGACTACTTCAAAGTGACTAAGCTCTTGCTTTGTACTCATCCTTAGGAGTGAGCTTTGAGCTGCTTGGTTTGCAGGCACTGAGCCAAGGTTCTGATTTTTTTTCTCTAATTCAGCAATTTATCACACAGTCTGTCAGAAATTCCGATAAATGAATTCTCATGATTATGTAATTATCTTTGCCATCTGTAGTTTAGCTTATCCTGACATAATCACACGGACCCGTGGGCCTAATGGGATCCTTTTTTGTCTGCCGAGTTTCCTCAGGCTGAGGTAGATACTTCATTTGATCTGTACTGATGTACCTAGTTGAACTGTTTGACAGGTACATCTTAAATATACTTAGTTTTGTGTCTATCAGGCTGCGTTAAACTGTTTGACAGGCGACAGCACCATTCTATTCCTGAAATATAAGTAAGAAGTATCCACATACTGAATGAGAAACAATTGAATACTGATAAGAGATTCTTACCATTTGTAATATATCCTATTGCTTGAACACTAGGCTTTAGGACATCATGACATGAACAACATTATTTATTGTTCTCATGAAGTGCACTTTACTCTGATCCCTCCCCCTCACAAGGGTATACTATTAAATCCAGCTGGTCCAGCTAACTCTTTGAAGCCCTGGTAGCCCGGAGTGAAGTATACATTGACACTTGAATACAATACATTCATAAGTTAACTACACATCGAATCGAACAATTTGTCCCCCTCCACTTCTATCTATTTTGAGTAATCGCTTGGCAACACAGTGGTAAACTATACGCGAGCTGTTCAGCTGCGAGGGGTTTGCAGAGTTTTCAGTTCGGTCCGCTAGCAGCTCCCTCACGTTAGAAAGAGGAAGAGAGTAGTCTGCTGTGGATGCCAAGAGATTGTTTATCAGAGTAGCTATCAGAACTTGTTGGAGTGTAGGAGCATCGTGAGTATTGACTGGAACTAGGTCATTGGAAGGAGTGGCTTCTTGCATGTGTTGTAGATAGCAACTGATGGTATTGTCAATTCAAACGTGATAATTGACTTGAGGAACACTTGCATCAAGTCGCGTGCTGAAGGTTTATCATAGAGATTAACGCTTCTAGTAGCGGCAGCAGCTATCACAAGATCAGGTATTACAGTCCAGATCTTGGTCTGTAACTAGATTAGTGAACAAAATCAGCCCAAAGCGATGAACACCATACGGTAATCAGTTCTATTTTATGGGTAATTGTGATTCCAGGGATACCGTCGCTGGACGATTCTTCAGAAAACATTGCAGGCATATCGGCTTTGACAATCGGCTCCAAGGTATCATGATTAACTATGTCCCTTGTTTGTGAAGGAGGAGAACCAGGCTTATTGTAGTGTGACTGTTCGGAGGTATCTAGAACTGAAGATGATCGTCGTTCAGGAGATAGATTAAGAGTCGGACTTGTCGTGAATATGTTGGACACAGTCTTTGATATCGATGGGCTTGCCGGAAGCGAAGTAGTACTGATATCACCGAAGTCCACCCTTTCGTCCATGAGTAGGCTATCGCCAGTGAACTTGAAGGTACGAGCGGATGTGGCAGGAATGTTCCAAAAATTTTCCTCCGGGCTCAGCTTCGGGGAGACAATAGGCTTGTGTGTTACGAGTTTATTGTCTGCAAGATCGAGATGAGATTTCTTCGCCTTTGATAATATGAGGTGCTGGAGGGAGATTGGGATTGGGATGACACAGGGAAAGAGGGAAAGTTGACGAACTTTAGAGGTAAGTTCAGAATGCCTGGAGCGTACAATACGGATACGGGCTTCTTCCTCTTCGAGTTGAGCTTTGTAGTCGGGTTCAGTTGAAGATCGGGTCTAAAGATGTAGCATAGAATAAATGAGAGAAGCAAGTGAGTGGCTATCACACACCTGCTGGAATTGGCGTAGACGACTGTCAAGAACATTGATACTTTGCCTGACAACCGATATTCTCTCGAGAATTTTCTGTGCTTGTGCCTGCGCACGAGGCATTGGGCGGACAAATTTACTAGAGAATTGCGATCAATGCCCATAAAGCCCAGAGACCATACGAGAGAGCCTACTATCTGTCCATGTATTTCATGGCAGCCTGGGCATAGAGCTCAGGATCGGGGTCTCGCGCTCGCGACCCATCGTCTGGACGGGGTCTTCTCAGGGGTGTGGCGCCATGAAAGTTTATTCTCTTTATCTCGAGAGGTTTTTCCTGAACAGCAACACGCTCAGGGTGGACAAGAGAGAAGAGGCCGAGCTCGGAAGGGTCGGCGTCGCGAATGAGGTCGCCTAGATGGGTAAGCAAGATAGCACCAGAAAAGAGGCCTTGGGGCGAGGACGATACGGAGGCTCTGTGAGCAGCTAGTGATATGTTTTTTGCATTAGCTGCCAGACGGTCGATGTGATCTGACAAGGAGGGCATTTTGTGTTGATTTTCTGTGGGATGATGGAGGCCAGTAGAGTCCCAGCGCTAATATCATATCATATCATATATCTCCTCCTCACCGTGAGCGATGTGGGAACCTCTCCCACTCATTGTCTACGGTTATGCTATTCATCCCCTCAGTCCATTCAAGCGCGAGACTCGCAGTTCCGTCCGCAACAGGTTTTCTACTGCTACCGAGGCATCCACCGACGACCAGTCAAGCCTTCTCAGAGACGTAGTTTCTCTCGAAGTTGGCGATGAGGTCTATGCATTTGAGAAGTATACTCCGTCTGCGAAAGACATTATCGACGGTCCATGGTATCGAGGGTGCGTGCACTGTCCTCTCCCTTGTTCTTGGACTCAATCACCTGTCCAGGTATGTCGTTTGTACGACTCGCCGTCCTCCTGTCTCCTGGCCCGACTCTTCCCTTATGCCCTCAAAAGTCATGGAACCCCAGCAGGTTTTCATTGGCATCTTTCCCGCCTCCCATATCTTTGTTCGTGATGAGCTCCCTGATGCAGAGGGCCGTTTGCCTGAACTTGTCCATTCTCTTACAACTGGGCACAATTTTGTTGATTCTGCAGCAGGTTCCTGGAACAAGGAAAAGGGAGCTGTCCCGATGGATACTGTGCCAGAAGTCAACGAGGATGCTTCCATTCATATCCGGACAAGGCAGTTACGAATAATACCACAGTCCGAGTCCTCCGCCTTTGCTTCTCGATCTGCCATTCCAGTTTATCCAACCAGCATTCGTTCAGCCAGTGTTCGCTCTGTCAACAGCATTCGATCAGCCTCCCCTGCCTTCTCCCAAAACGACCGACCACAACCTCCTCGACCGTCAATCAAGTCTGGTGATGATACCGCTTCAGGTGATAAACAGCCAATGATTGATGAAATTGCATCTGCACTTCGGGAATGGCATACCCTCATGTTTCACTACCTTGCCAGACGCGACTACAAGTTGTTCCAAGTCGTTCGTGAACATATTGAGGTCTTGCACTCTGCTCGACGTCAATTGCTTGCACGTACTTTGAATGCCGAAGAGACTGATAATTTGCTTCGAGACAGTGTAATCCGCCTCGCGAAGGGCAACCTTATTCAAGGTCTAGACGTCATCGTCCGTCATCCCACCTCCGGTGGGTTGATTAACGTCGACATCGAAAACGTGTTAAACAAAAGAAGCTGGACTAGTGCTGTGCGCATGTATGCAATGCAAATGTCTCTTGCGTATCTCAATGTGCAGGACGAGGTTGAGATCAGAAAGTACCGTAGTAGCACAGATCAGCTTACTACAGGTCCCTTGCCTGTCCCTGTCAGCTCTGCCTTTCCCGAGTTGCCTCAGTTACGCCAGAAAGGTCACTCTCAATCCCAGGCAGGTCATATCCGATCTTCAGCGAAACCCTCCGCCGCCAAATTCTATCATGTCTTTCTTGACCTCGGTGCGTTTGTAGCATCCCCCTGTGCCCCGGGTGAGACTGCAGAACTCTTCTTTTCTCTTTACGCAAAACAAGAGTCTCAATCCATCACTGAAGAGTTCTGTGCCATTCTCAATCACAATGGTGTCCTAGCACGGGAACCTGAGACCAGAATACGGACTCTTTTCACAGATCTCTCCTATTCAGACATACAAGGTCCGATTTATCTTGTCTGTCGCATAGTAAGAAATGGCTCTTTCAAAGTTGGTCCCAATAGTAGCATTAATGGGATTACAGAGGGTGGGAAGAGGGATCCTGAGGCTATTTACAAGACGACCGAGGGTATTATGGATGCGAGATATAGTTCTGGAACTAACGGGTTCCGCAGCCTTGCAGATGGTGACTCTAGTGGCTTCGTCAGGCGTCCATTTGGCTGTGCCGTTCTTGAACTTACTCAGTTGAGCAGAATGGCTGGAGATCAAAGTGACTCTACTGGGCTGAAAGAATATACGATGCCGATCTATGTCCCAACAAACGAGGCATCTTTCTCTACCATACATCAGGTCATCATTAATGGCACTTCTAAAGAGTATGCTAAATCACCAAGGTATGTTTCATCTTATCCTCTGGATCTTCCGAGTGTTGATCTTCTCTTTTTATAGAGCTGAAAACCTCGCTGTCTCCATCAAAACATTTCGCGGTGATGCACAGACGATCGTCCGAGAAAATTCCTCATTCTTGGACGATATACCTCACACCCTCCGCCTGGGTTTTCCTGATGTGGTGTTCCCCGGAGATCAGCGCAATGAACTATATATCAAATTGTGGTGCGGTAATTTTGGAGCCTCAAATAGTAGTTCAGGCAGGCGCGGCCTAGGCCGCCCTCCCAATGGGAATGTCCAGATAACCACTGAAGTCAAAGATTCTACTGGACGCACGGTTGAAAATGTCATATCACAGGGCAGTGGAGAACCTCCCATGTCTCAATTCCACTCTATGGTCTTTCATCGAAACTCTGAACCCACGTTCGGTGAACTGATAAAAATTATGCTCCCTCCCGGCGACCAAGTGCCAAATTGGCACCTCTTTTTCACATTTCGCAATCGCAGCGGACGTGAAAAGAGTAAGGTCAATTTAGACGTCGTTGACCGACCATTTGCCTTCGCCTTCCAACCGCTCTTCCCCGATGCTAGTACCTTTATTGAAGATGGTAGTCATACCCTGGTCCTGTATCGAGCTGACAAACTAAACCAGTTGTTACCGGATATCTATCTGACCTCACCCTCTACCCTGAATGTTGGCGTTAAAGCAGATCAACCCACGATTCCCCCTGAGATGCAGAAACTAGTTACTCCGCTCAGAGACACCCTGACAATAGGAAGTTCCTTGTGTTCTACAAAATTCACGCAGAATCCTATTTTATTTGGGTTACTTCACTGGGAGGATGCCCCCGATAAAGAGACTCTCTCCACCCTCCTTACGCGCTTCACATTTGTCGGGGAAGGTGAAATTGTCAAATTTTTGCGAGACATCTTCCAGGCTTTGTTTAGCATCCTGATCTCCCAAAACAACCAATCTGGCGAGATGGATCTTCTGGTTTTCAATGGCCTTGTGACTGTGCTGGGCATTGTGCAAGATAGGCGATTCAGTAATTTCCAGCCTGTCTTGGAGGTTTATATCGAAAAACATTTTGATTGTGCTGCTGCTGCCTCCCATATGATCCACTCAATGAACAGGCTGTTTGCCAACCCAACTTCCGAAGATACTGCTCCAAATCTCCGGGCAGCGCTCAAAGTCTGGCACTACATATTCAGATTCATTGCTCGTTCTCGTGAGCTGCAGAAAGCCAAAGAAATCACAATTCTAGGGGGCGGGGCAACAGCAGAGCACCTGGAATCCACTTTCAAGCGAGAACTCTGTACTCACCTTTCCGAAGTGACGCATATGATGTCACTATCGTCTCCAGCCATAGTCGGCACTCAGACGATAGCTCTTCAACATTTCACTTCAATCCTTCCTGAACTAGGAAAAATATTTACCATTGTAGAGCTCGTGTCGATCGCTACGACATTCGCAAATGCAGTGACCGCAAACAAAGGGAAGATAGTTATCTGGAAGCTGATTATGTACCTGCACATGGTGAAAGGTTTCTTATTCGACAATGACTATGCTCGACCTCTCCTTATCGAAGCTGTTGTCATCTGGATACAACCACATTTTGGCCGTTATGATGAGTACCTTCATACAAGTGTCAATGATTCTGATTCCGTCCGTGATGCGGCTCGCCGAATCTGGCTGGAGAATACTCGTATTTGTGTTGCGATCCTCGCAATTATGCTCGATAAGCTCCAGCATAATCTGGTGAATCCGAACATCAAAGCGGATCACCGAGCATACTGTCAAGAGCAAGAGAACGTTGAAACCCTGTTGCCTTTGCTCCCACGGTTCGCATCCTTTCCTGATGTCATTGGAAGCAGACTCACCTGCTTCAAAGATTACTTGATTCATATAGGGAACTCCAGTCGCCGGCAGCCCGCAAAATAATGGCAGAACAATTCCGTTCACAACCAAATTATAGGTTTTCTCCACCCGTCACTTTCCCGGAATCATATCCATTCTGTCTTCTAGCTCCTTTACCTCGATCTGCTGATGTCACTATCATAGCTCCCAAAGACGCAGACAATATGTTTAGCCCGGCATTGGGGGAGACTGCGGTCGTCTTCCTCGTATTGATATTAGCATTGCCAATGAAGGACATTCTCAATTTTCTAGAATCTAGTCTAGTGATTGAAGGTCGTGATCGTTTCATCTCCTTGTTGTCTCAATTATTCAAGGTTGCCATTTCGATTCTTGACAACGAGGCTTTCCCGAGAACGTGGCTCAACATCAACATACTGGCTCACAAAGTTTTAGTGAAAATGATGGAACCTGTAGCGACCATTCTGGAGAAAGAGTTCATACCTCTCCAGGAACAAGAATCCGATTTTGATTCGAATTTATGGAGAGAGTGCTTCTACATGCTTTTAAGATTGCTCTCCTCCGACCAACTCGTGATTGAAGAGTTCAGTCCTCAAGTTCGTGCTGTCATTGTATGTGACTACCTTCGATTCTCACTTCTTTCTCAGAAACGACGGGCTGTGTGGCGGCTCGCAGGTGACATCAGAGGTGATGGGGCTACAATCCTATTGAGCTTGTGGCAAGCTCTAGGATCTTCGACATTAACCGGATGTACAGAACTAATCCGTTATGGAGTGAGTCAATCTTCTTGACTGTTGTCATAGGTGTTTACAATAAATAGGGCTATCAAGTGTACCTTCACTCGTTAGTGGGGCATGTAGTAAATCTATGCCTGAGTCACCACGATCAGCTTCGAAACAATGCTGTTCAGATGTTATTCAGTATGATTGTCACTGAATATCATCAATCCGAACATTTCGACAACATTGAAAATGAACTGGTTACGAGACTTGATTCATTATTTATGTCAGATAGCAAAGGCGATGACATAACGCGAGCATTTTTCATCGACCAACTTCGTAATTTCACTACTGCCGACGTAGATGAACAGCTTCGTGATCGTATCACCAATTTTCTATATTCGGTTGATCTTTTCTTGGAGCTTCTGCTGAATATTCGAGATTTGCCCGAGGGTGAGGAATTCCAAGAAGATCGTGTAATGGCAACGGTAAAAATAACACATCTGAAGTGGCTATCAGGTATTGACTTTTTGAACAGCTTCGATTAATGAACTTCATTCGCCGCATTGGAAGGGATGAGATATATATTAAATATGTTCATCAACTAGTTAATGTAAGTTTTGTTACTTCTGGATCAATGTCTTGGCATTTAATATCACAACGTGAAGATGCATCTCCAGTCACAAAATTACGTCGAGGCGGCCCTCACCCTAAAGCTCCATTCAGATCTGTATGAGTGGGATCTCAACTCTTTCGTTGGGCCGATGGAAGATCTAGGGTTACCTCAGCAATCTCATTTTCACAGAAAGGAGACACTTTGCCTATTGATTTTAAATTACCTTGGTGATTACATCTTTCTGTATCAACTTTTCTTGCTAACTTCCACTCAGGTCAGGGTAAAGCTTGGGAAACTGCGATTGTGATTTGTAAAGAACTCGCCTCACAACATGCTCAAGTCACATTTAATTAGTACGCCTCGTATGATCCATCACCGCTTTTTTGCTGATTCCTTTCCCAAGTTCCCGTCTTTCCGAAATCCTCAGGCATCAAGCAACATTGTTGGATCACATCGTTACCGAACAGCGTTACTATCCCGACTATTATCGTGCCACATTTTATGGGAACTTCCCGGCGGCTATCCGAGATAAGCGCTTCATTGTAAGTCGTTCTCGGACTTCTTTATTTCTGCTGACAACTTGTAGTACCGAGGTTATGAGTGGGAGAAATTCGGCGCCTTCTGTGAGCGGATGCTCAACAAACACCCTGGCGCTCAACTCTTGAAGACTCCCGGGGATCCACCGGTCGACATCCGGTTTGGCGATGATCAGTACATCCAGTGCACTGCTGTCACCCCTGAACCTGATCGTTCTTCACCGATTTTCACCAACCCAGACGTACCTTTGGCAGTACGGACGTATTACGAACACAGGTATATTCATTTGAGCAACTACCATTTATGGGCCTTATCCTCTTTTCAGTGGGATCAATCTATTTTCGTCTTCGCGTCAAGTCAAGAAAACTGCTCGAGACGGCACTGAAGAAATTTGGCATGAGAAAACATACTTCACAACTGAAGAGACATTCCCCACCGTTCTCCGTCGCTCAGAAGTGGTTGGCATGGAAATCGTCGAACTATCGCCTCTGGAGAACGCGCTGAACGAGGTACAGTTGAAGACAAAGGAACTGACTTCCTTGTATCAGAAGTATCAGGCACTCGCAAAGACTGCTCAACATGTACCAACTCATGCACTTGCCATGTCACTGAACAGTGCTGTTGACGCGCCGCTCAATACTGGCATTTCATCATACCGCCAGACCTTTTTCAATCCGGATTACCTGGCTCGCAACCCAGAGCGAGCTGAACTCGTAGGAAAACTCAGACTTAATATCGATGAACAGGCAAATATTCACATTCTGATCTTATCGTTTTCTGTTTAACCGACATATCCTAAAGGTACGCGTTATCGATGGCTGTCTCAAGCTTCATGGGCACCTCTGCCCTCCCGAATTCTTCTCCTTCCATGAAACTCTCGAGCGATTCTTCAAGCGGAATTTCAGGGACGAAATTAAGCGACTCGCAGTTGATGTCTCCGAATCACATTCGCTTACGCGTTCCCCTCTACATCAATCCCTTTCGTCTCCACAGAGTCTTCTCGCCACAGACTCTAGTCGCTTTGTTCCACCAATACAAGTTGGTGGTCCTATCAGGACACCCTCACTCCTCAGTCCTCAATCACCCACCAGCGCAAGCAACTCGACCCTCTTTCCAACGAACACCAAACAACAGACACCTCTACAACGACATCTGGCTCATCTTGCTCGACATGGGATTACCGGCGTCGCTTCTGCGCCAGGAGACATGGTCGGCAGCGACTCGATTTCTTTAGAATCTCCGCGAAATTCCTTCATCAATGTTGGAAATAATGCTGGGAATGTTATTTCGAGTGCTTCGATAGCCCAGGTTCCGGGTGCATCAGCAGCGCCATCTTATATGGGGAGTGTGGGTTCGTTTTCTCTCAAGACCCGGCTTTCTCGGTTGGGTAGCCATGCTTTTGGGAAGCGAAGCGGGTCTAATACATAATTTTACTCGTTTGAGACAGTTTTGATGGCATCTCCTCAGTGCCTACCACTTGACCGAAGTTCCTATTGCTCTTTTTTCACTGCTTAATATCATTGTTCATACTAATTGTTGCATTGTTAAATTTCTACTTCTAAACTGGGAATTATACTGTACTCTTTGTTGTGAATGGCAGGAATACACCTTTGAACGCAAGAGATGCAGAAACTGCAGATAACATTACCTGATCATCGCAAATACGGAATAAAGATAAACGGATAACGAAAGACAGGAACAGATAGAAGAAAAGCCAAAATTTTTTATGAACTAGCGAGATGAAATAAACTATGGAGTAGTAAAATAGAAACCTTGCTCAGGACAGACAATGTTCCTATATTCTATTACAGCGATTCATGAAGGGAGGGGAGAAGAAAACAAGGGAAGGAATCTCATGTCTCATTCATTCAAACATGAAAAAGCTCGCTCGAAGAATTAATTAGTTTCGATGGCGGCGTAGCTATCGTTCTCGTAGCAGCGATAATCGTAATGTGTGAAGTCATTGGTAAAATCAGGGACAACAGCATTACTCTTGACCACATCATACTGGGGATATGAGTTGAAATTATTGAGACCATATTCATAATGTCCATTTGGTTTGATATCAATAACCCCAGCATTTTCGATGGAATGAGACAAGTCGTTTGTGAATGGATACACCGATGTCGTAGGAGAAGTTGTCGTGGGACTGTCGGATGAAGAGGAGAATGTGTCCGAACCGGAGGAAGGAGAGATGAAAGAGACTCCATCAAGTACAGACTCGCTTTTGGTCGGGATAGAGATAGGAAGAGTCCCTTGTCTCTGATTGCGCAAGATGGAATGATCGACAGCATTCAGAGGTACAGACTCGTGCGAATCCAGCGCCGGATCAATGGAAAACGTCTAGATTTCAAGTCAACCAACTTTGTAATTAATTCAAGGCCAAGACGACTGACGTATTTAGCTAATATCTTTGCAAGAGCTTGTTGAAGCTGAATCCAAAGAAAAACTTTGATGTCCTTTTCTATATGCCTTGGCATGGGAGCAATCATGGCCATGATGATAAGGAATAATCTGTACACATTAGGCTTGTTTTTGGAAACAGTCGTGGGTGAGAAGCCCTCAAGGTTGCGCCGGATCCTATTTTTTTCGTCTACAGGAAAAGCAGTGCCTGTTAAACACTCAAGCAAGAAGATGATATCAACAGAGGTGAAAACATGAGTATCGTTTTCCTCGTCATAGATACACGAGATGACGCTGTCGTTTTCGCAATATTCGTCCTGCTGTATGGGTTCGCAAGAGACGATCAAGCGACAGCCAACCTGAATTTTGTGGAAACGAACAAGGCGGCGTTTGGCCTGTATCTCGCCAGGACTCCAATCATGGCACATGTCGTCCGGAGATGTCGCAAACTCAAGTATAGGTGTTTGAGCACCCATGCTGTCTGCAGAATCATTGTTGACAAAATTCTGAGAATACTGATTTTTCATGCGACGATACATGCGCGATTGATGATGGCCAGTGTGGGGGCCGATAGGAGACCTTGAGAGTTGGCGGGGAGCGTGACGACGCTTCGTACCAGACGCCTCCGGAAATGATGAGGAGATCTTGGAGGACAAGTGGCTGGCATATCTGCACTTGTTCGGAGACTTTGGTCTTGAAGCTGGAGGCACATGTAAACCAAGGAAAGATGCATATATTGGCAAAAGCTTGACATACATGACGGTCGATACTTGTATTGACCGAATATGGCTGAATCAATAACCTTATGGCTGTCGTCCAATACCTGGATGGACAAGAGGATCTCGAGGGAGGACTGAGATTCGCTTGCAGGGATGATGCCCGTCAGCTCCCAGCGACCGTACGACGAGTTGGACAGCTCGCGGACTTGAGTAGCGATGGCCGTCTGGCCAACGATGAGGCGAACGAAACGAGTTTCATATGTACTGGACACGAAGTGGATCTGAACGGTGATGGAGACACCATACTCGCCTTCGGTAGGTGTGTAGCCTAGAACATGGATGGTGCCAAGATCAGAAACGACGACATTGGAGGGGATAAACGCGTCGAAGGGGGGCAAGGAAGAGAGGGCGGCAGGGTCAGCAGTTGCCGGGGGAGCACTGGGGCCAGAGATAGGAGACAGTGGAGAAGAGGCAGCGAGCATGGGGGGTAGGAGAAGGAGAGGAGCAGGCGGGGTCCGGTATTTATTGCAGTAGACCCTTATGTCAGCGCAACAATGACGCTGTCCCTCCTATTTCTTCAAGTCGAGATATCAGTCCAGATTAAGTTGAGTGCTTAACTTTCCGAAACAACAAGGGCACAGCCATTCGAGGGCCCATTGTATGTTTATTACCCATTTGTTCGCTTCCTCTTCATGAAAGACATTCATTTATTCGTCCTGTCGACAAGTTACATGCCGGGGCTCCCACTCGCCCGTCTCCCTCCATAGTCGCACCACTGGAGGGACATGTCCTTCAACCGACAACACACGTCCACATCCTGCGCACCGGTCCTCGAACAGCTGTTCATAAGATTTTAACAAATGCTGAAGATATTTATTTAGCCCTTGGCTCTTTCTATACGAAGTAAATGGACATCTGACCATCACACACTGCAGTCCAATCTGTGGCTGTACGTGGAGCACACGCGCAAGTTGTTGCGATAACAGTCGGAAAACCGTGTACTCTGAGTGCAGGTAGGGGGCTTTCTGGGCAGCCCAGTGGGTCAGTCATGCGTTCTTTGTTTCCTGAAATTGTGGCTCACTCTTTCTCGTGGAGCGAATGCAGACATATTCTCAATCAAGATGGTCCCATTGGGGCCCCGATAGCCTATTGAAATGTAGATAATCATCACATCCGGAATCATGAATCTGAGCAGATTGGGTCGATCGGTCTTGGCCTCGTCTGGTGTCCTTTTCCAGATATGTAATCTTGTGCAGTGCTCAGAATTGTGTAATTTGAGATACTCGGGTAGCTGTCCCGCCTCCAATGCATGCTCGGTCGCAAACGCGTTGGGCTCCAGCGGGAATCTGGAAACACACGACTGGGGCGACATTGGGGAGGGCGGTCTTGTAGAGGAAATCGATCTCATGTTTAGGAGCACACGATCGTGCGATGTTTCAGATCACTTGCCTTTGCTTTCGGTTCAACCTCCGTGAAATTAAATTGATCTCCGTAGTGTCTGCTTTCAGACTCTGTTTTGCTCGATGCAACGCGTCCTGAATCGGAGTGGAGTAGACGCTGTCTCCTATTTCCTGGAGTCGGTCGAACTTTGACCCATCTGGTTTGCCGGCATGGAGGAGCAAGGCAGGGATTTGACGCAGACTCTGCACCTGACTGCACAGGGCACCAAGGCCGTCTATCTGGGCCTGCAGGGTCTGAACAGCATGGGGCGCCGAGGAAGAGAAATCGGGCGACATCGATCAGAATGAAACCTCGAGTCACAGTTTAATTGCTGATCGCAGCAGCGAAAATCTCTGTTTCAGAGTGACACCACGTGATCATGACAACGCCGAGAATTACGGACACAGTATTTTGTTTGTGCGTATTGGGTCCTCTGCATGCTTCGCTCAATAACAATAACAAGTTCTGCCCGCCACCGTCCTCTTGTCTACTATCGCTTTCTCTCACACCAACCAAACACTCCTCCACGCTCCACTTTTTCAGCCAGCAAACTCCCAAAATCCCCTATAACCACCCCACATCCTCCGCCTCTTCACCACATCAAAGAGTCTGCCAGGCGCGACATAGAGCAGGCAGAGGCCCATGGAATTCTTGTTCCTCCTCCCGCCGGTACCAATTGGTTCAGGCGCACCCTCCACAAGGGTATCCAGCTCGCGGTATCTTCTTAATTTTCCTCTTTTCTTCCCACTCCGTTCATCTTCTTCTGCCAGAAATTCTATTATCGCGGTGTCAAACTTATCTTTCTCCGCCGTCGAGAGATAGCTCACATCCATGCAAGAATCAGTGCTGGAGGCAGCCCTCTCACAAGAGCAGAGTTTAGACTTATTCAAACCCAAAAGGACGACGTGAACAAGTATGTCCCCTCGACCCGTCCTCAGTATCTGTCTCACTCTCGTCGTTTAAAGAGTTATTCCTTTCGTTGTGATAGCCCTTCTTTTGGAGGAAGTCATTCCCATTATTGCCATCTATGCTCCGTCTCTCCTTCCCTCCACATGCATCCTGCCCTCTCAACAGGAACGCATCCAACAAAAAAAGTCCCAGAAAGCCTTTGCCTTTTCCGTCAACTATTCCTTCCTCTTCTCTCAGCTTAAAAGCATGGAATCACCGGAGAACTATCTACCCATCAATACTATCCGCATTCCCAATGCCCCGCTCGCCATTTCCGGGTCAGCCTTTTCAATATTCATCATTTTGCGGTTTCTTATTTTTGCGTTTCTACCAGGCTTCTCAGTTTGTCCACCTTTGGTTTTGACACATTACGGATATACCGAATTCGACGCCGCCTAGATTTTCTCGCTGAAGACGATAGACTACTTTTACAAGATAAACCCCATTTATCAGAAAAAGACTTGACTGAGGCACTTGAGGAACGTGGCCTGTAAGTCCCCTCCTTTGCTATGTGACCTGGTTTTTAGTCTTTTAAAGCGTGCCAATTTCATCATCCCTCAAGTGCAAGGAGAACAAGCTCAAATGGTGGTTGGCCAACATACAATCATCTGATCCCTCCAATGCTTCCGCCCGACGACTCGCCTTGATAATTCGGAATTCGGCACAATGACGTATCTAGTTGTACATCTAATCATAATGCATAACCCGCCCACCCCACCTGATCATATACTCTACATCATTGACCATGGTCTTATTTGCATTCGCTGGTTGCACTCCACGATCGAATATACGTCAAAGCCTGCCATGGTTTCACACGCCAAGGCCGTAACATTATTGCCCTCTGCACCTCCCTTAGCATCGCAGCCTTGTCCTTGGCTGTAGCCCCTGGAGCGCAAAGTGCAATTGAATGAAGGGTCAAAGCATCTGATGTCAGTGCAAGATCATTTCTGTTATTTTTGATTGCATCAGATAATAGTGCCTGGGCACTGTTTTGCTCCCCCTTGCAGAATAATAGAGTCGCCAGACGTATCCGTGGTTCGAGTTTTCCTGGTTCCGAAAAAATTTCTTTTTGGGCTACCGAAACCGCTTCATTGGTTTGGTTCTTCATATCGCGTGAATTAGAGCCAGCAAAGAGAACATCAAGCTTGCTTACCAGACTCAGGTGGTGATGTACCAGCAGATAATCCACCTCTCTATAAGTGTCTAGCTCTTGCCTTCGATCAATTGGTAGATTCCTAACCTCCGACAACGCTGCGTCAATGAGATTTGAATCTCCAGTCAGAATACCCATCCCCGCTAATGTGTTGATTGCGATGAGATTTTCTGGATCAGCCGCAATGCTGATGCACCCTGTTCAGAGTGCCTCGCGGACACACAACTCAGGCAACTTACTATTCCAATAACTGTGACTTTGCAGTCTCTTTGGTCTCATCCGTGTTGAGTGCCCATAATGTCTGCGCGAACAACACTACGATTTGTCCCTTCATTGTCAGATCATCTCCAGCAAGACTCAACGCTTCTTGTGATGAGGCAAGCGAGCTTTGATAATCCCTAAGCATGAATTGTCCCAGCGCAAGTCCAAGGTACGCCTGTATACGGATAATCTTAGTTTCTTTGGCACAAGTCATCTCGCTCTCCTCCTGGTCTCTAGTAAGCAGCCCTAGTGCAGTCTGAAATGACTCTAGAGAACGAGCGTACTCTGCCCTCGAAAGTAGGAGACGTCCCAATGTCGTATTAGCGATCATAAAATGTCTTTCAACCGCTTCATTTTCTGATTCTTCGTAGATAGCTTCCAAGATGCTGATTGCGCGCGTAACGAGGTCAAAAGCAAGGTCAAAGTGGCCAAGTCTCTCGCAAATGAGAGAAAAGAGATGTAAACCAGATGGATCAGTTGGTCTACGCGAGCAGTATCGATCTAAAGCAAAGAAGCAGGGGGTGAGGTCCTCTTTCGTCTCGGTCCTGCGCCTTGGTAGCTTTGACTGCTTCCATATTTGGACCGAGTATTCAATATCGACATCAGGCTAAAATAATTCGATGAGTGTATATGACAGAAGCCATTGATACAAGCATACAAGGCCCGTTGTAAAGGATGCTGCATGTGTCAACAGAGTTTGAGCATCAGATTCTTCGCCGTTGGCAATGGCAACCAGAGCTTGACCGAGCCAAGCCAGCGAATAATCAGAATCTGTAACTTGGGCCCTTGAAAATGCTTCTTTTGCAAGTTCCAAGTCTGCGTGATAATAATACAGGAACCCCAGATTCGTCCATGCAATGACGTTCTGTTACACATCAGCTCATCCTCTCCGCAATTGCCATCAAATTCCAAATTACCTTAGGATCAAGTTCAAGTGCCTTGATATAGGCATGTTGTGCTATCTCGGGCTGACCGGAGAAATGTGCATTCCCATATGCAGTCCAATATGAATTGTTTATCGGTTCCTCCTTCAAGGCATTTGTGATTGCATCCACAATCTCTGATTGGGTTTCTAATTCCGCAGGCATCTTTTGATCGCACCAACGCTGCAGTCCGATCGCAAGATCATACCATGCACTTCCTCGTGCAGCATTCGATGAGGCACTGAGATTAATTCTCAACCGACATACACGAATGGAGATGCCTAGAAATGTCAGGGCACTGTGTGCATCTGTGGATTCAGTGAAATGCGACGACTCCAGAGATGGATTATGCTCCGAGGACAGCAGTATCCTAAGCGATCCAGAGATCTTATCTGCTCGTTTATGATCCTGTATTGCCAGCTGTCGTGACAGCTGAAAAGCGGCATCCGAGATGAGTTTCCACCCTATACTTCGGAACCCGGGATGATGTTCATTAATCAACGATGCGACTTCAAGGCACTGCAAGAAGGATGATTCTGCACGTGCGTGAAAACCTTCCTGGTATTCGGTTTGCCCAAGCGAAAGGTGGGCTCGGGCAAGGGCCATAAGAATGCTGAGCTCAATGGGGCATTTCTCCAACAGTTTCTCAAGACCGAAAATTGCTTCTTGAAACAACCCCAATTCAATTTTGAGTTCAGCCACTAAAAAGGTGGACAACCAATCTTGGGGGTCGAGTTGAAGGGCGCGATCAAGAGATTTGATGGCCGCGGCGTGCCGACCTGCTCTGCTGTACGCCTCCCCGAGTCTTGACCATGTTAATGCGTCAGCAGGTTCAGCTCGCAGGGTGATCTGAAAAGCTCGAATAGCAGGTGCATAATTCTGGCGATTCTGAATAGTCAAGTATAATCAAGTTAGACAGTCAATCTCCATATATTCAATCGCCAAGTTCTCACCAACTCGATGATACCAACAGCCTTCCATGCCCATGCGTTTGTCGGAACAAATTGACTAGCACTAGAGTTCGATTCCTGAGTTCCAACATCCAAACCACCTTCCCCTTCAATGGTACGTTTTGCAATTACCTCCACCAAATCCCATTCTCTATCTTCCGCAAAACCCTCCGCTAGTTTACGAGCAGCCACATTCTCCCGAGGATCTATCTCAAAGGCTTTCTGGTAACATTTGGATGCTCTCACAAGATCAGGAGGTGTTGCAACTTCGGCATAATACAGACCAAGAGAGGTGAAGGCCGGCGCAAAAGTTGGGTCACGTTCCAGAGATTTGATAAAATACGGATATGCCTCTTCTCTTGACTTCCCTAAGGAGTTGTCAGATGTCAACCACAAGCATAATTGATTACGACACTTACCCTCCTGGTCCCAATGGCATCTGCCGATCCTCCAGAGACACCTAGCAGCATCCTGGCCACGTTCTTGAAGATCATCGAGTCTGTCAAGAATTGTTCTGAGGGTCTGAATGTCGGCTTCATCGTGTGTAGCCTGCCAATGACACCATGCCCGCTCTTCCCGAGCCTTTAATCCATCAACTAAGTCATCTGTGAGGGCACATATCTTCTCAAATTCTTCTGCTGCAGGAATCCAGTCTGCAGCTGTTTGAAATATATAAGCATGTGCAAAGAGGCATCGGATGTTGTTGGGTGAAACTGATAATGCTTCACGCAGAATAGGCAGAGCTTGTCCATGGTGTTTAGGAGGGAAAAGATGAACAAGCGAGATCGCCCAGATCGCCTGAAGACCCACACGAGAACTAGAAGAAGCTTAATTACACGGGTGTGTGTGGCTGAAATTGATTACCGAGGTAGAGTGGCCCCAATATTTTGTTCGATCTTGCCAAGAAGCCCAATACCATTCTTCGCAGCCTTGATTGCATTTTCGTAGTCTCCCTCATGGAGGTAAACTTCGCTTACTATCCGGGAAATGACAACCTTGTCCGAGAAAAGAGCGTAAATATTCTAAGATCAGGGCAGATTCAGACTAATATGCAGTCCAAGCGCGAAATTCACCAAACCATGATGTTATCAAAAGGATCTTCGTCAAGGTTGTAATGAATGAGATCCTCATTGCTTTTCTTGTCCTGACTCTCGGACTCCGCTCGAATCTCATCTGACAAGGGTTGAGATATATATCTCAAATAGCTTGCAAAAGCTCTGGCCAGTGGTGAGCCTGGCAAGAGTCGAATCATCTGTCTTATAAGGGAGAAATCATAATCACCTTATTCGGGTAAGTTAGTATGACCATGCGGTAGAAGGAGAGCATACACATGTTTTCACAGTCCTGTTCTTCCATATACAGCATCCACGCGAACTCGTCAGGTAATTGAAGTAGAATGGCTCCACGAACAAGTTCGTTTACCTCTGCTCTGAGTTTACCTTTTGTCGCTATGAATTCGTCCGTGATAGGTAACGCGTGAAGGTAGTTGACCTTGTATTGCAAGAGCTTTGATTCCGTCACCCTCAGAAGGTCGTCAGAACATTTTGGATGATTCATGACTTGAGTGTACAAATGCGGTAGCTGCTGAAAGTCAACCATGGTCAGAAGTATCATCAACTTTCCTCACACGAGAGACAGCCCATATTTCTCTCCCAACTTGCTTTCTAACATATTCCTTGGTACCTGCTCCAAGTCTGGTTCTGCGTCGTTCAATCTCCTTTATCATGAAGGTCTTCTCTTGTTTCTCAATGATGTCAATAATCTCTTCTAGAACAGGCAAATCATTGTAGACTGCAGATTGAATATAGGCTATGGTCGTCGCTGTGGGATTGGTTGGGTTGAGTGGTGGTAGGTTTGACAGGACTTGGTAAAAAGGGCTGTCGGACAGGAGATTCGACAACGCATCGACAAGCTAGAATTTTCAAGCCAGGTTGATGCGATACAGCTACTACGATATCGTACCTTAGGCTTATCATCCGAGCTGCGAGAGATGTCGACAATTTTCTTCAAGACTTCTGCAAGTTTGATGGGATCATCACTGAAAGGATCTCCTTGTAGTCGCATTGAAAACAATTAGATCAAGCTTACGTTTTCGCGTGAAGCAACGCAAGCTGTTTGAGGGCATCAACCAAGGCCTCGAAATTACCGACCTGCTCGTAAAATTGTGTGATACCCTACGATATTGTTATGGGAGGTACAGACGACGAACTCATGTCGTACCTGCCAAGCGAGAACATTCTCTGGGCACAAGTCTATAGCCTTCCGATATATCTGTCATGAAACCATGAGGTTTTACTTTTGTGTGCAGAAACGAATGGTTTACTTGCTCGCTCTTGTCTGGTTGGTCAAGCTTGAAGAGTGCTAAAGCAAGGAACACATGCCTAACGTCGAGATCAGGGTCAGATCACGTCCTGGAGTAGTCGATACAAACGCATTGTAGTTTTCAGGCTCATATTCCAGTACCTGATTCGCGGCGTCGTGTGCAGAAACAAAATCCTTTCTTCCGATGGATTCGCGGGCAAGCTTAAGTCTGGTTTTCACGAAAGACATGACTGACAAAATTAGACTCCATAACCAATTTATCTCATTCTGTCACGGGACTGTGACAATTGACTGGTCGTGTCACCTTGCCAGAAACTCGATACAATGTCTTATGATTCCAGTAAGATGGTGGATCTGGCATGCAAGCTGCAAGCCAGAGCAGGCCAACATAACATAACATAACATTGCAAACATGGGTTATTCTGATGGTGTTGTAACAATGATGTGACTGTGACGTGCTGGCAACGCTTCGTTTTCGTCCGGTGGTCTTCCCCACCATTTTCTAACAGTAGGCCAACTTGTTGTCTCTGTCTGCGTTATTGTCGCTGCACGCGCATCTACGATCCCTTTTGCCCATGTCCTTTCGTTTACGGGTAAATCTTCCACCCACAGATGTCCCTATTCCCACTACACGACAACCTCCACTTTCGGGTGCTACCATTCGACGAGCAAAAACACTTACTCGACCGGAAAGGAGCGTGGCCCCTGTTCCATTAATAAATCCTCCAATCTTTCCTTCCTCTGCCCCAAACCCAATATCAGATTCCTCTGCCTACAATGGCTCATTACCCTGGAAGATATTCTCAAGGGTGGTGACTTTCTGGGTTCCCGACTTCCTTCTGAGTTCACTTGGGGGGATGAAGGACCCCAATGTGAGGCAAGCATGGAGGGAGAAGATTGCTCTCTGCTTCATCATCTGTGTTCTCTGTGCGGCCGTTGGATTTGCGACAGTCGGCTTTCAAAAAGTCCTTTGCCCCGAGAACGACAACTCAAATTCTCGTTTCATCGACATAGGCGCCACACCAGGGACGCTTGGCATCCAGGGAACGATGTATAATATTACCTCCGCCCATTCCGTCAACCAAGTTGACTTTGCGCATCTTTCGGAATCCGCGCCTGGTCAGGACATCACCTATCTCTTCCAACGTGATGCTTCGCAGTTTAGATCATGTCAAGGTCTAAGTTTTCAAGTTGCATTAGATGCGCCCTGTTCCGCGAATACTTGTCCACTTCCTCCAATCAATGCCTCCTCTACCTACCGATCACTCTCCCTCGTCAATACTCAGCTTCTAGCCGGATACTCCTGGGATCAAGTCTCCCAGTTAACCAACTATTTCGTCCTGGACGGCGCTGTACTCAACATGGCCCCATACTTCTCTTTACATCCTCGTGCAATTTCTTCCGACGAGGTCGATCGGATCCTGCGGGTCATCATGCAGCAAACCTCCTCCCAACTGGGGAAAGATGGCACTCGGCTTTTCTTCAATCGCGCTGAGCTTCAATCTGCAGTTCCATGCCTTAAAGAGCGTTATTTCGCGGGGAACATCGATAAAGTGACTCCTGGTTGTTTTGTCACTTCCCTGTTCCTGTACGCTGGTCTCATAGTGATCCTCGGTCTGGTATTCGTTCGATTCATAATGGCATGTTTTTTCAACTGGTTCATGTCCGAACGATTGGCCGGGCCGCCAACAAGTCAAGATTTGGATCGTTCAGCGATCAGTCCTGCTGTCATGCCAGGAGGAGCCAATGTATCCATCGACAACAAACATGGAACAGCTCCTTGGGCCAATGCTGCTAGCAAGAAGCTTGGTAAAGGGCCGAAATCGATTCTCTCCTCATCTAGTACCACTCTCACTAGTTCCGATAGCTCAGCACCGACCATGAGTTTAGCTCAAATAGGTGCAGAGCTTTTTGCTGTATGCCTTGTGACATGTTATTCCGAGGGCGAAGAATCTTTGCGAACTACTCTCGATTCCATCTCGACTACGACTTATTCGGATGCGAGAAAGCTTTTGTTCGTTGTGGCAGATGGCATGATTACCGGTGCCGGCGAAAAGCGGAGCACACCTGATATCTGTGTGAGCCTTCTAGAAGCAGACCCGCGATTTGGCAACCCAATACCTATGAGCTATGATGCCGTTGGGTCTGGCGCAAAAGCACAGAATCGGGCTATGGTTTATGCAGGACACTACAGTATAGTTATATTCCCATATTCAGTGTGTCCAAGATTGTCTTACATCTCCCCTAGCTGTTGCAGGGTGCCGTACACCAACTGTGATTGTTGTGAAATGTGGGACTGAAACCGAGGCTGCCTCAGACAAGAAACCCGGTAATCGGGGAAAGCGCGATAGTCAGCTCATTCTAATGAATTTCTTCTCTCGTGTGACGTACAATGATCGAATGGCGCCCCTCGACTTCGAGCTTTTCCGCAAAATTCATACACTTATGGGTGTAACCCCCGATTTTTTTGAGGTCTGCTTAATGGTATGTTGTCTTAATCCGAACAATCATCTGTTGTTGCAGCTTATAAGGAACTCCTAGGTCGATGCCGATACAAAAGTTTTCCCAGAATCTCTCGGACATCTAGTCAATTGCATGCACCATGACCAAATGATCATGGGCGTTTGTGGCGAGACTCGTATTGCCAACAAACGGCAGTCGTGGGTGACTGCTATCCAGGTCTTCGAGTATTTTATCTCCCACCACCTCGCCAAGGCATTTGAGTCAGTATTTGGTGGTGTATCATGTCTCCCAGGTTGTTTCTCCATGTTCAGACTCAAAGCCCGAAAATTGACTGGAGATGATTGGGTTCCTCTGATCATCAAGCCAGAAATCGTCAAAGAGTACAGTCAGAGTATAGTGACAACTCTTCATCAGAAAAATCTTCTCTTGTTAGGCGAAGATCGTTTCCTCACGACAATCCTTCTTCGCACTTTCCCTAATCGCAAGATGATGTTCCTTCCTCAAGCTCGCTGTCGAACTATCGTCCCAGATACATTCAAAGTGTTGTTATCTCAGCGCAGACGTTGGATCAACTCTACCATTCATAATCTCATGGAGCTTGTACTAGTCCGAAATCTCTGCGGAACCTTTTGCTTCAGCATGCAGTTCGTTGTTTTCATGGATCTCTTGGGCACTGTCGTGTTACCCATCGCCATCATCCTAACTTATTCTCTTATTATCGGGATTGCTCTCAACCCTCCCAAAAGCTTCGAAGAAGCTATCCCCCTCGTGCTTCTGATAGCTGTTTTAGGTCTTCCTGCAGTTCTTATCCTTATCACTACCCGTAAAATTGTCTATGTCTTTTGGATGATGATCTATCTCGTAGCACTGCCAGTATGGAATTTCGTCCTTCCAGTTTATGCTTTCTGGCATTTTGATGATTTCTCATGGGGTGAAACTCGGTGAGTATTCTTCAGATAGTATATGGATCTTACTGACATCATCGCAGAAAAGTCGAGGGTGAGGCAAAAGGTGAAGGACACGGTGGTGATGGAGGGAAAATGCATGGTTTAGCGGTACCCATGCGACGGTGGGAGGACTGGGAGCGTTCACGTCTTCGCAAATTACGACGTGAAGAACGGCGACGACGAGACTTCGAACGAACGCATCCGTCAGGGTATTTCAGTGGAGATGGTGATTTTCTCAGCGTCCGTACAGATGCTCGCAGTCAATACGATAGCTCGGACACTGTCTCCGTCGGTTCTTCCGATGACGATCACTGGGGACCCCAGATTGGCGGGTATAACGAACATAATACACAATACCCTCCTCCTCCAGTCGGCTTGTATCCTCCAAACCAGTCATTGCAAACTGGGAGAACTCTCGACAATACTGAACTCGAAGCAATGTTGGAGTCTGGGTTTGATGATCGACCGACTCCTCCTACTTCCACATATGCCCCTCGCTATCAACTTTCTGACACCGGGTCTTCGACTCAGCTAGTGGGTATGGGTGACAATGGGTATGCTCCCTTGACGCGAGCAACTTCCCCCGGCGCCAGCCAAGTACCTCCAACTATGAACAGTATGCTTTCATCACCTACAGTCCCTATGAGTGATGAGGGTCCAAAATCGATGGGTCGTGGCAGTCTAGGCGAGCGATATGGTCCTTTAGGTCCTTTGGATCCATCTTCTAGATGCTGAAGCAATCTGCTCCGTTTCGTGTTTCTGGCACGTCTTTCCTTGGATATTGCTTTATTCAGTATCCTTTTTCATCTTTTCATGATGCTCTTTTTCTCGCTCTTTCGTGACGACATTTGGAAGTTAAGCACACTTTAATATTCATCGCTTTCCGTACTCCGCGAAAGACTGGGCTGTACTGGCAAGTCCATCAGGTCATGTCCCATCTACACATACTATAACATCTAGTCTTCGATAACTCTTTTTTCATTATTTATCGGGTTTCAGTTTTCCAGAGGGATGACACTTGGGATTTTTTTTGTAGACATCAGCTGTTGAATCTAGTATATTTGATCAATTCAGAAACAAAATCTGGTCATAGAAAATGAGTGAGTTATTTTTGAGGTTGTAGAGATGATCCAGACTAGCTTCATGTGACTAGTGACACCTAATGTCCACAGCTTAGTACATACAATCAATTTACTTCTCCTATCAGCACTCAAGATAGTATTCTTTCATCTTTCATCTGGAATGACGACCCGAAACCAACTAGTGAGATATACCGAGACCAGCAGTCTATCTGTTTACTGAAACTGGTATGAAGTGGGAGACAGGACACGACGAATCCGTTGAAGTAAACCAACGTGCATTGATTGACAAAGTCCTCGCGAGATATTCAGGAGAGTTCACGGTCTTCCGCGAACTCCTTCAAAATTCAGACGATGCCCAATCTAAGACTGTTGAAATTCGATTCCAAACTCAGGACTTTTTGGACGGGGAGCACACGACTGGAAGCGGAGGTAGAGAGGCCTTACCTGATCTGAAGACAACATCTGCAAGTCCATATATCGATTCTCCCGTCCTTTGCTCAAAGCTTGTTGAATGATGACAGGTACACCAATGGGTCTTCAGGAACAATGGGGTCACCTTCAGGGACGAAGATTGGAGTCGGCTCAAGAGGATCGGTACGCCCATTTCGAGCTCCTCGGCAGGTTTGATACTTATACCTTGTCAGCGGAGGGCAATCCAGATGAACAGAAAATAGGTGCTTTCGGTGTTGGTATGTCAAAGCTCTCGCACGTAAACGACATATTCTCATGGCATGATGAGGCTTTTACAGTCTTTTTTCAGTTACGGAGGAACCCTTCGTGAAATCAGGAAGTGCGTGCCATTCTGCATTCAAATGAGCTTCCTTGGCTTACTGTCTGCCCGTAGGCCAGTGGATGGGTTTTTATTGGAAAGGTAAAAAGGACCAGGTACGCTCAGCCAAATGTATCCACGATCTTACGCTTAATTCCTTTTGAAAGCTCTTCGCTCGCCGTGGAAAATTGGAGGATATTAATCAATCACCTTGGACATCTTTCGAAATGGTCCTCAGGGAGCCAATGCCTATCCCTTCTGCATTTGACTTGACCCGTTTTCTTGCCTCATCCATCACCTTTATGACCTATCTAGAAGAAGTGTCTGTCTATTTCAATGACTGGCGTCTTGTCAAACTCAATAAGGCCGTTGGATATTCACAAGTCCATCAACTGCCCCGAGATTTCTCAGGCAGAAGTCCAAACAATTACATGACTATCACTGGGCTCAAGATGACGCGCAAGTTCAATGGCATGGTCGTCCATTATCTCCGGCACTAACTCTCAACTCTTCACAGCAATGACGATTGATGCAACTGTCATGAACTGGGTCTACATATCAGACTCAGAGTCGCGCAAACACCCTCTTCGTAATGTCGTGAAAACTACCACAACCGGTCTTTTCTCTTCACTATCTGGTTTTCTGACTGGTTACTCCACTCCCCAAACGCACACGAGTTCTCTACCCACATCCACTCCTCAAGTTGATTTGACCGAAACTTCGACGACCAGCATTGTCCTCTCGGTCTTCTCTGCCGAAATTACTGTCAGACTCAACTCAAAACTATCTTCAGAGATTCATCGATCCACTCAAAAGAATCCACCCTCAAGCATGAAATATGAGCTCATATATGTAGGTTGACGTTTGCGTACATTATTTTTTACTAGTAATTTCACGTTCTCTTAGACTACAAAAGATAAATATGATGCAAGTCAGCAGGAGGATTTGAAGTATCAGCATGCTTCAGGGAGTGTCTTCCAAGGACTACGCGCTGATCTTGATGGGTATGCTGATCTCAACATCCTACGTAACGAGTCTCATCACACCGTCAGGGCCGGAACTGCTCGTATTTTCATTGTAAGAACTCCTTCCGATATATTGCTCTCATGTGATGTGTACTCGGAATAGGGACATGCTACAGCGCAGACCACAGGAATCGGAGGCCACATGGCAGCCAGATTTATACCGACCGTTGAGAGGGAAGCAATTGATTTTATGTAGGTTCACTCTTCAAGCCACATCTCATTGTTGACGACTTTAGTTGACGACTTTATGATAGGGACCGTAATATTGCTAGTCAGCGCACACCCTACCTTCTTCAATATTTTGACTGATGCCCAATGTAGTATGGAATAGGGAACTCCTCTACGTGGGCGGCATCTTGGCCCGTATCGCGTATCAGCTGGAGATGGATTCAATTCACAAGGCATGGGAAACAAATACGGAGGTGTTTAAGTATGCCTCTCAAGAACTACCAGAGGAGCTGCGATCGTCCCTAATAAACAAGGCCATTCACGCCCTCAAGTTTTTTTCATACCGTCACTCCACCCCTTCTGCAGAAGTTTCCATTCTTTTGGAGAATGCATTCTTCAGATGTAGTCCTACGAACTCCTTTCCACTGATATCTACACTTGGCGTTCGACCTGCATCCCAAATTCGTCTACCTGAAGCTTCTTTTTCTTTTCTGAAACAACTTCCCTTGGTGCCTGCAGAGCTCGTAGCCGAGAACATGGTGCTGTCGTTGCAGAGTAAAGGCATAATCAGAACAATCTCATTCGAAGATGTTCTGGCTGAACTCAGATCACGACCACTCCCTGAAATGGATATGATTGCTTGCATGAAATGGTGGATATCATTCTATGATTCAAAGAATGCGTCACATCTTGCTCCTGTCAGAATTCAGCTCCTCAATGCGGCTGTTTTGGGGTTGTCTGGCCCGAATGAAGATAGAATAATACCACTTCATACCATTCAAAGTTTCCTCAATCAAAGAAGCCTTAATGGCGTACCTTTAGAGGGGCCTCTTCCCTGTCATCTCTTCCCATTCGCTATAACCAAACACTTTTCTCCAGATGACTTGAAGCGCGCATTTTCTTGGGTTGATCTCACCATACTGGATTGGCTCAGCAATATAACCGATCCAAAAGTTGCACAAGCGGACCCTGTCTATGATATACAGGTGTCACCACAGTGGTCAGAAAAGGTCTTATTCTTCATAGCCCGAAACTGGGGGCATGGACTTTCTGCAACAATGAAACAACAAATCATTGGTCTACTCAAAGACAAGACTTGCATCCCGACCTCCGATGGCATGAAGCTTCCGAATGAATCTTATTTTCCAAGTGTAAACATATTTCATGATATGTCAGTCGTTAAATTCCCGTCAGGAACTCCTATCAAAGGCCAAATGGAGAAATTACTCCAGGAGCTGGATGTTCGAAATCATGTTGAGTTGCAAATAATCTTCACCAGGTGGGCGGTACTATGATCAATATGTTTCAAAGGCTCAAAATTGTTTAGGATGGTGAAGACAAATGAGTGGACGAGCAATGATCTCATCCATTACCTGGTCTCGGTGAAGGATAACCTGAAAGAGGAGGAAATCAGGCGATTAAGGCTCACAGCTGCCTTCCCAAAAGAACGGTCGGGAGCAGAGCTTGATGGTCAGTCTGCATCGAGGCTGAGGGCTGATCAATTGTATGAGCCATCGCCTGTGCTTCGGCAATTAGGACTTCCTCTAATTGACTGGGGTACCCAGAAATGGCGAAATAATTCGGAAGAAGGTAAGAGATTCTGGAAATTCAAGACTTTTATCTTCAATAATCCGTCTCTTTTGACAGCACAATTTTTGTTTAATCTGGGATTGCGCCGGTATCCAGCTCTTGAGGAACTTGTGTATCTTTGCACGAATACAGATCTGACGGTATGTGGAATCATGTGATCTTATCAAATGTTAAACTCATGGTTGTCAGATACGTCAAACCGCTTTCAAATATCTCATTGATAATATCCACTCAAGATATACGGATTATGATTGCAACAAATTCCAAGACATTGCATTTATTCCAGCTCTTGATGGTAGCACTAGCTGCCTTGGCACACCCAAAAAAATCTTCTCCAAACCTGAATGGTCGCATTTAGGATTCCTAGTGATTGATCCAACATTGCAGTCAGAAGCAGTCAAGCTTCAGGTTAGAGAGAATCCCACGACTAGTCAACTAGTAAATCTCTTGCAGAGTGGCCGTCCTAATAACTTTCAAGTGGGTAAAAAGTGGTTCACTGTCTTGGCAATCTGTGTTTCTGGTGTGTGATTGTTCAATAGCACCGAACGTTGTTGACTCGTCCACAAGATTTCTCACGTTCAGAACTTTTGAAGCTTGCAGAAACTTCTTTTGTTCCTGTGCCTGCTTCACCAGGAAGTGTCGAACCTACCACACACTGGCTACCACCTACCCAGTGCTACCTTGGTCAACGTTCGAAGGACAAATTTCACTCAAAACTATTTAAGTTCGTTGATTTTGGAGCAGCGGGAAATGCTTTTCTTACCGCCTGTGGCGCCAAGCAAGATCCAAGCGTTGAAGAACTTGCCAAAGTCTTGCTAGAGAAACCCCGTGCCTTCTACGACCTGGCACAGGGTCCGCTCAAGTGCGCATCTGGCTGAGTATTTCCTCGCTTCCTACTGATGCTTCTCAGTTTCCTGGATGAAATACGAAATATTGCTGTCAATAAAAAGAATCTTTCCGCTGTTACGATTGCCCGGATGAAGCGGGCTCCTATCCTATTGTGCAGTCAGCGCAAAGTCATGGAACAATCAACCCATAAGACAATTGGTGATGAATTTGACGATGGAGAATGGGAAATAGGCTATGACCTGAAAACAGCAGAGCAGATTGTCATTGCCGATAACACCACCACTCACCAGATATTTGGCACGGAACTATTTACCGCACCTCAGGAAGATATCATAGAAGGTGAGCTTCTCCTAATGCAAAGTACTCTACATACTGGAGATATGTGAAAAAGCGTTCTACATGGACTTGGGGTCTCGCAGGCTTAGCTCCTTGGTCAAAGAGGAGTACCTTGTCGGAACAGAGATCAGCAACTCCAAGCGCCCAACTTACATTCGCTCATTAATCTTGGAGCGACTTCCTATCTTCCTTCACGAACACAATCATGCCAAGATGAAGGTGTCCCTGGACTGGTTACAGATAGAATCGAATTTTCAAGTCAAGGTTTACGGTCAAATCAAGGTTAAGAGGACTCTCTCATATGGCAAGCTTCGTCTAGAACGGAAACAAGAAGCCTCGGCTGTTGCTCAGCAGGGTCCCGCCCAACGCATTGAGCTTATGCTCGCCGATAATGCACAGGTTGATTTTTATGAGTAAGTGAGAGGCGCACGGTGCTGAGCGAGATTTGCTGAATATGCACTAGGGTGGCTATGTGCTTAAATAAATCTATCTTCGATTCCCCGAAAACTCACGACGCTTTATTATTTATGACGATCCTGTCAACTGATCTCAAAGCATTGAAGCGTCGGGGCTATAACGGTTCGTCCAACGTATACGCGGTTTTAAGGCTCTGATCGTTCCATTCCATCAGTGGACCGTATTTTGGGACAGAGGCAACTAGAAAGACAAACAAAAGAAATCAGAGTGGAAGACGGACACATTGAACTTCTCTCTTCGAGTCCTCAGCCCACAGTAGAAAGAACGCTCACCTCTCCCAGTTCCTCTACCTTAACTTCGGATTCGATTGCTGTAGATCGGACCTCTTCACTGTCTAGTACCTTCAAGAAACTCAAGCAAAAACTAGGTGTTACGGGATCCAGTGTTCAGTTGTCAGGCCTCTCCGGCGCCCCTGCTCGTCCTGGGAATGAAGTTGATTATCAGGACCCTCAATTACCTGGTGGTTTCTCCGAGACCTCATCCTCTCTACGACCCTACGATAATCCAACTGTCACACCACTTGATAACATTGGTGAGTGTCAGTGAAATTGCAAACAAGGAGAATCATTGATAAACCCAGCTTCAAATATTGCTATGGCCATTAGGGCTTGCCGTGAAGAGTCAAGCGATTTATTGCAGAACCAACGAGAAACGTCCTATGTCAAAGAAGCTAACAATGACGGTTATTGTGACATATCGGGGCTCTCTCAGAACATGAGACTGATTGGTGAGCGACATTTATCCCCTGTCTTAGTCTACTAGAAACCTTGCAGGTACAATGGGACAGATCAAGATATTTTTTGCTCAAGGTACTTAACGAATCGTTCTGTACTACTAGCTAAACGTCAATTCATCGCAGATGTACCCGAAAATGAGGCACAAAGTGCTCTGAAAATGAAGTCAGATCCTTTAGTCAGATTCATCCATGTGATAAAGTCACTTGCATATGTCTACGACCTCGGCCTTACCAATCTGCATATATTTTATGATACTAAAGGTGGCGTTATTGCGTTCAACAGGAATAGGAGTATCTTCCTGAATCTTTGTTATTACGAAGCTTGGCGTGAGTAAAAAAAATACTCGTCATTATATCCCATCCTCACCATACTTCCAGATGATCCTGAAGTCCGCCAAGGGATTATGACTAATGCATTGATTTCATGGTCATTCACTTTCTTTCTCCATGTGATGATATGTGATGACACGTGGAATTAGGTATTTCACTCTTGCACACGAGATCGCTCACAATCTAGTTCAGCTTCATAATTCTGAACACGAATTCTACTTTTCCGCGATATGCGAAAAGTATCTCGTCTCTCTCTCCAAAATCCTTAATGCATGATGGTTGAATTCCAGATCAAACTGATAGTCATCTATCTGAACCTGTATAAACCCATTACTCTGAATTGGCTCAGGTTGTCACAGGCAGATCTGCAGCTCCATCTACACTTGGATGGTA
>Ga0153948_1000150_pt1 | contig 36483 bp, 33 predicted proteins | sample TSNJ032MetaG_FD_104696 | JGI IMG/M metagenome (GOLD analysis project Ga0153948, IMG submission 104696) | Attine ant fungus gardens microbial communities from New Jersey, USA - TSNJ032 MetaG | ecosystem: Host-associated > Fungi > Mycelium > Unclassified | place: USA: New Jersey, Wharton State... | reverse complement strand
GAAGGCCTCTATTACGGTCAGTGTTCCGAGCTTTGCGGCAAGGATCACGGGTTCATGCCAATCGCCGTGCGTGTTGTCTCGAAAGACCAGTATCAGACCTGGCTCGCTGCTGCGGGATCGGATCTGAACGGTGCGAACAAGGCGTTGCAAGCTGCCGTCGAAGGTGGCGAAAACAATAAAGTGGCTGCGGCGGGTCTCTGATCCCGAACGCCAAACTGTTGAAAAACGGGAGCGAATTCCATGGCTGGCACAGCAGCTCACGAGCATGGTGCCCACGACGACCACAAGCCGCACGGCTGGGTTCGTTGGGTATACTCGACCAATCATAAAGACATCGGTACCCTGTACCTGATCTTCGCAATCATTGCCGGTATCATCGGCGGCGCACTGTCTATCGCGATGCGCGCCGAACTTCAGGAACCAGGCATTCAGATTTTCCATGGCCTTGCGTCCATGGTCTACGGTGTTGAGGGCGATGCCGCGCTTGATGCCGGCAAGCAGATGTTCAACGTGTTCACCTCGGCGCACGCGCTGGTCATGATCTTCTTCATGGTCATGCCTGCGCTGATCGGTGGTTTCGCCAACTGGATGGTGCCGCTGATGATCGGCGCGCCGGACATGGCGTTCCCGCGCATGAACAACATTTCGTTCTGGCTTCTGCCGCCTGCGCTGACGCTGCTTCTGATCTCGCTGTTCATGCCTTCGGCGCCTGGCGGCTGGGGTCCTGGCGGCGGCTGGACGCTGTATCCGCCGCTTTCGACGAGCGGTCAGCCTGGCCCGGCAATCGATTTCGCCATTCTGGCGCTGCACATTTCCGGTGCGTCGTCGATCCTCGGTGCAATCAACTTCATCACCACAATCCTGAACATGCGCGCTCCGGGCATGACGCTGCACAAGATGCCGCTCTTCGCCTGGGCTGTTCTGGTGACGGCGTTCCTGCTTCTGCTTTCGCTGCCGGTTCTGGCAGGCGGCATCACCATGCTGCTGACCGACCGTAACTTCGGCACGACCTTCTTCGCGCCGGATGGCGGTGGTGACCCGATCCTCTACCAGCATCTGTTCTGGTTCTTCGGTCACCCGGAAGTGTACATCCTGATTCTGCCGGGCTTCGGTATCGTCAGCCACATCGTGTCGACCTTCTCGCGCAAGCCGATCTTCGGTTATCTCGGCATGGCATATGCCATGGTCGCGATCGGTGTCGTCGGCTTCGTGGTCTGGGCGCACCATATGTACACGGTTGGCCTGTCGCTCGACACGCAGCGCTATTTCGTGTTCGCCACGATGGTCATCGCGGTTCCCACAGGTATCAAGATCTTCTCATGGATCGCGACCATGTGGGGCGGTTCGATCACCTTCCGCGCACCGATGCTGTGGGCAATCGGCTTCATCTTCCTGTTCACGGTCGGTGGAGTGACGGGCGTTCAGCTCGCCAATGCCGGTCTCGACCGTGCACTGCACGACACCTACTACGTCGTGGCGCACTTCCACTACGTTCTGTCGCTCGGCGCTGTCTTCGCGATCTTTGCGGGCTGGTACTACTGGTTCCCGAAGATGAGCGGCTACATGTATAACGAGTTCACCGCGAAGCTGCATTTCTGGGTCACCTTCATCGGCGTGAACCTGATCTTCTTCCCGCAGCATTTCCTCGGTCTCGCTGGCATGCCGCGCCGCTACATCGACTATCCGGATGCCTATGCGGGCTGGAACATGGTGTCGTCCTACGGTTCCTATATTTCGGGCTTCGCCGTGCTGATCTTCCTCTACAATGTCTTCGAGGCATTCGCGAAGAAGCGTGAAGCGGGTGCAAACCCATGGGGCGAAGGCGCAACCACGCTGGAATGGCAGCTTCCTTCTCCGCCGCCCTACCACCAGTGGGAACAGCTGCCGCGCATCAAGTAATCGTGCGAAGGGCGGGGTCTGCAAAAGACTTCGCCCTTTCCAACAAATTGTGCTAAAGGCGGGCGACATTCTGTTCCGCCCATCGCGTTATGACCGTACTGGCAGGTTTATTCTGCCGACAATTGCACGGCATTTCCGGCAGGAACGGATGTTCTCCGGGAGGGACAAGTTGTGTTGGTTGTCGAACTGCATCGAACAAGATGCGGTGGTCGGACCGGTGAATTTGAGGTTATTGAAGTCTAATGTCGCTGGTGGAAAAAAACGTAAGCGTTTCAGGCCCGAATGACGCAGTCGCGTTCTCGGAGGCAACGGCGCGGGACTATCTGGTTCTGCTGAAGCCGCGCGTGATGTCCCTTGTGGTGTTCACGGGGCTGGTCGGGCTTGTCCTTGCTCCGGGCACGATGAACCCCGTTCTGGCTGCCATCAGCATTTTGTGCATCGCAGTTGGCGCTGGTGCGTCCGGTGCGCTGAACATGTGGTACGATGCCGATATCGACGCGGTGATGAAGCGTACCCGTAACCGCCCGATTCCGGCTGGCTTGATTGCGCCCAATCAGGTTCTGGCTTTCGGCCTGACGCTGTCGGTCTTCTCGGTGCTGACGCTTGGTCTGATGGTCAACTGGCTGTCGGCAGCACTTCTGGCCTTCACCATCTTCTTCTATGCCGTCATCTACACGATGTGGCTCAAGCGCTCGACGCCGCAGAATATCGTCATTGGCGGTGCTGCGGGCGCTTTCCCGCCGATGATCGGCTGGGCAGCGGCAACGGGCGAGATCACCTGGGACAGCGTCGTGCTGTTCATGATCATTTTTCTCTGGACGCCGCCGCATTTCTGGGCGCTGTCGCTGTTCTCGACCAATGATTACGAAGCCGCCCGCATTCCGATGATGCCGAATGTGAAGGGCGAGCTTTCGACGCGCCGTCAGGCGATGTTCTACACGCTGCTCATGGCGCCGGTGGGCGTACTGCCATGGGTGATGGGTTTCGCAGGCCCGGTCTACGGCGCTGTATCGGTGCTGCTGGGTGGAGCCTTTGTTTATTATGCCTGGCGCATGTGGATGGCCGCATCGCAGCCCGCCATGCTGGTTGCTGCGCGCAAGCTGTTTCGCTTTTCGCTGGTGTACCTGTCGGGTCTGTTCGCGGTTATGCTGTTTGAGGCACTGACGTTCAAGGCGCTTCACGCCTTTGGAGTGTTGTAATGGATAAGACGGTAGAAAAGCCGGTACATGAGAAGCTGGAACTGGTCGTACCGACCGAGCAGCAGAAGAAAGCCCAGCGCAACCGGTCCTGGGGACTGGCAATTGCCTTGGCGCTGTTCGTGCTGCTCGTCTATGTCGGCACGATAGCGAAACTGGGTGCCAATGTTCTGGTACGGCCGCTCTGACGAACAGTTGGGGTTAGGCTGTTTCGGGAGGGAAACTGGGAGGAGACCATGGCAGATCAGCAGGATAAAGACGAAAAGCTCAAGCGGCAGCAACGATCCAACCGGACCATTGCCATTGCCTGCGTGTCTTTCTTCGTCTGCATGATCGGCGCAGCCTATGCGTCTGTTCCGCTTTACACGCTTTTCTGTCAGGTCACGGGCTATGGCGGCACGACGCAGCGTGTCGAACAATATTCCGATACGATCCTCGACAGGACGATCAAGGTGCGTTTCGACGCCAATACGGCGAATGGCCTGCCTTGGGATTTCAAGCCGGTGCAGCGCGAAGTGACGGTGCGTATCGGCGAAACCGCCATGATCAAATATGAAGGGCGCAACCTGTTTGATCAGACGACTTTTGGCCGGGCGAGCTTCAATGTTTCGCCGGGCCGCGCAGGCGCCTACTTCAACAAGGTCCAGTGCTTCTGCTTCACGGATACCACGCTGAAGCCGGGTGAAGACATGGAAATGCCGGTGGTTTTCTTCGTCGATCCGGAGATCGTCAACGATCCCGATCTGAAGGATGTGAAGACCATCACGCTTTCATACACCTTTTTCCCGATTGAAAAGCCGAAGCCGGTTGCTGACGCAAAGCCGGCGACGAAGACCGAAGCTGCCACGAGCAGCGGGGGATAAAGGGACACGAGTTTCGATGCGGCACATAATGCCGCAAAGACAAATGCGACGACTGGTTTTATTGTCGGATTCGGACCGTCGGTAAAACCGCTTGATTATTGACGGTATGCGGCATCTGGTCAGGGAGCCATCTGACGCAAAACATGGTCGCGCTTGCGTGTGTCCCTTCGTGGATTTCAGCAGGCAGGCACGAGAGAGGAGCCCCTCAGGGGACTACGGGGAGAGACATGGCGGACGTACACGAGAAGAACCACGATTATCACATTATAGCGCCCAGCCCTTGGCCGTTCCTAAGCTCGATGGGCGCTTTTGTGCTCGCAATCGGCGGCATTGCCTGGATGCGTTATCTCAATGCGAGTGAGCTGCCGTTCTTCGGGCACAACCTCGTAACGCCGTGGCTTTTCTTCATCGGCCTCGCAATCGTGCTGTATTGCATGTTCGGCTGGTGGTCGGACACGATCAAGGAAGCGCATGAGGGTCATCACACCCGCGTCGTGTCGCTGCATCTGCGCTATGGCATGATCATGTTCATCGCCTCGGAAGTCATGTTCTTCGTTGCATGGTTCTGGGCATTTTTCGATGCAAGCCTTTTCCCGAACGAAGTGCATCAGGTAGCACGCGCCACGTTTACGGGCGGTGTCTGGCCTCCGAAGGGTATCGAGGTTCTCGATCCGCTTCACCTGCCGCTCTACAACACCGTGATCCTGCTTCTGTCGGGCACGACCCTGACCTGGTCGCACCATGCGCTGCTGCATAACGACCGCAAGGGCATGATCACTGGTCTCGCCATCACCGTGGTGCTCGGCATTCTGTTCTCGTTCGTGCAGGCCTATGAATACATGCACGCTCCGTTCGCGTTCAAGGACTCGATTTACGGCGCGACCTTCTTCATGGCCACCGGTTTCCACGGCTTCCACGTGATCATCGGCACGATCTTCCTTTTGGTCTGCCTGTTCCGCGCAATCGGCGGCGATTTCACGCCGAAGCAGCATTTCGGTTTCGAAGCTGCCGCCTGGTACTGGCACTTCGTTGACGTGGTCTGGCTGTTCCTGTTCTTCGCCATCTATGTCTGGGGTGGCTGGGGCGCGCCGATGCACGGCGGCTGATTGGCCGCAATCTGAATTTCGAGGCGGCCCTGGCAACATGGCCGCCTTTTGCTTGTCTGGAGCATTATTGAGATCAAGGAGCGCGCTATGCCTGATGCCAATCTCTATCCGCCGGTCGATCCGATCAAAAGCGGAATAGCTGGACGTTGCCCGCGCTGCGGCGAGGGCAAGCTCTTCAACGGTTTTTTGATGGTTGCGCCGCGCTGCAATTCCTGCGGGCTTGATTATTCCTTCGCGGATTCCGGTGATGGTCCAGCGGCCTTCGTGATCCTGATCATCGGCTTCATTGTCGTCGGGCTGGCGCTTTGGATGGAAGTCAATATTGGCCCGCCGCTGTGGGTGCATTTCATCCTGTGGGTGCCGCTGGCGATCATCCTCAGCCTTGTCGCCATGCGATGGATGAAGGGTATTCTGATCAATATGCAATATCGCAACAAGGCTGCCCCCGGCACGATACAAACAAATGCCGACAGCCAGCCGGATACGAAAGAATGACAGAGCGTCAGGTTTCCCGCCGTTTTCCCTGGGGCGTTGTCATCGCGTCCGGCATCGCGCTGATCATTCTGCTAGTGCTCGGCACCTGGCAGGTGGAACGGCTGTTCTGGAAGGAAGCGCTGATTGCTTCCACCAATGAGCGCATCAAGGAACCGCCCTTGTCGCTGGCGGATATGGAAAAGCTCTATAAGGAAAAGGGCACGGTCGAATATCTGCCGGTCACGGTGTCGGGCACCTTCATGCATCAGGGCGAACGGCACTTCCTGTCCACCTATGAAGGCGCTGCGGGCTATAATGTCTATACGCCGCTGATGCTGGAAGATGGCCGCTTCGTGCTGGTCAATCGCGGGTTCGTTCCCTATGAGAAGAAGGACCCGGCCACCCGTGCCGATGGCCAACTCGACGGGCCGGTCAGCATAACCGGGCTGGCGCGTGATCCGTTGTCGGCGAAACCGGGCTTCTTCCTGCCGAATAACGATATCGCCAAGAATATCTTCTTCTGGAAGGACTGGGCGGCGATGGCTGAAAGCGCCGATCTGCCGAATATCAATCAGGTCGTGCCGTTCTTTATCGATGCCGATAACAAGCCCAATCCGGGCGGTCTACCTATTGGCGGTGTGACGATCATCGAATTTCCCAATAACCATCTGCAATATGCCGTGACGTGGTATGGCCTCGCACTGGCGCTGATTGGGGTTGTCGGAACATGGTTATGGCGCTATCGAAAGCAGCCAAGGGGTTGACTTTGGCCGCGTTGCGGCCCAACTCCGTGGCTACAAACCTTACGTATTTTAGTCACGCCGAACCTGCGAGCTCTTCATGACCGATCAGCGCCCCCCACTGGAAATTCGCCTTTGCGGTCCGCGCGGCTTTTGCGCCGGTGTTGACCGGGCGATCCAGATCGTCGTGCTGGCGCTGAAGAAATACGGTGCGCCGGTCTATGTCCGCCATGAGATCGTGCATAACCGCTATGTGGTCGAGGGGCTGCAATCCCGCGGCGCGATCTTTGTCGAAGAGCTTGATGAAATCCCGGCGGAGCATCGCGATCAGCCGGTTGTTTTCTCCGCCCATGGTGTGCCGAAATCCGTGCCTGCCGATGCGGAATCCAAGAACCTTTTCTATCTCGATGCGACCTGCCCGCTGGTTTCCAAGGTGCACAAACAGGCGATGCGCCATCAGCGGCTTGGACGCCATGTGATTTTGATCGGTCATTCCGGCCATCCTGAAGTCATCGGCACGATGGGCCAGTTACCGGAAGGCGCGGTCACGCTGATCGAGACGGTCGAAGACGCCCGCAGCTGCCATTTTGCCGATGAGGATAATCTGGGCTTCGTCACGCAGACCACGCTCTCGGTGGATGATACGGCAGGCATTATCGAGGAATTGCAGGCGCGCTTCCCCAATCTTTCTGCCCCGGCTGCGGAATCGATCTGCTATGCCACCACCAATCGTCAGGATGCGGTGCGCGCGGCTGCACCCGGCTGCGACTTGTTCCTGATCGTCGGTGCACCAAACTCGTCCAATTCGAAACGTCTGGTTGAAGTGGCGGAAAAGGCCGGCGCACGCATGTCCATGCTGGTGCAGCGCGCTGCCGATATTGAATGGGACAAGATCGGCGATATTTCTGTTGTTGGTCTTTCGGCAGGTGCTTCCGCACCGGAAATCATCGTTGACGAAATCATCGCATCGTTCCGCGACCGCTTCGATGTGCGCATCGAACTGGCGGAAACGGCAGTGGAAACCGAGAACTTCCTTGTGAATCGTGAAATTCGCGATGTGGAACTGACAGTGCAGGATATGGCATTCGTCAATGGCGAGAACAGGGTTGCCGGTATTCCGAAGCTGGCGCCCCAGATCATGCCTAAGATAATGCCCAAGGTCATATAGGGGAAATAAACGGCATGGCCGTCTATACTGATATCAACGAAATCGAACTTGGCGCATTCCTGCAGCAATACGATATCGGCACGCTGACTTCCTATAAGGGCATTGCCGAGGGTGTGGAGAATTCCAACTATCTCCTGCACACCACGTCCGGCTCCTTCATTCTGACGCTTTATGAAAAGCGCACCAACCGTGAAGACCTGCCATTCTTTCTGGGTCTGATGCAGCATCTGGCGCAGCGCGGTCTCGACTGCCCGCAGCCGGTGGTGCGCAGCGATGGCGAGACGATTGGCGAACTGGCCGGGCGTCCGGCAGCTATCGTCACCTTCCTTGAGGGCATGTGGATGCGCAAGCCCACAGTCGCTCATTGCGAAGCCGTGGGTGAGGGGCTGGCGCGCATGCATCTGGCAGGCGAGGATTTCGCCATGCGTCGCCGCAACGGCCTGACGCTGCCCGACTGGCGTCCGCTGTGGGACATGTCGCGCGAACGCGCCGACACGGTCGAACCGGGTCTGGTCGAGGAAGCGGAAGCCGACCTCGATTTTCTGGAGAAAAACTGGCCTGCCGATCTGCCCCAAGGCGTGATCCATGCCGATCTGTTTCCCGATAATGTGTTTTTCCTCGGCGACAAGCTGTCGGGCTTCATCGATTTCTATTTCGCCTGCACCGATATTTTGGCCTATGATGTTGCCATCTGCCTGAATGCATGGTGCTTCGAAAAGGACTTTTCCTACAATCGCACCACGGGCGCGGCCTTGTTGCGCGGTTACACGTCGATCCGTCCACTTTCGACGGCTGAAGCCGATGCGCTGCCTGTGCTCTCGCGCGGCGCTGCAATGCGCTTCATGCTGACGCGGCTTTATGATTGGCTGACCGTTCCCGATGGCAGCTTCGTCATGAAGAAGGACCCGATGGAATATGTGCGCAAGATGCGCTTCCACCGCCAGATCGTTTCGGCTGCCGAATATGGGCTGGAACCGCAGGGAGCGGATGCGTGAAGCAGATCGAGGCTTACACCGACGGTGCCTGCTCAGGTAATCCCGGCCCCGGCGGCTGGGGCGTGGTGTTGCGCTGGAACGGCAACGAGAAAGAGCTGAAAGGCGGCGAGGCCGACACCACCAACAACCGTATGGAGTTGATGGCGGCGATTTCTGCACTATCCGCGCTGAAAGAACCTTGCGAAGTCGATCTCTATACGGACTCGGTCTATGTCCGCGACGGTATTTCCGGTTGGATCGAAGGCTGGAAGCGCAATGGCTGGAAAACAGCGGCCAAAAAGCCGGTAAAAAATGCCGAGCTATGGCAGTTGCTGGATGAGGCGCGCAAGCCGCACAAGGTCAATTGGCATTGGGTCAAGGGCCATGCCGGTCATCCGGAAAATGAACGGGCCGACGAGCTGGCCCGCGCCGGTATGGAGCCGTTCAAATATGGCGGGCGTAAATCGCTGAAAGTGCAGTAAGCACCGGTCAGAACTTTGTTTTGGGTATTAGAAAAGGGCGGTTTTCACCGCCCTTTTTGCATTTGATCAGAGCTGCTCGAGGATTCCGGCAGCAGCCGAAGTGACGGCCTGACCGGCCTGTTCTTCGATATTGAGCGTCTTGACCACACCGTCTTCGACGATGGCCGAATAGCGCTTGGAGCGAATGCCAAGGCCGCCAGCGGTTGCGTCAAGCTCAAGGCCTGCTGCCTTGGTGAAGGTGGCCGAACCGTCTGCGAGATAGAGGATCTTGCCTTCGCCGCCGGTGCTCAGCGCCCATGCGCCCATCACGAAAGCGTCGTTGACGGCGATCACTGCAATCTGGTCCACGCCCTTGGCGAGAATGGCATCGCGACTGTCGAGATAGCCCGGCAGGTGGTTGAGGCTGCAGGTCGGCGTGAAAGCGCCCGGAACGGCAAAGAGAACGACCTTTTTGCCCTTGAAGACTTCGTCGGTCGTCACTTCCTTGACACCATCCGCAGTCTTGACCTTGAAGGTTGCTGCTGGAAGCGTGTCGCCAACTTTGATCGTCATCTTTTTTCTCCTGAGGGCAGGGGACAAATTGCCGTCTGGTCCGCTGCCTGTTTTCAAAACTGTCATTGCCGCACCGCGAAGCGCGAGCCGCGACAGTTAAACCGATAACGGGGCGCTCGACAATTTCAAAACGCTGATATTGCCATCAAAATGGGGGAGGATGGGCAGGCAGCTTCAGGCGAAGCAAAAGCCGTCGCGTTCAGTCGAGCGTGACCTGTCCCGACACTGCCTTGCCATTCTGCACGATGGTGTAGTCGACGGTTGCATATCGCGCATCGCCCTTAACCGTTACGGTGAAGTTGCGACCATCAGAGGCGACCGGATCGGACAGGCGCAGCTTGTCGCTGGCCACAAAAAGCTCTGCAGGTGCTTTCGGGTCAGGCACGGCCAAGGTGAATACTGCGGTGTCCCGATCGCGCTTCACGGCGCTCGCACCGAAAGAGGGGGAGGCCGTCGCGGGAAGGCGCCCGAACGCGGTTTCCACGATAGTGCGTGCAGCAATGGCCTGCGGCTCGGCAGATTCGACATTTGTGCTGACGGGGAAGTCAAACTCAGCTTGCACCGGAATGCAGATATGCTCGCAAACGCCGAGAAAGGCATGGCCCTTGAGACGGGTGTCGTCAGGCTGCAACTGGAAAATGATGGGCAGCGAAACCGGCTTCTTGTAACCGATGCCATCGTCATCGCCGCCGAACCGCACCGGCGCGGGATAATCGATCTGTGCATTGGCGTTGCCGTCGAGATTGATCTGTGGCGGCACGCCGGCATCGCCCGGATTGCGCCAGTAGGTTTTCCATCCCGGCTGCAACTCGATCTGCAAAGCGCCGCGTATCTCGCGCTTGGGCCCGGCCTCAGTGGAAACCTCACCATCCTCGATGATCACACGCACACGCCCGCCGGGCGTTTCGGTCCAGGCGGAGGTCGAGGCATGGGCCGACAAACTGGAAGTGGCCAAACCGGAGGCGGCCAGCAAGCCGAAAGCGAGAATGTTCATACGTGTTTTCATTGCTCAAAAATGAAATGAAATCATGGTTGCTTCAAGTCCAACATTGTTGGGAGCAATTATATTTTTGCGTCCTTTGAAGACAAATTTGCGACTCCCATTGTTATTTTCTGCAGGCTTGCTACCTTCATCAGTATGACCACGATGCGGAAGCCGAACCAGGAGCAGGGGTTCTTAAACGGGCAATTCCTGCTTGCCATGCCCGGTATGAGCGACGAGCGTTTTGCCCGGTCGGTGGTCTATATCTGCGCCCATTCCGATGAGGGCGCGATGGGCTTCATTATCAACCAGCTGCAGCCGATCGGCTTCCCCGATATCCTGCGCCAGATTGGTGTGATTGATGAGGATGAGCTGATTATTTTGCCAGATCGCACGCAGCATATGATGGTGCGCAATGGCGGGCCGGTGGATCGCACGCGCGGCTTTGTGCTGCATTCCGACGATTACATGGTCGATTCCACCATGCCGGTTTCCGAAGAGGTCTGCCTGACCGCAACGGTCGATATTCTGCGCGCCATTTATGGCGGCAAGGGTCCTTCACAGGTGTTGATGGCGCTGGGTTATTCCGGCTGGGCTCCGGGGCAGCTTGAAGCGGAACTGGCCGATAATGGCTGGCTCTGCTGCGATGCGCCGCTCAACATGCTTTTCGACAGCGACATCGAAGGCAAATATTCGCGCCTCATGATGCATATGGGCATCGACATGTCGCGGCTGGTTTCCGACGCGGGGCATGCGTGAGTTAAGGGAGTAGGGGAGTAGGTCAAAAAGACTTGCTTCGGCTGATCCGATTCAGTTTTTATTCCCCTATTCCCCTATTCCCCTATTCCCCTATTTCACGCTGCCGCCGCTTCCAGCTGTTCCTTGATCATGCGCGTGGCGTCTTCGCGGCTCGTCGGCTGGCCGAACATGAAGCTCTGCACATATTCACAGCCCATCTGGCGAAGCTGTAGTGCGTCGCTTTCGCTCTCCACACCTTCCGTCACCACCGCCAGACCCAGATCATGCGCCATGCTAACGATGGAACGCAGCAGGGTCGTCTTTTGCGGCTGGTCGCCCTTCACGAAGGAGCGGTCAATCTTGATAATGTCGAACGGGAAGCGCGTCAGATAGGCGAGGGACGAATAGCCGGTGCCGAAATCATCCAGCGACAGACCGATCCCCATCGTCTTGAGCCGTGCCAGCACATGGGCCGACTGCTCGGGATTTTCCATGAGGACGGATTCGGTCAGTTCCAGCTTCAGGCTGCCCGGATTGAGGTGAATGCGCGACAGCACGGAGCGGACATCGTTGATGAGGTCCTGCCGGATCAGTTGCGTGGAAGACAGGTTGACCGAGACGAACAGGTCGAGTTTCGGGAACTGCTCCTGCCAGGCGAACAGGTCCTCGGCGGCGCGCTGCATGGCGAAAAGGCCAAGCTGCACGATCAGCCCGGAGTTTTCGGCAATCGGAATGAATTCCGAAGGAGAGATTGCGCCACGGCGCGGATGTTCCCAGCGCATCAGCGCTTCAAAACCTGCGATGGTGCCTTCGTCCAGCCTGACAATCGGCTGATAGGCCATGCTGATTTCGTCGCGTTCGAGCGCGCGGCGCAGATCGGATTCGAGCTGCAGCTTGTCGCTGCCGATGGCGCGGAATGCCGGGCGGAACGGTTCGATCCGGTCGCCGCCGAAGCGCTTGGCCTGATACATGGCCAGCTCCGCATCCTTCACGAAATCTTCCGCCGTGGTGGCGGTTTTCGTCCAGGTGATGAGGCCGACAGAGGCGGTCAGAACGATCTCGCGCTTGGCATAGGCAATCGGCGCGCGGGTGGCCTGACGCAGCGCTTCCGCAAAGGCTGCGATGCGGCCCGGATCGCTTTCGGAGGCAAGCAGCAGGCCGAACTGGTCGGAAGACAGACGCGAGAGTGTGTCCTGCGGCTTCATCAGGCGAGCCAAACGGCGCGAAATGGTGAGAAGGATCGTGTCGCCAGCCGACATGCCCAGACTGTCATTGACCTGCTTGAAGCGGTCGATATCGATCATGAACACGGTCGGGTGCAGATTGTTCTCGCCGCGCGCCATGTTCATCACATTGCTGAGACGGTCGAGGAAAAGCTCGCGATTGGGCAGGCCGGTGAGATTGTCATGCACGGCATCGTGCAGCAGACGTTCTTCGGCCTTCTTCTGCTCGGTGACGTTGACCAGCGTGCCGACGCAACGCACGACTTCGCCGTCCGAACCGATCACCGGGCGCGCGCGCAGCGCGTACCAGTGATAATGGCCGTCATTGGCGCGCAGGCGGAAAATCTGGCCGATGCGTCCGCGACGGTTTTCCAGAATGGCGTCCAGCGTTGAGCGGAAACGGTCACGGTCGTCGGAATGCATGACCGGCAGCCAGTTGCGGACCGGGCCCTGCAAACTGCTTGCCGTATTGCCAAGCTGGTTGGCGATATCCGGCGTGGTGACCACGCGGTCGCGCGGCACATCCCAGTCCCAGACAATGTCGCCGGCGCCGATGACGGCGAGCGCCTGGCGTTCCATGTCGGACAATAGCCCCTGCTGGAGCGCACCGCCTGCAAAGGCGTGCTGCATGACGGTGAAGCCGATCAGAAGCACGATGAGAACGAGGCCGCCGCCAAGTGCCGGCTGGACAATGTCGTTGTCGAGACGGCCTGTGACGGCCATCCATGCCCCGAGCAGCCATATCAATGTGAGAAGCCAGGCGGGTATCAGCATGACCGCTCGGTCATATCCCTTCACCGCGAGGTAGCCGATGATCGCAACACCGGAAACGACGGTCAGTGCGAGCGAGATGCGGGAAATGCCCGAAGCAATCGGCGGATCGAAAACCGCAACGCCAGCAAGCGCCAGCAAGCCCAGAACCCATGTCACCGCGCCATAGCTGAAATGGTCGTGCCAGCGGTTGAGGTTGAGATAGGCGAACAGGAAGATCACCAGCGAGGCGGCCAGCGCCACCTCTGTGCCCGCGCGCCATATCTGTTCGTTTCCGGGCGTGATTTCCATCAGCTTGTTCCAGAAGCCGAAATCGACGCAGATATAGGCGAGAACCGCCCAGGCAAGCGCCGCCGTGGCGGGGAACAACGAGGTGCCCTTGACGACGAAAAGAATGGTCAGGAACAGCGCCAGCAGGCCTGAAATGCCAAGCAGGATGCCGCGATAGAGCGTGTAGGAATTGACGGTGTCCTTGTAGGCTTCCGGTTCCCACAGATAGAGCTGCGGCAAATTATGCGAGGAAAGCTCGGCAACGAAAGTGACAACGCTGCCCGGATTGATCGTGATACGGAACACATCCGCGTCGGCGCTTGGCTGGCGGTCGAGCGCAAAGCCTTCACTGGGGGTGATCGACGCAATACGCGGCGAGCCGAGATCGGGCCAGATGATGCCGGAACCGACAAGACGATAATGCGGCGCGACGATCAGGCGATCGATCTGCTGGTCTGTCGGATTGGCGATGGAGAAAGCGGCCCAGTCGCCGGACGCATTGCTGTTCTGGTCGGCCTGCACTTCGATGCGGCGCACAATGCCATCGGGGCCGGGCGCGGTGGAAACCTGAACGCTTTCACCCTTGTTGCGCAAGAGTTCGACGGCGCGCGACAAATCGAGAGCGGTGTCATCCTTGGATATCTTGATCGGTTCGACGGCAGACGCATGAACGGTCGAAAAGGTCAGAAGGACGATCAGCGCGAGAAAACGCGCGGCGTTCTGGAATAGCTTTTCAGAAAGACCCCTCACGAGCGTTCAACCTTGCCATTGATCATGCGGCTATCCAACATACGTTTGTCGCTTTCTATGAGGGCGAACAGCAGGTGGTCCTGCCAGAAGCCATTTATCTTGAGATAGGAGCGCAACAGTCCTTCTCTCTGAAATCCGGCTTTTTCGAGAAGCCGGACCGAACGTACATTATGGGGAATACAGGCAGCTTCAACCCGGTGCAACCGCAGTTGGTCGAATGCAAAGGGGATAACCAGAGACAGCGCCTCGGTCATATAGCCTTTGCCCGCGAAAGGAGCGCCGCTCCAATAGCCGATCATGCCGCTCTGTCCTACTCCGCGGCGGATATTGCCGAGCGTGATACCGCCGAGAATGCGGTTGTCGCTGTTGCGGAAAATGAAGAAAGGATAGCCGGTTCCGGCAGAAATTTCTTCCTGAAAACGCCGCATCCGGTAGCGGAAGGCGCTTTTCGTCAGGTCATCGTCGGGCCAGGTCGGCTCCCATGGAGACAGAAAAGCTCGGCTTTGCTCGCGCAAATTGGACCAGCCCGCAAAATCGCCCATCATGGGCTCGCGCAGATAAATGCGCGATCCACGCAGAATAGTCGGATTATTGCGCCGGAATGACAGGCCGATCATTGGAGTTAGGGGAGTAGGGGAATAGGTGAGTAGGGGAATAGGAAAAACGAAATCTTCACGGTCACATACTCCCCTATTCCCCTACTGCCTTAAACAGCTATCTTCCTCTTATGCGCATTGGTCGAAAGCGCATCGGACAGATCGTCAAAGCTCATCAGGCGGCCAACCGGACCGACACCTGCAATGGTTGGCTTGTTGTCGAGGAACAGGCGACCTGCAAGATCCGTCAGGCGTTCCGGCGTGATCAGCGAAAGACGTTCCATCAGTTCATTATTGTCGACCGGGCGGCCATAGAGCAGGAACTGACGGGCGAGCTGGCCTGCGCGGCTGGCTGCACTTTCCTGCGACATGAGTAGGCTGGCGCGATATTGCGCGCGGGCGCGGTTGACTTCCTCGATGCTGATCGAATCCGCCGCCTTGTGCAGCTCGTCAATGATGACCGGTACCAGCTCGACCAGTTCGTCACGACCCGTGGCGGCATGGATGCCGAACAGGCCGGTATCCGAAAAGCCCCAATGGAAGGCGTAGACGGAATAGCAAAGGCCGCGCTTTTCGCGCACTTCCTGAAACAGACGCGAGGACATGCCGCCGCCCAGCACCATGGACAGAAGCTGTGAGGCATAGAAGTCACGCACATGATAGGCACGGCCTTCGAAGCCGATCAGCACCTGCGCATCCATCAATTCGCGGTTTTCGCGGAAGTCACCACCGACATAGGTTGCGAGGTCAAGCGTCGGCGCCGTGTTATGGGCGCGGAAGCCGCCGAGACGCTTTTCAACTTCCTTGACGAAAGCATCGTGGTCCACGCCGCCGGCAGCCGTCACGACCATGCGGTCGGCGCTGTACTGCTCGTCCATATATTGGCGCAGGTCGGCAGAGGAGAATGACATCACCGTGTCCGGCTCGCCGAGAATGGCGCGGCCGATAGGCTGGTGACGATAGGCGGTTTCGGTGAAACGGTCGAAGACGATATCGTCCGGCGTGTCGTGCGCCGCGCCGATCTCCTGCATGATCACCTGCTTCTCGCGCTCAAGTTCGTCTTCGTCGAATTTCGATGCGGTCAGGATGTCGGAGAGAATATCGATGGCGAGCGGCATGTCATCGCGCATCACGCGGGCATAATAGGATGTGGTTTCGACGCTGGTAGCGGCATTGATCTCGCCGCCGACATCTTCGATATCCGATGCAATCTGCCAGGCAGTGCGGTTTTCCGTGCCCTTGAAGGCCATATGTTCGAGGAGGTGGGCTATTCCGTGCCGGTTGGCGGCTTCGTTTCTCGCGCCAGCTTTAACCCAGATTCCCAGCGCCACGCTTTCCACATGTGACATGGTATCGGTGGCTATCGTCAACCCATTGGGAAGACGCGTTACTTCAACACCCATAAGCGAACTGCTCCCTGCATTCCCCGCTCTGATCTTCCTGGGCCCGATCCCGAAAACAGGTTTCACCCTTCGGGGCCGGGCTCAAATTTCCTTTCCAGAGCCTCAGGCGTGAGCTCTGGAATGGCGGCTTACATATTCTTCCACGATTTTCAGGTCGTTGTGAAGAACTGTGAAGCTTTCTTTTCGTTGCATCAAATCCGACAACCATGCGGGAAGCTGCGGTTCGACACCGCATGCAGCCTTTACGGTGTCGGGGAATTTGGCCGGATGCGCGGTGGCGAGCGCCACCATCGGAGAAGCGCCGGACACATTTTCGCGAGCCACTTTCACGCCGATGGCGGAATGCGGATCGAGAAGATAGCCGTCATCGGCCAGAACCGACTTGATGGTCTCCGCCGTTTCCGCAACCGTCGAGCGTCCAGCCGAAAATTCGGCCCGGATGGCCGAAAGCGGCTTCTCGGAAATGGTGAAGCCGCCGGACTGCTTCAGGCTCTGCATGAGGCCGCGCACTGCGGCAGCATCGCGGCCATGGGTTTCGAACAGCAGACGTTCGAAGTTGGACGAAATCTGGATATCCATTGACGGCGAGGTGGTCTGGGCCACACCGCGCATTTCATAAGCGCCGGTGTCGAGCGTGCGCGAAAGAATATCGTTGTCGTTGGTGGCGACGATCAGGCGCTCGATGGGCAGGCCCATGCGCTTGGCCACATAGCCTGCGAAAATATCGCCGAAATTGCCGGTCGGAACGGTGAAGGAAACTGCACGGTCTGGAGCGCCGAGGCTCAAGGCGGCGGTGAAGTAATAGACCACCTGCGGCATGATACGCGCCCAGTTGATCGAATTGACGCCCGAAAGCGACAGCGCATCGCGGAAGGCGAGATCGTTGAACATGCCCTTCACGAGGTTCTGGCAGTCGTCGAAATTACCTTCGATGGACAGTGCATGAACATTGGCAAAGCCCGACGACGTCATCTGGCGCTGCTGCACCAGCGAGACGCGGCCATTCGGGAACAGGATGAAGATATCGGTGTTGTCGCGACCGCCAAAGGCTTCGATTGCCGCGCCGCCGGTATCGCCGGACGTCGCGCCGACAATGGTCGCGCGTTCGCCACGGCTGGCCAGAACATAATCCATCATGCGCGCCAGAAGCTGCATGGCGACGTCCTTGAAGGCGAGCGTCGGGCCGTGGAAGAGTTCGAGAACGAATTCATTTGCGCCGGTCTGGACCAGCGGGCAGACGGCGTCATGCCGGAAGCTGCCATAGGCCTCGCGCACCATGCGCTCGAAATCGGCTTGCGGAATTTCGCCGCCGGTGAAAGGCGTCAGCACGGCAAGCGCGATATCGACATAGGATTTTCCGCGCAGGCTGCGGATTTGTTCCGGAGAAAATTGCGGATATTCCTGTGGCAGATAGAGGCCGCCATCGCGGGCTAGTCCGGCGAGCAATGCATCGCTGAAACCCAGGACCGGGGCTTCGCCGCGGGTGCTTACATATTTCATTTCGTCAGGCCTTCATTTCAGATCGGCTGCGCAAGTCTCATTCGACGCGCATCTTATTGGGATGCGTTTCAAAGCTGTGCAAATGCAATAGGGCGTCCATAAAAAAGCCGCAAGAAATTAAAACATCCCGGAGGGGATGGGGTTGCTCTTCGCGGCAAAAAACGGGAAAACGTCATCGCGCACTGTTTTGTGCGCAGTGGTATAGAGCATTTCCAGCAAAAGTGCGAAGCGGTTTTGCGTTGGATAATGCGACAGAGGAAGAGTTTGCATTTCCAGCAAAAGCGCGCAGCGGCTTTGCTGTTGGGAAAATGTGGCGGCGGAACAAATTGGGGTGGTCTGGCGATTTCAATGAAATTGCGGCGCTCTCAAACAAACAGATTAGTGCAGGGAAGCCCGGTCTATGCAGAAAGCATCACAGAATCGTTCATCGTTGTTTCCAGTCTTTGCAACGGTTTTGCTCACGGCACTCGCTGGCTGCACGACCAGCGGCGGCGACAAGCCGGGGGCAACAGCCTCTGCGGATCAGCCGCGGGTCAAGGCATCCGAACTTCGCGCTTATTGCCCGACGGTGACGCTGCGTGACGGGACTGCCTTCTTCAGCACCTATGCCAAGGGCGGCGACAAGGATCAGGCGCAGGTCATCTATCAGGCTTCGCTGACCGATGTGACGCGCGCATGCCAGTATGGCGATGGCACGATCACCATCGATGTGGCTGCCGCAGGCAAGGTTGTGCCGGGCCCGCAATATAAGAGCGGCACCATCACCATGCCGGTCCGCGTGGCCGTGCGCCAGGGCGATCAGGTTGTCTATTCCAAGCTGCACAAGCAGGCAGTCTCGATCACTAACGGCGATACCGCGACCCAGTTCGTATTCAGCGACAAGGGAATTTCGCTGCCAATGCCGGACAAGCAGAATATCCAGATTTTCGTCGGCTTCGATGAAGGTCCGAATGCCAAGTAAGTTTCGCAGCGCCTGACATAGCGAAGCATGGATGAAAGCTCGAATGCACGGGAGAAATCTCGTGCATTTTTTGAAATATTAATATTTAAAATGGGTTAGTAGAATAAATAAATCCACATTCACTAATTAAAAGATAAATATATGTCCTTGGTTGGATGAGCAGAACATCAATTTGTGGGCCCACGACTTGGATTAATATCAAGTTTCTCCTCGAATCAGCGCAGCCGTTTTCCAGGCCGTCTTTACGGTTTTGTTCTAACGCATGAAGGTCTTTTCAAGATTGTTTGTGTTAAAGAACAGTAATGCGATCGCTGCGCCACTGCATATTCAGGGTAGTCTGGCTTTTACCATGTGAGAATTGCGCTCGTGGCCGAATGAGGTGGGTAGGACCTTTCCACACAGTGGTTTTGCAGTTTCCGTCCAGACACACGCCTAACCGATCATTCGGGGGCTTGGTTCATCGGTCGACCTGAACAGAGGGCCGGTCACGCAGAAGGGCCAAAAGGGCAGGGTTGACGTAGAGGTTCTCGCGTCCCGCTTTGATCTCCTGAAGCAAGCCGTGGTCGGTGAGGGCCTTCAGATAGGTGGAGGCAGATTGACGTTTTGCAATGCCAGCCTGAACAAGATCCCTGATGCGGCAGTACGGGTTAACGAAGATGACTTCAGCCAATTCTCGTGAGTAGAGTTTCGGGAGATCTCGGCGAATTCTTTGGGCGGACTGATCCAGCAAATCACGAATAGCGTGAATACGCGCTGTTGACCACTCAGCCGTGTCACGAACAGCTTCGAGCATGTAGAGAATCCAAGGCTCCCATTCCTCTTCAGTGGTGACGGCTAGAAGCCGGTTGTAATAGTCGCTTTTGTTGTCAATGATATATCTGCTGAGGTAAAGGACGGGAATGTCGAGCAGCCCTTTGTCAACCAGATAGAGTAGGTTGAGGATGCGGCCCGTGCGGCCGTTACCGTCAATAAATGGATGTATGGCCTCAAACTGGTAGTGCATGACGGCCAGACGCACGAGTGGGTCAATTTCGTCAGCCTCATGAATATAACGCTCCCAGTTGGCAAGCTTGCTCCGAAGCAATTCCTGTCCTTCAGGCGGCGAATAGATGACAGCGCCGGTGGCCTCGTTCATCAGAGCTGTGCCTGGCGTCGAGCGAATGTCGAGATCGACGCCTTTGATCCTGCGACAAACTGCGATAGCCGTGGACGTTGATACCGGGCGATCCCTAAGCGACTGAAACCCTTCGCTGAGAGCCGTGCGATAACGCAACGCCTCTTTTGTTGCGGGGTCGGCTTGATCTCCTGACTCGTTTGCGAAGCGGAACAGCCGATCTGTCGTGGTGACGATGTTTTCGATTTCGGAGCTTGCCTGCGCTTCAAGCAGAGGAATCGAATTGATGAGGACCGATTGGTTGGGGATAAGTTGTCCCGAGACGCGGAGCTCGGCAAGAGACGCTCTTGCTGCGATGCATGCCTTCAGAACTGCCTTTGTCTCAATGTCCTCGCGCGGTGGGAGGGATGGTAGTTCATTATATGGGTTGTCTGGGCGGAATCTCATGTCGATCAATCCTCATTTTGCCGACACAGGATGTTGAATATGTCGATAGCGTCGACAGGTCAGAATAATATGTCGATAAAAAATGACTTTATCGACATATTATTCTGACCGCGAGTCGTTTTTTCGATCCAAGGTGATCCGACAAAATCTTCGGCTTCAACGAGCAGGTATAATGGCGTTCTTACGAAGATGAGGAAACGAACGCGCTGGTAGTTGCATGAGGAAAGCGCCGAGAATGGCGTTCTGATCAACGGCGAGGCTGATTTTACAGAAAATTCAATCCATTGGTCGAATTCTGGGTTCAGCTCAGTGAAATTAAGACATACGTGAAATCAAGTATTTAATCGCATTCTGTGAACATCCTAAAAGCGTAACGCGCTTTAGCTAAAATTCGAATTAAATTGGATAGCGAAGTTCAAACGAAAAGCAACGAGTCTGCGCTAGTCTGCACCCATGAAACAGAAATTTGAACGTATTCTCGAGCCGACGGACACCTGGGCGATCTTCGATACGTCTACGGGTGAACCTGTCATGATGGGGACCCGGCTGCTGATCGGTCTTGATGAGCAGGAAGCCGAAGAGCTGCTCGCCGTCCTCAATGCGCCGCCGAAGGGGCGCAACAAACGCTCCGCAGCCTGAGGCAGTGGGGGCGATAGCCCGAATGTTCGGGCTATCGCGATAATCAGATCAGACCGGGCGGTCAGCTGGAACCTGCGTGTCAGGCGTCGGTCCAGATCGAAAGGGCTTCGATCACGCTGGGCAGGTCCTTGTGGCGGTGGATCACCGTCTCTGCGCCTGCGTCGGTCAGCCGGTCAGCATGGCCGGGATAGGTGTGCGCTCCGCCCGTAAAGCCGATGACGCGCATACCGGCGGCTCGCGCGCCCTGAATGCCGTGCACGGAATCCTCAATCACGATCACATTGCCCGGATCGACGCCGAAATGCTTGGCCGCATAAAGGAACACATCCGGGGCAGGCTTGGTCTTCTTGGTGCCGACTTCCTTGGCCGAAAAGATGTTGGGCGCAAAGAGGTCATAAAGCTCGACGCGCTTCAGCATCATTTCCAGCCGCGCGCTGGTCGAGTTGGAGCAGATGCATTTCGGCAGCTTCAGCGCCGAAACCACTTCCACGACATCGTCGACAGCCTGCACCTCATTTTTGAGGCGTTCATCGAGAATGCTCTCTGATTTGTCGATCAGCGATGCGGAAAGCGCTATGCCTGCCTCGCGCTCGACCGTGAGCAGAATATCCTGCCAGGTGAGACCGGCGAAACGTTCGGCCAGTTCGTCGGCGGAAATCTGGAAACCGGCTTCGGTCAGAAGCACGGATTCGACTTCCGCAGCGATGATTTCGGAATCCACCAAAACGCCATCGCAATCGAAAATGATGAGGGACGGAGCCGCCATGTGGGTAGCCTTCTTATCGGGAGGAGGACGCATTCACTCTCGCGGGAACGCGTCGGGAATATTGAAGGATCAGCTACAACTTTATCGCCCGAGCGTCAAACCTCGCCGGAGACTTCGCGCCGTCTGCGGTCCAGCTCTTCACTGTAGCGGCGCAGCGTATGGGCTTCACTCAACAGGCCCATGACTTTGCGTTCCTGCGCATTGTTGACCACGGCGAGCGCTTCGCTTTCGGAACGGTCAAACCGCACGACAGCTTCCTTGGCGTTCATCTGTGGCAACAGGAATTCATCCTGATACTTCAGAAGCTCGCTGATGCTGTGGTTTTCCGAACTGTCGAAACTGTCGGCATAGACTTCCGGTACCGGAATCATCCCGACATAGCGCCCCTGCGCATCCACCGCGATAACGCGCTGGGTAGAACCGAGCGGGAAATCGTGACGGAAGGTTTCGATATCCGTATCGATCAACACAGTGCGCACATCATGACGCATCATGCGGCTGACGGTCAGATTACGTATCCAGCCGATATCATGCGCCGAGCGGATGGCTTCGCCGCGCAGATGGAAGCGCCAGGTGGCAAAGGAGTAGCCGAAGGTCTTGCGAACCATCAGCGAGGAAGACACGACAGCTCCGAGCACCAGCATGGAAATCGGGAAATCGCCGGTCAGTTCCAGCGCCAGAAAGGTCATGGTCATGGGGCCGCCGACAATCGCGACGGCAAGCGAGGACATGCCAATCACGGCATAGACTTCCGGCGCAAGCGTCAGGCTGGTCGGCAGAACCACGCCCGCTACAGCCGCGAAAAGCTTGCCGGTTAAAGCACCCAGAAACAGCGAAGCGAAGAACAGGCCGCCACGAAAGCCGGAGCCGATGGAAATCGCCGATGCCAGCGACTTCGTCAGGATCAGCAGCAGCAGCGCCGAGATGGTGATATTCGCATTGAGGTCGAGATGCAGTGCGCCATGGCCGGATGCCAGCACCTGCGGTGAGAAGAAGGCGATCAGCCCGACGATCGCGCCACCGATGGCGGGGGTGAGAACATTGGGCAGGAAGCTGCGTCGGGTGATTGTTTCGACGAAGGTCACGCCGCGCATGATCAGGATGGCAATGCCTGCCGAGACAAAGCCAAGCAGCAAGGCGGGCACATAATCGCGTGGCGTGATGGCGTCGATATGGCCGATATCGATCAGGAAAGGCGCGCCGCCAATGGCTTGCGTCACCAATGTGCCGACAATTGCCGCAACGACAACCGGTGCCAGTGTGGCGATGGAGTAAACGCCGATGATCAGTTCGAACGCATAAAACGCGCCGGTGAGGGGCGCATTGAAAGCGCTGGCAATAGCCGCGGCCGCACCGCAACCGACCAGCGTGCGCAAATCGGCCCGGCGCAGCTTGAGCGCGCGCCCGATGCGCGAGGCGAAGCCGCTCGCCAGCTGCGTATAGGCCGCTTCCAGCCCGACCGAAGCACCAAAGCCGTTGGAAATCAGGTTCTGCCCGACGAGGATAAAACTGTCGGTGAGCGATAGGCGTCCGCCGTGGAGCGCGTTGGCTTCGATGGGATCGACGATGGGACGCTTGCGCCACCGCGCCAGAACCCAGATGACGACCCCCATAAGAATGCCGCCAGCCAGCGGGGCGATAAAGGCGCTGGGATAGAGCTGCGCTGCTGCACTGAGCTTTTCGCCGGGTTCGAGCGCGAAAAGCGCCTGATGCATCCACTGCGATATGCCGCCAATGGCTGCAACGGCAACACCCGAGATGATGCCGATCACGACACCGGCAATGACGAGGCCGATTTCGCTGCCGCGCACAACAGCACGCATGCGGAAGGGGACGAAGAAGACTCTCAGATAACGATTATGGCGCAGTTCTGCGAAATTCATATGCAAAGACCTGACAGGCACCGGTTCGGTCGGCTTAGTTACTCCGAAGGCTGGATTGTTCGCAAATCATATAGGCAAATGAATAACCGAGCCTTATTGGACACGACGCATTAACGGTCGGCCTTTGCATTTCGATGACGGCGTTAAGATGGCAGCTGTGAAAATGTTGCTCATTGTTTGAAAGGAAAAAGCCCGGAAAGCCGGGGATTTGACGTCCTTTTAAGAAAAGGTTTACGATTTCAATCACTTGGCGTTAACGCCATATTTACCCTACCCGGTAACCATAAGGACAAGTTTTCGCGTCCACAGGTAATCGAGTATCCCATGTCCCTAGTACGTCTTGCCCATGAGTTGCCCATCGAGGCCCCGCGTACCGCCTGGCTCGACTCCATCATCAAGGGTGATTGCGTTTCCGCTCTGGAGCGCCTGCCGGATAATTCCGTCGATGTCATCTTTGCCGATCCGCCCTATAATCTCCAGCTCGGCGGCGATCTGCATCGCCCGGATCAGTCGATGGTCAGCGCTGTTGACGATCATTGGGATCAGTTCGAGAGCTTTCAGGCCTATGACGCATTTACCCGCGCCTGGCTTTTGGCCTGCCGCCGTGTTCTGAAGCCGAATGGCACGATCTGGGTTATCGGTTCCTATCACAATATTTTCCGCGTCGGCACGCAGTTGCAGGATCTGGGCTTCTGGCTCCTCAATGATGTCATCTGGCGCAAGACCAATCCGATGCCGAACTTCCGTGGCCGTCGTTTCCAGAACGCGCATGAGACGCTGATCTGGGCATCGCGCGATCAGAAGGGCAAAGGCTATACCTTCAATTATGAAGCCATGAAGGCCGCCAATGACGATGTGCAGATGCGCTCGGACTGGCTGTTCCCGATCTGCACAGGTTCCGAACGCCTGAAAGACGAGAATGGCGACAAGGTTCATCCGACGCAAAAGCCGGAAGCGCTTCTGGCCCGCATCATGATGGCTTCGAGCAAGCCCGGCGACGTTATTCTCGACCCGTTCTTCGGTTCCGGCACTACCGGTGCTGTGGCCAAGCGCCTCGGACGCCATTTTGTCGGCATCGAGCGCGAACAGGCATATATCGACGCCGCAACCGCCCGCATCGACTCGGTCGAGCCGCTCGGCAAGGCTGAACTGACAGTCATGACCGGCAAGCGCGCTGAACCGCGCGTGGCTTTCACCAGTGTACTGGAAGCAGGTCTCTTGCGTCCAGGAACGGTTCTTTGCGATGCGCGCCGTCGTTTTGCGGCGATCATTCGTGCTGACGGTACGCTGGCCGCCAATGGCGACGCCGGTTCGATCCATCGCATCGGCGCCAAGGTTCAAGGGTTCGATGCCTGCAATGGCTGGACCTTCTGGCATTATGAAGTAGACGGCGTTCTGAAACCTATCGACGACCTGCGCCAGGTTATCCGCGACGAAATGGCCGTCGCCGGCGCATAGCACGCATAATCATCGGACGGCCTCCAGCAGAGTCTGATCATGGAGCGCTCGAAGCGAAAGCTTCGGGCGCTTTCGCTTGTTTAAAAGCTGAGGCCCAGAGATTTCAGATCGGCGGCGAGTTTGGGCGCACCGGTAAAATGCACCGCCTGCCAGCCCGCAGCTTTGGCGCCATCGACATTATGCAGAGAGTCATCGATGAACAGCGTCGAGGCGGGTTCGAGGCCGAATGACGCGACATGCGTCTCGTAGATTTCGCGGTCAGGCTTTAGCATCTTGACGTCGCCTGAAACAGTGACGCCACGGCTTTCCGTCAGGAACGGAAACCGCACCTGCGCTTCGCGGAATGTGTCGGAGGCGAAATTGGTGAGCATGGTGACGTCGTTCCGCGATGCGATCAGCCCGCGCAGAATAGCGACGCTCTCATCATAGGCATGCGGCACCATGCTGGACCAGTTCTGCCTGAAAGCGAGAATCTGCTCGCGCCATTCCGGGTGAGTGGCGATCAGCAGTGCTTCGGCATCCTGCCAGCTGCGCCCGCGATCCTGCTCCACATTCCACGCTCCGGTGCAGACGGTTTCCAGAAACCATTGCCGCCGTTCGGCATCGGGAATGATGTCGACATAGGCAAGTTCGGGATCGTAATGGATGAGAACCTTGCCGATATCGAAAACCACATGTTTGATTGGAGTGGTCACAGCTTCTTCCTTTTGGGTTTGCCAGTCTGTTTGAATGCTTCCGGCACCGCCGCTGCGATGGCTTTCTTCATCACGGTGGGTAGGGCCTCTCCGGCCAGTTCGTCCGGGGCCGACCACCAGCCATTGCCGGATATAGACTGGCTGACACCTGCGCTTACATTGTCGGCACGATAGACCGACAGCCGCAACTCGAAATGGGTGAAGACATGGGTAATGCTGCCGGACGGGGTCCATGACGCCGGAAAGGGGGCTGCTTTGACTGTCGCATCGCCGTCGATGCGCGCGGTCCATGGGCTGCCCGGCACTTCCGTCATGCCTGCAAGCAGGCCTTCGCCTTTTCGTTTTTGCAGGAAAATCGCTCCATCTCCGGTAATCGCGATGAAGGCCGCGCCGATGCGGATCGGCTTTTCCGCCTTTGGCGCCTTGACCGGAAATTCTTCCGGGTCGCGGGTGGCCAGCGCAACGCAATTATCATTGACCGGGCAGATCGCGCAGGCCGGTCGGCGCGGTGTGCATATTGTTGCGCCGAGGTCCATCATGGCCTGTGCAAAGTCGCCGGGGCGGTCTGATGGCGTCATCTCGGCCATCAGGGCACGGATTTGCGGCTTGGCGGCAGGCAAAGGCGTGTCGATGGCATAGAGCCGCGAAATGACGCGCTCAACATTACCGTCCACCACTGCGGCATTTTCGCCAAAGGCAATCGCAGCTATGGCTGCCGATGTGTAGTCGCCAATGCCGGGCAGTTCTTTCAATGCTGCCGCATTGTCTGGAAATTTCCCGCCATATTGTGCGGCGACGAGATCGGCGCATTTCTTGAGATTGCGCGCGCGCGAATAATAGCCGAGCCCGGCCCAGGCCCGAAGGATGTCGTCTTCGGTGGCGCTTGCCATTGCGCGCACGCTCGGCCAGCGTTCGACGAAAGCTGTGAAATAGGATTTCACGGCCTCGACAGTCGTCTGCTGAAGCATGATCTCCGACAGCCAGACCCGATAAGGATCAGGATGCATGCCGCGTGCCTGTTTGGATGGTGTTACACGCCAGGGTAAGACACGGTGATGGCGATCATACCAGGCCAGAAGCGGGCTGCTGCGTTTTGGGCCGCTGTTTGGCTCATGCGAAGCGGTGATCGGGCGGGCAGTACTGTTCAACGGCAAGGCGGTGTTCCCGGCAAGGTCTGTTTTCTGTAGTTGATAGGAAAAACATCGATAGTGTAAAGCCAAACATGGTCAGCACTTGGCAAATGGCTATGGCAGGTTACAAATCCTCCCATTGCGCTTTTGCCGTGGAAAGAGAATCAGTGATTAATTCCGTACCGGTTTATGTCATCAATCTCGCACGTTCGCGAGACCGATGGGAGCGCCTGCAGAAAAGCGCCGACGCGTTTTCTCTTGATTTGCGGCGCGTCGAGGCTGTGGAAGGCAAGCTGTTGCAGCCGGACGAGCTGGGCAATTTCGATGATGCCGGGTTCCGCCGCTGTCATGGCAAGATTGCAATGCCTGCCGAGATTGGCTGCTATTTCAGTCATATTCGCGCTCTTGAAGTCATTGCTGCAGCTCCGGAGCCTTTTGCGGTTCTGGTCGAGGATGATGTCCTGTTCACGCCCGCTTTTCAGCCATTTGTTGATAAGACTACGAAAATCAGCGGCTGGGATGCGATTAAGCTGGTCAATCATCGCACGGCAGCGTTTAGACCTTTCCGTCAAGTCGATGATGAATTCGCAATCGGGCGTTGCTTGCACGGTCCGCTCGGAAGTTCTGCGGCCTATATCGTGACGCGTAAAGGAGCCGCAAAATTGCTGGCTGCGATACGCCCCATGCGGGTGCCTTACGATGTAGCACTCGAGCGGGGATGGGCTGGCAATTACGAGATTTTCACCACGGACAAACCGGTGGTGGAATTCTCCGATGTGGCCGTCTCGACAATCGCGCTGGGACGCTCAGCCTACGCCAAAAAACGATTGCCGCCATACAAAAGGCTAACTACGCTTTTGTTCAGAGCTGCCGATTATATCAGGCGAATCGTTTATGCACTTGCGAAGAGGAAACTCAAAGAGGCTGTCGATTGAGCTATTTCAAAAAATCCTTTTTATTGCGCCGCAGGGTCGACCCTTGGGTTCTTGGCCTGGCTTCAGCAACTATGCCACTGCGTGTCGGCCTCGGCCCATTGGTTTTATTCGTTTTTTCTTGCGTCGGAATTTATTTGGCTTGTGGCCGTCATGCGGTGGCCCGGCTGCATTGCAAGAAGTTCTATATTTTCATTCTGCTCTATGTGGCATGGTCGCTTGGGCTGATCCTGTTTCGTGGTGAACCCTTCAACGATAACCGGCAGATTGGCTATACGCTGCTGATCGCCGCTTTCGCATTTGCCGGCTCCGGCATGGCTTTGATCCGCGATCCTCTGCGCGCCTATGTGCTTGGCGCACGTGTTGGCGTCATTATCGCCACTATCACCGCATTATACCTGGCTGTGACCGCTGGCGGGCGTATCGGGATCGGCGGCAATCAGGCGGTTTTCGCCTTTGTGGTCGGCGTTTCGGCCATTTCTGCGGCCATCCCTTTGCGTCATGCGTGGCGCTATCTGCCCAACGGGCCGCATTGGCTCGTGCTGGGTCTGGCGGCGGTTCTGACCTCCGAAACCCGGGCGGTCATCGTGGTTTTGCCGTTCTTTGCAGCCGTTGAGATCATTTTCTTCCTGAAGCGTTTCAGCATCCGCCAGCAGGGCGGTGTTTATGCCGCACTCGGGGTCGCTTTGGCGGCACTCATTGTCGTGGGTCCGGTCGGCGATGTCATCTCGAAGCGTTTTTCAGGTATGATCGAATATTACGACACTGGTGACAGCAAGCAGTGGGAAGACAAGATCTCCGCCGATATCCGCGAGGTGCTTTGGAAGAGCGCCAGCAAGATCATCGCGCAGCATCCGCTTGCAGGTGTCGGCTCCTATTCGAAAATGAATGACGTGCGGGCTGAGGCAGGCGAACAGGCTCCTATGCTGACCGGGTTCCGTCATGTCCACAATACGGTTCTCGACGAATTGTTGAATGACGGCATTGTCGGGCTGATCTTTATGACCGGAGCGTTCCTGTCCATTTTCATCTATCTCTGGCGCACAGCGGATAGCTGGGCGATGCGCAGGGCGCTGATCTATTTCGCAGTGGTCAGCGGCAGCTATGGCATGTTGCACAATCCGCTGCTGCATGAAGTTACGATCTCGTCGACCATGTTCTTCCTTGCGGCGCTGAATGCAGCCGCGTCCCGTCGTGTTATGGCCGCACGGCGTGCCGGTCTTGAAATGTGCGTGTTCGGAAAGAAGTCGATTGCATGAAAGCGATAGTCACAGGGGCAGCCGGTTTCATCGGATACCACACGGCGCAACGTCTGCTGGACGAGGGCTGGCAGGTTGTCGGCATTGATAATGTCAACGACTACTATCAGGTCGAGCTGAAGGACACGCGGCTCGCAAACCTCCATGCGCGCGACGGCTTTCGTTTTGCTAAAGCCGATATTGCGGACGCGGAAGCGATCAAGGCTGCCATCGGCGCGGACAGGGATGCTGATGTGATCGTGCATCTGGCCGCGCAGGCAGGCGTGCGCTATTCCATCGAAAACCCGGCGGCCTATGTTTCGGCCAATGTCATGGGGCAGGTCAATATTTTCGAAACCGCGCTAAAGCTCGAAAAACGCCCGCCTGTGGTCTATGCCAGCTCATCGTCAGTTTATGGTGCAAACGAGAAAATTCCTTTCTCGGAAAGCGATCCGGTCAATCATCCGGTTTCGGTCTATGCGGCGACGAAACGTTCCGGCGAATTGCTGGCTTTTTCCTATAGCCATGTGCACAAGCTGCATTCGACCGGACTGCGCTTCTTCACGGTTTACGGCCCCTTCGGGCGACCGGATATGGCGCCATGGCTTTTCACTTCGGCTATTTTGAAAGGCGAACCGATCCGCGTTTTCAATAATGGCGAGATGCAGCGCGATTTTACGTTTGTGGAGGACATCGTCAGCGGCGTCGTCGGCGCGGTGAAGCGCATTCTGGACAAGCCCGAAGAAACCGCGCCGGTCTATAATCTCGGCAATAATCGCCCGGTGATGCTGAATGATTTCATTGCGGCCATCGAAAAAGCCACTGGCAGGGAAGCGATCCGCAAGCTGGAACCGATGCCTGCCGCAGACGTTCCGCGCACCTATGCGGATATCACGCTTGCTGCCCGCGATCTGGGTTTCAGCCCCAAGACCACGCTCGATGAAGGTATTCCTTTGTTTGTGGAGTGGTTTCGCGGCTATAATGGAGCGCGATGAGCGAGCCAAAATCAAAACGCGGATTTAGACCGCTGGCGGATATGACATCGGGGCTGATGGACCCGATGCTTCAGAAACGTGCGGGCATCAATCTCTCGTTGCTGCAATCCTGGGAAGATATTGTCGGCCCGGCCATCGGCGCAACGTCACGCCCCTTGCGCATTCTCTGGCCGCGTCGCTTGCATGAAGACGATCCGTTCAAACCTGCCACGCTGATCATCGCCTGCGAAGGTTTTGCCGCCTTGCAGATCCAGCACGAGACCGGCGAGATCATCAGCCGGGTCAACGGTTTTCTAGGCTTTTCGGCGATTGGGCGCATTCGCATCGAGCAGAAGCCGCCGGCAATACCGGCGAAGCGCCGGGTTAAGCGTCTCGCTCCACTGGCCCCTTCGGAAGAACGGCGGATCGACAAGGCGACGGACGGCATCGAGGATGACGCCTTGCGGGCCGCCCTTGCACGGCTCGGCAAGAATATTCTGGCCGAAAAACGCGCTTCAGGCAAAAAGAGTGATTAAAGCTCAGCGCGTTGCGAGAAACATCCTGCAATTGCAAAAACACTTAATTGCGATACAAGCTGCCATAAATTTGATGCAAGCCTTGGTCAGTTTGCAGCGAGTTGGATGGGGGGCTGGGTCTGTCGTTCTGAATATGGAAACAATGTCGGCGTTGTGCTGACTTTCATGTGAACGATGCGGGTCTGGCGAATATCTCTCTGCCGCCTTAGATTGTATATCGAAACAACCGAATGAAACAGGACTGGATGATTCGTATGCCTGCAGTGCTTAATCGCAGACACGTCATTTCTCTCGCTGGATCGGCTGCTGCCGGACTGGCTTTTGCAGGAGCTTCTGCAACCGGCGCTCTGGCGCAGGATCGTGCCCCGGAAGGCACCGTCGATGCGGCCAAGATTGCCGAACCGGGCAAGCTCAAGGACATGGTCTACGGTAAGGCCGATGCGCCGGTTACGATCATCGAATATGCATCGCTGACCTGCCCGCATTGCGCGGATTTCACGATCAATACTTTCCCGAAAATCAAAGAAAAATATATCGATAGCGGCAAGGCGCGTCTTATTTTCCGCGAGTTCCCGTTCGATCCGCGCGCAACCGCTGCTTTCATGCTGGCACGCTGCGCCCCGGAAGACCGCTATTTCCCGATGGTCGACGTGTTCTTCAAGCAGCAGCAGCAGTGGGCAACCGCCGAAGATGGTGAAGCTGCCCTTCTTCAAATCGCAAAACTTGCCGGTTTTACACAGGAGTCCTTCAAGGCTTGCTTGACGAACCAGCAAGTTCTCGATGATGTGAGAGCAACGATGGAGCGTGGATCGAAGGATTTTGGGGTCAATGCGACGCCGACTTTCTTTATCAACGGACAAAAATACGCTGGAGCCCTTTCGGTTGACGAGATGTCGGCAATCATCGACAAGCTTCTCTGACCCGTTTTCCCGGATGAAAAGCGGACGCATCACTGCGTCCGCTTTTGCCGTTTCTGGAATGGTCGATAAAATCGGGGGAGCTTGCTGATGCGCTTCTCCAAACTGCGCCTTGTCGGTTTCAAGTCCTTCGTCGAACCCATGGAGTTCGTGATCGAGGGCGGGCTGACTGGTGTCGTCGGGCCAAATGGCTGCGGCAAATCCAATCTCGTTGAAGCGCTGCGCTGGGTGATGGGTGAAAACTCATACAAGAACATGCGCGCTTCCGGCATGGATGATGTGATTTTCTCCGGTTCCGCCACGCGCCCGGCGCGCAACACGGCGGAAGTGACGCTTTTCCTCGATAATTCCGATCGCACGGCTCCGGCCAGCTATAATGACGCCGATGAGTTGCAGGTGTCGCGCCGTATCGAGCGCGAGGCCGGTTCGGTCTATCGCATCAATGGCAAGGAAGCCCGCGCCAAGGATGTGCAGCTTCTCTTTGCGGATCAGTCGACGGGCGCGCGTTCGCCATCCATGGTCGGGCAGGGGCGCATCGGCGAGCTTATTCAGGCGAAGCCGCAGGCACGCCGCGCTTTGCTGGAAGAAGCTGCCGGTATTTCCGGCCTGCATACGCGCCGCCACGAAGCGGAACTGCGTCTGCGTGCTGCCGAGGGCAATCTCGACCGTCTGGACGATGTGGTCGGCGAACTGGGCAGCCAGATTGAAAGCCTGAAGCGTCAAGCCCGTCAGGCCAACAGGTTCAAGGCGCTTTCCGCCGATATCCGCCGTGCAGAAGCCGCCTTGCTGCATCTGCGCTGGAGCCAGGCCAAGGTTCAGGAAGGCGAGGCGCAAAGCGCCTTGTCGGCTTCCACTGCCACCGTGGGCGATATGGCGCAGGCGCAGATGAATGCCGCCCGCGATCAGGCGGTCGGCGCGCATAAGCTACCGGAACTGCGCGATGCGGAAGCCAAGGCCGCCGCCGCCTTACAGCGCCTTTCGATTGCCCGCACCCAGCTTGACGAAGAGGACGGACGTATTCGCGCCCGCCGCGCCGAGCTGATGAAGCGGCTGGAACAGCTGACCGCCGATATCGCTCGTGAAGAGCAGATGGTGCGCGAGAATGCCGATATTCTGGCAAAGCTGGAGGAAGAAGAACAGGAACTGGTCGCTTCCAACGAAGCATCCGGCGAGCGTGACGAGGAGTTGCGCGCGCTGTTCGAGGAAGCGGAAATCCGCTTGACCGATAGCGAAGGTGCACTGGCGCGGGTCACGGCCGAGCGCGCGGAAGCAACCGCTGAACGGGCGCAGATCGAACGTGCCTTGAAGGAAACGCAAGGTCAACGCGACCGCCTCGCTGTGCAGATGGACAATATCGAGCGCGATATTGCATCCGTGGTGGAGCAGATCGGCGGTTTGTTCGATCCGGCTGAAAAGCGCATCGTGGTCGATGCCTGTGCGGATGCGCTTGCCGCGGCAGAAGAAGCGGTCGTTGCGGCAGAAGAACTGGTCGCAGGCGCACGCGAAGTGGAAGCGGCGAGCCGTCAGCCACTGAACGAAGCGCGCACCGAACTGAACCGCATCGAGACCGAAGCACAGACACTGGCGCGTATCCTTAATGCTGGCGAGACCGGCCAGTTTCCGCCTGTGGTGGAAGAGCTGCGTGTCGAGAAGGGCTATGAAGTCGCACTTGGCGCGGCGCTTGGTGAAGACCTCGACGCGGCAAGCGACGAGCATGCGCCCGTCTACTGGGCTTATAATCCGGCGCCGGAAGCTGATCCGGTCTTGCCGCAGGGCGCGACGCCGCTCGACCGGCTGGTCGATGGACCGCAGCAGCTGCGTCGCAGGCTGGCGCAGGTTGGTGTCGTGTCGGACAGCGACGGTCAGCGCTTACAGGCGCTCTTGCGTCCCGGTCAGCGACTGGTGAGCAAGGCCGGTGCGCTGTGGCGCTGGGATGGCTATACGGCAAGCGCCGATGCGCCGACACCGGCTGCACAACGTCTGGCCCAGAAAAACCGGTTGAGCGAGCTGGAGCAGGAATCGGTCGCCGCCCGCAAACATGTCGAGGAGGCCGAAAAGGCTGTGCATCGCGCCGAAGCTTCGGTACGTGAAGCTGTCGAGCATGAGCGTGTCGCTCGCGACCAGTGGCGCACCAACCAGCGCAAGCTGGACGAGGCGCGTGAAGCGCTGGCGGTCGCCGAGCGTGCGGCAGGGCAGCTTGCAACCCGTCGTTCGGCTTTGGATGAATCCAAGGCGCGGCTGGAAGAAAATCTGGAAGAAGCGCAGATTCGTGTTGCGGAAGCGGAAGACCGGCTCGGTGAGATGCCGGATCTGGACGCCATTGCCCAACGCCTTGCGGCGCTGACAAGCGAAGTTCTATCCGACCGCACGGCTCTGGCCGAAGCGCGCGCCGCTTATGAAGGGCTGCGTCGCGAAGCCGAAGCCCGGTTGCGTCGTCTGGACATGATTGCGCTGGAGCGGCGCAACTGGATTTCGCGCGCGGAAAATGCCGACCGGCAGATTGCGTCGCTGAACGACCGCCGCGCCGAAACGGCGGACGAGGCGGAAGGTCTGGCCGAAGCGCCGGACGAGATTGAAGCGCGCCGCCGTGCGCTGCTGAACGAGCTGTCACTGGCGGATGATCGCCGCAAGCAAGCCGCGGATATTCTGGCTGCAGCTGAAACCGCGCAGGCCGAACTCGACAAGGCTGCGACGCTTGCCATCCAGCAACTTGCATCGAGCCGCGAACAGCGCGCCCGCGCCGAGGAACGTCTTGCCGCCGCAGAAGAGCGGCGCAAAGATGCGGAAGCCCGCATCGTCGAGGCGCTGAATTGTGCGCCGCATGAAGCCATCCGCCATACCGGGCTGAAGGCTGACGATCCGATTCCCGATCCCGATCAGCTGGAGCGCCAGTTGGAGCGGCTCAAGATCGAGCGTGAGCGGCTGGGCGCGGTGAACCTGCGCGCTGAAGAAGAAAGCCAGGAGCTTTCGGACCGTCTCGACACGATTGTGTCCGAGCGCGAGGATGTCATCGAGGCGATCAAGAAGCTGCGTCAGGCGATCCAGAGCCTGAACCGCGAAGGGCGCGAGCGTCTGCTGGCTGCCTTCGAGGTGGTGAATGCGCAGTTCCAGCGTCTGTTCACGCATCTGTTTGGCGGTGGTACGGCGGAACTGCAACTTATCGAAAGCGACGACCCGCTGGAAGCCGGGCTTGAAATTCTCGCCCGCCCGCCCGGCAAGAAGCCGCAGACCATGACGCTGCTTTCAGGCGGCGAGCAGGCGCTGACGGCCATGGCGCTGATCTTTGCGGTGTTCCTCACCAATCCGGCGCCAATCTGCGTGCTGGACGAAGTGGATGCGCCGCTCGACGACCACAATGTCGAGCGCTATTGCAACTTGATGGACGAGATGGCGGCTTCGACCGAAACGCGTTTTGTGGTCATCACGCACAATCCGATCACCATGGCGCGTATGAACCGTCTGTTCGGCGTCACCATGGGCGAGCAGGGCGTTAGCCAGCTTGTTTCGGTCGATCTGCAGACGGCGGAACGCCTCCGCGAAGCAAGCTGATCACGCTTCGCATTTTTCGGGATAAGTCCGACGTCTACTCTTCTTCTCTGTCTTCTAAATCCTCATCGTCGTCATCGGATTCGATGACTTCCCAGATGAAGGCGTGAAGGCGATCTTCAATGCTCTTTTTGGAGGCGCCTGCGGCTTCCATTTCGCGTTTGATCCGGAAGAATCGATCCTTGTCAGACTGGGACAAGTATCGCGCTGCGGATTCGAGGGCTGACAAGGACGTGGACATGGGCTCCTCTAATTTTCACTCCATACTGCGAGTTCATTACCCGCCGGATCAGTGAAATGAAAGCGGCGTCCGCCCGGAAATGCAAAGATGGGCTTGACGATGGTACCGCCAGCTTCGGTCACGGCTTGAAGCGCGGTTTCGAGCCTCAGCGCATAAAGCACGGGTAGCGGCTTCGTTGTCGCTTGCGGGTCGGCGTCAAAGCCGCCGTCCAGCCCTTCGGAATAGGCGGAATAGGTCGGACCGTAATCGGTGAACGACCAGCCGAATGCCCGCGCATAGAAACTTTTAGTTGCGTCGAGCGAGCCATTGGCCGCTGGCATTTCCAGATAATCGAGTTTGCCAGTGATACGCATTGTATCCTCCAGATGTTCTTTTTATGTTCTTATTTCTGCTGCATCTAAGGAGGAGAGTCAATCGTCCGGTATCCATTTGAGGTGTCAAATTGGCTCCATTGTCGCGGCTCGCTTTTTTCGTTGGCGCAGTTGATTGCATAAGCAACGAGGGCGGTTTCAGGGGGCGTTTGCGTATGGCGCAGGGTTTCATGAACCGATCGTGTTTCTGGCGGCTTCGACCTTGAGAACATTCCCTAAAAGGTTTTTTGGCTTTTTGTTCGCCGCCTTCATTCTCCCAGCCACCTTGTCTTTGGCTTTAACAAAACCACACCGTCAAATCTTCGAAAAGGTGATTAAGTTTCGCATCGGCGGACCTATTTCCGCCAGTCATGTCTTTGCGGTTGAGCCAATTTAACTGTAATCAGTTTTATACGTTTTGGCTGTTTCTCAACTTGTTCATGATACGCTAGGATACAGATATAACGGCGAGTTCTTGTTATTTTCCTGAGTGTGGCATTAAATTTAACTAAAGGAAAAAAGATAGTAAAATGCTTTGAGCTGTGCGATTATCCAAACTGTAGTGCCGAAATTCCAACCTGATTTTCATCCCAAATTGGGGACTTTGGGAAGGCCGCGGGATTGGGTTGGTTGGCACGTTTGTGAGGTCAGGAGTTAATCGTGGCAATCATGTTCGTCAGAGCACAGATGATCAGCAGAGGGGCAGGACGTAACATCATCTCTGCGGCCTCTTATCGTCATCGCACCCGGATGAGAGACGAACAGACCGGAACTTCGTTTAACTATCGTGGTGGCGACGATGATTTGGTCCATGAAGAACTGGCTTTGCCGGAAGATGTTCCGGGTTGGTTGCGGTTGGCGATAGATGGCAAGACTGCCGCTGGCGCGAGCGAAGTGTTGTGGAACGCCGTCGATGCATTTGAGACGCGGGTGGATGCGCAACTTGCCCGTGAGCTGATAATCGCGCTG
>Ga0153948_1000149_pt1 | contig 36507 bp, 24 predicted proteins | sample TSNJ032MetaG_FD_104696 | JGI IMG/M metagenome (GOLD analysis project Ga0153948, IMG submission 104696) | Attine ant fungus gardens microbial communities from New Jersey, USA - TSNJ032 MetaG | ecosystem: Host-associated > Fungi > Mycelium > Unclassified | place: USA: New Jersey, Wharton State... | reverse complement strand
GAGGGTCGCGGCATCGGGGCCATTCTGTTCGACCGCGAGCGGCTGCGGCAAGCCGAGATCGGCCTGTTCTCGCCCCAGCACTGGGGCAGCAGGGCCCGGCCGGTGGGCGAGGGCGGCCGTGGCAGTGCCTGGTTCGTCGATGCGCCGTTCGGTGCCAGCGTGCTGCGCCACTACCTGCGCGGCGGCATGGCGGCCCGTATCAGCCATGACCAGTACCTGTGGCGCGGCTCGGACCGGACCCGCAGCTTCGCCGAATTCCGGCTGATGCGCGCCCTGCGCGAGAAAAAGCTGCCGGTGCCACGGCCGATCGCTGCGTTCTACATGCGCGAGGGCCTGCGCTACCGGGCGGCGATCCTGATGGAGCGGATCGAAGGCGTGCGCTCGCTGGCCGACCGCGCACTGGTGGCCGGCCGGGGTGCTCCCTGGGAGGAGACCGGGCGCCTGATCGCCCGCTTCCACCGTGCCGGGCTGGACCATGCCGACCTCAACGCGCACAACATCCTGTTCGATGGCAGTGGCCATGGCTGGCTGATCGATTTCGACCGCGGCGTGATCCGCATCCCCGCGACCGCCTGGCGCGAGCGCAACCTCAAGCGCCTGCTGCGCTCGCTGGTCAAGCTGCGCGGCGAGCGCAGCGTGGAAGACGTGCAGAAGGACTACGCGCGGCTGCGCCGCGCCTATGACATGGCCTGGAACCGGGGCACCTGATGGACTGGTCGTTGCGTTTCCTCGGCGTCGGCAATGCGTCGGCGGTCGAGCTGGGGTCGCCGATGTCGGTGATCGAGCGGGAGGGGCGCCCGTGGCTGACCATCGATTGCGGTGGTGAAGGCCTGACCGCGTTCAAGGCGCACTACGGGCACATGCCGCAGGCGCTGTTCGTCACCCATGTGCACCTGGACCACGTGGCCGGCTTCGAGCGCCTGTTCGTGGATACCTTTTTCAATGCGCACCGGCGCGGCAAGGTGCGCCTGTACGTGCCGGCCACGGTGGTGCCGCTGCTGCACAAGCGCATCGGGGACTACCCGAACGTGCTGGCCGAGGGCGGTGCGAACTTCTGGGATGCCTTCCAGTTGATCGTGGTCGGTGAGGCGTTCTGGCACGAGGGCGTGCGCCTGGAAGTGTTCCCGGTGCGCCACCACTGGCCGGAGACGGCCTATGGCCTGCGCCTGCAGGGCGCGCTGACCTGGAGCGGCGATACCCGGCCGATTCCGGAGATGCTGGCCCGCTTTGCCAACGACAACGAACTGATCGCCCACGACTGCGGCCTGCACGGCAATCCGTCGCATACCGGCGTGGACGATCTGGAGCGTGAGTACAGCGCCGAACTGCAGGCGCGGATGATGCTGTACCATTACGCCAGCGCGGCCGATGGCCTGGCGCTGGCTGCGCGTGGGCACCGCGTGGCGCAGCCGGGGCAGTGCGTGCCGCTGGCGAGCCCGACCGCCCCGCACGTGCTGGCCCAGGACCCGCCGTGAGCGGTGCCGGCCAGCCCGCAGATGCGGCGTTGGCTGCCGAACTGGAGGCGTTGGAGCGTGCACTGCATGCGCCAACCGTGCGGGCCGGCCGCGAGCAACTGGCGGCATTGCTGGATGAGGATTTCAGCGAGATCGGCAGCTCCGGCCAGTGCTATGACCGTGCGGCCGCGCTGGTGGAGATTCCGCTGGAGCGTGCGCAGGTGCAGATCGAATCGGAGCGGTACGCGCTGCGGCTGTTGGCCGAGGGTCTGGCCCAGGTGCGCTACCGCAGTCGCCATCACCTCGATGGGCGGCCGCAACGCTGGGTGCTGCGCAGTTCGCTGTGGCGCCGGCACGGGGAGGGATGGCGCATGGTGTTCCACCAGGGCACGCCCGAGGCAGGGTAGCGGCGGGCTTTGCCTGGTACGAACGGCATAAGGGTCAGAGCCCTTTGCCGGGCAAAGGGATCTGCCCCCAGTGCAGAAAAGGCGGTGGCCCCGCCGGCTGACCTCGGCGCCCGCGTCGATCGATACCGTTGCTGCCTTCCGGCCCTGGCGGGGTTTTCGACCTAGCGTCGCGAGGGGCCGACGGGGCCACCATAGAGACGTTGGCCGCCCGGTGGGCGGCCAGTTCACGGATCAGGGGAAGCAGCGCGCGTCGCGCCGGAGACCACAGCCGGACTGCACATCGGTTGTCCGAGGGCAGACGCGCATTCTAGCGCAGGCGGGACCATCGACGCCAGCTTCACGCACTGAATCGGCTGTAACCCGTTGCCGGCGGCGGCGGCCGGGGGCTGCCCCCGTTGCTAGAATGTCGGCCAGGAGGAACGACCTCCCCCACATCGGGAATCAAAGACCAGGACGGCCTGGCCCTACCAAGAGGAGGGCCGTCATGGCCTGGATCTATCTGTTGTTCGCCGGCCTGCTGGAAATCGTCTGGGCCGTGTCCATGAAGCAGTCCGAAGGCTTCACCAAGCTCACCCCCACCGTGGTCACCCTCATCGGCATGATCGCCAGCTTCTGGTTGCTGGCGGTGGCCATGCGCAGCCTGCCACTGGGAACCGCCTATACGATCTGGACCGGCATCGGCGCGGTCGGGGCGTTCGTGGTTGGCATCGTGTTTCTCGGTGAGCAGGTCAGCCCGATGCGGATCGGTGCGGCGGTGTTGATCGTTTCCGGCCTGGTGCTGATGAAACTCTCGAGCAGCTGAATGCATTTACTTATGGCGGGGAAGGGAATCTCCGTTTGCTGCAGGTATATGCATTTTCGGCAAAACCATTTTGTCCGCCGGTTTTATTTGACGTACGTCATAAAAATAACGAGCGTGATTCACATGCCGCTGGCGCCATCGGTCGCACAGTGCCGCCATTCGTCAGGCGAAACCGGGGAGTTTTCGCCCTGACGGACACGCCGGCGCACCCTTTCGAAGGGGCGTCGCGTGAAGATGTGAAGATTTTCAGGAGTTAATGCCGCCAGGCCTTGTTCCCGTATCGGGAACCGGGATGGGCCGCATCGTCTTCAAAAAAAACTGCCCGCAGTGCCATCCGGTCTTTTCAGGGAGATTTACCGATGAACCGCATTTACCGTCTGGTTTTCAATCGCGCCCTCGGCGTAATGCAGGTTGCTTCGGAGGTCGCCCAGAATCCCGGCGGAAGCGCGGTCTGCACGGCACGCGTGCCGCGATTGCGGACGCACCAGCTGGCGGTGGCATTGGCCGCCACGCTGGCCAGCGGCTCGGCATTCGCGGCGTGCACAGGCACCACGACCGTCAACTGCGACAGTTCCACCAACATCAACAACTACAGCAATGCGACCAACGGCCTCACGCTGAACATTGCCGCGGGTGCATTGCTGCGTACGCCGCCGATCGTGGGTGGCGGCAACGCAGCAACGCTGACCGGCGACAACGTGACGGTCAACAACAGTGGCACGATCGATCCGAGCTCGATCATCCTCGCGTCGCCCGGCCTGGTGGTCGGCAATGGTCTGGCCAACAACAGCGCGATCGTCGTCAACAACAATGCCGGCGGACAGATCAAGGGTGTCGTCAACATCGCAACGCTGCTGGGTTTCGGTGGCCAGGCGCTGGTGGCACAGAATGTCAACGGCACCACCACGATCGACAATGCCGGCCTGATCAGTACGTCGTTGATCGGCGCAGGTAGCGTTTCCGATGCGACCACGGTGGTGACCTATGGTGGTGCAGCAGCCAATGTGACCAACACAGGCACCATCGACGGACGCGTCGGCCTGGGTGCTTCTGGCGGCAATACGTTCCTCAATGCGGGGGCGGTCAGTGGCAGCGTTCACCTGGGTGATTCAACCGGCGGCAATACCTTCACCGCAGTGTCGGGTTCCAGCGTTGTGACCGGTGGCGGCAGTGCCCTTGCCGGTGTGATTACCGGTGTCACCGGGGTGAAGGTTGCGGCTGCGGGATCGGTCGACGCCGGTACCGGCAGTGGTGCCGCCAACAACACGCTGGTGTTGCAGAACGTCGTCAGCGGTCCGGGGTCCGGTACCGGCGGTGCAGTGACCACGCTGGGCTGGAACCAGTACCTCAACTTCCAGAGGCTGACCGTCAACAGCGGTACGTGGAACCTGCAGGGCGCATGGGGCGGAACCGGGCCGACGACGCTCAACGATGGCCTGGTCAACTTCAACAATGCCGCCTCCTTCGGCACAGGGCTTTTCACCGCCAACGGCGGTGCCATCGCCTCTTCCACGGCCGGTCTGAACCTGGCCAACGCTTTCAGCCTCGGTGGCAATCTGTCCCTGGCAGGGACCAATGCGTTCGGCCTGGGGGGCGTGCTGTCCGGTACCGGCGGGCTGACGGTCAACAACACCGGCATCGTTACTCTTGGCGGCGCGAACCTGTTCTCCGGTGGCGTCAACCTCAATGCTGGCGGCCTGGTGCTGGGCAATGCCGGTGCACTCGGTAGCGGCAACCTGACCGTCGGTGGCAGCGCTTCGCTGGATACGACGGCGGGCTTCAGCCTGGGCAACAATCTGGTGATCAATGGCGGGGGCTCGCTGAACCTGCTTGGCAGCAATGCGTTGTCATTGAACGGCTCGATCTCCGGTGCCGGCAACCTGACCAAGAACGGTGCCGGCACGCTGACCTTGAACGGCGCCAATTCGCTGACCGGCAACTTCAACCTGGCCGGGGGCGCGTTGGCGCTGGGCGCGGGCGGCAGCCTGTCGCCCACCGGCGCGATCACGGTCGGCGTCGGTACCACCCTGGACCTGTCGGCAGCCGCCAACCAGACCATCGGTTCGCTGGCGGGCCTTGGCGGTTCGGTCAACCTGGGCAGCCACACGCTCACCCTCGCCGGGCTGGGCAATACCAGCTACAGCGGCACGTTCGCCGCAGGCACGGGTGGCCTGGTCAAGCTGGGCACCGGCGTGCAGACCTTGTCGGGCGTGAACAACCTCAGTGGCGGCGTAGCACTCAACGCCGGTGGCCTGCTGCTGGGCAATGCTGCTGCGCTGGGCAGCGGTACGCTCTCTGTTGGGGGCAGCACGACACTCGACGGCACTACGGCGCTGGCGCTGACCAATACAGTAAACCTCGGTTCGGGTGCCAGCCTGAATCTGCTCGGCAACCAGGCGCTGACGTTCAACGGTGTGATCGGTGGCACCGGCAGCCTGGTCAAGAATGGTGCGAGCACGCTGACACTCAACGGTGCAAATACCTTTGGTGGTGGGCTGGCGCTCAATGCCGGTGGCCTGGTCCTGGGCAATGCCGGCGCGCTCGGAACCGGCGCGCTGAATGTCGGCGGTGCGACAACGCTCGATGCCAGCGCGGCGCTGAGCGTGGGCAATGGCATTAACCTCGGTGCAGGTGGCCTGCTGAATGTATTGGGCAGCAATGCACTGACGCTGGGCGGCGCCATCGGTGGCACCGGCAGCCTGGTCAAGAACGGTGCCGCCACGCTGACGCTGGGTGGCGCGAATACCTTCACCGGCGGCCTGGCGATCAATGCCGGCAAGGTTGCGGTGGGCAGCGGCGGAAGCCTGGCGGCCGGCGGTGCGGTCAGCCTGGCCGGCGTTGGCGCGGACCTGGACATCTCGCTCGGTGGCAACCAGACCATCGGCGCGCTGTCCGGTATCGCCGGCAGCACGGTGACGCTGGGCAGCAGCACGCTCACCTTCGGTGATGCCACCAACCAGACGTTCGCCGGCGTGATCGGTGGTACCGGCGGCCTGGTCAAGCAGGGGACGGGCATCCAGACCCTGAGCGGCGCCAACACCTTCAGTGGCGGCGTGAATCTGACGGCGGGCGGCCTGCTGCTGGGCAACAACAGTGCGATCGGCAGCGGGGCGTTGACGGTCAGCGGCAACAGTTCGCTCGATGGCAGCGCTGCACTGAACCTGGCCAATGCCATCAATCTGGGCGCGGCGTTGACCTTGCCGGGCAGCCAGAACCTCACCCTCGGCGGCAACATCACTGGCACCGGCAGCCTGACCAAGAACGGTGCCTCGCTGCTGACCTTGAATGGCACCAACACCTTCAGCGGGGGACTGAATCTCAACGCAGGCGGGTTGCTGCTTGGCAATGGCGGCGCGCTTGGCACGGGTGCCCTGAACGTGAGCGGCAGTGCGTCGCTCGATGGCAGCGCGGCGCTGAGCCTGGCCAACAATGTGACCCTGGGCAGTGGGGCCGTGTTGTCGCTGCCGGGTTCGCAGGCGATCACGCTCGGCGGGGTGGTTTCCGGTGCGGGCGGCCTGGTCAAGAACGGTGCCAGCACGCTCACGCTCAACGGTGCCAATGCATTCACCGGCGGCCTGGTGCTCAATGGCGGCGGCCTGACGCTGGGCAATGCAGGCGCGCTGGGAACCGGACTGCTTGCAGTCGGTGCAAACGCCACCCTCGACAGTTCGGTGGCATTGAACCTGGGCAACGCCATCGATCTCGACACCGGTGCGCGGCTGAGCCTGGTCAGCAACCAGAACGTCGCGCTGGGCGGACTGATCACCGGCACCGGTGGCCTGGTCAAGACCGGTAGCGGCGTTCTGTCATTGAACAACAGCAATACCTTCAGTGGTGGCCTTGCGTTGAACGCGGGCAGCGTGTCGGTCGGCGCCAACGGTGCGCTCGGTACGGGGGCGCTGAACATCGGCGGCAATGTTTCGCTGGATGCGGGCGCCGCGGTTTCGCTGTTCAATGCGGTGAACCTGGGCGCCAACACGCTGACCCTGCCGGGCAGCAACAACCTCACCCTGACCGGTGTGGTGGGAGGAACCGGTGGCCTGATCAAGAACGGCGCCTCGACGCTGACGCTGTCCGGTGCGAACACCTTCCTGGGCGGTGCCACGGTCAATGCCGGCACGCTCGCGCTTGGCGCCGGTGGCAGCCTTGCCGCAACCGGTGCGGTGGACCTCGCCGGTGCCGGAGCGACGCTGGACATCTCCGCAGCCGGTGCCGGGCAGACGATCGGCGCGTTGAACGGCATCGCCGGCAGCCATGTGGCACTGGGCACGCAGACCCTCACTTTCGGTGGCGCCGGCAATGGCAGCTTTGCCGGTGTCATCGATGGCAGCGGTGGGCTGATCAAGGTCGGTGCTGGCGTGCAGACGCTGTCCGGTGCCAATACCTTCAGTGGCGGTGTCGCGCTTGATGCCGGTGGCCTGATCCTCGGGAATTCGGGGGCGCTGGGCACGGGCACGCTGGGCATCGGCGGCAACGTCAGCCTGGACGGAACGACGGCACTGACTCTGGCCAACGCCGTGAACTTCGGCGGGGGTACGCAGCTGACGCTGGGCGGCAGCAACGATCTCACCCTTGCAGGCGTGGTGGCCGGCAGCGGCAGCCTGATCAAGAACGGTACGGGTCTGCTGACGCTCAACAACACCAATACCTTCGGTGGCGGCCTGACCTTGAACGGTGGTGGCCTGGTGGTCGGCGCCGACGGAGCGCTGGGTTCCGGCACGCTGGCGGTGACGGCCAGCACCACGCTGGATGCGGGTGCTGCAGCGACGCTCGGCAATGCGGTCACGCTGGGCTCGGGTGTCGCACTGACATTGCCGGGCAGCAATGCGCTGACGCTGTCGGGTGTGATCGGTGGCAACGGCAGCCTGATCAAGAACGGTGCCACCACGCTGACGCTGTCCGGTGCCAACACCTATACCGGCGGTACCACCATCAACGCCGGTACGCTGGCACTGGGAACGGGTGGCAGCCTTGCCGCGGCGGGTGATGTCACGCTGGGCGCAGGCGCTGGCTTCGATATCTCTGGTGCCAGTGGCAGCCAGACCATCGGCGCACTCAGTGGCGTGGGCGGAAGCACGCTGGCGCTGGGCGGAAATTCACTGACGTTCGGAACCGCCAGCAACGCCGCGTTCGATGGCGTGATCAGTGGCGGCGGCGGCCTGGTGAAAGTGGGCGCCGGGGTACAGACGTTGTCCGGTGCCAACACGTTTGGTGGCGGCGTGACGCTCAACGCAGGCGGGCTGGTGCTCGGCAATGACGCGGCGCTGGGTACGGGTGCGTTGACCGTCGGCGGTGCCGCCACGCTGGACACCACCGGCCTGGCAACGCTGGCCAACAACATCGCCCTCAATGCCGGGCTGACCGTGCTCGGCAGCAACGCACTGACACTCAACGGCGTCCTTTCCGGGGCTGGCAGCCTGACCAAGAATGGCGTCGCGACGCTGACCTTGAACGGGATCAACACCTACACCGGTGGCACCAACATCAACGCCGGCACGCTGGCGCTGGGGGCCGGTGCCAGCCTGGCGGCGAGCGGTACCGTGAACCTCGCCACCGGCGCCACGTTGGATCTGTCTGCCGGCAGCGGCACGCAGGTGTTCGGCACCCTGGTCGGCAACGGTACGGTGAATCTTGGTGCCAACTCGATCGAAGTCGGCGGTGCCACCAATGGCACGTTCAGTGGCTCGATCGCAGGCACCGGTGGCCTGACCAAGGTCGGTTCGGGCATCGAAACGCTGACCGGCACCAATACCTATACCGGCGGCACCTTCATCAACGCCGGCACGCTGGCGATTGGCCCGGGTGGCAGCCTGGCTACGGACGGGGCAGTGACGCTCACTGCGGCGGGAACCGGCTTCGACATCTCGTCGTCCGGCGCCAACCAGACGATTGGTTCGCTGGCCGGCGTGAGCGGCTCCACGGTCAGCCTGGGCGCGCAGTCGCTGATCCTCGGCGGCATCACCAACAGCGTGTTCGACGGTGCGATTTCCGGCACCGGTGGCCTGGTCAAGAATGGCGCCGGCACCCTCACGCTGGGTGGCGCCAATCTGTTCAGTGGTGGCGTTGCACTCAACGGCGGTGGCCTGGTGGTCGGCAACAACGCTGCGCTCGGCACCGGTGCGCTGACGGTGGGCGGCAACGCGACGCTGGATGCATCGACAGGCGTCAACCTGGCCAACAACATCGGGCTTGCAGCGGGCGCCAACCTCGACCTGCTCGGCAGCCAGGCGCTGACGCTGGGCGGTGTGATTTCCGGTACCGGCGGCCTGATCAAGGACGGTGCAGCCACCGTGACCCTGAGCGGTGCCAACACCTACACCGGTGGTACCACCATCAACAACGGCACGCTGGCGATCAGCGCCGGTGGCAGCCTGGCCTCGACCGGTGCGGTGAACCTGGCAGGTGCCGGTACCCTCGATATCTCCGCAGGCAACCAGACCATCGGTTCGCTGGCCGGCGTGGCCGGCAGCACGGTGGCACTCGGTGGCAGCACGCTGAGCCTGGGCGGCACGGTGGACAGCACCTTCAACGGCGCGATCAGCGGCAACGGTGGCCTGATCAAGAACGGCGCCGGCGTGCAGACGCTCAATGGCGCGAGCACCTTCAGTGGTGGCGTAACGCTCAATGCCGGTGGCCTGGTGGTCGGCAACAACGCTGCGCTGGGTACCGGCGCGGTAACGGTGGGTGGCAATGCCACGCTCGATTCGAACACCGCGGTGACGCTGGCCAACAACTTCATCCTCAACAACGGGTTGACTGTACTCGGCAGCAACAACCTCACCCTCAACGGCAGCCTGAGCGGCACCGGCAGCCTGACCAAGGAGGGTGCCGCAACGCTGACCTTGAACGGCATCAACACCTACACCGGTGGCACCAACATCAACGCCGGTACGTTGGCATTGGGCGCGGGCGCGAGCCTGCACGCCAGTGGCGTCGTCAACCTGGCTTCGGGCGCGACCTTCGACCTGTCGGCGGGCAGCGGCACGCAGCAGTTCGGCACCCTGATCGGCAACGGCACGGTGAACCTGGGCGCCAACATGCTGACGATCGGTGATGCCAGCAACGGCACGTTCAGTGGTTCGGTGGCCGGCTCCGGCGGCCTGATCAAGGAAGGTTCGGGGACCCAGACACTGACCGGCACCAACACCTTCACCGGGGGTACCACCATCAACGCCGGCACGCTGGCGATCGGCGCAGGCGGCAGCCTGGCGGCAACCGGCGCGGTGAACCTGGCCAATGCCGGTACCGCCTTCGACATCAGCGCGGGCGGCGCGCAGACGATCGGTTCACTGGCAGGCGTGGCTGGCTCGGCTGTGGCGCTGGGCACCAGCACGCTGACCCTTGGCGGCGTCGGCAATACGACGTTCGCCGGCACCATTGGTGGCACGGGTGGACTGGTGAAGAACGGCGCAGGTGTGCAGACCCTGAGTGGCAGCAATACCTTCAGCGGCGGCGTGGCACTCAACGCCGGCGGCCTTGCCCTGGGCGACAATGCTGCACTGGGCACCGGCACACTGACCGTGGGCGGCGACGCCAGCCTGGACGCCACCAGCGCGCTGACGCTGGCCAACACCGTGCAGTTGAGCAGCGGCACGCTGACCCTGGCGGGCAGCAATCCGCTGACGTTGAATGGTGCAATCAGCGGTTCCGGCGGCCTGCTCAAGGATGGCGCGGCAACGGTCACCCTGGGCGGTGCCAGCAGCTATACCGGCACCACCACCATCAACAGCGGCACACTGGCGGTGGCGGCCGGTGGCAGCCTGTCCGGTGCCAGCACGGTCAACCTGACCGGTGCCGGTACGCTGGATATCAGCGCAGGTGGCAGCCAGAGCATCGGCGGCCTGGCCGGTGTGACCGGATCCAGCGTGGTGCTGGGCGGTGCAACCCTGACCACCGGCGGCAACAATGGCAACACCGTCTTCGGCGGCGTGCTCAGTGGCACCGGCGGCCTGGTGCAGAGCGGTACCGGCACGCTGACCCTGAGCGGCGCCAACACCTATACCGGCGGTACCACCATCAACGGTGGCAGCACGCTGCAGATCGGCAACGGCGGCAGCACCGGTTCGGTGCTGGGCGACATCACCAACAATGGCAGCCTGGTCTACAACCTGGGCACGACGGCAACCGTGGGCGCGGTGGTCAGTGGCAGCGGCGGCCTGACCCAGGCCGGCAGCGGCACGCTGGTGCTGACCGGCAACAACACCTACACCGGCGGCACCACCATCAATGCCGGCGGCACGTTGCAGGTCGGCAACGGTGGTGCGACCGGTGCGATCGTTGGCGACATCACCAACAACGGCGCGCTGGTGTCCAACGTGGCCGGCAACACCACGCTGGGTGGCACCATCAGCGGCGGTGGTGGCCTGACCCAGGCCGGCAGTGGCACGCTGACCCTGACCGGCAACAACACCTATACCGGCGGCACCACCATCAACGCAGGTGGCACGCTGCAGGTGGGCAATGGCGGTGCGACCGGTGCGATCACCGGCAATGTCGCCAACAACGGCAGCCTGGTCTTCGACGTCGCCGGTAACACCACCGTCGGTGGCGCGATCAGTGGCAGTGGTGGCCTGACCCAGGCTGGCAGCGGCGTGCTGACCCTGGTTGGCAACAACAGCTACAGCGGCGGTACCACCATCAATGCCGGCGGCACGCTGCAGGTGGGCAATGGCGGTACAACCGGCGCCATCGCCGGCGACATCACCAACAATGGTGCGTTGATTTCCAACGTGGCCGGCAACACCGCGCTGGGCGGCACCATCAGCGGCAGTGGCGGGTTGACCCAGGCCGGCAGCGGTACGCTGCTGCTGACCGGCACCAATACCTACACCGGCGGTACCACCATCAATGCCGGCGGCACGCTGCAGCTGGGCAATGGCGGTGCGACGGGCTCGATCGTCGGCGATGTCACCAACAATGGCACGCTGCTGTCCAACGTGGCCGGCAACACCACGCTGGGCGGCACCATCAGCGGCAGTGGCGGGCTGACCCAGGCCGGCAGCGGCACGCTGACCCTGACCGGCAACAACACCTATACCGGGCCGACCACCATCAACGCCGGTGGCACCCTGCAGGTCGGCAATGGCGGCGCCACCGGTGCGATCGGCGGCAGTGTGACCAACAACGGCAGCCTGGTATTCAACGTGGGGGGCAACACCACCGTCGGCGGCGCCATCAGCGGCAGCGGCGGCCTGACCCAGGCCGGCGCAGGTACCGTGACCCTGACCGGCAACAACACCTACACCGGCGGTACCACCATCAACGCCGGTGGCACGCTGCAGGTCGGCAATGGTGGCGCGAGCGGTGCGATCACCGGCAACGTCAGCAACAACGGCAGCCTGGTGTTCAACGTGGGTGGCAACACCACGGTGGGCGGCACCATCAGCGGCAGCGGCGGCCTGACCCAGGCCGGCACCGGCACCGTGACCCTGACCGGCAACAACACCTACACCGGCGGCACCACCATCAATGCCGGTGGCACCGTACAGGTCGGCAACGGTGGGGCCAGCGGCTCGATCACCGGCAACATCACCAACAACGGTGGCCTGGTGATCAACACCGGCGGCACGACCACGCTGGGGGGCAGCATCAGTGGCGGCGGCAGCATCGTGCAGGCCGGTCCGGGTGGCCTGAATCTCGGCGGCAACAGTGGTGGCTTCAGCGGCACCGGCCAGGTCACCGGTGGTGGCCTGAATGTCACCGGCACCATCGGCGGCCAGTGGACCATCGGCAGCGGTACCACGCTGTCCGGCACCGGCACCATTGGTGGCACCGGCGGCGGCGTGACGGTGTCCAGTGGTGGCGTGCTGTCGCCGGGCAATGGTCCGGGCAACGGCAGCGGCGCAGGCAATGGCACCGGCACGATCACGGTGGGTGGCAACCTGACCCTGTCGCCGGGCAGCACGCTGGGCATTGATCTGGGCGCCACCGGCAGCGACACGGTGCAGGTGGGCGGCAGCGCCAACGTGGGTGGCAGCAAGGTGCAGGTGAACACCATTTCGCCCAGCACCAGCTACCAGCAGGGCCAGCAGTACACGGTGGTCAATGCAGGCGGTGGCGTGAGTGGGCAGTTCGCCTCGGCGACCTCGCCGTCGGCCTTCCTGACCATCACCCCGGTCTACACCGCCAACACCGCCAACCTGCAGATCGACGTGGCGCAGACGGCAGCGTTCACCACCGTGGCCAACACGCGCAACCAGTACAACACCGCCGCGGCGCTGGACAGCCTGCCGCAGAGTGGCGCGGCGCTGGGCCTGTACAACACGGTGCTGATGTATGACGCCGGCACTGCGCGCAGCGCATTCGACCAGCTTTCCGGTGAAGTGCACGCGGCCAGTCGCGCGGTGCTGCTGTACGACAACTATCTGGAAGAGGGCATCCGCCAGCGCCTGGGCAGTGAGCTGCCGACCGTGCGTGGCGAGCGCGCCTCGGCCTGGTTGGCCGGCAGCGGCAAGGTGTTCAAGCAGGATGGCGATGGCAACGGTGATGAGATCCGTTCCAACCGCAATGCGGTGATGGCGGGCGTGGACTGGCAGCTGGGTGAACACGTGGTGCTGGGTGCAGCGGCCGGCAACGAACGGCTGGATACGCGCCTGTACGATCGCAGTTCGCGCGCCCGCCTGCGTGGCAACACATTCGGCCTGTATGCACAGGGACAGTGGAACAACGGCTTTGCGGTCGGTGGCAGCGTGTCGCGCGGTGACTACCGCACGCGCACCACGCGTGAAGTGCCGCTGCTGGGCCAGACCTTGTACAGCCGCCAGGATTCGGATGTGACCATCGCGCAGGTGGAGGGCAGCTGGACCTGGACCCACGGCAGGACCCAGCTGCAGCCGTACGTGCAGTTCACCAAGCACTGGGTCGACAGTGATCGTGCGCTGGAGCAGGGTGGCAGTGCCGCGCTGGTGCTGGAAGGCGGCAAGGACACGCTCAACGTCAGCACGGTGGGCGTGCGGGGCCGCTGGGACGTGGGTAGCGGCGAGCGCTTCCCGGCGCAGCTGACCGTCGGCCTGGGCTGGCAGCATGCGTCGGGTGACACCGATGTGGCCAGCCGCAACCGCTTCGCGGTGGGTGGCGATGCCTTCGATGTCTACAGCGCGGTGATGGCACGCAACGCACTGGTCAGCCAGGTGGGTGTGGCGGTCGGCCTGGGTCGCAGCAGCCAGCTGTCGATGTTCGTGCAGGGCCAGCATGGTGATGGCCGCCGCGATGTGGGTGGGCAGATCAACCTGCGGGTAGGCTTCTAAGGGGAGCGGGGCGACGGTAGATCCACGCGCTGCGTGGATCTACCCACTGAGGGAGGCTACAACACCCGTTCCATGTCCACGGCGTCGATTCCGGCGCCATGGCCATCGGTCACCACCCGCGTCACCTGGAAGCCCAGGCCGGCATAGAAGCCCTGGGTGTGCTGGCTGGTACTGAGCGTGACGCGATCGATCGATGGATCGCCTTCAGCCTGGCGCAGGCGCGCCAGCGCCAGTTCGCGCCCCAAGCCGTGCCGGTGCAGCGCGCGCTGCACCATGCCCCAACAGAAGCCGGCGCTGCCGTCGCCACGGCGCAACAGGCCGCCGCAGGCCACGATGCCGCCATCGCGCTCGATGACCTGGAATGCACAGTCGGTGGCCTGTTCGCGCAGGAAGCGTTCAAAGTCGTTGCGCTCTTCGGGTGCGAAGTAGGTCGGCACGTTGCTGTCGAAGATCGACAGGCAGGCGCTGGCGTCTGCGGGGCGGTAGAGGCGGAGGTTCATGGGCCCACGATAGACGATCGTTAGTGGATCCACGCCATGCGTGGATTCATGGGCCGGATGCCGTGCGTGTTTCCCTCAGGCCGAGATTCCCGCCAGCACCGCATACATCACCACGAAGCTCACGAGGAACAGGTAGACGCTGCCGATGGCCAGGTAGCGCAGCATGGTCAGCGCCTTGTTGCCGCCATACACGCGTTGCTGCATCCACAGCAGATAGACCGGGACCGCCAGCCACAGCAGTGCATACAGCCATTGGCTGACGGCGGCGAATGCGGGTGATGCGAGCGCGCTGCTGATGCCGGAGATGAGGAAGGTTGCCAGCAGCACCATCATCAGCCAGCAGTGGCTGTACAGCGCCACGACCAGATGTTCCAGATACCCCATCTGCCGTGGCACGTAGGCGATGCGCAGTACCAGCGCGAACACCGGCATCAGGAAGAACAGGGCACCGGGCAATGCGGTCAGGATCGCCTGCATGTACAGATCGGTCTTGCCGCCCATGCGCTGGACGTTGGCGTTGCCGTTGTGCAGGCGCTTGTTGAGCCAGTTGTTGGCAAACCGGGGCCAGCCGGCCACCACGATGGGGTTGGTGTCAGCGTCCCACGGTTTGCCGTTGACGGTGTGGTTGAAGAAAGTGCCGGGCTCGGTTGCGGTGGCGTCCTTGCTGGCACCGGTGAGCTCGGCTTTGCGCTGTGCGGCTGCCGCATTCACCGCCGCTCTGGCCATGGTGAAGCCGGCGTTGCCGGTGGCGGGAGAGCTGGCCTGTTGTTGATCGATCATCATCAGCTGTTTCGCGCGTGCGGCCTCGACCTGTTCAACGGTGATGGACTTGGAATACAGCGAATCGCCGCCACCCATGCCGATGTCGTCGACGTGCACGAACAGCTTGCCGATGAAGAACGTAAACAGGGTGAGGATGACGAACAACCGCAAAGGCTGCACGTATCCGACCCGGCGGCCCTTGAGGTAGTTCTGCGTGATGCGGCCGGGAATCCAAAGATCGCGCAGCGTGCGGAAGATGCGCCCATCGAGATGCCAGAAGGATTCGAACACTTCTTCGATGGCATGGCCCACATGCTTGAGCGGATTGTGCGCCGATTGCCCGCAGCGATGGCAGTAGTGGCCGTGCAGGGCGGTATCGCAGTTTTCGCAGGCAGCGTGAGCGCTGTCGATCGAGCTCATGGGCAATGGGCTTGGCGTCGGTTGAAGGCGCCCACGATAGCGAGTTTTCAGGTCTCGTTCAGTTTTATTTTGGGGTGCCCAGAGCGTGCGGAAGGCGACCAGAAGCATCCACGCATGGCGTGGATCTACTGATCTGTCTCCGGCAGCGCCGAAGAGGGGGGGCATCCATGCATTCGAACCCGGCGCATCGGGTAGTCGTGCATCCGTGCATGTCGCGCATCTGGAGCAACAAGCCCGTCTGTTGAGGGGCTGCCCCGACAGGGGCGGGGAGAGGCCGGCAAGGGGAGGGTGCACAGCAACGTTTGGGGCGAAGCGCGCGCAGCGCACTTCGCGTCCCCAGCCAGATAACTGAAAAAGGCTGCCCGAAGGCAGCCTTTTTCAGTTATCTGGCGGAGAGAGGGGGATCGGATTGACTCCAATCTAACCCCTTGACCCTGCAACAGTTCGCAAACCGGACATGTGTCCTGTGTTGTGTCCCCAAATTGTAGCTCACCTGTGGAGCGCCCGCTTACTGCTTTGATGAGGTATTCCCATCACCACTAGGGCGAGAAGTCGGATGTTTTGTAGATTCAATGCGCAGGATTGCGCGACGATTGGTGAAGGGGATCCGGGCGTTCCTTTCCCAGTCCTTTTTTGCGACCGGCTGATCACAGACCTCCTCATGATCTGGGGTCCTATCCTTGTGCCCTTTCGGGAATAGGGAAGCATCGAATCCTTTATCTTTGCAGAGCCAAGATGCCCACCTTAGGCCCAGCTTTACGAAATGTTTGAAGTAGCGAGGATTATCGGAAGCGCGTGCTTTGATAAAAGGTATGGAGTGAATGTAGAGTTTGGCTATGGTGGATCCATATGCTTCAAACAGCATCATCTCATTGTAGACTTTGTGTTCTAGCCCGATTGAGACCCCTTCCCAGGCATTTAACGCCTCAACAAGGGATGTGTAGGGATCGCTGCCGTCAGTGCTCATTGATCCGTTTTCACCTAGCTCTCTAAGTGCTTCAGTCGAGTGCGTTCTCAGCACATTGAATGCTCGAAGCAAGCTGGCTTTGTTCTTTTCTTTGAATTCTTTATCGAAGTCTAGCGTGTGCTTTGCACGCGTCAGATGTCGCGTTGACCGAAGTGCGGCGGCGGCAATTAAGGCTGCTATCGCGGTTACCGCAGGTTGAGGGCTGTTTGTAAGGAAATCGTAAATTGACATGGCATTCTTCCCTGAATAGACATAAAAAAAGCAGCCGGGCGGCTGCTTTTTTGAAACGGAATAGCTACCTTAAACGCCGAAATCGTTCTCGCGATGCATGTCAATCACCTCTCACTGTGGGGGAAGGTCGTTCCTTCGTTTGGATCAACCTACGTTGATTCCTCTGCTAAGTCAATGTGTCGTCCTTAGCTGCTCTGCCGCTCTCCCAAGCGCAACCTAGCACACACTTGTGAAACCAGTCGCATGATGCATTGCTTCCGATGGCTTGGCCGTCTATCTGATTCGTGTCATGAGGATGTAAACGGTTCCACCCAGGATTGGCACCACGACGTGCGCCGGCACCAACGCCAGGGCCAGCAAGCTGAAGACCGCCCGGAACTGCTCAGAACGCGGCATCAGGTCGGCAAAACCCATCCCCAAGAAAGCGGCCAAGTGGGCGGCCATTACAATCGCCCAAGTGACGAAGAAGCCCTTCCAGAACCCACCCTGCTTGGGCGAGGGCGGGGCGTACGGCCCCCGTTGGGCTTCTTCTTGACGTCGGTAGGCCCGGGCGTTGATCCAGTAAAGAAAGCCCAAGACGGCCCCGATGCCCAAGCCGCCCGCGATGGCGAGCCAGCCCAGTGGGGCGCCCTGCTGCAGGGCCTCAAGGCCACCGGCCACAAACAACAGGCCGGCACCTCCAAGAAGCACCGTTGCGCAACCGACGTGCGCGTAAGAACGCGTGGTCATGGTGGCCTCAGAGCTTGTGGGCGGTCCACTCGCCAGAAGCCTTTGAGAAGCGCACCGGCTGAACGAATGGCCGGGCCTGGGCGACGCCACCGATGTCAAGGACGACCGAGCCGCCCACGTCGCAAATCACTCCCTCGGCCGTTTCTGATTTCTTGCAGCCCCTGAGGCTGAAATCTCGGTATTCCTTCACCCAGACCTGGCTTCCCAGCACCCGTTCAAACTCGGCAGTAATGGCCTTCTGAGCCTGTTCGTCGGAGGGTTTGCTGCCGCAGGCCGCCAGCGCCAAAACGGCGGTCACGGCGAAAGCGATGTTCCTGATCGTGTTCATGAGGGTTTCTTCCTGGTTGAGGTGGGCTTACCTGTCGCGGTTGCCGGTCGGATCAAAGCCGGCGATCCACATGCGGGTGTCGCGGAAGGGCGTGAGCATTCCCGAGGGGCCGGGATACAGGTCATCAGCTCGCAAGAAGCCGGACACCCAAGCGGCGCTCAAAGCCACTTTTCGGGCTTGCCACGCCACACCGTCGCGGGTGGTGCGCACGTTGAAAGGCTCGCGGGGTGGGGTGGGGCCGGTGGTTCGGTCGTCGCCGGTGTTCGGCTTCCCGGGGCGAACCCTCAGGCCCACCATCAGGTCGGTGGTGGCCTTGGCTCGAGCGTTGCTGCTGAGCTCCGCTTCTTCCCCCAAGTCGTCCCGGATGGTCAACGGGGCGTCGGCGCACGCTCGGAAGGTCTCAGTGATGGAGGCGGTAGCGCTGGTCCAGATCCGGGCTTCAACCGTCCAGCAGGGCAGGCTTGCGCCCCATTCCTTGTAGGTCAGTGCAACCCGCGGCCAGTCCAGCCGGCCCTGCTGGGCGGCCTGGTGGTTCTCGTTCTTGAACAGCCCATTGATCCGGCCTGCACCACTGATCGGGGCGTAGAGCGGGCCAGTGGCCGACGCGGAGCCGGTTGCCTGCTTGGCCCCCAGTGCTTGCTGGCCGGCGTCTTTCAGACTCTTGCCGAGCTGGCGGAAGAAGCCGGGCCTTTCACCGGTTTGATCCGAATTCGAAGGGCTCTGCGCGTCGGCAGAGAAGGGCGGGCAAACGCCCAAAGCCAAGAGCGCGACGAACGCTCCTTGTCCACGATGCTTCATTCAAATCCCCTGCAAAACCGCCCGCTTGGCGGTATTTGCAAATATGGCAAATGCAGGGCAAGATTGGAAGCGGCAGACTAACGGGTCAGTTCAGCATTCGTTGGTCTTCTCCATGCCCGCAGCGCTTCCTCCCGCATCCACCTTCGGCCGTCGCTTGCGAGAGGCTAGGTTGAGCAAGGGTCTCACCCAGGCCGCGCTGGGAGCAGTGCTTGGCTTGGAGGAAGAGAACACTGCCGCCCCTAGGATTTCTCGCTACGAGAGAGGCGATCGGATGCCGGACAACGAGAGCATGGCAAAGCTGGCGGAGGCCCTGGAGCTGCCCGTTGCCTACTTCCACGCTGTCAGCGAGCCTATGGCAGAGGCGATCTTGTTGATGTCCCAGCTCTCAGCAGACAGACAGGAAGAATTGATCCGGCTGATGAGGATCTTTAGCAAGTCGGAAATTGGACGATGACGATGGCCGTTCGTCTGTTTGAGCAAGTTTTCCGTAAGCTCGAAGACGCAGACATTTAATACGCGAGAAAAATCGGCTCCGGTCAACAGAAGTTGGCCTGAGCGCTGATTAGAGAGGTCTCGTTAGGGATGCTCTGAACACCTCGCGGGGCAGAGCATCCTTAGTGGCCATCCGTTTCGCTTGGGTCTGCCGTGTAGTTCCTAGATGACTAGACGCATTTTTCGAAGAAGCTTGAAAAAGCGTGGCTGGGACGTGCATCTGGGCTGAGAGGAATGGCAAGGCCTATCTGCCTTCGATCCATGCCTGCCTCCCATCGTCAATTCCGGCTTGTTCAAGCTCTCTGACGCTCAAGCTGACCGGCAAGCGGCTTGATGTCATATGAGCCCCAGCAGGCCGTAGCGAGGGCCTGACCGCCAGGGGGAAATCCTGCTTGGATCACCTTCTTTCCTCTCTGCTGGACAAACTGGACGGCGGGCACCATATCCGCGTCAGAGGTGACAATTACCGCAGAGTCATACGAGTCGGTCACTGCAAGTCGTATCACGTCAGTGACCAAGAGGGTGTCGATCCCTTTCTCGGTGGTGCCCCGAAGTTCCTGGCCGCACCCATCGTGAGGGCAATGAGTGATGTCTTCGTGGCAGGTAGTGCACTTTTGCACGGACTTGCGCTTGCGCTCACGGATGGCCACGTTTACGCCGGGTTGCCGGTTAAGCCACGTGTTAGCCCACCTGGCAAACTTCTCACCGGAAGGGTTCGCTGGGTCGTAGGACGTGTAGACATAAACGCCTTGATAGGACAGTAGCTTGGGGTCGACGCTCAGGACAGGGCAGGCATGATTGGCCAGCAACGGGCCCACAACTTGCCAGTCGATATCGCTCTTGTAGCGGGCGACAAGCTTCTTCTCCTCAGCCATCTTCTTTTCGAAGGTCAGGACGAAGTTCCAGTAGTCGATGAACACCGCAATTCTCACGTTACTTCCCTGTTCAGTTATGTGGGGTTGACTCTAGCACTTTTCGTGTCTATAGTGCCCTCCAACTTAACCCGTCCACGGTCGCTCCAATGAGCAGTTTCAGGCCTGGACCGAAATGATCCCCAAGGGCGGCCATGTGCCGCCCTTGTACTTTTCTAGCGTTTGGCCGCATCTGGCCTATCAATCTTTCGCTGGCAATGAGGATGGGGGCGTTTCAATCTATCCTCCAAGCCGTGGTTAGCCTCACGGATAGAACTTGCTCGGATCCCCCAACTGTTTTGCGAACTGCCCCCTCTGATATCGCGGCAATTCCACGTTGGGCCGATACAGCTCTAGGGCGCTGATCTGCTTGCTCCGGGTCACCTGTGGTTTCTTGTGGAGGTAGTGCTTGCGCAACACCTGGACCCGATCCCGGGGATCGGTGCTGTGGCCGGTGACCAGCGCGATTTCCCTCTCCGGAACATCGTTTACATCGAGCTCGGTCGCCAGGGTGTGGCGGAAGGCATGGAACCCGATCCCTTTGGCGAACCCAAGGCTCTTCAGGTAGCGGCCGAAATCCACCACGAATTGCTGACTGTAACGGGCGTTGGTCTCTCCAGTCTTACGGTTCACGCCGGCAGACAGGAGGGGGAACAAGCGCGGGTGGCCAGTGGTCTTCATGTCTTCAACGAACTCGAGGAAGCCGGCGTCCAGCAAGGGCTTGGCGATGGGGACAATGCGCATGCACCCGGCTCCCTTCATGCTTTGCCGGCTCCGCCGTTGGCGCTTCGGATCCGCGGCGAGGTCTTCATCGATGGTCTTTTGGAAGGCGATGCACCATATGCCGCGCTCCTGGAGGATGTCGGTCAGCTTCAGCTGGCACACCTCGTTGACGCGAGCGCCCGTGTAGAGGCCAATCATCGGTGCCCACCAGTGCTGCGGCTTTCTCGCCCAAGGGATGAAGGTGGCCGGGTCGAAGATGGCCTGCAGGTCTCCGTCCTCGAACAGGCGGATGGCCTTGTCGGGATCAATGGTGTGGTCTTCCTTCGGCTTTCGGAAAGCCTTCATGGGCGAGGACGCGATGGCTTGCCCGTTGACCAGGTGGTTGAAGAAAGCGACCAGGAAGCGTCGGTGGCGCTCTTCGGTGGCCGGAGCCAATGGCGGCACGTCCTGCTCTTTGCCCAAGGTGATCGCGTCGTCGAAGCTGAGGTGTTTCAGCAAGGGATCCGACAACAGGTTCTTCGGAGCCCAGCGCAGCAGCTGCCACAACGCTTGGATGTGCTTGTAGTCCACGCGGCAGGCCGAAATGTTGCCGCAGGTCAGCAGGAGAAGCTTCAGGGTGCGCTCGGTGGCGAGCACGGTCTTGGGGTCCAGCTGCCGGCGGCGCATGTCCGCGAGGTGATCATCGATCTCTTTGGCCAAGGGACGCGCCGGTGTTCCCATGGGCAGTTGCTGGGGATACCGGGTGCCGCTCTTCAGGGTGTTCTTGCGGCCGATCTCGTCCAAAGCAGCCAGGATGCATTCCTGGAGATTGATAGCCGCCTCGCGACCTTGGATGGTGGCTCGGTCAATGCGGAAGCGACCGATGTGGATGCCTTCCAAATGCAGGGTGCCGAATGGCGATGCGATGTAGTCGGTGAGTGCTGCGGAGGGTAGAGCAGTCATTGGTTCACTTCCATCTGGGGGATGGAAGTACGGATAAAACAGGCCGGAAATTCGTCAACCGGGTTGATACAAAAATTTGCACGCCGCGTAACCGCCCTAGGCGTCGCATTGGTGGCGAGATTGCTTCTCGGAAGCCACTTAACCTGTTATCCGAGCGAAACCCAATAAAACAAGGGGTTTTCTCAAAATTTACGTCGATTTATCGCAGTCAATTCCGTACTGTTTGCAGGATATTAGCTAACAAATCGCTTAACATTGCACTTTCCATAGATGAATTCCAGTTAAATGAAGTCTCTCTGTTGTTAGTGTTTTCTCCATATTTTGTTAGCTGGCAGCCCTTTGTACGATGGCTGCCCGTGCTGGACAACGGTCATACTCCCCGCAACAGCTTCGGGGGGAGTCTAATGATTAGCGAGATATCGATCCTTAACCACAAGAGCTTTCACCCAACTCAGTCGACACGTATCCTTTTAGAGACTGAGAATCGAAAGCCAGTGTTCTTTTATGGCCAGAACGGGGCCGGAAAGACTGCAATCGGTGAGGTGATACGCGGACTTGCTGTCGGTGACCCGAAATTCACCGGCTGTAAAGTCACAACGGTGGGGGAGGAGCGGTTCAGATTTCATGTCTACAACCATGAGTTTGTGCAGTCCGTGATTGGCGAAGCCGATGGCATGCCAGGGATTTTTACCATTGGCGAGACGGATGTAGCAACCCAAAAGGAAATAGAGCGGCAAGAGCAGATAAGCAGGGATGCAGACGAAGCGATTGAAGCAGCGCGCGTCGCCATCGAGGCCATTGATGGCCGCCTCGACAAGGCGCTGATTACTGCCCAAGACGAGGTATGGAAGGCCTTTAAGGCCTACGACACCGGCGAGTTTGCGGGCTACCTGAAAGGCTATGGGCGCGGAAAACCCAAATTCTTCGAGGATCTGCGGAAGCTGGAGGCCTCCCCCGACGAGGAGTTGGATGACATGGGTGAGCTGATCAGGCGGCTGGCTGATGTTTCCGGTGACGAGCAACCAAAGGCGAAGCACTCACTCTCCACTGGTGGTTTCTCGTTGATAGAGGCCCATGAAATTTGGCAGGAAGTGGTGGAGGTCTCCAATGACAGCAGGTTGTCAGCACTGATTGAAACGCTTAGAAGCGCAGATTGGGTGGATAAAGGGCGGTCCTTTGTCCGGGGCAATCAATGTCCGTTCTGCCAACAAGGTCTGCCTCATGGGTTCATGGATGAGCTTGTAAAACTGTTTGAAGGCACCAGGCAGGAAAGAATTGAATCCATTGCCTCCTATGTGACCAGCTACGCCGCTGACATATCCACCCTAGAGCGCCAAGTCGAGTCCGCCTTGGCGGAGCCCTTGGCTAAAGAGACTGATCTGAAGGTTGCTTCCGAAGCTGTAGTAGCCAAGCTCAAAGCGAATCTGGCCACAATGCGATTGAAGCAAGAGCGCCCTGGAGAATCCTTCGAGGTTGCCAACGTTGACATGGGCCTGATGACAGCAGCGCTAGATGCGCTCAATACGCGTATAGGGGACTTCAATCGACGGATCGCTAATAAGGGGCAGGAGCGCAAGGCAGTTGGTGAAGCCTTCTGGAAAATTCTGTATCGCGATCGAGCGCATGCATACAGCTCTTACGATGCAGCGGTGGCACCGCTCCATGAGCAAAGGGGCGAGTGGGTCATCAAGCAGAAGGCCGCCTCCAGCTCCAAAGACGAAGCCGCTGCCGCTTTGGTGGAGCTAAAAATGAACCAAGAGGGAGTGGACGCGTCCGTTGCCGCTATCAACACACGGCTCAAAGGGCTCGGTATTGATACCTTCACCATTGACCGGAAGGCAGGAGAGGGCAGCCTCTACTGTTTGAAGCGTCCCGGCCTTGGTGAAAGCACGACTCAGTCTCTCAGCGAGGGTGAGAAGACGCTCATTTCCTTCTTCTATTTTATGGAGCTTTTGAAGGGGGCGGCCGAGCAGGGGCAGTCCATTGACTTGGCGCGGACCATTGTGGTCATCGATGACCCCATATCGAGCCTTTCGCACAACTACGTCTACGACATCGCATCGGTCATCGTGCAAGAGTTGATCAAGCCGCCTGGTGGGCAGAAGGTCCGTCAAGTTCTTGCTTTAACTCACAACCTCTTCTTCCTGCACGAGCTCGTTCTACAGCTTGGCTATCGTGAGTGGGCCACTGTGCCAAATAAGTGTCAATTGCTGCGGATCGTAAAGAATGATTACAGCCAAGTCATGCCGATGGGCGGTCAAGAGTTCGCCAATGACTACGACGCGCTGTGGCAAACAATTCGCGATGTTCGAGATGGCCGAGTCCCTGTCCAAGTCATGCCGAACACGATGCGCTGCGTTGTAGAGACATTCTTCGCCTTCACCGGCCGTAGGGAAAAGATGAGCGCAGTGCTGGGCGAAATGTCCAAGGCTGATGCTACCTTCAAGCCTCTGGAGCGCTATTTGCATCGAGGTAGCCACAGAGATGACGTCAACATCGCTCATGTGGACTGGGGTCAGTTCGATCTAAACTACTATTTCACGAAGTTGGAGATGCTGTTTGACAGGGCCGGGCACCAAGACCATTACAGAATGAAGATGGGCTTGTTAGAGATTGAAACGCTTGGAGTTGACGTGGATTGACGTGTTTTCGATATGTTGCTAGGCGGCTAGGCGGCTAGGCGGCTGGGCGTGTCAGCGGATGCAGCCGGCACCGAGACTACCCCCAGCTTGATCCGGTTCCGAGCAATGTAATCTCTATGGAGGCATCTCGTGGAAAAAACTCCTGACAGGCCTGATGCTCAGCTAGAGAAGCTGGTGGCTCAGGTTAAGGCGATCACCGAGGCGTGGGGCAACAAGCATGACCTGCTTCACGACTCGGGTTACAAGGATCCGCTGAAGCACTACGACTCTGAACCAGGTGACGGTGAGCCATTGTTGACCTTTTGGTCAGAGGGAGATGCCCGCCGAGTCCTTTACGAAGGGATGGCAGAAGCTGACGAGCTTTCGGATGAGCTTGAGAAGGTCGGCGTCTTTATGGAGTTTGATGACTCGGTAACTGCCAACTACTACCTGATTGACCAGGAGTCAGAACTTCAGCGTCAGTTTGATGCGTGGGCTCAATGGAGGTGGACATGTCGACTGATTGAGGCCGACGTGGCGGACGTGTCAGGCGACGTCTACTCCTACTTTGCTCAGAGGCCGGAAGACTTTTACCGCCTGCCTCACCGCAAGTTTGAGGAACTCATCAGCAGCATTTTTGCTGCGCGTGGCTGGAAGACGAAGGTGGGGCCGGGTAGCGGCGACGGAGGTGTAGACGTTCGTGTATGGCAAGAGTCTCCCTTGGGGGATAGCCTTACGTTGATCCAAGCCAAGCGCTATGGTGTGCATAGCCCCATCGGACTTGAAGCCGTTGCAGCGCTTGAAGCGCACTCAAAGCGGGAGGGGGCCAATGGGCTGTTCGTCACGACATCCCGTTACCTTCCTGGCACTCGCGACTGGGCAGGCCGAGAGGGTGTTCTCCAGCTGGCAGATACGACGGATCTACAGAAATGGTGTCAGGAGGCGACACATCTGGCAGTGAAGCAACGCGCCCACGCCATGGCAATGGAATCTTTCCTTCCACTGCTGAAGCGGATCAGGGATGGGGCTGAACTTGATCGCGTTGTAAGTTGCAGTCCACGTGGCGGTTTCTGCATCGTGCTGCGGGAGACAACTACTGGGGCGTTGCTCGTTCACATACCTTCCGAGGTGGTCGCTGGCGACGCGTATTGCGGTTCCAAGGTGCCCCTCCTGGACGGCACCGTCATTAATGAAATGCCAGGAGGGCCCGTCTTCAGAGCGCTTAGAAAGGAGAGCGACGGCAGGGTCCATTACTGGGGTAAGCGCAACTACTACGCTCCATGGGACGGCCAGCCCGTGGGTTATGATCACTGGGATTAGTCCCAGTGTCTGGATCCAAGACGCTTCGGGTTCAACCGAGCGTTTAGATATGAGGGGGAGCGAGTGACCATATTCAAGGTGTTTTACATTCATTGGGACCAGACGACGAGGTGACCTCGCTTCCGTCCGAGGTGGAGATCACGTGCTCGGGCCCCAACGCAATAGCGGAGGCTCTTTCGCGTGACTATGACTGGCTGGTCATCGATTTCAAGGCCGTGCCGATCGTGCCAGGGTTGCCGGAGTAGCGCCGGCATCAAGTGCTGCCCTGGGCTCAGGGGGCTGGCCTCAGCGTGGGGGCAAGGGGGCTCTTGAGGCTGCATCGCGGAGAAGCTTCAGTCAGTGCGTGACGTGATGCTGTCTCTCCATGAAGTCTTGAAGGGCTTGGGTAAGATCCTCGTCGCTCAGCATGTGCGCTCCTGTGGCAAAGACGATGTCGGCGATTTCGCCTCGACGGCGAATCTCTGCGCGTTTCTTTTCGTTCTTCATCTTTGCGGTCTGGCGATGATTAGCCAGGAGGTTTCGCGCTTGTAGCTGGGCCAGACGTTCGGTGGCCCTTTGGATTCTCTGGTGGTATTGGGTCGGCTCTGTCATTGTTTTTCTCCTCTGGGTGCTTACGAGTCAACCAAAGAAATCGCGTGCGTCAAGTTCTGCGAACTAGAAAAGTTTCGGCCTCATAGAAACTGAAAAGATCTGAAAACAAGACTCAGAAGAAAAGAGCAAGAGCGCACCTAGGCGTTCCTTCGGAACGCGTGCGCAAAGGGCTTCGCCCCTTGAACCCCAATCGCTTTCAGCGCTTGCGAAAATCCAATGCCACGGCATAAACAGAGCCACATCCACTGCTTTGGAGCCGCATGGCCATCTACCACGCCAACGTCAAAACTTTCAGTCGAGCTAAAGGCCACTCGTCCATTGCCGCTGCCGCTTACCGCGCTGGGCTTCTTCTCGAAGACACGCGCACCGGGCAACGTCACGACTACCGCCGGCGAGACGGCGTGGTCGAAACACGCTGCATCATCCCTGTGCATGCGCCCGATTGGGCCCTGGTGCCTGCCGCACTCTGGACGGAAGCAGAGGCGGCGGAGCGTCGCAAGGACTCTACTATCGCGAGGGAGTTCGAGTTCGCCCTGCCACACGAGCTTGATGATGACCAGCGATCGTCTCTTGCCCTCGCAGTGGCGCGGGCATTGGTGGACCGCTATGGTTTTGCCGCACAAGCCAGCATCCACAGTCCTGGCAGCAAAGGAGGCATGAATTGGCATGTCCACATCCTTGCAACAACCCGCCGGCTTGGCCCTGACGGCTTCCTGGACAAAACCCGAGAGCTCGACGGGGGACCTGCGGGCCGGGCCGAGGTCGAGTGGATCCGGGAACTGGTGGCCGCGACGACGAATGCGCATCTGGAAGCTGCGAACCTGGACGTTCGCGTGGATCACCGCAGTCTGAAGGCCCAGGCGGACGACGCGTTGGCACGCGGCGACCTCGTGGCCGCTGCGGTGCTATCGAGGGCTCCCACGCGACACCTGGGGAAGGACGCGTCGGCCATCGAACGCCGAGGGGAGCACTCAGAGCTAGGGGAGAGGAACAGGTCCATTCAAAAGGCCAACGGGGATGCCTTCGATGAACTGCTAGCAACGTTTGAACAGGAAGGCCGGGCCATGCCGGTTCCAGAGGGGCACGATGAAGCGCGGGCCCAACAGGAGGCGAAGCGCTCGAGCATCAATCAGACGCTTGCCTTCTCCGATGGCCAGATCGTCGTCTCAAAGGGATTGGGTAAAGCCATTGACCAGAGGCGCTCAGACGGCAGCGCCGAGGATGTGCCAAGCGAAGGCCCGTCTGTTGAGGCAATTCGGATTGAGCTGGTCAGCCAAGGTGAACTGCTCCAGGACGAATTGGCCGGCCATGCGCTCTATTCCACGCTGAGGCTGGTCAATGCACTGGCGAGCGGAGAAGTGGTTCCCGAAGAGTGCAAGGAGCATCGTTCTGCGCTCAACGGGCTGTTGCTGGGCTTAAAACGCTTTGCAGCAGCGTTGGTCCGTTTCCCCAAGCGTCTCAAGGCTGTGCGCCGTGCGATCCGGTTGCGGCACATGGCCGAACAGGCGTGGGACGACTTTGTGGCCAATCACCCAGAGCCCGGGGTGTCTTGGACGGCTCGCGAGTGGGCCAGACGGCGGGGACGCCGGTTGGCAGCTCTGGAGCAGCGGTCTGCTGAGTTGGCCGCAGCCCAGGCTGCCGCAACCCCCGAACAAGAGGCGATCTTGGCCGAAGAGCTGCGGCTGCGGGCTGAGTGCCTGGAAGCTGCGAGCCTGGCGGTCTTGGCGCGTTGCTCTGGTCCCGCCGAGCCAGCAACAGAAGCGTTGCAGACTATCCAGGAGGCGACGGTCGCGGTGCATGCGCCCGATCTGGGGCTGCCTCCACGGCGCCCTCGGTTGCACTGAACGCAAGGAGCCCTGCCTTGCTGGGCTCCTATCACTTCAGAGGCATCTTTCAGTGAAGAGAAGGACCAGAGTTCCGCGATACTGAAGGTAGCGTGCCCTTCTTGGCGCGGCTTCGCCGCCATTCATCTGTCGGGATGAACGCGCGGTCCACCACGGCTTCACGCGTGCGCGTTTGGGGGACTGGCGCTGGGGGTGTGAACTTGCCGCCCCGTGGCTGGTCCTCCTCCCACTGTCGGATCAGTTCGGCGGACACGTCCAAGGCATGCCTCACGTCTTCGACGCGGTCGCCGAGTTGGCGAGAGGTGCCTTGGGACATGAGCCCGATAAGCAGTTGGCTGGCGATTTGGAACTGTGGGTGAGAGAACATGATTAAAGCTCCTTTGAGCCGAGGTGGTGCGCTCATCAAAGCACCATCGCCTCGCTTGGCAACCCAGGATTTTGCGTCTTCTTTCACAGAAGTCGAAGTTGGTTGTGCCGGAAAACCATCAGCTTTGGTCGAGCTGAAAACGCGCATAGGCATGCCGTTCACACTTTGGCAGGGCTGGTCGGTGACTGGCTCCCGCAAGGCCAAGCATTGCTCTAAAGACTAGATGCGGAGGCTCAGCAGGCTACCCTGCTTTGAGAAGCTTGATGTCTGCAATGCGCTGAAGCTGTTGAAGATGATCCGGCTTGTTCTTGGCAAGCCATCTCACAACTGCTGCATTGTCCAAGAGGGTCGACCCAATGTGGGTTTTGACGATTTCGAGCTGGAGGCTGGCTGGACCATAATTCTCCTCCAGCAGCTTCGTATCGGCTTGCAGCGCTGCCAGCTCCCGTTCCAGGCGTTGGAGCGCCTCGATAGGCGCTCCGCTGGCCGTCTTTGCTGCCAATGGCTCTATCAACTGTTCGACCGGCGTGTTTTGGAGAAGCGCGGTTGCAAGCTTGATCGAGTAATCTCCCAAGTTGACCATGGTCTGGGCAGCATCGATCTGCCGGAAGGGCTTCATTTTCCGCAGCAACCGAAAGACGCCTGCGGCGGCGGGTTTGTCGGCCAGGATGGCGGTCGCTTCGTCGCAAACGCCATCCAGAAGCCGGAATTTGTCCCGGATGGAGCTGGCCGAGATGTTGAGCACCTCCGACAGCTGTTCCACGGAAACCCCTCGCTCTGCTGCTCTGAGGATCATCCGATGCTCTTGGACTACCGAAAGACGGTTCACCTGCTTGTTGTAGGTGTAGCCTTCGTCGTCCGTCGAGATGAGGCAGGGGGCCACGGATGCTCCCAGTTCCCTCAGGGCCTCCAGGCGCATTCGCCCATCCAGGACCAAGAACCGCCCGGCGGTGCCCCGGTCCAGGGTAACCACGATGGGTTCGACCAATCCTACCGTCCTGACCGAGCTCACGATCTGCTGATACTTGACGGAGGCCTTGGTCCCCGTTGGCATGGCCACGCTGTAGTGCAACTGGGCCAGCTGAATGTCCACGCAGTCCTTTTCAAAGCCCAGGCGTACGCCCGAAGATTGCTTCTTGCTCATCGGGCCAACCCTCTGCGCGGCAGCAGGTCAGCCAGTGGTTGCGGGACGCTGATCAGCCCCTCCGATTGGAGAAGTCCGCAGAACTCTTTGGAGGCAAACAGCTCTTTGAAGATCTGCCGGGCCAGGAGGAGCGATTGTTGCGTGAACTCGGCCTTCTTCTGGATGCGTTGGTGCATCTCCACGTCGCGCTTGTAGAGCTTGGCAAGGTCCTCGGGGGTAAGCTTCTTCCGCGGCGTGCCGTGCGCGTAAGTGCTGGTTCCCTTTTTGCCGCTTCTGGCTCGATGGGCAAGGATCTGTCGGACGACGGTCACCTTTTTTCCCTTGAGCTCACCGGCCTCGTAGGCGTCCATCAGCAACTGTTGCGCATCGCGATCATTTGCCCGGGAGATGTTCACGGCAAGCGCCAAGGAAATGTGGCCCGCTTCGGCGGCGGCGAGCAGACGTCGCTCTCCTCGCTCCATGAGGTTAGCCACGCTGTTCACCCAGGACGGAGTGCAGCCCAGCTTGGTGGCTATCTCCGGGTCTGAGTAACCGCGCTCTCTAAGCACCTGGACCTGTTCCATGGTCTCGGCCGCCCTGGGCGTGCGGCGGGCGACGTTCTCCACGATGCTCATGACGTGACCGGTGTGCTCATCCACGTCCAAGATCAGGGCGGGGATCTCGCGATGCCCCAGCAGCTTGCAGGCCTCAAGGCGGCCTTGGCCGCAGATCAGTGCATAGGGGAGCGACGTTTCATCGGGAGATGCCTTACGAACGCTAACGGGGCGTTTGAGCCCCACCGTTTCGATGCTTCGAGTGATGCCACGGTGGATGCGTTGGTTTCTGACACGCGGATTGGCGACATGGATGTCGGCAATGGGGATCATTTGAACGCTTGTGCTTTTGTTCGTCATGCGGCCTCCAGCAATGCGGCCCGACCGGCCAAGGCAAAGAACTCCTCCAGCGTGTCCATGCGGTAGGCGTCCAAGGAAAAGCCGTTGTCTTCCATGGAGGGCATGCCATTGGGGGTGAAGTCGATGGAAGGAAGCACGTAGTAATCGTGGGCATGACGGTTGCCGGGATCCATCCGGATCACTACAGTCAGATGCGGCGTCAGGCTTGCATCCAGTCGGATGCGCCAGCGGTTGGAGCCGGCGGGTGTGGGCTTGCACCGTGCGATGACGACGGACGTGAGGAGCTCACCGTTCACCCGCAGCAGGCCGGTATCCCGGCAAGGCTCGACCCACCCACCGTGTTGGGCGATGCCATCCACCACCAGCTGGACCATCTCGGGATGCCGCTGCCGAAGGGCGCGGTTGATCTCCAAGTAGGCGTAGTCGCGTTTGGGGGAGTAGCCAACCAAGCTATAGGCCCGGAGCAGGCTACCAAACCGATGGCGGAAGGCGCTGCTGGAGGGAACGCCTTCTTCTTCGTCGATCAGCATCCCTGACAGCGCGCCATGCCGCTCGAGCAGTGAGCGCAGAGCTTCCAGCATCTGGCGGTCGTCTAAGTGGACCGAACGTGCCGCGATGACTGCTTGAACGCGCTCGAACAGATCAAGCGGAACAATGGCTTCAAACGCATGTTCCTTTCGCACCCACGCCTCTGGCGGGTTCTGAACGTGTTGCAGCTTCAGCTTGAACGAAGTCCGGTTGTAGACGTTGTGGCCGACGTATTTCTCATTCGTCAGTATTTGATGGATGGTCCCTCGGCTCCAGAGGCCACCCACCTCATTGGGGATGCCTTCTCGGTTCAGGACGGAGGCTATGACCCGTTCGGGCATGCCGTCCCTCAGAAACAGCCGATAGATGCGCAAGACGATTGCGATTTCATGCGCAGGCCCGGGCACCAGGATCACCCGATCGGTCTGGATGCTCTTCTGTTCTCCTCGAGCGAGCACAGCTTTGGGCTGGAGATGCTCGTCGACGAGTTGGCGGCGCAAGCCATACCCCGGCGTGCCCCCTTGTCGGAACCCGTGCCGCACGATGTTGCAGGCCCCTTTGAACACCTTGTCAGATAGCTCACGGCTGTATTCGGCGGCCATGCTCCGCTTGAGGCCAATCATGATGGTGGATGGCAACGAGCCATCGTTCTTGAACGCTTCCGCGCAATAGATGACCGGCACACCATGGCTCTTACAGGCGTGAACGTAGGCGGCGGCCTCGTCGGGGTCGGGGAAGCGCCCCCAACGGCTGACGTCGTAGACCAAAATAGCGTTGAAGCCAGGGGAGGGGAGCTTCACATCCCGGAGAAGGGCTTGAAGAGCGCTTCGACCTTTGAGGTTTAGTCCACTCTTGCCGGAGTCCTCGTAGGTCTGGACGATCTCCATGCCGTGCGCCTTGGCATATTCGGCAATTGCCGCAGCCTGGTTCTCCGTGGAGTAGCGCTGATGCTCGGTCGACATGCGCACATACTGGGCAACCGGAATGTGCCGATCGGGAGACTGAATAGCATCGGTCACTGCGTGGTGCGAGGACACGGCCAGCGCTTCCCATCTAAGACTATGTATTCAGCGACCGTAGGCGGGTAGATTGACGGTCTTGTGACGCTTTGAGTTGTTGACTGAACCAATCAAGTTCGTGACGCACGGGTGTCGATAGTAGATCGAGGTGGTCAAGGCGCTCTGGGAGCGCGGGTGATACGACTACGCGTGCTCATTCGTTTCAGGCCGCGCGAGACTGACGGTCCACTGGCCTCCTTCCTGCTGGCTTAGGGTCAGCAGGTCATAGGTCTTCATCATGCTTAGTAGGCCCGAATGCCCATATGCATTGGGAGAGAAGGACGGGTCTGTTCGTTTGAGGTATTGGCCCAACGGCCCCAGTCCTACCTCGCCTTCCGAGGTGTCTCCAGCCAGGAGCGTTACCGCTTCCACCACGAACTTGGGACGGCGCTTGGGAAGCGGCTTGGTGTCCGCCGCGGTGGGCTCAGCTTTGTTGCCCTCGGCTTTGGCCGGTGATGCATTGGGCCGGTCCTCGCATGGTTCGGTGATTGCTTTGCGCTCCCATTCGAAGAACTGATCGCAAGCGTTTCGCAGGGCCGCCGGCGTCTTGGGCTCGCCGACGATACAGACAGTCGCTCCGCGCTCCCGCAGCTTCCGGCACAGGTAAGCGAAGTCGGAGTCACTGGTCACCAGGCAGAAGGTGTCGGCGCGATGATCGAACAACGCCTCTTGAGCATCGAGAGCCAGGGCGATGTCGGAAGTGTTTTTTCCAGAGGCGTATTGGTATTGGAGGCAAGGGGTAAACGCCTGTTGGACGAGCACTTCCTGCCAGCGGTTCGCCAACGTGGCGTGGTTTCCATACCCGCGCCGCAGCACCACGCGCCCGAACTGGGCCACCATCAGCAGGGCGTGCTCCACGATCTCGGGACTGACGTTGTCGCAATCGACCAAAACGGCAGCTTTGGTGTCGTGAGGGACTGATCCGTTAGCCACGTTCTTGTCCTTAAGCTGCGATGCGTGCATCCAAGCCGGCGTGTTCCCTCAGCAAATAGAGCAGACCACCCCCGTCGATCAGTTCAATGGGCTTGTCTTTGGCAAAGTTGAAGGCTTCGGTGCCGTAGCCGCTGGTGCAAACCAAGATGCCCTTGCTGGCGCCTTCGTTGAGCATGGTCCCGTAAAGATCGCGAACCGCGCTGACGCCTACGGTGTCCCGATAGCGCTTGGCCTGTATGACGACCTTCCCGCCCAAGACGGGCCGGGTGTCAAAGGCCACCGCATCCACTCCACCATCGCGGGAGCTCCGGGTCAGTTTCGTGTCCAGCCCCATCCGACTGAACAGGTTGGAGACGAGTGCTTCGAACTCGCTGGGGGTCAGATCCAGAAGGTTGGGGCGCGATTCAAGGCCTGAGAGCACGTCCGATTGCGCGATGAAGCGCTTGTCGACCATGTTGAATTCGACGATCGGTTTGATGGCCTGCAATTCATCGGGCCTGTTTGAGACCTGAGCACCCAGGCTGCGCAGGCATGCAACCTTTTCCACGCGTTCAAGGCGCAGCTGAAGAAAGTCCGCCTTTGTTGCCCGGACGGATACCACCGGCACCCGAACCTCTTGGCCTGTGGTGGGATCGTGGGTGTCCACCACGCCATTGAAGGTCACCAGCGCCAATGCGTTTGCTTGATCGGCCTCAAAGGCTTCGTGCAAGGTCCTCAGCGCGATCGAGGCAATGATGTCTTGGTAGAGCGATTTGATGTCGCTGGCCTTGCGCGCCTTGGAGTCGATCGCATCGCGTGTTTTGACATAGCGATAATCGGCTTCGGTGGGGACGACACCCACCTCGGGGAGGTCATACTCAATGACCAGTTCTTTGGATGCCTCGGCATAGGCCAGCTTGAACGCCTGAGGGAAACCCTCGGAGGGGTATTCGGAGCGCGTGAGCACCATGTCGTTGTAAGCCACAACGGCATCAGGCTCTTGAGCCAGGTAGGCGCTCTGAAACTCATCCACTTCAGCGTTTCGGCGACTAACGTCGGCCTCATAGAGCGCACGTTCGGTCTCGTGCTGGGTCCGTAGATCGGCCAGCCGCTGTTTCTTTTGTGCTTCTGCGCGCTGGAACAGTTCGAGAGTCTGCTGGTGGGCTTGATGGGCCGCCGCCTGGGCTGCCAAGTGCCGCTTTGCGGCGCCGGGCCAAAAGCGTGAGAAGCCGGTGGGGCCCGGAACCTCGACCTCGACCGGCGCCAACCCCGGAACCAAGTCCTTGGGCACCTTGAAGCCGGGATAGGGATCGGTGTGACGCAGGCCGTCGAAGCTGATGGTGTCGTTCACCGACAGGGTGTGAAGGAGCAGGCCCTCCAGTTCCTCCAGGCGGTCTTTGAGCTCGGCGTTGAGGTCGTCTGCCTCAGCTTGGCGGTCTTGGAGGTATTCGGCTTTGGCCAAGCGCACAGCTTCCTTCTCCTGCTTCTCCAGGGCGCGCAGCTCGCGCATCTGCTGTGCAGCGGCCATGCGTTCATGGCGCTCCAACTGCCTCAGTTGCGTCGCTTGCATTCGCTGCTGGCGCTTGCTTTCGCGTTGCGCTGCCGCCGCTGCCCGGCCGGCTGCCCGCAGAAACCCTTCTAGGCCGCTCCGTCGTCCCATACATCCCCCTGATGTCGAATATCTAAAGACTAACCTGTCGACGTCCTTCTAACGCGCTTTCTGGGCGTTTGGTCGTTCAAAAGGGCGCGCAGCGCAGGCAGGTTCAAGCCAAAATCCAGCACCGCCAATCCCGGGGTGTTCTTTCCAGGCCCATGCAGCTTCTCATGGGCGGTGAATTCGCGGCTATACGTGGCATGGTGCTCGTCGTCCAACTCGTGGCCCACCACCTGGGCCCGCAGCTCGGACGGTACGCCCGCCCCTTGGAGCGACTGAATGACGGTTTTCCGGAGCGAATGGAAGCCGCGCTTGCCGGGCGTCCAGTTCTTGCCTACGGCTTCCAGGTGGCGGCCGAACGCCTTGGTGATCCAATTACCTGCGCCGTTCTTGGCATCCGGTTTGGCGGCCGGGAACAGCCGCTTTGCCTCTGCCGCCCTTAACCCCTCAACCCATTCCTTAAACCCGAGGGTCAGCAGATCAGGGTGAACAGGGACGGTTCGGATGCTGGCATCGGATTTGAGCTTCTGATGCTCCCCTTCATCGGACATGTGGATGCAGAGCAATCCCGCCTCCTCGGTGACATCGCTGGGAAGCAGTTGGCCCACCTCAGCGGCGCGAGCGCCGGTGTAAAGACCGATGACCGCGGCCCATCGGGCGGAAAGCGCCAGTTGCTCGAAGGCGGCTGGCCCAAAGAGGGCTTGGACTTGGTGGGCGTCGTAGGGCTTGAAGCCGAACTTTCGCCGAGCTCGCTTCTCTCGGATGGAGTAGCTGACATGCCCTGCGGCAACATTGTCACCCTTGGGGTAGTAGCCCGAGGCCATGGCCCATTCGAAGAAGCCGCCCTTGCCTCCAATGTAAGACTGCTTGTTGGTCAGGGTGGGGGTGGACGAGCCCTCCTCGCGCATGTGCTGATACCAGCGGGCCAAGTCCGTGCGCGTCAGCGTGTGGAGCTTGGTCTTGCTCCCGAGGAAGCCGACCAGGGAAATGATGGCCGTGCGCTTGATCGTCCAGGTCTTGGGCAGCGTGTTGCCCTTGAGCGTGGCCAGCCAAGCATCGCAGGCGTCTTCGAGGGTGATGGGGGTCAGTTTGGACTTCGGGACTGGCGCCGGGGCGGGGGAGGCGGCGCCATTGACGGCGTCCAGCAACGGGTCTGCGCCCTGGTGCTGCATCTTCTGGAAAAGCCGCAGGTCTTCCTCGTTGTCGATCTGCCAGCGCTCGGTGACCGTGCCATCGGCGGCGCGGGACCGGTGAAGGATCAATTCCTTCAGGTTGTCGGATTGGGTCAGGCGGGCGATCAGTTCATCCGCCTCGCGCTTGCTCAGCTTGTCCACGCGTTGGTCCCTCAACACATCGAAGGCCTGAGCATAGCCCGCAGCCAGGGCCAGTGCGCGCAGCCTGGCCGTGGGCAGGTCGCGGGTGCGCAATGTGCGCTTGAAAACGCGTCGGCCAATCACGCCTTGAAGGTCGGTCGGGACGCGTTGCCGGAAAGCCCAAAGGCCGGTGGGAGAGCGGGTGAGGTGATGGGGGATGCGCATCGAGAGATGTGTCCCGATTTGTGTCCCGCCGAAGGTCACCCCAGAAAAGCAAAAACCCCTGCGTAAACAGGGGTTTGCGTAATCTGGCGGAGAGAGGGGGATTCGAACCCCCGAAGCGCGGTTTAGACGCTTACACACTTTCCAGGCGTGCTCCTTCAACCACTCGGACACCTCTCCGGATCCCTGCCATCGGCAAACGCCTCAGCAGGGGCGCAGATTCTAGCGGGCTGCGCGGCACTTCACAAGCACCCCGGCCAGGGACCTGCGAAGGGCGTGCCGGAGGCGAGGGGGCTGGACAGGCATGGCACAATGGAACATCCGATGG
>Ga0153948_1000148_pt1 | contig 36577 bp, 62 predicted proteins | sample TSNJ032MetaG_FD_104696 | JGI IMG/M metagenome (GOLD analysis project Ga0153948, IMG submission 104696) | Attine ant fungus gardens microbial communities from New Jersey, USA - TSNJ032 MetaG | ecosystem: Host-associated > Fungi > Mycelium > Unclassified | place: USA: New Jersey, Wharton State... | reverse complement strand
TTTTTCCTTGCAATTTAAAAACTGATTTGATATATTATTAATGAATGCAGATGTAGTTTAATGGTAGAACACGACCTTGCCAAGGTCGATACGAGGGTTCGATTCCCTTCATCTGCTCCAAATAAAATAATTGCCTATTTAATAGGCTTTTTTTATGTTATTTTTTTGTTAGGTTGCATATAGGTTGCATTTCACTTTAAATTTTGTGAAAAAAAAGAAAACACTTGCTTATGAATTTGGTGTTTTCAAGGAATAAAATTAACTTGGACTGAGAAAATACCTAATTATCGACAATTAAATATTTGTCTCTTTTTTATGTCCTAATTAAATTATAACATATTCTTTAATATTTTTCTATCCTTATATAACTTTTTTAACTTGCTACTTTTCGGATATACCTTTTTTATATATTTAATGTTTTTTTCTAAATTTCTTAATTTTATTTCGATTTTGTTCATATTAATCCCCCTTTTTCTTGAGGATATATACTAAATTACCGCATAAAAAAAGTCGAGTATTTTCGTTCGACAAATTTTTTGTTTTTTTATCAAAAATAGTTGACAGTGGTACCGCTTAGTGGTATACTATTAATATGAAAGGAGGGAAATAAGAATGTTAACACTCGAAGATGCTATAAAGCTGATGAATTATGGTTATTATTTGATTTATAAAAATGAAAATATAATCATAGAAAAAGAAGAAAACCTCGACAAGTAATCTTCTTATGGTTGAGAGCAAAAGCTCTCTTCCATAAATATTTTAACAAAAAATGGAGGATTAAGCAATGAAAATAATTAAAAAAGTATTATTAAACAAATCACAAGGTACTTCTACTGCTATAAAAATTCGTTTAGATATACCTAAAGATTGGGCTAATGAAATGGGAATCGACGAAAATAATAAAGAAGTTATACTTGAATTTAATGAAACAAAAAAAGAAATAAAGATAACAAAAAGTACTTGACAGTGGTACCATTAAGTGGTATACTTAATATAGTTAAAGAAAGAAGGAAAATGAAAATGGAAAATTTTATGTTTATAAATAAGGAAATAGGACTTACTTTCGAAGAAATATGGAATGTGTGTAAAACTAAAAAAATATTTACGCAAGAATACGAAATGGAAATGGCATTAGAAATGGAACTACAATTAGGTAATATAGTTTGTATTGAAGAAAATAATGTTAATAGATTTTATAGAGTTTAATTAGAAAGAGGAAAAGAAAATGAAAACAATTTCGGTAACAAATTTTGAAGGAACAAAATATTATTTAGGAGAAAATGGAAAAGCTTATGACAATTTAAACGATAATTGTATATTTGAGGAATTTCCAGAAATGGATGAATTAATCAATTTGTTAGAAGATGGTCTAAAATACGTCGAAAAAGTAGTATTTATTGAAGAAGATGATGAAAATGAATTTGAAACAAAATATGAAGAAACAACATTTTCAAAAGATGAGATTCTTGAGTATTGGAATCCACCGTTCTACACTGCTAACTTAACTAATGCTAATGCTATTTATAATAAGGCTATTGAAAATTTATTAAATATTTATACTAAAGATGAATTACTAGATATTAAGAATTTTAATGAAATAGGAATTGTTGAATATGTTGCAAAAGATAATTTTCATATCGAAAATGATACGATAATTAGAGAAGATTAATCTTCTTTTTTATTGCATTTAAAAAAAGTGATTTCTCACTTTCTAAGCGTATTATAATATTCCCTTTCAAATAATTCATCCACTTCTTTTTTCGGTAAATCAGAATTTTCTAAAATATAATTATGCATAAATTTTACTAATAATTGTCTTTGTATATCATTATTTTTATTGACAATTTCAGTAAATAATTCAGTAATTTCACGAGGAAGATGAAAAGAAAAAGCTTTATATGAGTCTTTTCTTTTTTGTTTTAACTCTTCTTTATTTTTATCCCTGTACCTTTTTTGTCTTTCAGCTTTTGTTAATGTCATGCTATCACCTACTAATTATTTTACTATAATTATTTAATATTTCAAAGAATTAAAAAAGATTACTATTTGCAATCTTTTTTTAATTAATATTATTTCAAATTTTTTTTTATATTAAATTAAATTTTTTTGATATCGTTTATACTGAACCATCCATCTAAATCGCCATTTTTATTATCTTTATTAAGATTATATCTAAAAGAAGCGTTTGAATCAGCTATTTTCATTACTCTCATTTTTCGATTAGTGAATATTTTTGTATATGGTTTAGATCCCATCGAATCATATCTACCAAATCCGTTTACAACAACAGTGTCGCCAATTTTTATTTCGTCAATTGGTTCTTCTGTTTTCGGATTTAACTTTTTATTTACTTCGTCTGCTATATAAGAAAATTTACTTTCTAAATAAGGTCCAGGACAAGTAGTATTTGCAAACATATTATGTCTCGTTAAATTTCCATTTGAATCTCCTGTATAATTTAAACTAGAAATTCCATTTCTTTGGCAAATGTCTGTACATAAATCAATTAATTTAGCTAGAGCTTTATCTGAAACATGCCAATCAGAAGCTCCTCTATCGTTAGCAACTTCAATTGTTATTGCTTGATTATCATTTGTAGCATTTGAACTGCACCAGGTTCTATTTTTTTCTTCAACATACATTCCTACTCGACCATCGCTACCAATCCCATAGTTAGATGATGCTTGTCTGCTTGAGGATGCAAAAATGTTTCCACAAGTTTCTATCGATAAATTTCCAGCCATGTGATGAATTGTAATTTTTCGGATTGTTTTATTCCTTGGATTAGTACTATTTGGACTAATTTTTGTATAACTTACTAAACTTGAATTACTCATTTTCATCTTCTCCTTTTCCGTTACTTAATTCTTCAATTGCTTCTGTGCTTAAAAGTTCATCAACTTCTTCTTCAGTTGCATTAATTACTTCTAATTCTTTCATTTTATTCACTCTCCTTTAATGAATTTACAAAGCTCTCTATTAATACTTCTAATTCTGTGTCACTTATTGATATTCCTTTTTCTTCAAGCCATTCAAGAGCTTTTTCTTTTGCTTTTTGTAATTTTTCTTGACTATTTAATAATTCTCCAACTTGTTCTACATATTTTACAGTTGCTTCTACAATAGATTTTTTTGTTTTATCGTTTACATATTTTGTATATAAATTTTTAAGTGTTATTCCGATATAACTAGCTAACGCAGTTAATATAGTCATTAATATTTCAACAATATTACTTTGTAATGCATTTAAAACATTTTCTAACATTTTAAAATTCCTCCCTTAAACAAAGAATAACATGCTTCTATGGACATTTAGGGACATTCGATGAGTTATTCCTTTAAAAAACTATATCATTCTTTACGGTGCAAATGGGTGCAAATAAAAAAAACACTATAAAAGTATTTAATTTGTTTTTATGGAGGAGCCTACGAATTGTTATTGTTTAATATTTTATTAACCAAATATTGTTTATTATTATATATATTTCCTCTTATTATTTCTCCAGTTGTTCCATTTGATAAATTAAAATATCTATCTGTTTTTCTATAATTTTTATTTTCTTTATAAAAATTAATTATGTTTATTAAATCATTATCTTTTAATTTTTTATTAACAGATAATCTTCCAAGATTACTACTTGATATTTTTTTTCTTGTTTCTTCACTATTTTTTTTCCCTTTTTTATGTAATTCAGAATGCTCAGATCTTGTCATTAATTTTAAATTTTCTATGCGATTATCATTTTTAATACCATTAATATGATGAACTACTTCATATTTTTTTAATTTTCTACCTATATAGTTTTCCATAATTAATCTATGCTCATCAATTAGTGAATTGTCTTTTAATCTCAATCTTTTATATTTATTCATAATCTACCTCCTCAATAAATAGATTAGAGCAATGATTGAGGCATTGCTCTATTTATATTATATCATAATTTGGAGGAGCCTGCCGGGGATGATCCGGCGATCAAGGAGTTGCAGTCCTTTGCCTTACCACTTGGCTAAGGCTCCAATAAAAAGTCTTAAGCCCACACGGGTAACCTAAGACAAGCCATTATCTTCAAAAATTATTTTCAACTTGCTTCTATATTGTAATTTTTGATTTATCACTTATTTTTGCCTGCTAATTGTTAAAGTGTTTGATAACAGAAATTAACGTCCTCTAGCAAGTTCAGAGCAGTTCGTTAAGTAATTTAATTATATCAAATATCTTGTGTTTTATCAATGTTATTATTATCGATTTATTCTAATTTCTTACCACATAAAGGACAAAATTTTATTAATTGTTTTTCTTGTTCTCCAAAACATTGAGGAAATTCTGCTTCATATGATGGTGGTAATGGCGCTTCCATATCTTTAAACCAATTGCAATAAAGACACTTTTCGTTTTTTATTTTTTCTAAAAAACAATCTTTTGCAAAACGATTAGCATTTTCAAGTTTATTCGCCTGTTCACTTTCTTTTAAATTAAGTGAGAAAAATATTGTTCTAGTCTTTTTTTTGTAATTTTCTAATGCTCGTTTTTGAGATGGATATGAATCTTTAGGCATTTTCATTCTCCTTATATTTCTCATATTTATTTAATGTTTCTTGTAATTTATATACTAATTTCTCATCAATAGGAATATTAATAACTCTAGTAAAATCACTTGCTATATTTTCATTTGTATACATTTTAATTGTTGGTTCATCTAATATTATTGGAATTTGATAATTATTTGATAATATACATCTATATAATGTTCTCATTTCTGAATAAAAATATTGCAAATCATTTCTTAAATCAAAGTTCTCATGCATTAATTTATTTAGTTTTTCTTCTTGAGGAGTCAACCGTTGACTTTCTCCTAAAAATACAGTTTTTATTCCTTTTGTTAATTCATTCATTTATTCATCACCCATCAATTCTTTCTTATCTCTATATTCTACATATTCATCTTGTGTTATTCCAAATTCTTCTAATATTGTATCAATAGTTTTTTCAAATGGAATATTAATAGATGGAAAAGGTGTTGCAAAAATACTTTCACTCCATTGTGTCTTTTCAACTTTACAAATTATTTTCCAAATTTTATTTAATAATTCTTCTCTATTCATTTCCGACCACCTTTTCTACTAATCCTACTTGGATTAAATCATATAACCAACATAAATCATTACCATCAATATCGCTTGTAGTTGTTATATAAATAACTCCATTAGAATATAATTCAACAAAACTATTTTCAGTTTCTAAATCAGCTAATGTATGAATTCCCGATTCTGAATCAATTTTCTTTTTTATATTAAATCCAAAATTTTGTAATTTTTTTAAATCAATATTATCTCGTATTTTTAATTTATCATTCATCTTTCAACAACTCCTCTTCTTTTTCTAAAATAATAATATCCTTATTCATAATCAATATACTATCACAATCCCAGCCGTATAAAGCCATATACAAACCTTTTCCTGTTCCTGCAAGAACTTCAATAGCATCATAATCTTTGGCTAATTTTTCAAAATCTAAAAATATATTAAACCTTGTAGTTGATTTTAATTGAGGTAAAACTTTTAATTGTTCTGAATTTTCAATAAGTAATGTTCTAGCATTATCTTTTATTGTAAATACAAAAGAATTATCTTCATTACAATCTACAAATTTTTCTTTATCATTCCAATTTTTCCAACTATATTCTGCATTTATATCACAAGCCCATAATCCACCTTCAGGTTTAACAAAATTATCATTTTGTATTTCTTCAAATTTATTCTTATCAAAAATATTGTGTCCATAATGAATGTATTTTTTCATTTCAATCTCTTCTTTCTTTAAATTAATACTTTTATTTTAAATAACTAGCCTTTTCTAAGTTTTCGCAATATTTAGCTTTTGTATTCCATTGATTAAAACATTTATTGCAATTAATTATATATCCAGTTTTTAAACCTCTATATTTGATATATCCTATTATTTTCCAATTTTCTTTATTTTTAATTTCACAATTACAAGATTTTCCAGATGCTGAATTTCCCATTCCTCTTGACATATAAATCAATCCTTCTTTCCTTAACTAATACCAATTATATACCTAATTGACTTATAAGTCAACTTATATAACCGAAATAAATAAAAAAAGTAAATAAATTAATATTTACTTAAATAAATTATCTTTATATTCTTCAATTTCTTCTTCAAGTTCTGGGTAATTATTCAATAAAATTCTCGATTTTCTCAAATAATCATTTGCAATTCTGTTATATTCATTTTTTGTTTTATCACAAATATTACTTTCAAGTAAATCTTTATATTCTTTAGATTTTCTTAAATAAAATTTTATTTGTTTGAGAATTCTATTCATATTTTGTTTCCCAAGTTCTTGTAAAATTCTTTGAATAATGAAAGACACTCTTGAAATTGGCACTTAATCCTTATTTCTTGAACGACATCCTCAAATTCTTTTAACATTGTTTCAAGCGAAGAAATCATTTCATCTTTTGCCATTTGTGTACGTTTCATTTCGAATTTATCAGAAGATTCATAGAACTTGATTGTAGCTTCATTTAACTCTTCTATCTCTTCGCTAACACCTTTTTTAGGATATATATCTATTTTATCATTTACGACCGTTACGACAGGTTTTTCTTCGTTTTGGTATGATATATCGTCTTCAGTATTTTCGTTTAAATTTGATTCTATTATCGTTATTAAAGAGGCGACTAAAGAGGCACTCTCTTTATTAGGTGTTTCTTTTAATAATTCATCAAGAGTTTCTTGACTAGCAATTTGCCATTTTTTTAAATTCATTTGAAGTTATCACTTCCTTTTTATATATAACCGTATTTTTTTTCTGCATCTTTTCGAGCTTTTATGGCATCTTCTTTATTAGTATATCTACCAATATCAATTTGTTTATAGTTGTTCCAAATAGTTGCTCTCCATTTTTTTCTTGATTTATCATAAGAAATGCCTTTTATACCACTTTTATTATTAGAATTTAATCCCCTATTAATAGTTTGTTCTTTTTTGGTTGCCCAATGACAATTAGATGGTTCATAATTACCATCACTATTAATTCTGTCAATAGATAAATCATCTTGATAGCCATTTTCCATAGCCCAATTATAAAAATTCATAAAATTGTTTTTCCATTCTTCACAAATGGCTATATTTTTACCACCATAATATTTATAAGCTGTATTATTTTTATTATAACATCTATCTTTCATACTAGCCCATATTGAATATAATCTTGTATTAATCATTCCGTGTTTAATATTAGTTATATGTGCTTTTTTTATAGTTCTTATAGATGTTTCTTTGCTTAAACAACCACAACTTTTCGTTGTTCCATTACCTAAGAATACTGCTTTTACTTGTGCTGTGTTACCACATTCGCATTGACATAACCAAACTTTATTTCTTTTTATTTTGTCTAATCCAATAATTTTTATAGCTGTTAATCTTCCGAATTTTTGCCCTGTTAAATCATTTACTTTTCCCATAATATAATTCCTTTCTCGAACTTTTGTCCATATAAGAATATTATATCACAAGTGACGCATAAAGTAAATTATGATAACTCAAAATCTAAATCATCTTTTTCGCTAATATGCTTATGTACCAACATACTAATAATTCCTAAATCATGCATATTCCAGCTAGTTAAATCAAGTCTATTTTTGATAGTCTCAATTCTGAAACGTCTTTCTTGACTTTCATGTGCTAAATCAATCAATTTTTTATAAATACAAATATCTTCTGTTGCAATAGTTTTTAAAATTCCACTAATACAATCTTCAAGTTCTGTTTCCAATTTTACAGCAATATCCAAAGCTGATTTAAAATCTTGTAAACTTGATATTTTGTGATTAGCATATGTATCAGCAATTTCATCATCAATCATTGCATTGAATTTAATTCTATCCTCTGTTATTTTTTTCAAACAAATCATATCTTTATAAATGCATTCGCTTGTTTTATCAAATAAATTTGCAAATCCCCTTAAAGACATTCCTCTTAATCCATAATTATTATAATAAAACATATAATTCCTTTTTAGATAACTAAATATTTTATTTAATTCTTTATGTAAGCTTGGATTTTGCATTTCTTCGGGATTTCTCATTGAATAATCCATATGTTATTCCTCCTTAACGAACTTTTTCTACAACAACTTCAACATTACTAAAAATAGCACCAACACCAGTATCAACAAACGTTAAAGATACTGAATTTCCACATTCACAAATAGATGGTGTTACACAAACTAACGTAGTAAATGCCATATTTACTATATCTGTAGTTGCAGTACTATCTTCAGTAGCTTCTGCTCCTGGTTGAAGTACTCCATTTACAAAAAGTTGTACTGTAATATCTCCAGCAGTTCCACTTTCTGCTGCGTCCCCATTGAAATGAACTTCGTAAATTCCTGGAAAGTTTAAACTAATTGAACTTGATCCAGGTAAATGAGTTATAGAACGACCTGCTCTAACTCTATTTGTATTAAAAACTATTGGTGAATCTGTAGTGATTGTTTGATCTGTGTTTGTGTATGTGTCAAGGACACTTATGCAATTATTTTTCATTTTTATTTCTCCTCTTTTTTATTTAATTTTTTTATTTATTTCTTCTAATAATTCGGCAGTCTTGCCACTGTTATTAGTGTTTCGTGTGTTAATTTCTAAAGTTTTTCTATTTATTGCCAAATTTTTATAACTAACTTGCAATAATTCAACTGTTAATGCTAATATTCCAATATTTATAAAGAAATTAAACCATGAAGCTTCATCATTCTTCCGATTGTTCGGAAACATCATTTGTGTCATTGGTATTATTTTCTTTGCCATTCAAATTATCGATAGTATTTTGTACCATTGGTTTAATAGAATTAATAGCACCATCTATAATTGGATTTAAAGATTGATTTATCATATTTCTAGTTTTATCATTACCAGCTAGCAAACCAGCAATAAACCCTCCTAAAAAGTTCATATTTTACCTCCTTATTTGAAACATAGATTTTTTTATAAAAAAACGACTATTTCTAGCCGTTGTTACATTTCACGCATGTATTACGACTTAATTTTTTTTAGAAGCAATCATTACATCCACGTCTAAAATCATCCCTACGACAATCAATATCGTGAGTATTTGGAGTTACACACTCTGCAAATACTGGAGGTCTCTTTGGAAGTTCACACATTAAACGTTCTACCATTTCATCAACTTTTTCGATTTTATTATTAATCATTCCAGTTTGTGCAGTAGCAAACATTTCTTGTTTAAGAGTCATATTTTTCATATTAGACTCAGTTAATCTATCACGTAAATCTTGAATATAATTTTGTTCAATTAATGCACGAGTCTTTTCACCTTCACAATGAGTAGCTTCTATTTCTTTACAGCAACACATTTGTTGCTCTAATTCAATTTTGCAAAGCTTATCCTTAGTGTGAGACTCTAATTCCCAATTAGATTCGTCCTTATATGTTGGCTGAACACAAGGTCCGCATCCACCAAATCCATAAGGCATTGGTCCATAACCATATCCACCATCACGATGTCCGCCATCATGTCCATCTTTACGGTCGAAAAGTACAAAAAGCACGATTACCACTAATAAGATAGCCACCCAAGACGAACCCATTCCAGCACCGCCAACTACATGATCATATTTGTTTTCAATCATTTTATTTTCACCACCTTTCTAATAATCTATATTTCAAACTAGCTTTCGCTAAGATTTGACAAATTAAAGTTTTGGATATTTTGATACCCTATTTTGATTGTTGCTATTGGAATTGTTAGAATTGTTATTATTTTTTATTGCATTAACACTTTTAGAAAGTTCATCAACATTTAAACCCTTCATTTTCGCAATAGGCATAGCTATGCTACTAGCTTTATCTATAAATGATGTAGGGATATTATTTTTTCTTAACGCTTCTTGAACCCCTTCCAAAGTGTCAGGAGTTCCTTGTACCATTTTTAGTCCTTGTTCATAAGCACTATTTATTTCCTGAGGACTTTTTCTTATTATCGGTGCTACTAGACTCACTAGCCAATTCGGTAACATTGTTGGCATTTGCATTATTATTCAACTCCTTATCATTTTTCATTTCTTGTATTTCTTCTTTTAAACTTGAAATTATTCCTAACATTTCTTTATTGAATTCTGCTTGTTGCTGATTTTGTTCTTGAATGATTTGTTCTGGTGTCTTAGGTAATTCAATAACTTTTAATTCTACAAGTTTATTGTAATATTCATCTAATCTTTCTTGAAGTTCACTAACATATTTAACGTCATATCCTGCTATTGAACGTCCGTTTGTTCCCTCTCTCCATATAGTTCCATCTTTGTCGATATAAGCCACAAAAGTCACGCTCCCATTAAAGTTATAACTTGCATTTGCATTATAATTAAAATCCATTAATTATACTTCCTTTCGATATTTTTCAAATAATCAATTAATTCTCGTATTCTTTTTTCCATACTTTTTCTCCAATTTTAGTTTTAAAAAAAGAAAGTTATGATTTGTGATTAAAATTTCACTACCAATCGCCTCATTGACTTTTGGACTTTATTCATAAACTTCCTTTCTTTGAATTCATAATTTGATTTTAGCAAAAGAAAAAAATTCTAGTCAGTGTACACCAATAAAAAAAGACTATAAATTTTTATAGCCCTAATTTCCCAATTATAAAGAAATATCCTTTGTCTAATTCATGTACTATATTTCTATTGTCAATATCAAATTCATTGCTTATTTCTTTGAATTTTTTATTATCTATAAATTTACGTTTATAGATCAAATATGTTTTAGTAGATACTTTAGATTTTAAGTCTTCTTCTGCTTCAAGATATTCTTTATATTTATCAGTTGCACTTTCGTATTTTATGAAATCAATAAGTGGCTGATATTTACTATCACCATCTTGTACATATCCAAAAAATAATTTTCCTAAATTATCTCTCTTGTCAGGCAAAGTACTTGTAAAATAACAAGAAACAGAAGTCAATAAAATAGATAAAACAAATACTGATAATCTATCTATACCTAACAAAAGAGATAGTTTTATATCTACAAATATTAGAATGAAAAATAATATCGTCAATGCATAACATTTTATTAATCCTTTTGCATGAATTGGTTCATTAAATTTTCCTCTTAATATTAAATAAATTGGTAATTGTACAATTGATATCAAAAATTCGTTCAAATTAAAAGGAGTAATAAAAGAGAATACTATTACAAGTATAATAATACTCAAAGTTGTTACTACCCCATGTATTGTGTATGCTAGTTCATCTGTCACACTAAATCACTTCCTTATTATCTTTTTCCGAAGAATAGTTTTCCCCACATATATATCACCTCCTATCTTATAAAACAGAATAAATTTTTGCTATTAAAGATATTATAGCGACCATAACATAAATTATAATAACCAACGAAAAACCATATCTTATATAAAAATTATTGTTATTCCATTTAATTGACAATTTATTATATATTTTGTTTAAATAATTTTTCGATAAATATACAAATATAATTTTAATTAAACTAAATAAAATATAAATTAAATAACTTTCTATTAGATTTGAAAAAATTATTACAATAACAAGTTCTATAAATAATTTTATTAATAGCATAATAGCTATAACTACTACATCATAAACTTTTGTTTTTATTTTAAAAATATATTTCAATAATGTTATTGATGTTATTATAAAAATTAAATAAGCACTTAAATTTTCAATATTTATAAAGCCGATTATTAAAGTTGATACTGTAAAAACAATTAGATATTTATAAAATTTCCCTTCTTTTTTAGCGAATTTCACAAATAAACTATAATATAAAATTTCAAATATCAAAACTACGATATTCAACATATGACTCCATCACTTTCTATGAAATCACACAAATCTTTAACTCTTTTTACTCTTTTTCTTTGGAGGTAAATCAAGAACTTGATCTACCAATTTTTCAACACCATGATTTCCACCTAATTGCTCATAATTTTTAAATAAATCTGTTAAGCAAAATCGAGCATAATCAGGCAAATATCCAATTTCTAAATAATGTTCTGCTTTACTAACTATTTGACTTCTTAATAAAGAAACCATGCTATCTTGCATAACTTTATCATTTGCTTCACAAGTACTTAATTTTTCAGTAATGTTATTCTCCAAGAAAGTTTGCCTTTTTGTTACTAATTCAGTTAATTCATTCAAATCATTTTCGACTTTATTTTTTTTATCAGTCTCTTTTTTTTTATTTTCTTGGCGATTTTGAATTATTTTTAATAGTTCAGGATAACCCTTTATAATTGCTATTATTAATGCAATTCCTATTGCTCCCCAAAATCCAAAAGTTTTAAATAAATCTATTGCTGTATCCATACTATATTCCTCTTATTTCCTTTAACTATTTATAACAGATTCTTCATTTGCTACTAATATTTGACTATCTCCAACAAAATAATTATTATTATTAACTACTCTTATTTCATAGACTGTTGTAGGTTCTACCTCTGTTATTTCGATATTTTTAATAACTGTTGTTTCGCCTGCCATATTAATTAATTCATCACCAATTTTTAAATCTTTAGCAATAATATATTTATCTTTAACAAAGAATGGATGGCTCCAAGTTGAATTGATAATTTCTTTATCTATATCTATTTTATAAATTTGATTAGTTTCATGTGTAACTAATTTATCTACTAATTTTAATTCGATTTGATTTTCACTATTTTTAGAATAAACTTTATCCCCAATTTCAATATCTTGTATCATTTTTAAACCGTTTTCTGTTGATACTAAAGTTTCACCAGTAAAACATGCCCGTCCGCCAGTAATTTCTGTATATTCTGTTGTTCTTCCAGTTTTGTATATTTCTAATGTTGTTCCTTCGATAAATGAATATCCATCATGATTTGAAATAGTAATTGAATTTATATTCTTTGAGGTTATATATTGAGTTCCAAACAATAAACCACTATAAGAATTTCCATTAGAATGAGGTGTATTTGAAAATGTTGATTTAACACAATAAACCTCTCCAAACATTTTTGTGATTGTAAAGTCGCAAGAAAAATAATTTTCTGTTATTGCTATTAAAGAAAAATTTCTATTTCCTGAACTAACAATAGTGATATTTGTTCCGTTTTCATTTACAATTCTACTTTCCGAAAAATTTGTAATTGTATAATCATTATTAAACCGTATGCTAACTCCTGAACGAATACCATTTGTCATTATTCTACCTGACAAATAACATTGATATATTTCACCATCTGCCAAAAAATCTAATCCATAAATTGTAAAGTCATTAGCTTCTTCAATTAATTTATAAGCTCCAACTAAAGTACCAATTTGTTTGCCTTCTAATTCATTAACTTTTAAATTTGTTGTGTTAATTTCATTTCCACCAAATAAATCTCCTTCTTGAACATATTCAGTTACATCCTCAAAACTAACTGTTCCATCTTCATTAGTGATTAAATTATATTTTCTTTTTCCATCAAAGATATCATCTTTGAAATCTGTTTTTAAGCTCATAATCTTTTTGCTCCTCCTAGTCTAAATGATAATCTTTGAATACCATTTTGTTGTCCAATCAATAGTCTATTTAACAAATCAATTGTTCGTTCAATTCTATTAATATCATCGGCATCCCAAACCACATCATTACCGTTAAACTTTTTTGTATCTTCGAACAATTCATTTAATCCTAATTTATCAATTAATGATTGTAATGCTGTTTCTATTCTATTAAAAACATCAGGCAAAGGAGTTGTTTGACGAGTTATAAAAGCTAAAGAACTCATATTTTCGTAAATTTTATTAGATAGTTTAATATTTTCATTAATATTATTTGCTATACGATTATAATCTTCGACATCAAAATTTCCATTAATCCAATCTGTTTTTATTATCATTAATTCACCTTCTTAACTATTGCCGAACCACTAATTGTCCCTTTGTAAGCTATTTCGTTTCTAATAGTTTTAGCATTAATTTCATCACTAAAATCGGTTTGACTAGTAATTAAATCAGTTGCTTGTAATTCAGGATTACCTCTATAATTAAAACTATAAGTATTTCTGTTTAATAAATAATCTGATTTCCATTTTGCAACTTGATCGGCTTGTGCATTACTTGTTATTAATGGATTATCAATTACTTCATCTTCTCCAGTTTCATTGTAATAATATGTTTTTTCAATTTTAGTTGTTTTAATGTTAAATCCCTGAAGAATAATATTTGCTCTTTTTGTAACTTTTAGATCAACCATTCCCATATGAAATCTACTTTTATCTAAATCTAAATAATCGGTTTCTCCTTTAATATCAGTTATTATTGCCTCTTCTATAAATATTCTCTGCAATGTTTCACTTGGTTCTAAAGTAATATTTAATAGTTCTTTAGCATTTCCTTCTTCATCTACATCCATTATTAATTCATATTGATAAATATTTACAGTTAAATTTTTTAATAAAGGTGATAATTCAGCTTTTAAACTGTTTTTTGATATAGTATTAAAATCTAATTTAAAGTCTTGTTTTTTTAAAGAAATAGGCTCAATTCTAATGATTCCATTTTCATCTTCCCAAAAAATACACATACTTGCCTCTGCAATCATTCTTAATAAATCTTTCATCGGTAACAATGGTATATATGGAGTTATCCAAATACTGAGAGCTTCAAAATTTAATTTATAATTTGAAATACCTAATCCATAACTTAAAATGGCATCCGCTAAATCGTGTAATGTAGTTGGAACTAACGTGGAAGGTCTATAAATAAAACTATCATTTGCAGTACTAATAAAATTAGAAGAATTCAAAGTAACTACGTCATTACTAACTATTGGTTTAGCATCTAAATAAAATTTTCCAACTTTTAATGTTTCTGTTGTTCCAGTTTCAAATATATCTTGTATAAATTCAATATTTATTTCTTGTTTCTCATTTATTATTTCATAAATCCCTGTAGGATTATCGATATCATATAAATCATCTTTATTAATAAAATTGAAATTGAATGTTTGTGTTGGAAGTCTGCGACTGATGGGATCTATTTCATTTATTAATTTACTTCCTTTTGATTGAACAATATCATTTTTATTAAATTCGAGGTTTGTTTTAAATACAATATTTCTTAATCTCGCTCTTTGGAAAGGTCTTATCTTAATCCAAGAAATACTAACTAAACTAATATCTTTCATAATTTTATTAAGAGTAAATTCATTATTATTAATTTCAAATTCTTCGCTATCTCCATCTATTGTGATTCCAATAATCAAAGGAAATTGATTTAATTCTCCATCAAAAGTTAATGTTATTCCAAATACGGTTTTTTTTCTTTTAAACACAATATTTAAAAATGGTTCATAATCGAAATAACCATTTTCATTACTTAGTACAGAACTTTCAAATCCAATATTATAAGCATCAATAGTATTTTCAGGAATAACTAATTGTCCAGCTCCTAAAATAAACCTATCTTGTTCAAAACTTACATATGTTTTATCTAAATTTTGTTTTTTAAGAAATATATTTCTAGGATTTCCTAAATAAGATTGAACTGAAAAATCCAAATCAAAATCCTTATCTATAAAAATTTCATCAGTTACTGCTAAAGAAACTCTTATATCAGTAGGCATTCTAAATTGTTGTTTCATTTCATTTTGATATTCAGAAGAGGTTGCTATCATAATTAATCTCCCTCTCCTGTATCAATAAAATTCAGAGTTGCAGTATCATAGACTTCTATGGGTTTTCCTGAACTTTCATCCATTAATGAAAAGTTAACTTTTGGATTTCCAGTATAAAATTTTCTAGTATGCCATACACCTAAATTATGATCGAAATATCTACAATAAAATGTATTGCGGTTTACTTTTCTAAATTGATTTAATTCCCACCAAATTTCTACTGGTAATAATCCCCATGAACAATTTTGTTTATCATTTTGTCGTCCAACAAACTGTCCAACCAAAACATTATTTGCATTTCTATTTCCGTCAAAAGCCCATTCACTTTCAAAACTTGCTGGAGAATCAGGAAAAGGAATTTTAAGTGCATTATTAGAATTTGCTATTGCTATTGTACTACCTAAGTACATAAATCCTTTATCTTGCATTTCTAAATGCCACCCCTCCAGATTGAATACCACGACTTGCTTCGGCACCTTCGACTGCAGTTAATAAATCGTTACCAGTAAATGAATTATAGATACTTAAATTATTAATAGCGGTTATTAATTGATCTAATTTATTAATTACCTCTTCGTTATTTCCATTATTTCCACTTTCTTCTCTTACAATCTGTCTAATTAAATCTTCAGGAGCTAATATTTCACGTTGTGTTGGATGGTCACCTGCTATAAATTCCATTTCCTTATTAGGCATAAATACATTCCCAGTTGCAAGTTTCGGCAAAGGATTACTACTAAAATTTGTCGCTCCAAATGATTGTGCTGCTGATAATGAACCTGCATTAGCTCCTTCAAATGTTGCAACTGGTGACTTTTTAGAAAATAGCATTGAACCTGCTAATAAGCCTAATCCTGCCACGATTGCTGCCGCTGCTAAACCTACTGACCATGATGTGTGAAATATTGCTATTGCTGCCGCTGCTGCTAAACCTGCCGCTGCTAAACTTCCAAATATAGTAATTGCTCTTTGAAGTGGTGTCATATTTTCCCAATTTTTAATTAAAGATGTAATGCCCAACGCTAATGCTCCCACAGCGAATACTGTAATTAATAATGGAACATTTATAGATGCAAAACCACCTTTCATTAAGCCCAAAGCTATAATCAATCCTGCACTACCTACAATAATTTTTATTATACCAGTTATGGCTCTATCTAAATCACCACTCATTATATCGGCTAATCCTGATATTATAACTATAACTCCTCCTATCGCTAATCCTAATCCACCTTTGCCAACTAAAATTCCAATTAATCCAGCTCCACCAAGTGTGTAGATAATTCCTTTAATATTTTTACTTAAACTACCATCACCACTAAATATTTCACTTAATCCCATTATTAATAACCCTACTCCTACTAAAGCCCAACCTAATCCTGTAGGACCAAACAATATTGCGACTAAACCTCCTAAAGTGGCTAATAAACCAACTTTTATTCCATCATCTAAATCAGTAAACCAATCATAAGCATCTTTTAATAATGGTTTTAAATTTTCAATAGCTTTTGCAATTCCATCAAAAAATCCTTCTATTTTTTCATTTGGCTCAAATTCTGCCAATTCAGAAAAATCCAATCCACTTGTATCTTTTGCGGTTTCATCTAAGGTTTTGTTAATAAAGGTTAATTCTTCTAAACTATTATTAGCACTATCTGCTGCTTTTTTTACTTCTTTTATGGCTTTTGCTTGTCCATAAAGTGCTTTAGCACTTGATTTTGCTTGATCTAATGTTTTACCAAATAAAGTTGCCACAAATTTAGCTGCATAATAAGTAACTTGTTGCAGAACTTTCATAAATGAAATTAAAATAGGTTGAATCGTTTCCCAAATTGGTGCAAATGCTGTTAATAAATTAACCTTGATTGCATTTAAACTACCAGCAAATTCATCATTTTTCATTAAAGCATTTCCTAATCCTTGTGTAAGACTTCTTATAGCAGTTCTCAAAGTTTGAAAAACTGCTACCGTTACAACTAAATTTTTAATTCTAGTTGCTAATTTAGTAAATCCATCAGACATTTTGTTTGTAGATTTTTCGACGACGTTCCCTGTTTCTTCGCCTTTTTCTTTCATTTCTCTAAGTCTTTTGTTTGCAAGTGCCAATTTTAAAGTTAATTGTTCAGAATTTTCTTTAGGTTGTAGAGGAAATTCCATTTTACTTAATTCAATACGAGCCTTTGTTGCTTCTTCACTTAAATCACCAAATTCTTTTACTAATTTGTCAACTTCTTGTGTTTGTCTTTCATAATCAATTCGTTGAGTTTCTATTTCTTGAACTTCTTTTAATTTTTCAGCTAAATTGCTAATTGCTATTTGTTGCTTCATTATCGCAGTAGTTGTTTCACCAAAAGATTTAGAAATTGAATCTCCCATTTTTCCAAATACATTTTCAGTATTTCTTACATTTTTTTCTATAACTGACCAACCTTTTTTTAATCCCTCAAGATTAAAACTAGTATCTATTCGAACTGCTGCCAATTCCACACCTCCTAACTATTTAATTTATTTTGCATTTCTTTTAATCTTTTTAATTTTTCGTCATTGACTTTTTGGAATTCATTTAATATATAAATTTCAGGAAAATCTTTTCTTGCTTGTTGTTGTTCTTTTGTTGCTTTTTTTAATCTATGAGCCAAACGATTATTGATTATTTCATAATATTTACAATCTTCCTTTAAATCTATAAGTTTGTCATTGAATATGTACCAATGTAATTTAGGATTTTTTAACAAAATATCGTTATGGGTATAATTAATAGACGAAAAAATATATTTCCAATCTTGAAACCAAGAAAACAAATGTTCATAAATTTTTTTTGAGGATTTTGTTTTATTTTCTTTTTGTTCTCCACAATTCAAAAATTCCATAGCTTTTTTTTGTGCTTTTTCCATATCTTTTGGAATTTCTTCTTCATAAAACATTTTAAGCATTACATAAGATTTATCATTTTCACTTAAATTTGCTGTTTCATACATAACCATAATATTTTTACAACTATTATAATCAAATCTTATTTTGTAAATGATTGGCTCTATATCGATTTCATAATCTTCATCTGAAATAATATCAGTATCAAAATAAAGATTGCCATTTATATCTAAAATTTCTGTTGGCAAATTATCTAATGAATAATCCATTATTTTTTATTTCCAGCTCTTTTTTGTTCTCTATTTTGTGGTATGAATTTTTTCATTTCATCTTCTCTTTGTTTTTGTGATTTTTTAAATTCTTTAACCATATGTTCTAAAACACCTAATAATAAATATGGGTTTTTAGAACCGCCAGTTGCTTTTTGACAAAATCCTTCCTCAAAAACATTATCAAAATCCTTAATTAAATCATTATAAAATTCTAGACTTAATCTAGCTTCTTCATCAATAAATTTTGGTTTTCCTGTTTCAGTTACAGAATTATCTTTTCTTAATTCGTTACTAATTTTTTCCAGTTTTTCTGATTTTTCTATTGCCTTATCATATAAACCAAGAAAACTATACATTGTTTCTAAATTTTCTAAATCGTAAGCAATTTCACCTATTTTATTTCCATTTCTATCTTCAACATCATCATAAATTTTTCCTGCATTAATTTTTATTACTCCCATATCTTTCTATCTCCTTTTATAAATATCTATCTATTGTTTTTCCATTATCATTTAATAAAAACAACCCTTCCATAACATCATTTGTATGTTTAGGAATTATAGTAACTTTTTTTGGCATTGATTTTATTTCCTCTATATTTTCTTTTCTATCCCAACCAACATCATTGAAAATAGCTTTCTTTTCTAAAAAAGTTAATTCTATTTTTTTCTTATGTTTATCGGCTTTTAACAAAATATCGTCAATATTACTCCAAGTCTCTATATAGGTTGTTTCTTTATCTTCTATTGTGTGTTTCAATATCATTTCCTATCTTCCTTTCTTTCTATCTTATAAAAACCTCGCCCTGTTTTAAGGCAAGGTTTATATCAATTTAAGCTGTTTCATAAATATAGTACATTACGAAGTCTGAACGACTTGCATCGCCTTCTTCGTAAAAAATCATATCAGAAGTAGGTATACTTGTTTCAGCAATGAATTTTTCGCCAATTGCGTCAAAATCTATTGTTCCGAAAGTTGGTTCTTTAATCATATTTACTTCAACTCCTGCTTGTAATTCTTGATTACCCATAGCCCAATCAGTAGGTACAACAACACCTTTTTGAATCCATGCAACTGGTTTTGCAGTTTCTTCAGTTTCCCCAACTTTCTTGTACATTTTTACGAATAAGAATTCTTTTTCAAGATCCGAAAGCTCAAATTGTCTTTCAATCGCCAAATCAACAAATTTTGCGAATTCAAAATCACGATTAATAGCTAATGGTGTAACTGTAATTACTTTTCCACCTTTTGTAGCCCTAGTTCTTGATTGACCTAAAACATCTTTTACGGTAGTTGTTTCATAATTTTGAGCAGTTGCCATTTCTTCAATTCCTGAACCAACTGCTTCATATTTTTTAGCCATATTATTTTCTCCTTTTCTTTATTTTTTAAAATCTTAACGGTGCTTTATTTGTTCTATCCGCTTTTTCTATATATTCAACTTTACATTGAATCTGATAACGTCCTACTCCAGTTTGAGTGGCTTCGATATATCCATCAGTTGTAGCGATTACTTTTGTAGCTATTTTGTTTCCTCCTAAATCTGGAAAAATTCCCGCCTTATTATTTTTTTCAAATTTCTTTTTTATCTTTTGGAAAAAATCAAGATTATTAATATTACTTAAAATATCTTCTCCCCATAATTCTACAGAAACAATATAAAATACTAATTGTTTCTTGCCATTTCCCATCACATCATCCGTTAAATTAGGATTATTAATAGGAATATTTAAAGAATAATTTGTAGGCTGTGAAGCTGTATAATCAAAATTAAAACGTTTTCCTTTTAATTCATCAATTTCTTCCAAATATGTATATAAACCTTTATACATTTAATCTTTTCTCCTATCTATAAAAGTCTGTATATCTTGAATAAGTTGTTCTTCTTGATCTGCCATCATTCTTTTATCCCAAAATGAGCCTGTTCCTGGTGTAGTCCAATGAATACCTTCTTGTGGCCAATGATAAACTATACTTGCATAGGCATTTGCTTCTGTTCCAGATGGTCCATAAATTACGCCATCATAATCTTCTTGTGCTGTTTCTCTTAAACCGCTTGGTCTAGCAGGAACTCCCACACTAGACGGGACATGTCTTTCCATTCTTACTCTAGCTCTATGAGTCATGTGTTGTTGAAAATCACCAGTTTTATTCATTCCTAAATCTTTAACCACATCATCAAAACTAGGCATATCAATTTTTGTTTCAACTATCTTTGCCATAATTATTGTCCCGAAACTTCAAAATGTGAAACAGTTCTATTAGGCAATATTTTCTTATCTACACTCATTATTTGATGTGCATAATCTATACCAAAATGATTAGCAATTTGAACTGTTGAATTAAATTCTCCAAGTGCATGAGCTAATGTATGTGGTGTTGCTAATATAATCATGTCACCTTTTTGTATTGTAAATTTTCCTTCAATATCTTTTCTAGTTTTTGCTGATAAATTCCATTCATCAGGTGATATATAATTAATTCTTTCATCTACGAACATAGATACACTATTTGCTGTTGATGTTCCCATTCTAATAGCATTTGCTTCTTTAACTTCATCCCAAAATACATCTTTCAAATCATATCTGATAAATCGACGATTTGTTCCAGTTCCAAAAGAGTTATATATAAGAACATCAGCATTAGGAAGTATTTTTCCTGCTTTAGGTTTTATTGATTTCATTTAAATACCTCGAAACAAAAGTCCAGTTAATGCTAATTCACGATTGATTATAATTCTAATCTTGTCTTCATTTGTTTTTTCATCTTTGACAAAACTTTGTGAAAATCCTCCATGAGATTGTGAAGCTACTTCTGTTTCGTTTTCATTAGTCCAAAATAATTCAGCTACACCACAAGTTGCTCTAAAAACTGATTTTTTATATTCTTCTAAAACTTCTTTATTTTTTAATCTATTCATTGTAAATTTATCGACTTCACGACTTGCATTTGTTGAATAAAAATTAAAAGAGGCTTCGGGTATGATAGCTTCTCTACCTAATAAAAATTTTTCTTTATATTCTGTAAATGTTGCATACATATTTCCACCTCTTTTAGTTATTTACTAGCTTTTTTTAGCTTTGTTATTTCTTCATCTTTTTCATTCAAAATAACGTTCATTTTGTCGATAGTTTCTTGTTTTTCATCAACAGTTTTTTTCAATTCCATTATTTCTTCATCTTTTTCATTAATTTCAATTTCAAGTTTTTTAACTTGTGAACTTTCAGAATTGTTTTCTTTTATTTCTACAATCTCAGCAACATGATTATTTATTAGTACCATTGCACGTTCAGGAGAAACATTTTCAAGCATATCTCCATCATCTATAAATCTGTCTAATTCGCCGTCGGAATAGCCTTTAATTATTTTTAATTTCATTTTCTAGCCTCCCTAAACTAAATAGCACCTTTTTCGTGTAAATAGATACCACTTTGCTTGTTTTCATAAACAAATGCGTCATGATATAATCTGAACTGATATTTCCAAGCATCTTTATCTTGATTTTCATCAGGTGTAAAGATTTTAGGTAATAATAATTTTTCAACTTGAACAATTGCATTTGGTTGAACAATTAAGAAATTAATACTATTACCCGCATTTGCAAATCCCCAATCAGAATTACCTGCTAATGTTTCGATTAATGTGTAGAATCTTGTAGGTGGAACATATACAATTCTCATGTTGTTATACATATCAAGAACGTTACTAACTGTTCCATCACTTCCCCATACTCTGTTTAATGCATGGTTTAAAGCAACTTTTAAATTAGAATTTACATATAATACTCTTCCTTCTGAAGTTACTTCCTTTTCGTCCATAAAACGAACACCTTCATCAATTTCTTCTACTATGTCATCTTTAGTTACTGTTCCAGTTGCTTTTCCTCCAGCCATTTTAGCGTATGTTGAAAAACGATAAGCATCTATTTCAGGAACTACTTGTTCTCTCATAAAATTACCTACAACTGTACCAAAAGTAAGATTTAAAGTTTCTTCGTCATCCATACGATCGACTGAAATTTCTTTACCTCTTTCTTGTGTCATTAAGAATGTTTTCCATTCAGCTGTTACATCTCCTTTAGGATATCCACCATTTCTTGTGTAATTTCCTAATCCTGTTGTTGAAACGTGTAAATATTTAATTTCTGGTGTATTTGTGAAATCGGGCATTACACCTGTATCCATTCCTGCTGTTCTGCTTTCTTCCTTATAGATTAAATCTACAATAGGTTGAAATTTTTTAGCAAGTTCTATACTATTTGCCATATTTTATTTCTCTCCTTTTTTATTTTTTAAATAATCCTGCACCTTTTTTTAGTGCATTAGTAATTGCATCATCTTCTGCTTCTTTTTGAATAGCAGTTGTTCCGCTTCCTGCATACATTGGTGCAGGCTTTAATTTTTCCTGAATTGGGTTTTCCTTTAAATATAAATCTATTGCTTCTTCAAAAGTAACTTCGTCAGAAACGAGTTGGTTAATTTTATATAAGTAATAATCCATATCTTTTTCAGGAATATTTTTTGAAGATAATAACTTTTCTTGCTTTAATTGTGTCAATTCACTCAAGACTTCGGTATGTGTAGTTTTAAATGTTTCATATTCATCAATTACTGCTTGCATTTTTTCAGTTTCAGTCTTTTTGCTTTCCTTAGCTTCTTTAACTGCTTTTAAATCTTCCAAAATATTAGCTATATCTTCTTTCTTCTCAATTCCTAATTGTTTTAAAAATGCTTGTTCTGTTTTTTTAGCTTCTTTAGTTGCAATTCGGGTTAAGTCCTCTTGAGTAAAGGTTTTTTCAGTTTCTTTTGTTTCTTGCTCAACTGATAGAGCTTGTTCTGTTGCTACTTCTTGAGTAACTTCTGTTTGTATTTCTTGATTTTCATTTTCCATGAATATCCTCCCAATTCGGTTATAAGTTCCGATAACTATATTTCCGTTGTTTATCGTCTTTCGGATAAAGACAAATTTATATAAATAAAAAAAGCGACCAACTAATTAAGATTTCTCTTAACAATCGGTCGCTTAAGGACGCTATTTTATATTTAATTTTATATTACAAATTTTCCAATAGAAGTATTAACTTCTTCCATTGGTAATCTACCACTTTTTATTAATTCACCATTTATAATTAGTACCTTGGAATATGATTTACAATGTCGACAATATAAATTGGCTATTACTGTAGTTTTTTCATCTACAGTCTGTAGCTTTTTGCCACAATCACAATAATAATATCCATTTTTAATCATAAACTTCCCTCACTTACATGTTATCAAATAAAATGTTGCATAATGTTGCATATTTTCATTTTTTTAATTATATTTCCCCTCATTTACATCCTAACATAGGAAAGTGGACATTTTGGGACATTCTATTTATTTTAATCATAATTTTTTCCTCAATTTCATGTTAACATCAAAAACGGTGCAAATGGGTGCATTTTATTCAATTTCCTCTCAATTTCATGTTAACATACTTTTTTGTTCATTTTTGTTCATATTTATTCATTTTCTATTACTGTGCTATGAGTAACACCGTCTAATGTCCATTGAATTTCGCCTTGAACTTCATTAAGAAGTTCAGGTGCTACTCCAAAATAAGGTAATTCTGGTCGTTCTATGTTTTGTGGAATTGGTTCTGCTAATTCATATTGTGCTAAAATAGGATTATTTTGCAAAAATTTTAATATTCCTGCTAAACTTTCTTCTTCTAATCTACTTCTCAATAAAGATATTATAACTTGAGTACTTCCAATAGTTGTGTTAGTTGCAATTCCTTCAAAAAATCTTACATTATCAGTATTTGTTGTATCAGTTGTTGAACCTAAAATTTTAGATTGTAATTTATTGCTTCTAAGTGGAGTATTTGTTTTTTTATCAGAAATGTTAAATACCACTGCTAATAAATTATTTCCTATTGTAGAAGTTACTAATTGATAAGCATAAATGTTATTTGTAACTGTTCCGTTTATAATTCCTTCTTTAATATATTTGTAATCTAAATTATCTCTAATACCATTCGGCAAGCTTCTTAAAGGTTCTTCTGTTTCAATTTCAGTAATAATTGGTTCTATAAATGGTTCATAAACTAAGTCTTCGCTAATATGATTACCTTCAATTATCATCATACGAATATCACATGAAATACTCGAACCTGCTATAACCTCAACATAATTTCTCATGCTTAAATACGTATCATCCGTAAACTCCACTTTTGTACGTACTAACTTAATTTTCTTACCATCCACAAATTCCACAGATGGAATTATAATACTAGGTATCCATTTAGTTGAACTTTCACCTCCCAACAAAATAAGTCTAGGTGTTCCGATTTTTTCAACATTTCTTATTTCAACTAAAAGTGTATAATCTGTATTTTCTTTCAATTTAACTGCATTTTTTTGTGTCCAAAAATTAATATATCCATATCCTGCAGTCGCAGTAGTATTATCACGTTCAAAATGCATCCAACCATCTTCCAATGGTGTCGCATATGTAAAAATTGTTGTCTGCCAAAAATTATGATTAGTAATTGGGGTTGACAAGCCTTGTTCTGTTATTACATTCTTGCCTCTTGATCTAACAATCAATTTACCTTTTTGAATTCTTTGTTCTGCTCTATATTCTTCCCAAGGCAATGCCGTACTACCTTCATTAATCATTATTGAGTCAAGTATTTCTTGTTCGTTTATATCAGTGGTCATATATTGAAGCACTAAATAATTATCAGTTGAAGTTGAAGTCGAAGTTAGTGTCGTTATAGCATCATTAACAACAAAGCCATTTAATTGAATTCCTGATGTTAATGAAAAGTCATTTGTAAAACCAAGTCTCATACGCGTTGAAACTATTTTACTAACAGTATAAGCAGTGTTTGGTTTAATTGGAAGTACCATTAAACTATTTCCTGTTACTCTACCAATCACTCCACTTACGTTTATAAATACACCAGTTCTTATGTCAGCATTATTTTTATCAAATAATTGATTACTTGCAGGAATAATAGTTAATCCTTCTGCTTTTCCTAATGCGTTCATTTCAGATGGAAATTCAGGTGATGGACTTTTTGGCACGAAAGGTTCCCAATCCGTCGAAACCAAGCCAGATTGTAATTGTAATTTACTCATTGCATTATCGAAAGTTAATCCTGAATTTATATATAAATAAACAAAACTAATGTCATTTACTTTTGTAAATGATGTACTACTTTTTCCTGAATTAACTGGATATATTTGATTATATAGATTCTTACTGTCGACAACTCTATATGCCAATTCTGTTGTTGGTGTAGTACCTGAAACAGAATAATAAGTAAATGTATATTCTCCTGTACTGGCAACATTTTCATTAAGCCAATCGGAGCTTGGAGTACCTGTTTTTACGATTACACCATTTGATAATTTTATACTTACAGCTGTTGTGGAAGTACCATTTATTGTTAATATACCATCTAGAATATTAATTTTTAGTCCGCTAATTTCGATACTACTATTTTTTATATTTAATAAATTCTTTCCTTGAACAGTAACTTTTTGTTCAGTTTTACCAAAAGTATCATATTCCTTAATCCATGGTTGGATTGAAGTAATATTCCTTATAAATCTAGCCCACTCACCTAATTCTTGATTTGAATCAAACGATAAATCTAAATGACGTAAAGCTTCGCCAATGGCATTAATACTCTCTTTTGTATATTTAAGTTTATCTGATAATGCCATTAAATCACCACCCGATTAATTGCGTCCAAGATAGTTCCTATGTCGCCGATAGTATTATTTATTTCGTTTATCGCATTTTCATTAACTCTACTTCGATTGTCAACTGTATTTAATAATATCCATTTTGCAGTAGCTTCTGCTTGCAGTATTTCCACATCTACACGATTTGCTTTATCTGCTAACAATATATTAATTTGGTCTTTTGTAAAATAATCAGTTAAATCGACTTTTTGAGTTTCTAACGCTCGTGCCTGCGTACCATCCCACCAAAAATCAGATACACCCACATCAATAATAAATAAATTATCACCAATATTTAAAGTCGCAACATTTTCTAGTACATCAAGCCACAATTTCATGTCTTCATAAGTGGCAAATACTTTTGCTCTACTTCTACCCTCTGCAATTACACGTGTCTCATCAATTTTAAGACGTATGTCGGCATGAGATGTATCATTAGTATTGTGTATATTTATATTAGTAGTGATTTCATTGTGCAATCCATCAACTTGATTTTCAAGATTATCTATCCTAAGGAGATCAGCAGGATCAAAGTTTTCTCCTTGTTTTCCTATTAAACTTTCTAACCATTCTTCTTCTGTGCCTACAAATCCTTTATTTACTGCTACTTGGTAAGCAGAATATCCATCTTTACCTTGAGGTCCGTCGAATCCTTGTATTCCTCGGATATCTATTGCTAATGAAATATCATCAACAATTCCATCTTCACCAAGAAACCCTATATTTGGTTTTGTTCCAGTTCCGTCTACCCAATCAATTATTTTCATGACATTTCGTCCATTATCTTCTATAACTGAAAAAATAGGTATCCAACCAAGAATAATTTTCCATTCACCATCACCCATGAATTGAAAGTTACCATCTAAATATTGAATGTAAGGAATGCTACTGTTAGGAGATTGAACATATATCGATCCTGGTTCAGGTTCAACTGGTTCGCCACCGTCCTCGTAACCACTTTCAATAACTTCAATTTTTACACTATCAACTGTTCTTAAATCTCCAGCAAATACTGATACTTTAATTGTTCCTTCTTCTTCCATAAAAATACTTGGTATTTTACATGCTCCGTTATCAATAGGAATGTTAACTGTATCTAATCCTTCTTTAGAAAAAATTACAGTTTTATTTAATCCATCCCATACATTAGAAAAATTAAACTTCGCATATATGAAATTTCTATTGTTTGTAGTAATTCTTTCGGCACCAGTTCTTGATATAACAAAGTTACCAACTTCAAATCCAATATATATATTATTCATAATTTATCTCCTATAATTCTGCCTGTATTTTTTTCAACATGAATAGCTTTATCATCATAAAATAAATTTATATCTCTAGTTTTTATATTTGTAACTTCTAAATATTCTCCAATATAATAATAACACCAATCAATTATTTCTTTTTTTAATCTTGCCATTTCCATATAAGATAGATTATCATTACTAATTCTTGCAGTAAACACAATGACTTTATCTCCATTTTTAATATGTTCTTTTGCTAAATTTATCATAGGCATTATTGGTTCTCCAATTTTCCAATATTGGTTATTGTCTTCTAAATGTTCGTCCCAATAAGCAAGAGTTCCATCTAAATCAATCGCTATTACACATTTTTTATCCATATTATTTACCTCTCAAATCTTCTAATTGTTCTAGTACTTTCATTATTTTATCAGTATATTGAAACTCTTCTGCTGTTCCAACACAAATATCATTTAATACTTTTTTATAATATTTTTCTAAACATTCAATTGATTTATCTAAATATTCTCTAGGATTATTTATACATTTTTTTGCTTTTACACCACTTAATGCTATTTCCTTATCCATAAAATATTTCTCCTAACTTATTTTTAATCAATCTTTATATAATGACTTCATTTCTTCACAATAATATCCATTAAATCTATGATTCTTAATTATTCCTCGTTTTTCTGCTTCTTCATATAATCTTTTAGGATAATATAAAGGATTCTTTCTTGTTCCTAATGGTTTTGGTTCTTCTTGAAAAAATTTTTGAACTCCATCTATTGCTTCTATTAAATTTTCTACTATTAATATATCTTTAATTTCGGTATCATCATTTTTAATTTGTATCGCTTCATTATTAAACAATTTTGCAAAATCATCAATTTTTGTTTTCATATTAGGTCTCCTATAATTTATCTCCAAGTGTGTTAAATAAATCTTCGTATTCATCACATTTTTCATCTCTTTGTGTGCAAATAATACATTTGCTTTTTTCACAATATATATGAAAACCCCAATCATCATCATTGTCATAATCAAAGATTAAATTGTCTTCATTATAATATTTACAATAATCGCATAAACTTTTGTATATCATATTATCCTCCTACGATTTATTTCCAAGTTTGATTATATTTAATATAACTACATAAACATCAAATTTATATTCTTTTTTATTCATTTCTATAATATCGTTTTTTATTTTTTGTATTTCATCATAATTCATTTTTTTAGCATAATGAAATGTATCTCCAAAACCATTATTATTGCTGTTTTTGTCTTTCCAACTATAAGAAACACAATATAATTTTTGTCTATTCATATTATCCTATCCTTTCAACTAAACAGTGTGCTAATTTTTTTTTAAATATTCATTTATAGCATTTAAAGTATTCATAACTTCATCTCTATCATATTGTTTTATATGCTCTTCTAAATCATAATAAGATGTTTCGATTTCTTTATTCCACCAATCAACTCGTTCTTTGGGAATAGTTAAACTGCCATCTTCATTTTTAATACATAATGAATGTAAATACTTTTGCCAATTAGCCCATCTTGTATGTTCAATATTAGCAAGTATTTCAATAAGTTCTTTATCATCTAATAATTTCAATAACATATTTATTCGTGTAATATTATTTATATAATCTCCATAACCATTAAAACCATCATTTTTCATATTATCCTACCCTTTCAGTCAAACTTGGACTAATCTCTTTTAAATCTTTAATTTGATTTTTTGAATATAATATCGTTTAGTGTAGTTATTGCCACCATTAAAGTAAAGCTTAAAAAACCTATCATAAATAACAATTCTATATTAAAGTAGCACGCAATTACTAATAACGATAAAATTAAACACACTCCGAACGTCACTAATGCTATATCAAATATTATTTTACTAAATATTCTATAAAACTTTTTTATCATACTATATCTCCTTCAATTTGTCTCCTAATGTGCTTATTTCTGCAAGTTCTTTAACTTGATTAACACCTAACGGACTAACTCTGCCTAAATCATCATAATTAATGCGTTCCCATTCATTAGTCAATCCTATTGCTTTATTAAAATTTTGATATTCTTTTCGCCATAACATTACTCTAGCTCTTGCTCTTAAGAGATTATCTGCTTGGCTTTCTCCTGCATTTTCATAGCCTTTGACACGAAGTCGCCAATTTCTAATTGTTCTCTCAATTTCTCTTTGTCGTTCTCTAGCTTGCCATTGAGTGTACTCTTTTCCTTTGTATGTTGTAGTTTCTTCTTGTTCTTTATCTTTTCTATCAAGCTCTTTTTCAGAATACATAGGTTCGTCGAATGAATAAATGTAAAAAATGTTATGATAACAATTCCAATCCTCTAAAGTTCCAACTTCACCTGTTAATGGATCGTGGTATTTTTCATATAGTTCTTGCTCCGTCAAAAATGGATTGCCTGTTTGTATATCTATCTCATCAGTTTTAACTTTACTAAATCTACGTCCTCCCCATAGATGCGATGGTCTATGTTGTGGATGCCATGTTATCTCAAATGTTGTTAATCTTAATCTATTAGCCTTATGTTCTTCATTTTTCCTAGATAATGACTTTGTTTGTGTCATAACTGAACGTCTAACCGCTACATCTATTCTATCGGTGTGATGTGGATATTGTATGTCTCTAATACCATTGTCTGTCATTGTTCTTATTGCATTTTTAATTCCAGTGTTATAATCAACACCTTTGTTGAATATGTCATTAGCCGTTCTATCCATTATCTTCTGATAAAATCCTTGTTGTTTGGTGGCAACTTTGAATGATGTGGGTTCAATTGATAATGTTTTGACCTTATCATCAACTATTTCAGTAAAGCCTAGATTATTGAATGTGCCTTTTATGTCTTTTTGTACTTGATTTATAGTTTCATTTGTGATTTTATTTAAGTATTTATCTTCCTTAAATGGAATATAAGGAATATTAGCCTTTTCGGTTTCTGATTTGCTTAATACATCCCCAATTATATACAATAGAATCATATCTTCAATTTCTTTATCAATCTTTTTACGATATTTTTTCTTTGTTTTTTGATAATATACATTGAATTTTTGGATATTTTCGGTTTTTACTTCATCAAAATCATCCATCGTTGCTAATTCATCAAACTTTCCTAAATCATTTGCAATATATTCCACAATCTTATTTTGGAACTCGTTGGCTCTACGCATTATCGGAAATGGAAGTTGTTCTAATTGTCTAGGAGTTAGCATATATTTGTTGCCAATACAGAAATTATATTAGAACAATATATTTCTAAAAGACAGGATAAACACATAATTGGAATTGCTAATATTAGCCATTTTCTTGATATATCATTTATAAATGAATATAAAATCAAGTTCAAACTAACTGTAATCGTAATCATTCCAAATAACATTCCTATTACATATATCATATCTATCTTCCTTTCTTAATTGTCTTGGTGTATAATTATTTATTTTATTTCTGTTTCACATTCTCCAAAAATATCTCTAATGGTTTGAATTTCTGGACTAAAAATATGATTTTGCATTAACCAAAATAATTCTATATATTTATCTCCTGTTAATTCTCTCTTTAATACTTCAAACAAAACATTCGTTTCAATTTTTGATAAATCAATCAATATATCTTCATTCATTAAATTATCCTCATCATCAGCCAATAACTCATTTAGAACATTTATTGCATTACTATCATCAATACAACAAGTTGAGTCTTCCTCTATGCCTTTTTCTATTATTTCTTTGACTTTCAACCATCTTTGAAGTTCTTCTTTAGGATATTTTATTTCGTTAAAATCATCTTCAAATCCCTTTTCGTAATTTGATTTTATTTTTTCTTCCAACATTTTTATATTTTTATTTACCATATTTATACCTCATTCATCAGCTAAGTCTTGTTCTTCTTCGTTTTCCGATAACATTTCCATTGCTTCTTTTAATGCTTCTGGACTAATTTTAGAAAAATAATCACTATTTTCAACAAAAAATGCTCTTAATTCTTCTTTTTTAACTATTCCTATTGAATATAAGTCTTTCATTCTTTTCAATTCAGCATCAAACATTGCTTGTTTTTCTTCTTGAGTAACTACAATGCTATCATTCCACCAAAATGAAGATGTATATTCACCTTCATCACATAAATCGTATCTAACACCCATGTCATACATAATATCAATAATATCTTTTAATACAGGTTCCCAAGTATCTTGAATCTCTTTGACTGTACTTCCAGTGTCTTCTCTTCCATGATTAACTTCTGTCGCAGTTTTTGCTACCTCGTTAACATCTGAAATTGTTCCATGTGCAATTCCTATTTCAGTCTCAACATCTCTTTTTAAGTCGTTTTTTCTGTCTTTTAACGATTCATTTCTGAAAGGTGGATTATAAGTATTGATATATCCATCTCCAGGAATACCAGTTCCATCAAACACCATGAATACATCTTCATCAACACCCCAATTTCCACGATCACCTTTTTTAAGCATATCAGAACTAATATTTTGTTTTAATCTTCCAGCTTTAAATTCATGGTCTGTCAATTCTTCTATTTCATCTATCTTTTGCAAAGTATTAATAGCATTTGTAAATAAAGATGAACCCATAGGTGAACGATTCTCTTCTGTTCCTAGTTCAGGCATTACGAATGTTGCATGCCAAGGTTTTTCAACATCATAATGTTCATATAATTCTTGTAAATTAGCCCAATCTGGAACATCTGAAAGTCTAGCTTTTCTGCCTAAAGTTTTATTGTCTTCACTCACAAAGACACGGTAATTTATCGAAAGAGTCTTAGTGTTTTTTGTATAAGTTATTCTTTCAAGTAGTTTATACTTCTTATCACCAATTTGTTTTATGTATAAATATGCACTATCAATTAAATTACCGTTTTCATCAAAAGCAATTGGGTAAAACATATCAGGTTCAAAAAAATCAACATATAAATTACCTTCATTAAATCCCGTTTCTTTATAAACAAAATCTCTTAAAAATACGCGTCCAATTAAAGTTCCGTTTTTATTTCCCTTTTCAACTGTTGTACGAAAGCCATTTTTTCCACTTACTGTAACCACTCTTTTAAATTGTTCATTAAGCCATTCTGCAGTTGGACTTCCAGTAATTTCACTTTGCAAATTTAAAGTAACTAATTTTGCTACTTTCTTACAAACGCTTTTTGCCACTTTTGTTGATTTTACTTTTGGTGTGTTCCATGGAGCATTACCATTAAAAACATTTCTCCATAATTCTTGCAATCTTATCATTTCATCGGTTGTTGCTATTTTAACTCCTAAAGCTTCTTCTATATCTTTAACACTAAACATTTGATTAAACCATCTCCTTATAAATCCCATTTATTTGCCACCTCTTTATTGTTTGATAAATCTGTAAATATTTCTTGTGAATGTGTATTCGAAAGCGTCATCTGTGTCGACATCTGTTGTTAAGTCATCTAATCTTTCATCCTTGCCAATTTCAGCAGGTTTCGGATTATATATCATTGTTTCCAGTGCTTCCTTTAATGTCTTACAATACTTTGTCCAATAAAATCTATCTTCGCCAATTATTCTATTTTCAAAATCAATACGATCATTTATTTCTGCTTTGTAACATCCTCTAACGATTACTTGTGGATATACCTTATTTATTGCTCTTTTTATTCCTTCTCCGATGGTTACTGACTCATTATCATATTCGAAATAATCGCATCTTCCAAATGTTTTAATTATAAATCCTACAAAATTGACACATATTTTTTCTATATCAATTGGTGCTATTCCATTCGGATATTTCTCTTTATCATTGTGAAAATGCCTTTCACTGGCTAGTCCGATTAAATCTCGATAGTTAACAGTTGTTCCTGTCGCTACTAGGCTATGAGCAGATTTATTTCCTCCTACATCGAATCCTACAATTATTTCAATAAATTTTGGCAATGACTTATTATCCATATCCCAAAAATACTTATTTGGATTATTAGCAAATCTTTTTAATATTAGTCCTTCTGCTTGTTTACGATTGCCCATAATATCTCGCTCATAATGAACTGTGCCTTTATCATATGTTTTTAAAATTGCTTCAAGCTTTTTATTAGTTATACTTAAATTATCCAATAAAGTGAAATGACCCCAGTTATAACCATAATTACTATCTTTCTTTTGTTGTTCTTCATGAAAGTTCAGTATTTCAGTATAATAAATATGATTAGGTGCTTTTGGGTTTAAATCATGATATATTTTTCTTTTATTACTTGATATTGTTCTATCGAATACTTCTTGAATAAATTTTGGATGACATTCATTTGCTTCTGTGATATAAGCGGTTCCGTAAGTGTAACCTTTGATGTTTGCTTCATCACCATCTCGTTTACCACCTGCATAAAAAATTATCTTTTCTCCAACTTTAGTTTGAATATATAAACAATCTTTTTTTTCGAATTTTCCTACCCTATATCTTCCGTGAAAATAATTCTTAACTCCATAACCATCACATTCAAGAATGTTTATTCTTGCTGATGATTGGTCAACTCCTCCAGCTAAATGGAATCTATCAGGATGAGTATCTAATTCAATACACCAAGCAAGGGTGTTGATAACATTCTTCGCACCTCTTTTTCCACCTTCGGCTACGTTAAACCAACATTCTAAACATTTTAATAAATAATCTATTTGTCTTTGTGTAAATGGTGCATATTTATTCATTTAATTTCTCGTTTTCAATTGGTAAGCTTCTATTTGGTTGTGGATTATTAATTAAACTGGCAATTGTTAATAAATTTTCGTTTATTGCATTATCATTAGGAGATTCTTTTTCTGCTATTTTTTCTTTCAATTCAATTTCACGTTCTTTTAATTTTAATAAAGGACTATTACCTATTTTTTCATCCATGTATTTTATGGCTTGCATATCACCTTTTGTAACTTGTTTAAATAATGAATAAATAGCTAACATTTCATTTGTCAACAAAGACTCATCGATTCCTAATTTTTTTAATCTATTAATTATCTCTTTATCTTTAATGGGCAATTCTAAAAGCATTTTAAGTAAATCTTTTTCCTTTTTCTTTTTTTTTCTAGATTCAACACTAGCTTTTCCACCTTTTTTTGCTATCTCTCGGTGTTCTTCAGGTGTTAGCTCGTTGAATGGTGGTTTTAAATTATTGTTATTAGCCATACACCTCACCTACTTTAATTTTCTTCATAACATGATATAGAAAAATGATTATCTTCTTCTATTTCTGAATACTCTTCAATCATTTTTATCATTCCTTACTGTTTCATTACTGTTTCATACTGTTTCATTTTCTTATTAATTTAACGATAAAGTCACTAAATTTTCAAAAAATAGTGCTTTTTTTCTATTTGGCACATTGACAAGGACTCGAACCTTGAACCATGGTTTTGGAGACCATTATTTTACCTTTAAACTATCAACGCATAATACGGAAAAAGGGAATCGAACCCTTATACCCAAACTTGTTGTATTATGATCATAACGCTTTATCCATTAAGCTATTTCCGTATAAACTATGCTCATACTTTCTGAACTTTAGATTAATAATAAGCTAAGTATAACAACTTAGATTCAGATACTATTACTATATCTTTAATGAGCATTATGTAGAATAATTACCTTTTGTTTATATATCTAATATTCAAAACAAAGGCTTTGCTAGGTATTATCATTAAGTTATCCCTAGACCGACAGTTCATAAATTAGAATTCGTAATATCTGCGATATTTAAAATTTATTCTACATAACAATCATTAAAAAGATTGAAGGCAAAGGACTTCCACCTTTGCATGATATAAAAGTTGTTGAACTCCTTTAGGCACCTTTACATCTTTCGAGTTTTGAGTTCTTTTTCCTACCGCGAGGTTCATCCTACCTAGCGTCTATATTCCGCCACTTCAATCAATTGCAGTCTTATCTCATCATGACTAGTACTTGCTTATTTTGTCGTACGTCAACTCGACATCTCAACTTTTTTTTGTGATAGACGACGATTTTCTATCCTAAAATAAACTTCACAATGCATGCCTTATTAAACTGCTTATAAGATACTATTATATTCTCAAACCATGTGAAGAGCCTAGGCTTACAGTTATTCCCCATCTTGGTAAGCTCCACGGTATACTGTTAAGTATTTCGGTTGTGAAACCTCATCAGCCATTTAAAATAATTAAATGATGGGCTAGATGTTCTCTATGTCAACTCTTCTGGAGAACCCACGGTTTCAAAATATATTAATACCCTATAAGCAACCTAATAGTTGCTTTCCCTTTTTCTAAAGGCTTAAACTGAGTAAAATGACGGGGTGGTTATTTCACTCATTTAAAGCCTATCATTCTTTACGGTGCAAATGGGTGCATTTTATTCAGTTTCTTCTTCAAATTTTTTTATTATTCTATTGATCTTCCACTTGTTAATGCCTCCGTGCTTAACACTTATTTTTGCATTATTCCATTTATACATTTTTTTTTCAATATAAATTTGCATGTCTTCATCATTATATTCTTTGTATATTTCATAAAGTTTAGAAACTTTATCTTTAATGCTTATTAATTCTTCATCTATTTTTTGTTTTTCTATTAATTTTATTTTATATATTTTTTCTAATTCGAATAGATTCATCACATCATCCCTCTTAAATTAATTTATTTTATTAAATATTGTTCTACTGGTAAAAATTGATCATCAATATTTAAAGTT